>Ga0307470_10000756_pt1 | contig 14051 bp, 12 predicted proteins | sample atmos_gasesAM3C__FD_204565 | JGI IMG/M metagenome (GOLD analysis project Ga0307470, IMG submission 204565) | Hardwood forest soil microbial communities from Morgan-Monroe State Forest, Indiana, United States - atmos_gasesAM3C_05 | ecosystem: Environmental > Terrestrial > Soil > Temperate forest... | reverse complement strand
AAAACTCACCCACTACCCTGTTACGCCGGTGCCGTCTCGCTCTTGCGCCGGTAGTGCCGGTGCGCCTTGGCCCGGTTGCCGCAGGTCTCCATCGAGCACCAGCGGCGCGAGCGGTTGCGGCTGCGGTCGAGGAAGAGCCAGGTGCAGTCGCCGGCGGCGCACTCCCGCACCTGCCGCAGCTCCGCGGAGGTGAGGAGCTCGGCCGCCGAGCGCACGATGGGCCACAGAGGGGCGTCGAGAGCCTCCGTGGGGAGGCCGCTCGCGGGCGCGGCCCAGGTCCACTCGAAGCCGTCCTTCCGGCGCTCGAGGCGCAACCAGGAGAGGGCCTCCGGCAGCGCGGCGTTCAGCCGCTCGAGGTCCTCGGCGGCGGGCGGTCGCGAGGCGGCGGCGGCCGAGAAGATCCGGTAGAGCCCCTCCCGCAGGTCGCGGGCCCGCGCGAAGGCCGCCTCGGCGGCCCGCGGGTCGCGCGCCGCCCGGCTGCCCAGGCGGGTCGCCTCGCCGCCCGTCGCCAGCCCCGCCTGGAGCGCGAAGGCGAGGAGATCGGGATAGCCGCGCAGCTTCTCGCTCTCCGGCCTTCCGCGGTCGCTCCAGGTGTTGGCGAAATCGAGCCCGAGGGCGCCGCCTGACAGCTCGAAGGGGGGAGCGGGCTGATCGTCCTCCATGCCCGTATTCTAACTGACAAAGGGAGCTTGACAGGTGAGAAAGAGCTGATAGGCTAACCGCTGTGAGATGAATTGAGAGTTAGAGGGGAAAAGGAGACCGCGATGAGTCAGATCGAGAGCCTCGCCGATCAATTGGAGCGCGCGTTCCGGGGCGGGGCCTGGCACGGTCCGGCGGTGGCCGAGGCGCTCGCCGGGGTCGACGCCGCGACCGCGGCGGCGCGGCCGCTCGCCGGAGGGCACTCCATCTGGGAGATCGTCCACCACCTGACGGTGTGGAACGAGGTGCCGCGGCGGCGCCTCGACGGCGAGCGGCTGCAGAACCTCCCGGCGGAGCGCGACTGGCCGCCGATCGTGGACGTCTCCGCCGGCGCCTGGCAGGCGGCTCTCGCGGCGCTCGAGGACTCTCACGCCGCGCTCCACGCGCGGGCGCTCGAGCTCGCCGAGGGCCAGCTCGACGATCCGGTCACCGGCAGCGATCCCACCGTGCGGGGGATGCTCCTCGGCGTCCTCCAGCACAACGCCTACCACGCCGGCCAGATCGCCCTCCTGCGCAAGGCGCCGGGAGGGCGATCATGACCACGCTCGACGCCGTGCGCGAAGAGCTCCTCGAGCGCCGCGAGCGCCTGGCGAGCCTCGCCGTCACCGTCCGCGAGAGCCAGCTCGTCGAGCTGCTGCGGCACGTCGACAGCGCCCTCGAGCGCCTCGACGGCGGGAGCTGGGGGCAGTGCGCGGTCTGCCTGGGAACCGTCGAGGAGGGCCGGCTGGCGGCGGATCCGCTGCTCACCATCTGCCTCGACTGCCTCTCGCCCGCCGAGCGCAAGGCCCTCGAGCGGGACCTCGAGACGGCGGCGCTGGTGCAGGCGGCGCTCCTCCCCCCGCGCCGGCTCGAGCACGACGGCTGGGAGGTGGCGTTGCTCTGGGAGCCTCTGGGGCCGGTCTCCGGGGACCACTATGACCTGCTGCGGCCCGCGCACGCCGGCGAGCCCCTGCACCTCGTCGTGGGCGACGCGTCGGGCAAGGGGGTCTCGGCGTCGCTCGTCCAGTCGCACCTCCACGCGCTGCTGCGCGCCCTGGCGGCCCCGGAGGTCTCGCTCGCCGCGCTCCTCGCGCGGGCCAACCGCCTGCTCTGCGAGGTCACCCTTCCCGCCGCCTACGCCACGCTGCTCGCCGCCCGCCTGTACCCCGGCGGCAGGGTCGAGCTGGCGAACGCCGGACATCCGCGGCCGCTCGTCGCCGATCGCCGCGGGGTCCGCCCGGTCGAGGGCGCCGGGCTGCCGCTGGGGCTCTTCTGCGAGGCGGAGTACGCCACCCGCGACCTCCAGCTCGCCGCCGGCGACACGCTGCTCTTCTACACCGACGGCTGGACCGAGGCCTCGACGGACGAGGGCGAGTACGGCATCGGCCGCGCCGCCGCCGTCCTGCGCCGGGTGAAGGACCGCCCCCTGGCCGAGCTCCTCGCCGCCTGCCGCGCCGACATGGAGGAATTCCTGGCCGGCGCGCCGCGCGGGGACGACCTGACGCTCCTGGCGCTGCGCCGCACCCCGCTCGGCTGAGCGACCCAAGGAGCTGAGATCGCCGCTCAGTCGAGCGGCATGCGCTGGTAGGGATGCCCGTTCAGGTAGCTGCAGCCGAACTCGACGGCGGGATGGGACTCTCTCCTTTCGGTTCGTCTCAATCGTCGCGCCGGCGGACGTCCCCCTGGAACCGGGGATCGACCTCGTAATCGCCGAACTGGTAGCCCAATCCCGTCACCTTCAGCCGCTGGCCTGGCGCGAGGCCCGAGAGGTCGATGCCGGTGCTCTCGCAGACGAAGATCCGGATGGGGCCGGAGCCGTCGTCGAGGGTCATGATGGTGCCGAAGGGGGGATCGGGCACGATCGGCTCGGTGATGGTTCCCGCGACCTGGAGAATCAGCCCCTCGGTCGCCTCGCCGACGCTCGCGGTCGACACCCGGAGGGGCTTCACGCGGCGACCCCGGCCGCGGACCTCGACGTCGCCGGCGTCGGTCACCACCGTGAGAACGCCGTGCCCGTTGTCCGCCAGCGGACCGGTGACGCGCACCTCCTAGCGCACCGCGAGGTCGAGGTCCGCGGCGATGCTGACGAAGATGCCGGCGGTGTCGTCCTGGATGGCGAACCCCTCGTCGAAGGTGCTCGACGAGAAATCGCCCGAGGGGACGGTGACCGATCCCTCGACGGTGACGACGGTCCCCAGCGGCAGGGCCCGTGCGGCGGCGATGTCGATCGTCCCCGCGGCCCGGCCGGCGAGGGGGACGAGGAGAGCGGCGGCGAAGAGGCCCGCCGCGGTCCAGCGGCGGGAGGGGAACGGGCTGGCGGGCGAGAGCATGGGGATCTCCTTTCTCACTACCAATAGCTGTGCCGGGTCGCACGCCTTGCGCCCCATGCGCGCGCCCGCCGTTCGGTAAGGCGTTCGTGTCGAGGGCGCTCGGTACGCCGAAACGTCAGTCGTTCGGCCCGGTCAGTTTCCACAGGTCGTTCAGAAAGACGCCGCTGCGCTCTCGACGGCCGGAGACCTTGAGGGCGAAGGGACTGGCGCGAGAGCGCGAGCGCCGAGGAGAGACCGAGCCAAGGCCCCCGGGCTCCGCCGGTGAACGCCAGGGGCCGGTCAGTTCTGGGCCACGGTGTCCCAGAAGTCAGCCGCGGCGCGGCGCCGGGACCTCGACGCTCCGGCTCAGGAATCGGCTGGCACCCATCTCCGCGCCGCCGGTGCAGGCGATCAGCCGAACGGAGCGACGACCTCGACTCCGGCCGGCGCGACATCGCGCGTATTCCTCAAGGGCTCGAACCAGCCCTTGACTGGACAGGCGAGCAGGAGCTTGACCAACCCTTCATTGCGACGCCCCGCCAGCCGTTTCAGCCGGTACTCGCCCGAGGCGATCCGTTCCACCTCGAACTGCTGCCCGGGTTGGATCTGATCCTGCTGCCGGAATTGGGCCGGCAGGACGATCTGGCCCTTGCTGGAAATCGTCACCATGGAATGTAAGGTAGCGTCGTACTCCGAGCCTGTCTACCTCCAGCCGCTCAAGCTTCAGATCCGCGAGAGCCGTCCTGCACCTTGAATCCAACAGCAGGCGTTAGATTTTCGAAGAAGGAGAGAGCCGAACTGCACTGTTTGTTCCTGTGACAATCCCCGCCGCTTTTGTCACCGCCCCTCGACTGACACCGTCACCTCCCGTCCCTAGGCTCTCCCTACCTCGCCAGCGACCGGCCGGGCGAGGCGCGTAAACCTGTCGAGATTCGGGAGCCGAGAGCCACCCCATGTCGATCGTCCTCGAGCAGCTCACCAAACGCTACCAGGGGCACCCGGTGGTCAACAACATCTCGCTCGAGATCGCCGACGGCGAGTTCTTCGTGCTGCTGGGGCCGTCGGGCAGCGGCAAGTCGACGGTGCTGCGGATGATCGCCGGGCTGACGGCGGTCGACGCGGGAAGGGTGCTGCTGCGGGGGCGCGAGGTGACCGACCTGCCTCCTAAGACGCGCGGGGTAGGGTTCGTCTTCCAGCACTACGCGCTCTTCCGCGGCATGACGGTCGCCGACAACATCGAGTTCGCCCTGCGCATCCGCAGGGTGGCCGGGGCCGAGCGCCGGCGGCGGCGCGACGAGCTGCTCGAGCTGGTGGGCCTGGCCGGCCTCGGCGGGCGGATGCCGACCCAGCTCTCCGGCGGCCAGCAACAGCGCGTCGCCCTCGCCCGCGCCCTCGCCCACCAGCCGGAGGTGCTGCTCCTCGACGAGCCGTTCGGCGCCCTCGACGCCCGCATCCGCACCGAGCTGCGCCGCACCATCCGCGACATCCAGCGCGAGATCCGCCTGACCACCGTCTTCGTCACCCACGACCAGGAGGAGGCCTTCGAGCTTGCCGACCGCCTCGCGGTGCTCAACTTCGGCCGCCTCCTGGAGTTCGGGCCGCCCGAGGAGCTCTACCTGCGGCCGCAGACGGAGTTCGTGGCGACCTTCCTGGGCACCGCCAACCTCATGGTCGGCGAGGTCACCGCCAAGGGGGTGAAGGTCGGGCCGCTCGAGTTCCCCCTCGCCACCCAGGGCGAGCCGCCGGCGGACCCGCGCCGCGTCCAGGTGCTCTTCCGCCCCGAGGACGTGGCGATCCGCGGCTCGCAGGCGGAGGTCGTCAACCCGCTCCTCGGCCGCGGGGTGGTCGAGCAGACGAGCTTCCTGGGCTCGGTCGAGCGGCTGCGCCTGCGCCTGCCGGCGCTCGCCGGCGCGCGGCCGATCGCCCCGGCGGCGCCCTTCGGCGGCGACTTCCTGCTCGTCGAGGCGAGCCGCACGCAGTACCAGTCGCGCCGCCAGCCGCTCCAGCCGGGCGACGAGGTGTGGGTCGGCGTGCGCCGCGTCCACGCCCTCGTCCACCCCGGCCTCTCGCTCCTCCTGCCGGTCGACGGCTCGCCCGAGTCGCGCGCCGCGGTCGTCCTCGCCGGCCAGATCGCCCGCCTCGCCCACGCGCGGGTGATGGTCCTCGGCTGCGCCGGCGAGCGCGCGGCGGGCGCCCGGATCGACGGCACCCTGCAGGAGGCCAAGGAGAGCCTGGGGAGCGGCCTCGCCGCGGTCGAGGCGCGCGCCGCCGCGGGCGATCCGGTCGAGGCGGTCGCCGAGGAGGCCGAGCGCGCCGCGCACGACCTCGTGGTGCTGGGCTTCCCCCGGCGCGACGGCGTCGCGTTCGCCGAGCGCGCCCTGCAGGCCGGCGATCACCACCTCCTGCTGGTGCCGGGCGAGGGGCCCATCCCGTCGCGGGTCCTGATCTGCGTGGCGGTCGGCGAGCCGGGCAAGGAGGACGTGCTCTTCGCCGGCCGCCTGGTGCGCCACCTGGGGGCAGAGGCGACGGTGCTCAAGGTCCTGTCCGATGGTCAGCGCGAGACTCAGCACGACCGGGGCGGACCGCCCGAGCCGCCGCGCGAGGTCGAGCGCTTCCTCGCCGCCAGCACCCGCTCGCTCGGGCGGCTCGGCGTGCCGGCGGCGACGCGCGTGCGCCGCGGCGCCGTGGTGCAGGAGATCCGCAGCGAGATGGAGCAGGGCGGCCACAACCTCCTGGTCCTCGGCGCGCCGCTCGCCGACCGCCGCGGCCGCGTGTCGCTCGAAGGGGTGGTCGGCAGCCTGCTCGAGCGGGCGACCTACCCGGTCCTCATCGTCCGCTCGCGGCAGACGGTCTGACCCGCGGCCGCATCCGAGTCTTCTGCTCGATCGGGAGCTCATCATGAAAGGGAAATCCATGCCGAGACACTCCTCGCTCCGATCCTCCCGCGCGGCGCTCGCCCTGGCGCTGGCGTCGGCCGTCCTCGCCTTCGCCCTCCCGGCCCGCCCCGCCGCCGCGGCGCCGAAGGAGGTGACGCTCTTGAACGCCTCCTACGACCCGACGCGCGAGCTCTACCAGGACTTCAACGCCGCCTTCGCCCGCTACTGGAAGGCGAAGACCGGCCAGCGCGTCACCGTCCAGCAGTCGCACGGCGGCTCGGGCAAGCAGGCGCGCTCGGTCGCCGACGGCCTCGAGGCCGACGTGGTGACGCTCGCCCTCGCCTACGACGTCGACTCGCTCGCCCGCGCCGGCCTGCTGCCGCCCAACTGGCAGACGCTCCTGCCCTTCAACAGCACCCCCTACACCTCGACCATCGTCTTCCTGGTGCGCAAGGGCAACCCGAAGAAGATCCACGACTGGCCGGACCTCGCGCGGCCCGGCGTCGGGGTCGTCACCCCCAACCCCAAGACCTCGGGCGGGGCGCGCTGGAACTACCTCGCCGCCTGGGGCTATGCGTTGAAGGCCAACGGCGGCAGCGAGGCCAAGGCGCGCGACTTCGTCACCCGGCTCTACAAGAACGTGCCGGTCCTCGACACCGGCGCCCGCGGCGCCACGGTGACCTTCGTCGAGCGCGGCATCGGCGACGTGCTGATCGCCTGGGAGAACGAGGCGATCTACGCCGTCGAGAAGCTGGGCAAGGGGAATTTCGAGCTCGTCGCCCCGCCGGTCTCGGTGCTCGCCGAGCCGCCGGTCGCGGTGGTCGCCAGGGTGGCCAAGAAGCACGGCACCGAGGCCGTCGCCCGCGCCTATCTCGAGTATCTCTATACTCCGGAGGGGCAGGAGATCGCGGCGCGCAACCACTACCGGCCGCGCCTGGCGGCGGTGGCGGTCCGGCATGCCGGGCGGTTCCCTAAGATGCAGCTCTTCGACGTCCAGCTCTTCGGCGGCTGGGCAAAGGCGCAGAAAACCCACTTCGCCGACGGCGGGATCTTCGACCAGATCTACCAGCGGAAGTAGCGGGCTTCAGGAAGAGGAGCGAGCGAGAGGATGGGAGATCCCCCGGAGCCGGCACCGGACGAGGCCGATGCAGAGCTGGGCTCGGAGCCGGGCTTCGAGGCCGCTGTGGAGCCCGCGCCGCTCGCGGCCGCCCCCATCCAGCCGGCGGCGCCCCGCAAGCGGATGCGGCCGGTCCTCCCCGGCTTCGGCCTGGCGATGGGCTTCACCCTCCTCTACCTCTCGCTCATCGTCCTGATCCCGCTGTCGACCGTCTTCCTGAAGAGCGCGAGCCTCACCTGGACGAGTTTCCTGGCGATCGTGACCTCGCCTCGCACCCTCGCCGCCTATCGCCTGTCGCTCGGCGCGTCGTTCGTCGCCGCGGTCGTCAACGGCGTCTGCGGCGTGCTCGTCGCCTGGGTGCTGGTGCGCTACCGCTTCCCCGGCAAGCGCCTGGTCGACTCGCTGGTCGACCTGCCGTTCGCGCTGCCGACGGCGGTCGCCGGCATCGCCCTCGCCTCGATCTACGCCAAGAACGGCTGGGTGGGCCGCTTCCTCGAGCCGCTGGGCATCCACGTCGCCTACACGGCCGCCGGCGTCGTCGTGGCGCTCACCTTCATCGGCCTGCCGTTCGTGGTGCGCACGGTGCAGCCGGTCCTGGCCGACCTCGACCCCGAGGTCGAGGAGGCGGCTGCGATCCTCGGCGCCTCGCGCGGCCAGACCTTCTTCCGCGTCATCCTGCCGGAGCTGGTCCCCGCCGCCGCCACCGGCTTCGTCCTCGCCTTCGCCCGCGCCCTCGGCGAGTACGGGTCGGTCATCTTCATCGCCGGCAACCTGCCGCTCAAGTCGGAGATCACGCCGCTCCTCATCATGATCAAGCTCGAGGAGTTCGACTACCCCGGGGCGACGGCGATCGCCCTCGTCTTCCTGCTCATCTCGTTCGCCCTCCTCTTCCTCATCAACGTCCTCGCCTGGCGCCGCAGCCGTTTCCTCCGCGTCCGGGAGGAGGCCCTGTGAGGCCGACGACGGGGGTGGCCTGATGGCCGGCGGTCCGCCGCTCGCGGCGCGGCACGTTCACGGCGGCGAGCGCTACGGCCCGCTCACCGAGCCGCGGGCGGTGCGCTGGCTGCTCACCGGGCTCGCCCTCGCCTTCCTCGGCTTCTTCCTCGTCGTGCCGCTCGCCCTCGTCCTCGCCCGCGGCTTCGCCGACGGCGCCGCCGCCTACTGGGCCGCGGTGCGCGAGCCGGTCGCGCTCGCCGCCATCCGCCTCACCCTCCTCGCCGCGGCGGTGGCGGTGCCGGTCAACCTGCTCTTCGGCCTCGCCGCGTCGTGGGCGATCGCCAAGTTCCGCTTCCGCGGCAAGAACCTCCTCATCACCCTGATCGATCTGCCGTTCGCGGTGTCGCCGGTCATCGCCGGCATGATCTTCGTGCTCCTCTTCGGCGCCCGCGGCGTCCTCGGGCCGTGGCTCTCGGCGCACGACGTCAAGATCATCTTCGCCGTCCCCGGCATCGTCCTGGCGACGATCTTCGTCACCTCGCCGCTCATCGCCCGCGAGCTGATTCCCATCCTCCAGGCCCAGGGCAACGACGAGGAGGAGGCGGCGATCCTCCTCGGCGCCTCCGGCTGGCAGACCTTCCGCCGGGTGAGCCTGCCGAAGATCAAGTGGGGCCTGCTCTACGGCGTCGTCCGCTGCAACGCCCGCGCGATGGGGGAGTTCGGCGCCGTCTCGGTCGTCTCCGGCCACATCCGCGGCGTCACCAACACCCTGCCGCTCCACGTCGAGATCCTCTACAACGAGTACCAGTTCACCGCCGCCTTCGCGGTCGCCTCGCTCCTCACCTTCCTCGCCCTGGTGACCCTGGTGATCAAGAGCGCGATCGAATGGCGGACGGGGCGATGAGGCGCCGCCTGCTATAACTCCCGCCGTGCGCCTCTCGCTCGCCGCGCTCTTCGCCCTCCTCGCCCTCCTCGCCGCTGCGGCGGCGGTGCTCGGCTTCGCCGCCGGCCGCCTGCTGGCGCGGCCGAGCGGCGCCGCGGCGATGGAGGAGATGCGGCGGCGGCTCCAGGGCTCGACGGCCGAGCTGCGCCGCCGGCAGGCGGAGTCCGAGGCGGTCCTCGCCGGCATCGCCGACGGCGTCTTCGCCGTCGACCGCGACCGCCGGATCCTCTATCTCAACCCGCCGGCCGCCGCCCTGCTCGAGCTCGGCGCCGAGGCGGCCGAGGCGGCGATCGGCCGCTTCTGCGGCGACGTCCTCAAGCCGCGCGCGGCCGACGGCACCCGCCCCTGCGACGAGGCCTGTCCGATCGTCCACGCCCGCTTCCGCGGCGGCGCGCGCGCCACCGAGCACCTGGTGCTCGCCTCGGGGGCGCGGCGGTCGGTCGTCGTCAGCAGCTCGGCGCCGGGCGGCGCGGCGGCGGCCGGCGCGGCGCCGCTCCCGGCGGACCGCCAGTTCCAGGTTCTGCGCGACGAGACCGAGGTCGAGGCGGCGCGGCGCCTGCGCGACGCGGTGCTCGCCAACGTCTCGCACGAGTTCAAGACCCCGCTCGCGGCCCAGCTCGCCTCGATCGAGCTGCTCTCCGAGCGCCTGGCGGCCGTCGAGGGGGCGGGGGGAGCCGCGGGCGTCACGGGCGCCGACGATCGCGCCGGCCTCCGCGAGCTGGTGCGCTCGCTCGAGCGGGGGACGCTGCGCCTGACGCAGCTCATCGACAACCTCCTGGAGAGCGTGCGGATCGAGGCCGGCGAGGTCGGCATCCGCCGCCGTCCGGTCGCCTTGGACGAGGTGGTCGAGCAGGCGGTCGAGATGACGGCGCCGCTCATCGACCAGCGCGGCCAGCGCCTCGAGGTCGACCTCCCCTATCCGCTCCCCGCCGTCCTCGGCGACGCGCCGCGGCTCACCCAGGTGATGGTTAACCTGCTCGCCAACGCCAACAAGTTCGCCCCCGCCGCATCGGCCATCCGCGTCGGCGGGGAGGTCGCGGCGGGGCTCGTCGCGGTATGGGTGGAGGACGAGGGGCCGGGCCTCCCCGAGGACCCCGAGAGCTCGCTCTTCGAGCGTTTCGCGCGCGTCCCCGCCGACCCATCGGGAGCGGGGGCGGAGACGGAGCCCGAGCAGAGCGGCGTCGGCCTCGGCCTGTGGATCGTCAAGTCGATCGTCGAGCGCCACGGCGGCCGGGTCGAGGCGCTGCCGGCCGCCGCCGCGCAGGGCGCGGGAGCCGAAGCAGGCTCCGCAGCCAGGGGGACCCGGATACGCATCACCCTGCCGCGGCCGGCGGCCGCCGCGGGCGGGGAGGCGGCGTGAAGATCCTGCTGCCGCGCGCGGGCGGCGCGGGGGGAGCGGCGTGAAGATCCTCGTCGTCGACGACGACGCGGACCTCCGCGGGCTGATCGCCTATGCCCTCCGCCAGGCGGGCTACCTGGTGCTCGAGGCGGCCGACGGCGCCGCCGCGCTCGCGGCCTACGCCCGCGAGGAGCCGGCGCTGGTCATCCTCGACGTCAACCTGCCGCGCCTCTCCGGCTTCGAGGTCTGCCGCGAGATCCGCCAGCGCTCGCCGGCCCCCGGCGGCACGCCGGTGATGATGCTGACCGTCCGCGGCGCCGAGGAGGACGTCGTCCAGGGGCTCGACCTCGGGGCCGACGACTACCTGACCAAGCCGTTCAGCCCGCGCGCGCTCTTGGCGCGGGTGCGCGCCCTCCTGCGTCGCGCCGCGGTTGACAAGCCGGCGCCGCTCGTCGCCGGCGACCTCGCCCTCGACGTCGAGCTGCAGGCGGTCGCCGTCGCCGGCCGCCCCGCCGTGCGGCTGACCAACCTCGAGCTCCGCCTCCTCCAGCTCCTCCTCGCCAACGCCGGCCACACCCTCCCCGCCGAGCGCCTCCTCTCCCACGTCTGGGGCCTCCGCGGCAGCGGCGACCGCCAGCTCCTCAAGCAGCTCGTCCACCGCCTGCGCCAGAAGATCGAGGCCGACGCCGCGCGACCGCGCTACCTGCTGACCGTCACCGGCGTCGGCTACGAGCTGCGGCCGGACGGCGCGGACGAGCGCTGACGCGGCTGACACCGCCGACACCTCTGACACCCCCGCTGACACGCTTCTCCACGCCGGCCGGCGTAATCGAATAAACATCCTGTTTTCTGCGGTTTAAGAGTTCCCTCTCGCTGGCTCGGGGCTTGCTCCTCCGGGGTTCGTCGCGAACCCATCGAGCTTTTTCCGGAGGAGGGACTATGAATCGGAAACCGCTTCTCGCCACCATCCTGGCCCTGATGCTCGGCGCCGTCTGGGGCGCCGGCCGGGCCGAGGCCCATCTGCGGCCGTCGACCGACCTGCTGCTGCCCTATTTTGAGATCGATCTCGCCGCCGGCGGCATGACGACGCTCGTCGGCCTCACCAGCTCGTCGGACCTGCCGGTCTCGGCCGCGGCCACCGTCTACACCGACTGGGGGATCCCGGTCCTCGACGTGCCGCTGGCGTTCGCCCCCCGCCAGGTGCTGCGCGCCGACCTGCGCGACTGGATCGTCGCCGGCAAGCTGCCGGCCGGCGCCCAGCTGAGCGCGGACCGGCTCGCCGAGCTGCAGGCCAACCTCACCGGCAAGCGCTCGCCCAAGGACAATCTCTATTACTCGAGCACGGTCGCCGCCGGCCGCGCCGCCGGCTACGTCATCGTCCGCGTCGCCGGCGCCCCGGGCGCGGCCCGCACCGCCGCCCTGTGGGGAGACTCCTTCGCCATGGACACCGGGCAGGACATCGCCTGGGGCGGGTCGCTCGTCGACGTCAGCTCGTCGGTCGGCTGCCCGGACCTCTGCCAGCGCCACGGCCTGCGCTTCCTCTCCGGCGCCGCCTTCGACGGCGGCACCCAGGTGGTGATCTGGACCGCCCGCCGGGGCCAGCCCTCGGCGCGCGCGGACTATCCCCAGAGCGCCCTCGTCCAGGGCACCGCCGGCATTTACGACGAGGCCGGCAAGAGCGCCGGCGAGCACGCCATGAGCCTGCTCCCGGTGCAGCGCATCTCGGTCGCCGACCTCGGCGCCACCGTGCCCTTCGGCTGGCTCGATCTCGAGCTCGAGACGGGCTCCTTCGTCGGCGTGCGCTACGACGCCCGCAGCCACTACTCGATCGCCCTCGAGACCGACTGCCTGGAGACCCACGTGCAGGTGCCCGGCCTTTCGCTGCGCAAGATCACCAACGGCTCCCACGACGACGCCGCGCCCGGCGCCACCCTCCCCGTCGGCAGCCCGGTCGCCTGGCGGTACGTGGTGCGCAACACCGGCCAGATACCGCTCACCGGCGTCGCCGTGAGCGACGACCAGGGGGTGGCCGTGCAGTGCCCCAAGACCACCCTCGATCCCGAGGAGGAGATGATCTGCTCCGGCGCCGGCACCGCCGTCGCCTGCCAGTACCACAACGTCGGCACCGCGGTGGCGACCCCGCCCGGCGGGCCGCAGCTCGTGGCCCAGGACGACGGCTACTACTTCGGCGACGCGGGGGCGGCGATCACCCTCGCCCTCTCGACCAACGGCCAGCACGCCGCCGCGCCGGGCGCCGAGATGCCGACCGGGAGCAAGGTGACCTGGACCTACCTGGTGACCAACTCCGGCCGCTCGACGCTCTCGAACGTCGCCGTCCAGGACGATCACGGCGCCGCCGTGAGCTGCCCGCGGACGACCCTGGCGCCCGGCGCCGCGATGACCTGCACGGCGACCGGCACCGCGGTCTCCGGCGCGTACCACAACGTCGGCACGGCGACCGGCGCCGGCCCCTGCGGCAGCGTCCGGGCGCACGACGACGGCTACTACCACGGCAGCGCGCCCCCGCAGCCGCCGGGCATCGTCATCAAGAAGTCCACCAACGGGCAGTACGTCACGGGCGCCCCCGGGCCGTCGATCCCGCTAGGCTCGCCGGTGACCTGGACCTACCTGGTCACCAACACCGGCGGCGTGGCGCTGTCGAACGTGCGGGTGACGGACAACCGCGGGGTGGCGGTCTCTTGCCCGAAGTCGACCCTCCAGCCCGGCGAGTCGATGACCTGCACCGGCTACGGGAAGGCCGTCGCCTGCCAGTACAGCAACACCGGCAGCGTCTGCGGCACGTCGCCCTCCGGTACCTCGGTCTCCAGCCACGATGATAGCTGGTACTTCGGCACCACCAATCCGGCGATCGCGATCAAGAAGTACACCAACGGCCAGCGCGTCGCCGCCGCCCCCGGGCCCACCCTCGCCGTCGGCTCGGCGGTGACCTGGACCTACCAGGTGACCAACACCGGCGACTCGCCGCTCACCAACGTGCAGGTCGCCGACGACCAGCACGTCTCCGTCTCCTGCCCGAAGAGCGCCCTCCAGCCCGGCGAGAGCATGACCTGCTCGGCCCACGGCACGGCGATCTCCGGGCAGTACAAGAACGTCGGCACCGCCACCGGCAGGCCGGCCTGCGGCGCCGCCGTGACCGCCTCCGACTCCAGCTACTACTACGGCAAGGCCGACAACCCGCCGGGCATCGTCATCAAGAAGTCCACCAACGGGCAGTACGTCACGGGCGCCCCCGGGCCGTCGATCCCGGTGGGCTCGCCGGTGACCTGGACCTACCTGGTCACCAACACCGGCGGCGTCGCTCTCTCGAACGTGCGGGTGACGGACAACCGCGGGGTGGCGGTCTCCTGCCCGAAGTCGACCCTCCAGCCCGGCGAGTCGATGACCTGCACCGGCTACGGGAAGGCGGTCGCCTGCCAGTACAGCAACACAGGCAGCGTCTGCGGCACGTCGCCTTCCGGTACCTCGGTCTCCAGCCACGACGATAGCTGGTACTTCGGCACCACCAATCCGGCGATTGCGATCAAGAAGTACACCAACGGCCAGCGCGTCGCCGCCGCCCCCGGACCCACCCTCGCCGTCGGCTCGGCGGTGACCTGGACCTACGAAGTGACCAACACCGGCGATTCGCCGCTCACGAACGTCCAGGTCACCGACGACCAGCACGTCACCGTCTCCTGCCCGAAGAGCGCCCTCCAGCCCGGCGAGAGCATGACCTGCTCGGCTCACGGCACGGCGATCTCCGGACAGTACCGGAACGTCGGCACCGCCACCGGCCAGCCGGCCTGCGGCGCCGCCGTCAGCGCCTCCGACTCCAGCTACTACTACGGGCAGG
>Ga0307470_10000755_pt1 | contig 14087 bp, 8 predicted proteins | sample atmos_gasesAM3C__FD_204565 | JGI IMG/M metagenome (GOLD analysis project Ga0307470, IMG submission 204565) | Hardwood forest soil microbial communities from Morgan-Monroe State Forest, Indiana, United States - atmos_gasesAM3C_05 | ecosystem: Environmental > Terrestrial > Soil > Temperate forest... | reverse complement strand
TGCGTCAGCTCGCGGCAGCGAATGCGCCGGGCAAGCCGGCGATTTGGGCGTACAAGTTCAGCGCGAAGTCGGGTCCCGAGTACGCGGGCGGATTGTCGAGCGCGGAGATCGCAGGCCTTCTGGCCAAAGTGGACGAAGTCACCAATACGATCCCCGCCGTCAAGGCGAGCGCCGTGAGCGCGTCATTGAAACACGACCTCGGCATCGGCGGCATGCCGGTGGCCGCGACCGCGGAACAGCCGAATCGAGGCGGCATCCTGGTCTTCGGCGTGAATGGCGGTTCCATCGCGCAAAAGTCCGGGATCATCGTCGGCGACATTCTCTACGAATTCGACGGACACCCCATCAAGGCGCTCGCGGAGCTCGAGGCCGCGGTTGCGGCGTGCGCCGCGAATTCGGCCGTCGCGATCAAGCTGTACCGCGGCACCGACGCCATGGCGGTGACGGCCCGTTTCTAAGGGGTGCCGGGCAGCGGCGCACCCGCCCGTTCCTGCTTGCGGATATCCGCTTCCACGGTACGCGACGCCGCGAACAGCACCAGCGATGCCAGCACGGCCAACACTGGAATGGCGTACATGGCGCTGTGCAGGCCGGATGCCTTGAATGCTTCGGTCATGGCGCCGGCTCCCGCGGCGGCCATCGCCCGGTGCGCAAAGTGATCGCTGAGCATTCCCAATCCGAGCGGTCCGAGACTGGCGCCGAGAACGTACATGGCGCAGAAATAAATGGCCACCGCGGTGCCGCGCAGCCGCGGCTCGATCACATCTTGAATGGCGGCATACACCGTGGCGTAGTACACGAACATGGTCATCGTGCCGATCGCCATGAGCACCATGAACGCCGCGATCGAACCCTTGGGCTGATTCAGCGCCAAGAAAATGCTGGGCGCCGCGATCGCCATCGAGCAGGCCGCGCACAGCAGGCGCCCGTCGCGGCGCTTTGCGCTCATCCGGTCAGCGACCCAGCCGCCCGCCAGCAGACCAATCGCACCCACGGCACCGACCGAAATCGCGGAAACATTGCTGGCTTGCCTCAGCCCCATTTCGTGAAACCGCTGCAGAAACGGCGTCTGAAAGGCGTTGATGGCATACATATTGAAATTGTGGAAGATGCCCGACAGGATGATCCACCACATCGTCGGCAACTTGAGCACGGCCGCGTAAGGCGACTTCAGCGCGGCCTCGGTGGCGGCGGCCGACCGCGCCGCGTCCAAAGCGCCGCGCGCGGGTTCGGGAATCTCCAGCGCCAGCCAGGCGAACAGCAGTCCGGGGATGCAGGCGATGAGGAACGCCGCGCGCCAGCCGAACGCGGCGCCGATGGCGCCGGCGCTGAAGTAGGCGAGAGACAGACCGGCGGGAAGGCCGAGCATGAATATACCCATGGCGCGGGCGCGCTGATGCGGCGGAAACAGATCGCCGATCAGCGATTGGCCGGCGGGAGCGCAGGTTGCCTCACCCAGCCCCACCCCCAACCGCGAAACGAATAGCTGCGCATAGTTTTGCGCGAGGCCGGATGCGGCGGTCAGCAAGCTCCACGCCGCCGTGCCGATGGCGATGAGCCGTGTGCGGGACCACTTGTCCGCCAACCGGCCCAACGGCAGGCCGACCAGGGCGTACATCAGTGTCGCCACCGTGGCCAACAATCCCAGCGCCGTGTCGCTCAGGTGAAATTCCTTGCGGATCGGCTCGGCCAAGGCTCCCGGCAACTGCCGGTCGAAGAAATTCAGCAGATTGATGGCGAACAGAATAAAAAGCGCGAACGAAGCGCGCGATGCGGGATGGGTCGCGACAGCGCCGGCCAAGTCGCCGGTGGTAGAATGAACCTGCTGCAGAATTCGCGGCCGACTCAGCATTGTTCGCCGGTCCGTCAAATCACCATCAAAACTTGACTCGAGCGGTGAGGCCGAAGGTTCGCGGAGCGCCCAAGAATGCGTCGATTTGGTTGAATTGGTACGGCGCGTCGAACGCGACCTGGTAGTAGTATTTATCCGCCAGGTTCGCCCCCCACGCTTCCACCGCCCATTTGTCGTCCGGCGCGGCCACGCCGATTCGCCCATTCAGTATTCCATAGGCACCCTGGATTTTTCGCGGATCAAGATCCGACCCGGTGTTGTACGAAGAGTTGTACTTTTCGCTGACGCTGGCACGAAATTCCAACGAAGAAGTGATCGGCGCCCGGTACGTCGCCGACGCCACCCCTGACCAGAGCGGCGCAAATGAAAGCCGATTGTTCAGGCGCGGGAGGTACGGGTCGGCCGTATTCGGAGCGAACAAGTACGCCGCGTTGCCGAATTCAGTGATGTTGGTGAATGCATAGGTCACGCCGCCGGAGAGACTCAGCCCGGAAAGCGGCGTCGCCCATGCCGCATTGAATTCGGCGCCCTTGGATTCCACGTGAGGGATCGAGCTGACGACGAACAGGATGCCGGTATAGGTGTTCAGCTGGAAATCCTTGTATTTCTGATCGAACACCGCCGCGTCGAGGCGCAGCGTGTGATCCGCCAGCGTGGTCTTGATGCCGAGTTCGTAAGAATCGACGGTTTCCTTGGGGAATGATGTGTCGAGGACCGGTTGCAGCGTGCCCAGGAACGTCGGCGCAAACGGATTCGTCACGCGAGCCAGGTTGAATCCACCCGCCTTGTAGCCGTCCGCAAACGAGAGGTAGGCCATCACGTCTTCATTGAACCGATAGGCCAACTTCACCGTCCCCGACACATTGTTTTCGCTGAGCGATTGGCTATCCGCCTTTTTGTTGAAGAACGGATTGAATATGACTGAACATCCGTATCCGTACAGAAATGCGTCCTGGTTGGCGGTGAGCGTGCCGAGCAGCGGCGATGTCGATGACAGTATCTGGCCGCACCCGGCGCCGCCGTCGGTATCATTGTAGTTGGAGGTCAGGTCTTTCTTTTCGTGGGTGTAGCGAACCCCGGCCGTGAGATCCAAGCCTTGGGTAATCGTGTAGGTCTCGCTCGAAAAGAATGCAAAGCTCTTGGACGTTTGGCGGAAGGTGTCGCTGTAGCCGGCCACACCCGGAACGAACAGCGAGCCGGGCGGTTGTCCCGTCAATTCGGTCAGCAAGGGCAGGCCGAGGGGCGGGGCGGCGAACGGGTTCGGTAAGCCCCCGGCGGCCCCGACCACTCCGCTCAAGTACAGGTCCAAGTCCTTGCCGGCCCACAGCGTCTGATTCGAAGTCAGGGTTTCATTGGCAAAGAACCCGCCGACCAGCCAATTGAGCGCACCCTCTTTCCCGGCCAATCGCAGTTCCTGACTGAATTGCTTGAAGTCCGTCTCGTTGCCCTTGGTGTCGGGCTGCCACAGAAGATCGATCGCCGTGTAATCAGTATCGTTGCCGGCCTCGACCGTATTGTCGCGCCACGCGGTGATCGAGGTGAATTTCCCGAAGCCGAGATTCCAGTCGATCTGAGCGGAGAATCCCGTGTCGCGGACTTGCTGCCCCCACGGATAGTTCGAATACGCCTGATAGCCTCCCCCCGCCGCGATGGCGGTGGCACCGACCTGGCCGCCCAAGGGCGGGACCGATGCGATCGCGTTCGCGACGCCGGCGAATGGCCCTAGAACCGTCGCAACTCCGACGCAGCACACTTCATTACGCTTCGAATAGTCGCCTATGAGCATCACGTCGACATCGTCGTTGGGAGCGACTCGATACTGGCCGCGCACCGTAAACATGTTGCGATCATTGGCTCTGTCGTTGGTGTTGGGGCCGCCACCGGTATCGACATTCATCCAACCATCCCTTTTCTGAAACCCGACGTACAGCCGAGCGGCCGAGATGTCGCCAATGGGCCCCGTGATGGACGCCGAGGCCTCTCGATCGTTGAAATTCCCTCCGGTGATCTCTGCCGTGGCTCCAAACGTCGTCGACGGTCGCTTGGTCGTTATGACAATGACGCCGGCGTCGTTATTCTTGCCGAACAATTCACCCTGGGGGCCTTCGAGCACTTCGATCTGCTCGATTTCTCCCAGGTTACCGAAGCCGACACCGTTGCGAGGGCGGTAAACCCCGTCGATCACGACGCCGACGGATGATTCCAATCCTGGATTGTCGCCGACCGTGCCGATGCCGCGAATGCGTGCCGTCGTGGAGCTTTCATTCGTGGTGGAAGTCACCGTCAGGCCGGGCGTCAATACCTGCATGTCCTTGATATCGGTCACACCGGCATCCTTGAGTTGCTGCGAGGACAGGGCGATGACGGAAATGGGCACGTCTTGGATGTTCTGCTCGCGCTTCTGCGCGGTGACGATGATCTCGGTCAACACCTGCTGGTTTGCCGCCTGTTGCGCCCAACTGGGACCGGCCGCCAAGGCCCCGGACATGGCCAATACAAGAGCGACACCCTGCCGCAAACGTCGAATTGTCATAGCACTCCCCCTGATCCCATTCTTTTTGCGGGGTGACCTGTTCGCCCACCCCTGTGGATTGATCGCCACAATATGCCTGTATCGAGCCTACGGGAAGGGTCGGGCAGCCACCTAGCTTCGGACGTCAACTTGTTGACCCTGGGCGCCATTCCCCCGCATCGGGCCGGCCCGCCGACCGGGCCGTCACTTCTTGTTGTATTTTAGCAACGAGAGAAACGGCGGCTTGCAAGTCGGTGCGGGTTCGTCAGAATCACTGCATGAGAAATCCGGATAAATGGTCGCCGATGGAACCGGAGGAGCCCCAAGCTCCCAAATCGCCCGGCCGGTACGAGGAACCGGATCCGCCCGGCACGCGCCGCGGTGCACTGGTGGGGTTGGTGCTGGTCCTGCTGTTGGTGGCCGGCGGCCTGCTCCTGACTCGCGTGCTGCGCGGCATGGCGCAACTTCAGGACTGCGCCTTGTCGGGCCGCTCGAATTGCACGTCCCAGCCGCAGCGCTGAACCGCACGTCACCGCCGCAGCATTTGTTTACCCGCTCGGACAATCAGCCGGCGAGGTCAGGCCGGCGTCCGCGGGATATAGCTCGATGAGCTTTCGCATCACACCGTTGGTCCAGCCGAAGCCGTCTTGCAGCGGGTATTCGCCGCCGCCGCCGCTGCGGCCGGTGGTGACGACATCGTACTTCTCCACTAGTTTGCCGCTTTGCCGGTAGACGTCATTGACGTTGGCCATCCATCGGCATGCGATCGCCGCGGCGAGGGGCGTCGCACCGTAGTCGCGCAGTCCGGAAATGGCGATCCATTGCAGCGGCGCCCAACCATTCGGGGAATCCCATTGTTGATCGGTTTCACGGGTGGTCGTCACGATACCGCCGGCTTTGAGCAGCTCTCGAGCAGTGATGCTCCCCACCGCGGCTGCTTGGGGTTTGGAGGCCAAGGATACGAATAGCGGATAGAGCGTCGCCGCCGACAGCAGCGGCATGCGGGTCTTTGTCGTCCACCGATAGTCGAGATAAGCACCCTTGGGCGCATCCCAGAGATAGCGGTTGATGGAACGGCGCCGCGCGGCGGCTCGGCGCTCGAACTCGAGCGCGCAGGCCTTGTCGCCGCGGCGCTCGCAGCCCGTACGGATGGCGTTCTCCAAGCCGAACAGCAGGCTGTTGAGATCGACGGGGACGATTTCCGTGGTATCCAGGGTCGCACGCGTGCGTCCGTCGGCGAACCACCGCGAGCCGAAGTCCCAGCCGCTTTCCGCCGCAGCGCGAATGTCGCGGAACAGTTGGGGCGCGGGCCGTCGGCTCGTGCGCGCAAGTTCGGTGTCCTCGCGGTAGGACTCGTCGCGCGGCGAGTCGCTGTCGTCCCAGAAGCGATTGAGAATGGATCCGTCGGGCAGCGCCACGACGTGCCGGTGGGAGGCGCCCGGCCGCAGCCCACGCTCGCCGTCCATCCAAAATGCATGTTCACGGCGCAGCTGCGGCAGGTAGGCCGCGAATGCTTGGCCCGGATCTTCAGGCGAAACCAGACCGACCATGGCGAAGAAAAAGGGCGGCTGCGAGCGGCTCAAGTAGTAGGTGCGCGCGCCGTTCGGCACATGGCCGTAGGTATCGATGAGATAGGCGAAGTCGCGCACCATGCCATTCACCAGGTCATGGCGGCCGCTCGTCGCCAACCCGAGCATGGTGAAGTACGAATCCCAGTAGTACATTTCGCGGAAGCGGCCGCCCGGAACCACGTAGGGCGCCGGCATCGCCAACAACGACGAATAGGGCGGCGCTGCGGTGGTCGTGCGGGTCAGCGCGTCCCACAGACCATCGATGTGCGCCACGATGGATACCCGGTCGGACGGGGAGGGCGCTCCGACGACCTCCGCCGGCAAGGTGAAATTCGCTTCGACGAAAGCTTTCAGCTCCGCCGGTGAATCGGGCCGCTCGGCATGGTATCGATTCAGGATATCTGCCGGCGCCGCGTTGGGGGAGGCATCGGGAAACGCCTTGCCGTCGGAATAGATCTGCGCGGTTTGTACCGCGACGAACAGATCCTTGAACAGCACGTGCGGCGGATCCGGGGGCGCGATCGCGGTTCGGGGTTGGGTCGATGCAATGGGCAGCAGCGCCAGCCATAACACCCAGCCCACGCCGCGGCGGCCGGGCCGGAAAGTCGCGCGTCGTGCCGTCATGTCATCGCCTGTCTTCATGTCAACCTCTCCTCAAGAATGACCCGCTGCCTTGAAGGTCACGCTGCGCACGACGCGGCCCGACGGCAGGCGGGAGATCACCACATCGACCGCCTTGCCGCGAAATTGAAGATTCACCAGCCGAAGGTACGACAGCGACTTGGGCAGCGTCGGCGCGAATTTCTCGGCCAAGCCGTTTTCTTCGATGCGCAGACCCGTGAGGCCGTACACAAATGCCTGGATGAAACCGCCGGAGCTGGCCAGCAAATAAGTGGAGTCATTCTGCGGCGTCTCGCTGCGCACATTGAAAGGAGGCTTGAGAAACGGATCGTTGGCGCTCTCGCTGCCGCCGATGAAGTCGCTGAAATAGCCGGACTCGCCGACATTGGCGGCTTGGATGGCAATCATCACCAGCACCATTTGATTGGCGCGGGCCCGCACCGGACCGATGGCCCGCACGGAGTGCTCGAAGAGTCCTTTGAGCGTGTCGGCGCCGGCGTCGAAATCCAATGCGGGAATGCTGAGCATGGGCACGGAGGTCGCCATCCACGACGTCGTCTTATCATGCGGCGTGCTGGGATCGAAATCGAAATAGCCGCCGCTGTCTCCCCGGCTCGGTAGATAGAGGGAGTCCGCGATCTCGCGCCATTTTGGATCGGGCGGCACGCCGAGGACCTGGGACGCGCCGATGGCGGCTTCCAGACTGCGATGGGCGACTTGATTGGTGTATATCTCGTTGTTGACGTCGGTGTAGTCCTCCTCCGGCGACGTCACCCCGAGTATCTCGAAGCGGCGCTTTGCCGCGTTGAACGCCGCTCTGCTGGTCCAAAAATCGGCGACGGACCGGATGACGGGAAACGCTCGATCCTCGAGCCAAGCTCGATCGTGAGCCGCGAGATAGTACTGCCACTGCGCCAATGCCACGGCGCCGTTCACGTGAATTTCGCGATCGGCATTCTGCACGGCGAAGGCCGGCGTGACGTCTTCGCCGCTCCATGGGTCCGCTTCCCAGGGATACATCGCGCCGGCAAATCCATGCGCCGCCGCTCTGGCGAGCGCCTGCGGCAAAGTGCGCTGGCGAAATTGAATCAGGGATTTGGCGCGCGACGGATGCAGCAGCAGCAACGACGGAAACACCCAGAGATCGTTGTCCCAAAACACGTGATCGAAATAATGGCTGCTGAATCCGCAGGCTCCGACCGGCCACGACGTATCGACGGTGGAGTTCTCGAGGAGGTAAAAGAGATCCGAGTGAATGGTTCGCTGCAGCTCGCCGCCGCCGCCCACCAGGATGTCGCTGCGCCAGAGTTCATGCCACGCCTTCACGTGGGCCTCGAGCAGTGAACTCAAGCCCCGTTGCCGGGCGTCGCGCGCGGCCGCCAGATCCTCGGCAGCGCCGCCGCCCCAGCCCGCGCTGGAGGCGGCCACGAATTTGGTGAATCGATAGCGATGGCCGCGCTGTACGCGAACTTCGATGTCCAGACCGGTGGTGCCGTCCGCGGTCTGGACGGTCTTGCGCTCGCCCCGCAGGCCCGCCGGCAGAGCAATGGCGGCCGCCAGCGCGACGGCCCTGCCGCGAACGGCCGCGCCCGTCATGAACAGAGTGTCCCCGGCGGTGTCGCCGCCCGAATCCGTGACGTCGACATGGCCGGGGTACCAGATGGGGTCCCGGTTCGCCGCCGTCGCCAGGTTCTCTTGGTGAGTTGCCTCGCTCAAGGCGCTGAATTGCTCGGCGGTCATGCGCGCCAGCGGCACTCGCTTGGGTGCAGGCGGTGAACGCAAGGTAAATCGCAGCCGGACCCGGCCGCTGAAGCGCGGTATCAATTCCAGGCTGACGACGCCGAGGTGCGGCGAACTCTCGCTGACGAAGGCGGTCACCGACACGTCGGTCGCGCGGTCGCCGTCGATCCATCGATAGTGCGTGCGCAGCAGGCCATCGTGCATGTCGAGCGTCTGACGGTAGCCGGTGTGGGTTTGTGCGCCGACAGTGCCGCCGTTCAGCCACGCGCCGCCGTCAAAATAGTCGATCTCGTTCCAGCTCGGGATCGCCGCCGGCCTCGATACATCGTCGGCTTCGTAGTCCATGATCCCGGCCAGGTGCGACACGGTGGGCGCGGTGCCGAGCAGGGAACTTGCGACCGACCAGTAGCCGTTGGCCAGGTAGGTCGGATAGTACTGCGCAAAGTTGGCCCGAGTGGCGGTCAGAATGAACGTGTCTGCAGCCGCGGCGTGGCCCATAGCGGTCGAGACGATCATTCCGGACACCAAAATTGCGCGGCACACCCAAAGGGAAAGCGGCGCGTTTCCGCGGAATCGTTGCGTTGTCCGCAGGCCGGTCATTTCGACGTTTCCGCGGAAACGTGCGCCAACGATCCTCCTTCGCACCGCAGAGCGTGTGGCCGTTGTTCGCGGTCACACGCCCGGGAGTGCTCGTATGTGTGGGAAATGCGTGTCAGAACTTATAGCGCAGCTGCACGTTGAGTTCACGTCCGAAAATGGGCCGCGCCATCTCGAAGTTGTTGGCGATGCCGCTGCCCGAACCGATCGCAATACGGGCATTGCCTTCGGTCAAACCCAGCTGGTTGGTGAGATTACTGCCCTGCAGACGCACTTCGAAGTGGTCGCCCAGCTCCGAGACGATGCCGGCGTCCAGAGTGTAGTAGGACGGAAGGACCTGTTGGTTGGTGGGATCGGAGTAGCGCAGACCTACATGGGTGTACGTCGTGAAGAAGCGCAGCGAACCCCACTCCATCGGCAGCTCGTAGGCCGGGGTGAAGCGGAACTGCAGCCGCGGCTGACGCTGCAGCGTCAAGCCATCGAACAGCGGATTGTGGGCATACAGGGCACGCTGCCAATCGCCGCTGAGGTCGAAGCTCAGGTGACGTATGGGTTCCCAGCGTGCTTCGATATTGGCGACCCACGATTGGGCGCCATACACCGCCGTGATCTGCTGGCCGGTGGCCGTGAATTGCTGGAACGGCACACCGCTGAAGATCTTGCGCGAGCCGTCGATGACGCCGTAGAACGTTTCGGTTTGGATGCGGTAGCCGACTTCATAGTTCTTGATGCTCTGGACCTGCGGCTGGCCGCTGCGCAGGTCATCGAAACCGGGGAAGTGAATGCCCTGGTTGATGCGCGCATATGCCGACATGTGTGGCGTGATCTCGTAGTTGGCACCGGCGCTCCACGAACCTCGGGTGTGCCTGAATTCGGTGCACTCGTTGGTGCCCGAGGTATCGCAGCTCACGCCCTGATTGAAGGTGCCATTCGGGACGCTGACGCCCTTGTTGTAGAGATTGCGCGGATCGTTGTCGAGGTCGGTCGCCGTGTCATTCTCGATGGTGCCATGATCGCGCTGCTCTTCGACTCGGTAGCCGGCGTCGAACAACCACTGATTGAATCTCCATTGATCGGACAAAAACAGCGCCGTATTCAAGCCGGTCCAATGCTCGTTGAGCGTGAAGAAAGAGGCGCCGAGCAGGCCGGCCGGATTGGTGACGTTGACGCCGTTGTTGAGCGTGAGCTCGACCAATTGCGCATTCTGGGTTCCGGTGATGAGCTCGTTATTTCCCAGATACCAATGATCGTCGGACTTGTAGGCGGCGAGGTACCCGCCCACGGTCAGCTTGTTGCCGGGGGCCACATCGAAGGTGAACCGCAGGTCGTCGGTGAAGGACTGGATCTGCTTTTGCACGATCCAGAATCCCATCGAAGCGATGTTGGAGTTCGGATCGAGGACCGCGCCCGAGCCGGGGACGCCCGTGGGACTGACCAATCTTGCGGTGCCGCTGGTCGCGAGACCGTAGGGTCCGGTGATGGCCGGGTTGGCATTCACGGTGGCAATTTCGCTGCTGATGAAGGAACTCAACGTCTGCGGCGCGAAATTGTTGATCAGGCAGTAGCAATCCACTTCGCCGGCCGAGTACATGAGCTTGTTGCTCAAGGAGATCCCGTCATTGATCTGCACGTCGAGGTCATTGCCGAACGTATGCAGGTCCGCGCCGCGGCCGTTCGCGAGGTCTGCGGTCACCGGCGGCCCGGTGGGAGTTTCCTGCACCGAGATTCCGCGCAAGCCGCTGCCGGCGAAGGTTCCGGTGTGGGGATTGAATCCAGGAAAGGCGGAGACGCTCTGCCCACTGCCGGTGCCCGAGACCGTGACCGGAATGTCCGTGATGAACAGATTCTTGTCGTTGAGTTCGCGCGCGAAGAACATGATCGTTCCATTGTCCAGCGTGTGAGTGATCGTGGCCGTGATCTGGCCGCCGTCATCCGCGGGAAACTGCGAGTCCCGAATGCCGCTGGAGTAGCGATAGAAGCCGCCCACGCTCATGTACCAATCCGGGGCCAACGGTCCGCCGTAAAAGCCGTCGATCCGGTATAAGCCTTCATCGCCCCAGGTGATGCCGAGATCGCCGCGCGGCGTGGCTGAGCCCTGGCGCAGGATGAAATTCGCGGTCGCGCCGAGCTGGCCGTTGGATAACACCACCCCGGGACCTCCCTGCAGCACTTCGGCGCGCTCGACGCTCTCATCGAGGCGAAACTGCGAGGCATTATCCATGAAGGATAGGGTCGGCACCGGAAAGACCGGCGAGCCGTTCAACTGGTAGGTGACATAGGGCGCATCGCTGCCGCCCGGAAAGCCGGCGAGCTCGATATTCGCTCCGGCCTCACCGCCGCTCGACTCGGCCCAAATGCCGGGCACGATCTTCAGCAGGTCCGCTGAGCTCGACGGATTGACGTCGCGAATCTCTTCCAGGCTCGCCGTCGTGATCGAGAAGCTGGCGTCGAGCTTCTTGAGGCCCTTCGATTGCGCCGAGCCGGTGACCACGATTTCATCGAGCGTGCTGGTGTTGGCGGCGCTGGCATCGACCGCCGCCGCCGGCTCTGCCGCCGTGTCCTGGCCGTAGGCGTGACCGCCGGCCAGCACGGTTCCGCTGAGCGCGAACAGCGCGGCGATGCGTGTGAATAGTCCACGGTGATTCATGTTGTCTCCCCCCTTCGTTTGATTTCCGTTACCCGTAGGGTCAGGCGTCGCGCCCGGCCCGCTCGCCGGCGGATGTTGCGGTTCCGCCGCCTTGGTCTCTGCGCTGATCGCGATGGTCGTCGCACTCACCTGCGTGAAGGAGAGGCCCGTGCCGTCCAACATTTTTTTCAGGGCCTCGAGAACCGTGAAGTCACCCTTGATGCCGACCATCTGATGTTTGTCGACGAGCGCGGACGCGAACACCAGCGTGATATCCGCTTGACGCGCGAACTCATTGAGCGCCGACGCCGTGGCCTGGGTGTGGATGTCGAAGTGGCGCAGAGTCGGGTCCGCGAACGCCTGCGCCCCGAGCATGGTCAGAGCCAAACAGCGAACCAGGAGCTCGAGTCGTCGCCACATTGTCTTCCCCCGTACCCTTCGCGTCGTTTATCAATCGTCGACGTGTAGAGGCCTACGTTATGGATAGACGGTTGGCGAGAAATAAACCTCTACTGGGGGGGGAGTGCGGTCAGTGCCGGGGGTCGATGAATACCACCCCGGCGTCGGTGCGGCGGATCGATACCGGCAACGCGGTTTGCAGCGCGTCAAAGAACTCCTGCATTTCGCCGGTGCGGAAGCGCCCGCCGACTTTGAGCCGGGCAGTCTCTGGATCGCTGACGACGATGCGGGCATCGGTGTAGCGTTCGATTTCGGCGATTGCCTCCGACAGCGGTTCACCGTCGAAAATGATGGCGCCCTCGCGCCACGCGAGTTCGCTCGACATTTGCTGCGGGGTGATCAGCGTGACCGCATAGTCGCGGCTGGCGGTAGACAGTCTTTCTCCCGCATTGAGCGCACGCACGGTGGCCGCGGCCGCCGGGCGGGCATGCGGCGCACCCGGGCTTGGCGATGCCGGCGGAAGCGCGGCCGCCTGCACTTCGACGCGTCCTTCATTCACTACGACGTCGATGTGCTGATCCGTCAGCACGCGCACTTCGAATTCCGTGCCGACGGCCCGCACCACGGCATCGCCGGCGTGCACCAGGAACGGCCGCGAGCGGTCGTGCGCGACTTGGAAATGCGCCTCGCCCTTGCGCAGATAAATCTCTCGGCTGTGCCGCTGCAAATCGGTTTCGACGATGGTGTTGGTATTCAGGCTCACGATCGAGCCGTCCGCCAGCGTGACTTTGCGTTGCTGGCCGACGGCCGTCGCCAAGATCTGCAATTCGCCGCCCTGCTGCAGCCAGATCGCGCCGACGGCAACCGCGGCGAGCACGGCGGCCGCGGCAAACCACCAGCGTCGTGGATGCTGCAGCAGCGGCAGCTTCGCGGTCTGCGCGAACGTGGCGATCTTCTCTTCGCGTTTCGCCTCCGCAAGCCCATCCAGCGCGTCCCACACCGTGGACAGCGCCGCCGCGGCGCGCCGGTGGCGGGGATCCTGGCGCAGCCATGCCTCGTACGCTTGCCGGTCGGCGGCCGCGACCGCGGCCGAGTCCATGCGCCAGATCCACACTGCCGCTTCCTCGTCGATGTCGGCCCGCGTCCGCAGCTTTACTATCTCACTCATTCACCGTCTCCAATGTCCCGCAACCCGCGCGGCGCATCCGCCCGCTCCTTCGGCTCGATCGCATCGAGTAGTCCGGCATCGCTTAAATAGTCGCGGCAGCGAATCAAGCCCTTCGCGACGTGCTTCTCGATCGTGCTGTGCGAAACACCGAGCACCTCCGCAATTTCGTCGTGGGACAGCCGATACACCTTCCGCAATACGAACACTCGCCGGCACAGCGGCGGCAGACGATCCACCGCGGCGCAGAAAGACTCGAATCGGCGGCGCGCGTCGATCTGCTCATCCGCGGGAGCCTCAGAAGAGTAGACGGTTAGGCGCTCCAAATCCGCCACGCTGTCGGTCGCCTGGGATTTTTGGCGTCGAGCGCGTTCCACCGCCATATTATGGGCAATGCGAAATAACAACGCGCGGGGCGAATCGACCGCCTGGGTGTAGGAAAGGGCGTAGACCCGAACGTAGGTCTCTTGCACCAGATCCTCGATGTCTTCCGCCCCGGACGTGAATTTTCGCAGATAACGGTACAGCGCCGCGCGATGGCGGAAGATCTGATTCAAGAACCATTCGTGTCGTTCGTCGGCCATCCCCGGCGGAGTGTAGATGCAAGCCAGGTGTTTCGCCAAGACAACAGATCAGTTCCAGCGGTTCGCGGCCGGCAAGGCGCGGCCAGTTGAATTGCCGCACTGCGCCTCACTAACGGCGCAATCACGAGTGCTCCACTGTCACGCGTATGACACAGTTCGCGCCGCAGCGCGCGGCCAACCTTTGGTCGGTAAATTGTAAATATTTGATTTGGAAGGGCTTCTCGCATGATTCGATTTTCTTTTCGCATTTGCGGCGGATGGCATAGGCATTGCTATTCCATGATGGCGGCCCGGAATGCGGCCGGACAAATATAAGCAATGGTTCAGCGTCGCGAAGGAGGGAGTTTTGGCAGCAAAGACCTACAACGATCCACGCATATCCCGCAAGGCACCCAGGATCAAGGACTGTGTGCCCGCCGT
>Ga0307470_10000754_pt1 | contig 14091 bp, 12 predicted proteins | sample atmos_gasesAM3C__FD_204565 | JGI IMG/M metagenome (GOLD analysis project Ga0307470, IMG submission 204565) | Hardwood forest soil microbial communities from Morgan-Monroe State Forest, Indiana, United States - atmos_gasesAM3C_05 | ecosystem: Environmental > Terrestrial > Soil > Temperate forest... | reverse complement strand
GGGCGCTGCGCCGTGACTTCACACCGGCCAGAAACTTCGTGCCATCCGGTTGCACGACACCCCTCATCCGCCTTCGGCACCTTCTCCCCTCGAAAAGCACGAGGGGAGAAGGCGCTCGAATCAGGAGCTTTGCGAACCTCACGCGCGTGTGATTGCGAACCTTCACGAGGACCCCTCAATCGCAAGAGCGTGCTGCTTCTCTCCGACCCCCGACTCCCGAACACCGACACCCACTCCCGACACCCCAACCCCGACTCCCGATACAATCCCACGCATGGCTGACGAATCCGAAAGCGGCGCCTCGCTGCTGGCGCGTAAGGAGTACGCACGCGCCGTCCCTCTCCTGAAGCGCGATCTCGACAAGTACCAATCCAATCCTCGCATCCGCCTGCAATACGCCGACGCGCTCGCGGGAGCGGGCGAGCACCTCGAGGCGATCGCACAATATGAGCGTACGGCGAAGTACTACGAAGACAACGGTCTGACTGTGCAGTCGATCGCCGTGGCGAAGAAGGCGGAGAAGGTGCGCGCCCAGATCAGCGCGGCACAGCCCCAGGAGGCGACCGAAGGGAAGAGTGACCCGCTGTTCTCGCGTCCCGTACCGAAGTCGCCGCTCTTCGAAGTGCTGACGGAGGTGGAACGTGATGCGCTCATCCGCGAAATGGATCTGGAGTCCCACGAGGAGGGAAGCGTCATCATCAGTGAAGGGCAGCCGGGCGCGTCGATGTACGTCATCGGCAGCGGGGAAGTGAAGGTCTACACGCACGGACCGGGCGGCTCCACGCTCTACCTGGCCAAGCTCGGCGAAGGGGATTTTTTCGGTGAAGTGAGCATGTTGACCGGCAAACCTCGCACAGCCACGATCACCGCATCACAACGGACGGAACTGCTGCGGCTCGACAAAGAGAAGCTTGATAACGCGCTTGCAAAGCACCCAGGGATACTCAAAGTTCTGAACGAGTTCTACCAGCGTCGCGCCGAGCACACAGTCGAAGCGATGATCGAGAGTCTGAAGAAGAAAGGATGAACGATGAAGGATGAAAGATGAATAGAAGACGAAGCCGCCGGCCTCGTTCATCGTTCATCCCTCATCCTTCATCCTTTCGAACATGCCCGTTCTTCCCATCGTCAAGTACGGCGATCCCGTTCTTCGCCAGCCCACACAGCCGGTGACCGAGATCGATGAACCGCTGCAGAAGCTGATCGACGACATGGTGGCCACGATGTATGCCGCGCCCGGCGTGGGACTGGCGGCGAATCAGGTCGGCGTCTCGAAGCGGCTGGCGGTGCTCGATCTCTCCGTCGGCAAGAAGCCGGGCGGCCTGCACATCCTCATCAATCCGGAGAAGGTCGAAGCGGAAGGCGCGGTCACCGAGGAGGAGGGCTGCCTGTCGATTCCCGACTTCGTCGAAGCCGTCACCCGCCCGGAGCGCGTCAAGGTTCGTTACACCGACCGCAACGGCGAGAAGCGCGAGATTTCAGGCGAAGGACTCATGGCCCGCGCCCTCTGCCACGAGATCGATCACCTCAACGGCAACCTCTACATCGACCATCTCCGCGGCTTCAAGAAAGAGCGGATTCTGAAGAAGGTTGCGAAGCTGGCGAAGTCGGGGATGTGGTGATTCCTCTCACGGCATGCCCCCGAACGTCTCGCTGATCAAGTTCTTCGTGTCGATCGCGTTTTCGCGCAGAGAGTCGACGACGCGGTCGATGAAAGGATCGAAGCCGGCCACCATTACTGTCGCTGCGGGGATGAGTTTGCGGTTGCGCGCGATGAGCGTTTCGATCTTTCCGCTCTCGTGCCGGATGGCGCCGTCGCGGGCTAGAGGATCGAAATCGGCTGCGTAGAGGATGTTGCGCTGATCGGGCTCGTAGAGCACGCAGATTGGCCGTGGATCGTGATTGGCGAGCATCGACAGCACGATGCTGCGAACGGGCGCGATGCCGGTATCTCCGGCCATGAAGATGAGCGGGCGGCCGTCGTTCTCAGGAAGGAGAAAATCGCCGTACGGACCTTCGATGGTGACGTGAGCGCCGGCATCGAGTTTGGTGAGCGCCTTTCCGCCCCGGCCCGATCCGACGCGGACGCAGAGCTGAACGGCCTGCGTGCGATGCGGAGCTGACGCGATCGTGTAAGCGCGCGAGATGCCGTCCGGGAACCGGAAGTTCACCCACTGTCCCGGCTCGAAGGAGAACGTGTCGTCGTCGAATGCGACCGTGATCTGCACCACGCTCGGCGCCAGCTCTTCGATCTCCGTCACGGTTGCGGCGTAGGAAGGCATGGGGAAAGTATATCTGGGCGCGGGGTCGGGGTCGGGGTCGGAAAGCATGAACCACAGAGACACAGAGGACACAGAGTTCAAATCTGTTCTCTGTGCCCTCTGTGTCTCTGTGGTTAAACGGTTTTACCGCAGCCACCCAGGCATGATTCCCTGCTTGCGCGCGTCTTCGCGGAACTGGTCGTTCTCGCGTTGAGCGCGGGTTACCTCGAGCTCGGCGGCAGGAATCTGATACTGCGTGATCTCCAGCTCGCTCGATTGAAAGGTGAACTGGTTTGCCCGGTAGCCGAGGGCGAAGAACTGTTCGATCTGCTGTTTGAGTGCCGAGGCGCGGGTGCGAAGCAGCTCGACGTTTTCCTTCGCCCGGCGAATCGCCTCCTCGTGCGCGCGTGCGGCGAGACGCCACGACCATTCATCGGGATTCGAAGGTACAGCGGCTTCGCGAGGCTCCGGCAGCCGGTCGCCGGAAGCGGTGGCTGACGGCTTGCCCGTGTGGTTCTGCTCCAGCTCCCGCACAAGGCGTTCGCGCTCCGGTGCGGAGACTTTCAGCTTCTTGCCGGAGTCGCCCGTTACGACGATCGCCTTCGTTACGGCCGCGCGCGTTGCATCCATATCGACATCTGCGAGCGGGATCGAATAGAGCTGTCCCTCGGTGCGGAAGATGACCCGCCCTTGTTCCTCGCGGATCGGACCTTCCACGTCGAAGTGCGTGCCGTTGCGCAGGATGAGCGTTGTCGTGATTGGGACCGATGCGGGCGCGGGTGACCCGGCGACGGTGAGGGCCAGCAGCAGGGTAGCGAGAAGCATGCGTAATTATCCGCCTGATCTCCGTTAACGGCCGGCAAACGTTATGATCAGCGCTCCGTGCCGAACTGGTTCTACATCTTAGTCAACGGCCTTTACCTGGCCGGCGTCTCGATCTGGATCGGTGGCGGCATCGTCGTGACCGGCGTGGTCATTCCGGAGCTCTTTCGTTTGCAGCCGCGGCACGAGGCGGTGCTCCTCGCCGTGTCGGTGCTCCGGAGGTTCGCGAGAATTCGAGTGATCGCGCTTTTTCTGATGCTGGCCGGCGCCGGGATCAAGGTTCTGGTGTGGGAGCGGCATGAGATCCAGCCGTGGATGGCTGTTCGTTGGGGAGCGATCGTGCTGATGGCCTGGGCGCTCGTCGTCGACCTGTTGCGGCACAGGCGGTTGAACGCCTTCGCTGCCACTGTTACCCCGCAGCTCCCTCCGGACGATCCACAGCGCGAGGTTCTCGACGTGTTTCGCATCTACACGGAAGGGATCATGCGCGCGTCGCTGGTCGCCGCGCTCATCGCGCTTCTGTTCAGTTGATAGAATCCGCCCCCACACCCATGTTCACGCCCCCACACGGCACGTCTCAAGACCGCCGCCAGACCAATGGCCAGTAGTCTCTCGCACGTCACCTGGATTGTCCTCAGCGCGATCAGCGGCGTGCTGTTCCTGATCTTTGACGCCATCCGCTACTTCGCGCAGCAGATCAGTCCCGTCACGTTGCGGCGCTGGTCAGGCGACCAGGCTGGGGAAGGGCCGGGACGCTGGTTTCACTTCGATCCTCAGAATCTGCAACTGGTCAGCGGCTCGCTGCTGCAGATCACGCTGATCGGCGCGTTCGTGGGAACGATCCGCGTTCTCGACGGAGAGTCGGCCGCGTTTGCATGTGGCGTCTCCGCGCTGGCCTGGCTCGTCATCGTTATCCTCTGGAAATTCGTGCTCGCCTTTGTCCCCGAGGATATGGGCGAGATGATCCTGAAGGCGCTCATCCCGTTCTCGCACTTCTTCTACTTCCTGTTCTGGCCGATCCTCTTTCCGCTGCGCCGCGTGTTCGACCGCCTCGACCGCGAAGAGGAAGAGGCGCACGAAGACGAAGAAGTGACCGACGAAGAGGTGCAGGCCTACATCGACGTCGGCGAAGAAGAGGGCATTCTCGAGGCCAGCGAAGGAAAGATGATCCAGTCGGTCGTCGACTTCAGCGACCGCGTTGCCCGCGAGCTGATGACGCCACGTATCGATGTGGTCGCGTTCGACGCCACTCACTCGTTCGAGGAACTGGCGAAGCGCTTCAGCGAATCGAAGTACTCGCGCATCCCGATTTACGAAGAGAGCGTCGACAAGATCACGGGCGTCGTCCACATCAAGGAAGTGTTCGAGTCCATCGTCAAAGGCGAGAGCAAGCCGGTCTCGGAGTTGGCGCGCGCGCCGTATTTCGTCAGCGAGACAAAGAAAGTCTCGGAGCTGCTGCGCGAGTTCCAGAGCGAGCACATACAGGTCGCCGTCGTCGTCGACGAATATGGCGGCACGGCGGGCATCATCACGATCGAGGATGTCGTCGAGGAGATCGTCGGCGAGATCGCGGATGAGCACGAGGAAGAGGAGGCGACGATCGTCGACCTCGGCGGCGGCGAATACCTCGTCAGCGGCCAGTTGCGCGTCGAGGCGCTGGAAGAGCTGCTCGATGCCGGTCTGGAGAGCGACGACTACGAGACGATCGCGGGGCTCATCTTCACGTCGACCGGCCGCGTGCCGAAAGCCGGTATCGTGGTCAAGAAGAACGGCTATCAGTTCACCGTCGATCGCGCGGACCGGCGGCGGATCTACCGAGTGCGGGTCTCGAAAGATCCGGAATGGACGAACGAAGATGAAGAAGAAAGAGAATCGCGTGGCTGAGCCAAAAGCCGCAGCGACGAAACACAGCCATACGACCAAGCCGCGCTTCGGAGTGGTCGCACTGGTCGGCCGCCCCAACGCCGGCAAGTCGACGATTCTGAATCGCATCCTCGGGCACAAAGTCTCGATCGTCTCGCCGAAGCCGCAGACGACGCGCAACCGGATCGTCGGCATCCTCAACGACCCCCGCGGCCAGATCGCGTTCCTCGACACGCCCGGGATTCACCGGCCGCTGCACAAGATGAACGTAAGGATGATGGAGCACGTCCGGGCAAGCCTGTCCGAGGCGGATGTCGTGGCGGTGATGATCGACTGCAGCCAGCCGTTCGGGCACGGCGACGAATTCGTCCTCGAGATGATGCGCGATCAGAAAGAAAAGCAGCCCGACGCGAAGCGCTACGCCATCCTCAACAAGATCGACCTCCTCAAGAAGAACAAGCTACTGCCCCTCATCCAGCAGTACAACGAGACGGGGTTATTCGATGAGATCGTGCCGGTTTCGGCGATGACGGGCGATGGGGTAGACCAGCTCGTCAACTACTTCTTCGCTGCCGTCGCGGCGGGGGAAGCCATCTACTCGAAGGAAGACTTCACCACGCAGCCGGAGCGTTTCTTCGCCGCGGAGATTGTTCGCGAAAAGCTCCTCGCCCACACGTCGGAAGAGCTGCCCTACACGACGGCGGTGGCGGTCGAGCGGTGGGAAGAGGAAGAGGAAAAGAACCTCATCAAGATCTACGCAACGATCGTAGTCGAGCGCGAGACGCAGAAGCCGATCATCATCGGCAAGCGCGGCGACATGATCAAGCGGATCGGCACCGAGGCGCGGCTGGAACTGGAGACAATCTTAGGAGCGCGCGTCTTTCTCGACCTTCACGTCGCCGTCCATGGCGCCTGGCGCGAGGACGAGCGTTTCCTCGGCGAACTGGACTGGCCGCTGCGCTGATTTTTTGCCTTCCCGCTACGGGCGAAGCGGGGTGTAGAATCCGCCCAAATCGGTCCTAACGGTTCAGGAAAAAGAGGGGAATCTATGCATCTTCGCAGGATCTTGTGTTGTCTCCTGGTGATGTTTGCCACGACCGCGGTCTTTGCCCAGCAGACGGGCGCATTCCACGGGAAAGTTACTGCTTCAGACGGATCGGCGCTGCCCGGAGTTACCGTCGAAGCGCGATCAAGCGCCCTGCCGCAGCCACGCGTCACCGTGACGGATGGTAACGGCGATTACCGTCTGCCCCAGCTTCAGCCTGGGTCATACACTCTGCAGTTCACGCTTGCCGGAATGCAGACAGCGACGCGGAAGGCTGATGCCCTTCTCGGTCAGGACATGGCCGCCGATGTGAAAATGGCCGTGGGCGGCGTCTCCGAGAACATCACGGTGACCGCCGAGACCACACTCGTTGATCGGGATACGACGGCGATCCAGAACGGCCTGGGCAATGCAGAGATCCGCGCTCTCCCGGTCGCGCAGAACTACGGCGATCTTCAGAAGCTCATTCCGGGCGCGATGGTGACACAGGACACTGTGCGTGGGCCAAGCGCGGGCGGCAGCGGTCAATCGAACGTCTACCTGTTCGACGGAGTTAACGTGACCACGCCGCTCTTCGGCACGCTGGGAGCCGAGCCATCCACCCACGACATTGCTCAAGTCAACGTCATCAAAGGGGGCGCGAAGGCGGTCGACTTCGACCGCGCCGGCGGCTTCCTGATCGATTCCGTGAGCAAGTCGGGAACGAACAAGTACTCGGGCGAGGTCGAATACCAGATTCTCAATCATTCGATGATTGCGGACCAGGCCGGAACCGTGAACACGATTTTTCAGGAGAATCGCACCTGGGCCACCGCGAGCATCGGAGGGCCCATCTGGTCCGATCACCTCTTCTTCTACGGCTCGTATTACCACCCCACTCGTAATAGAGACAATCAAGCGAATTTGACCGGTCCGCTTCCGAAGTTCAGGGTCGACACCAAGGAAGAGTTCGGAAAACTGACCTTCACCCCAACCTCCTCCATTCTCATCAATGGCACCTACCGAAACGAAACCGACGTGCAGAACTCGAGTGGAGGATTCGGAACCAAGGGCGCCCCGACGACGGGTACCGGAAACGAAGGCAAGCAGAAGATCGCTACCCTCGAAGGTTCATGGGTCATCAATCCGAAGAGCTTCGGGACATTCAAATTCACCGACTATAAGAACCCGACGATCGGGATTCCCGATCATCTCTCCAGTGCAGTTCCTTCAACGACGATTGGAACGCATATCGACATCAACAATCTCGACCAGCTCGGTCTTCTTACCGTCCCGACGGTCATCGCCACGAATCCGACGCAGGCCGCGTTCGTACAGCCATTCATTGATAAGTACGGCTACACGGTCGGCGGGGTGAAGACCGGTGGCGGGACCGTCGGCTTTGCTTCTCTGGCTCACGACGATGACGACTTCGCCCGGAAGAACGGCCAGGCCGGCTACAACTACACTCTGGCAACGAAGAACATGACGCACGATCTCCACATCGGATATCAGCAGTACACCGATTCTGAAAACCTGTTTCGCTCCTCGAATGGATGGGGCTCGATCACCATTCCCGGCGGCGGAACCGCAAACAACTGCCCGGCATCCGCTTGCGGCGGCACGGCCAAGACGGCCTTCTTCATTGCCAGCTTCCAGCAGCAGACGGGCGGGTTGATTCCAGTCATTCACTCCGAGTTCCGCTCGCGTGACATCGAGCTGAATGACACCCTCCGGTACAACAACTGGACGTTCAACGTCGGTGTAATGGCCAGCAACGACACCCTCTTTGGTCAGGGCCTGGCATCCGCGGATAACGTGGCCGGCTTCGTCAAGTCGCCAGGCAAGAAGTACGAGATGCACAACGTGCCGTACAGCCAGACCATCCAGCCGCGCCTCGGCGCGACATGGGCATACAACGGTACGGATACGGTCTTCGCAAGCATCGCGAAATACAATCCGGCTGCAAACTCCGATGCGCGCGCGGCCTCGTGGGACCGCGGCCTCGAGCAGACTCTCAATGCGTACTTCGACGCCAGCGGTAACCTGTTGGGCGTGGACCCGGTCAAGTCGTCCGCGGGTAAGTTGTTCGAGGCCGGCATCAAGCCTCCGCAAACGAAGGAATACATGATCGGTACGGCCAGACAGTTTGGCAGCAGGTGGTCGGCCCGTATGTATGGGCGCTATCGCTATGCGAACAATTTCTGGGAGGACACGCCGAACAACGAGCGTGTTTGCCTCGCGCCGTTCGGAGCCGGCGGTGTCTGCCAGGCATCGTCGCCTGTCTCCAACGCGCCGGCTAGCGTTCCGCATGTGCCGTACATTCCGGACCTCCCGGCCAAGCTCGCTGCGATTGGCAGCGGTTCAACCTACGTAATCGCCAATCTGGACGGAGCGTTCACGAAGTATTACGAGGTCACGTCGGAGTCCGAGTGGACCGGGGACAAGGTCTTCCTGCGTGGTTCCTACACCTGGAGCCACTACTACGGAAACTTTGACCAGGACAACTCGAGCTTCAGCACTGCGAACGACGCGAACCTCTTCATCGGCTCCTCCAACATCGCGGATGCCGCCGGCCGCAACGTCTGGGACAACAAGTACGGCGATCTTCGCGGCGACCGCCGCAACATCGTGAAGCTCTATGGAGCATACACGCTGCCCTGGAAGGCTACGACGGGTGCGTTCTTCCTGTACCAATCAGGCCAGCCGTATCAGATCGAGAGCTTCCTGCCTTACAACACCATCACGACATCGACGAGCGATACCGCTCGCTACGCGGAACCGGCTGGCCGGCGCAGAACGCCTTCGTACAATCAGTTGGACTGGAACTACACCCAGGGCTTCGCTCTTCCGCGAGGTCTGAACCTGCAACTCGTTCTGGACTGGTTCAACGTGATGAACCATCAGACCGGGTATAACTACGAGACACGAGTGGGCACGATCGGTACGTGCGATCCCACCAAGAGCACGAGCTGCTTCTATACCGGACTGACCGGTCCGGTCGCCTATCTCAAGTCCGCGCCTTCGCCAAACACGTTTTACGCTCCGCGCCGCTTCCAGATCGCGGCACGACTCCTGTTCTAGCTTCTTTTCACAGCAGTTGAATGAAAGAGCCCGGCGGCAACGCCGGGCTCTTGTCGTTTAGCGGAAAAGACGCTCGCGGGCGATCAACTCTTTTGTGGTGGCGTTCGCGTGCTGGCGTGCCGCTGCGATGCGTGCGGGTGCATCAGGCTCGTGCATCAGAACGCTGACCTGGGCGCGCTTGAAGAGCGCCATGGCGTAACCGGGATGCGCCTGAGGCACGCGATCAAGCGCGGCTCGGGCTTCGTCCAGCCTGTTCGCGGCGAGATAGAGCACGCCGAGCTCGAGGTCGTTGCCGAACGCCGCTCCCTGAATGGTCCGCGCTTTCTCAAAGGCATCGATGGCGGCGGTGGTCTGGCCGGCCTGCATCGCAACCTCACCGAGATGCCGAAGCTCGGCCGGAGACGGCGTGCGGAGCGTGTAGATGCGCTGAAGGAGCGTCACTTCATCGTCGAGGCGCCCCTGGCGCTCGCGCACACGGGCCAGACCTTCCAGCGCCGCGACACGGTCGGGAGACTCGGCCACGACCTGCTCGAGCAACGGAACGGCGCGTTGCCACTCCGCGCCGCGCGCGTAGTGAAGCCCGAGGTACTGGCGCACGTCCTGCGATTGAGGGGCGATCGACTGGGCTTTCTGGTATGTGGCCAACGCCTCGCTCTCGCGCCCGATCATCGAATAGCAGGTACCGAGCCGCAGCGCTGCATCAAGGTTGTACGGATCTTCCGTGAGGATGCGCTGGAGCAGGGGAATCGCCGCCGTGTATTGCTCGCGCACGAAAAGGCCGGCCGCTTGATCTTCGATGGAGAAGAGGTGCGTCATGTCCGCGGCACGGGGCGCATTCGCGCGCACGACCGGCTTCGTCGTCGAGGCGACGTACCCGAGGCTGGCAAGTTTGCGCCGCTCTTCATCGCTGACATTGGGAGGCTCCGCTGTGGTCGCAGCTTCGAGGGAAGGGACTGGATACTCGCTCAGTGTCGCGCGCATGCCACGCGTCAGTTGCGTACCTCCGCCGAGGTCGTGAGCCTCCGCGGGATCGGCGATCACGTCGTAGACTTCGACACGTCCGGCACGGATCGCTTTGTAGCGGCCGTCGACGGCCATGACCTGCGGCTGCCAACCGTAATCGAGGAATGGCTTCATCGCCTCAGCAGCGACGATTTCAGAAGCTTGCGACGCTGCAGGCACGCTGGTTTCCCCGCGAAGGCTGTTCGCGGAATCGATGCCGGCCCAGTCGAGAATCGTGTGGAAGATGCGCCGCGTACTGACCGGCGAATCGTTCGTTCCGGGCGCGACGCCCGGACCGGCCACGAGCAGCGGGACGTGCATCGTCGCCTGGTAGAGCAGGTTGCCATGCTGCGCTTCGCCATGCTCGCCGAGACCTTCGCCGTGATCGCCGACGACGATGATCGCGGCGTCACGTCCAAAGCGCTGCTGAAACGCGGCCACGAGCCGGCCGAGCTGCTGATCCATCGTGGCGATCTCGCCGAGGTACGGCCTCGTGGCGTAGCGGCTGCGGAATGGTTCGGGCGGCTCGTAGGGGAAATGCGGCTCGTAATAGTGGACCCACAGGAAGAGCGGCTGGGCAGACGGTTTCGACACGAGTGCCAGCGCGCGGTCCGTCGTCGCCTCGGCCGTCCGTTCATTGCGCGGCTGGGGCATATCGTCGTCATACGTCTCGAATCCGCGCGCCAGACCAAACCGGCGCGCCAACGCAAACGCGGAGACAAACGCCGCGGTGCGGTAACCGGCCGCATGAAGCTTCTCCGCGACCAGCGCCTGAGCAGCGGAGAGATAGCGCCCGTTCTCGTGCAGGCCGTGTCCGGCAGGGTAGAGGCCGGTCATCATCGATGTGTGGGAGGGAAGCGTCTGAGGCACCGCGCAATACGCCCAGCGAAAGCGCCGGCCAAGCAGGGCCAGTGAATTGAACGACGGAGTGTCGATACCGACCGCCTCGGGACCGATCGAGTCTGCGCGCGTGGTGTCGAGTGTCACCAGCAGTATCGATGGACGAGGCGAAGTGCTGGCCGGTTGCGTCGACGTCGTCTCTCGCTGACACGCGCCGGAAACGAGAACGAGAGCGGAGAGAGCGAGAAGAGTGATCGTGTTGCGCGTCATCGCGGGTAGTTCTAACACGACGAACGGGCCAGTCGTGGGTCAATTTGGACGGCTTATCGTGGTTGCCGAAGCAAAGGCGACCACAGAGACACAGAGAACACAGAGGTGGTCTCTGTGACCTCTGTGTTCTGTGGTGACCGGGTTTTCAGATTGACCCTTTACCAACCGGCCGCGCGCTGAGATCTCTCCACTACAATCGCTGTCATGCTGAATTACATCTGGTTCGGCCTCATGGCGATTGCGCTCATCGTGGCCATCTTCACTGGGAATGCCGGCGCGCTGACGAAAGCTTCGGTCGACTCCGCGAAGACCGCCGTCGAAATCTCCCTCGGCCTCGTCGGCATCATGACGCTCTGGCTCGGCATCATGCGTGTCGCCGAACAGGCCGGCCTCGTGGCGATGCTCAGCCGCGTGCTGCGTCCGATCAGCCGGCTGCTGTTCCCCGAGGTCCCTGCCGATCACCCGGCGATCGGGGCAATGGTGATGAGCGTCTCCGCGAACATGCTGGGACTGAGCAACGCCGCCACGCCGCTCAGCATCAAGGCGATGGAAGAGCTGCAGACGCTGAATGAGGACAAAGAGACGGCCTCGAATCCGATGGTCACGTTCATGGCGCTCAACACCGCCGGCGTGCAGCTCATCCCCACGACGATCATCGGCGTCCTTGCGGCCGCCGGCTCCCAGTCGCCGACCGCGATCATTCCAACGACGCTGATCGCCACGCTCTGCGGCGCAGTAGCCGCGGTAACGACCGCGAAGATACTGCAGCGCTTCTTCCCCGAACGTCGTCGCGAACTGGAGCGCCGCCGGCCCGACGGCTGGACCGCCGGCCCGGCGGCGACTCTCGATCAAACGGCCATTCCCGATCAAACCGCCGGCGGCCCGCCAGCGACCCAGCCGGCCAGCGGCCAGCGCTCCACAACGGACATCAGCGAGGTGGGCCCGTGATCCGCGAAGTCCTCCAAGGCATCTCGCTCTGGGCCATTCCGGTCCTTCTCGTCGGCATCCCGCTCATCGGCCTCATTCGCGGCGTGAAGGTGTACGACGTCTTCATCGAAGGCGCGAAGGAAGGATTCCAGGTTGCCATCCGCATCATCCCGTTCCTCGTCGGCATCCTCGTCGCCATCGGGATGTTCCGCGCCTCGGGGGCGATGGACCTGCTGACGAACGCTCTCCGCCCGCTGATGAGCCGCACGATCTTTCCGCCCGAGCTCTTCCCACTGGCCCTCCTCCGCACGCTGAGCGGCAGCGGCTCGCTCGCGCTGACGACCGACATCATCAAACGCTACGGTGCCGACTCGATGCTCTCGCGCATGGCCGCCACACTCTACGGCAGCAGCGAGACGCTCTTTTACGTGCTGGCCGTCTACTTCGGTGCGATCGGCGTGAAGAAGACGCGCCATGCGATCCCGTCTGCGCTCGTCGGCGATCTCGTGGCAGCAATCGCCGCCGCCGCGGTCTGCCTCTGGATGTTTCGGTAGGGTAGGGAAGCGCACGTTATGCGACACTCCTAGGACATGGACCAATGGATCTTAGTGACGTTCCCCGAGGCGCGCGACGTTCTGGTCGATGACACGTTATGCGGCACGACCAACAAGGTGATGATGGTGCAATTGGGCACGCACAAGATCACCCTCGGCGGCGCGCAGAACTACGTTTCGCCGCCGATGCCGGTGACCGTCTACAACACGACGAAGCAGAAGCCGATGGTGCTGGCCTTTACGCTCGCATGAAAAAGAGAATCGTAGTCTCCGCGCTCGCTTTTCTGATCGTCGCCGGCTGTGCGTACGTGCCGATCAATCCGCCGCTGACGCATCCTTCCGACCTGCGGACCGGCTATCGCTGGGCCACGACGACGATCCCAAAACGAACGAGCAACACACTCGTCATCCTCACGTTCTCCGGCGGCGGCACGCGCGCAGCGGGCTTGTCGTACGGCGTTCTGAAGCAACTCGACGCCACTCCGATGCCCGACCAGCGCAAGCTGCTCGACTACGTCGACGTGATCTCGTCGGTCTCCGGCGGCAGCTTCGCGTCGATGGACTACGGCATGCGCGGCCGGCAGATGCTCGGCGACTTCGAGTCGAAGTTCCTCCAGGCTCCGGTGCAGACGATGCTGATCAAAGCGGTGTTCTTGAATCCGAGGAATCTACTCAAGCTGCTCTTCGATCCGAATTTTCACCGCATCGACGTCGCCACGCAGGTCTACGCAAACGTCCTCTTCGGGACGGCTACTTACGACACGCTCCTGCAGCAGCAGCGCGCCAACGACCGTCCCTTCATCATCGCCAACGCTACGGAGCTGGAGATTGGCTCGCGCTTCGAATGGACGCAGGACCAGTTCGATCCGATCTGCTCCGACATGTCGCCCATCGCCGTCGCGCAGGCGGTCGCCGCTTCATCCGATTTCCCGGTAGGACTGCCGCCGGTGATTCTGAAAAAGTACGACGCATCGACGTGCACGTACCAGACGCCGAGCTGGCTTCCGATCGCGCGAAACAACGACGCGTACCTCAATCCCTCCCGGCCCCGCTATGCCACGGAGCTCGAAGGCTACCTCGATCCGCAGCGAACCTATCTCCACACACTCGACGGCGGGATCGCTGACAACATCGGGTTGCGTGGCCCACTGCACGCGTTGGTCTCGACCGATGCCTTTGTGCAGCCGCAAGACGATGGCCGCCTCACGGGTATGACCTTTCTACCCATGGTCAACCATCTACAAGGCGCTCGTTCCATCGATCGCGTGCTCGTCATCGTCGTCAACGCAGGAGCCTCGGCAGGGGTGAAGATCGACAACACTTCACGCGAGCCAAAGTTGCCGGCCGTTCTCGGCGGCATCACCACGACGCCGATGGACAACTATTCGTTCGACAGCATTCAGCTTCTGTTGAACATAGCGATTGGCCGTACTGATACCGGCGT
>Ga0307470_10000753_pt1 | contig 14105 bp, 13 predicted proteins | sample atmos_gasesAM3C__FD_204565 | JGI IMG/M metagenome (GOLD analysis project Ga0307470, IMG submission 204565) | Hardwood forest soil microbial communities from Morgan-Monroe State Forest, Indiana, United States - atmos_gasesAM3C_05 | ecosystem: Environmental > Terrestrial > Soil > Temperate forest... | reverse complement strand
CGAGGTCAACATCCTGACCGCCGAGGACCCCGTCGAGTTCAACCTGATGGGCATCAACCAGGTGCAGATGAAGGAGCAGATCGGGTTGAACTTCGCCGCCTCCCTGCGCTCGTTCCTGCGCCAGGACCCCAACATCATCCTGGTCGGCGAGATCCGCGACTTCGAGACCGCCGAGGTGGCGATCAAGGCCGCCATGACCGGCCACCTGGTGCTCTCGACGCTCCACACCAACGATGCGCCGTCGTCGATCAACCGCCTGATGAACATGGGCATCGAGCCCTTCCTGGTGGCGACCTCCGTGCATCTCATCGCGGCGCAGCGGCTGGTGCGGCGCATCTGCACCTTCTGCAAGGAGCCGGCGGACCTGCCGGTCGCGGCGCTCACCAACGTCGGCTTCGGCGAGCAGGAGGCGCGGGCGCTGAAGCTCTTCCGCGGCCGCGGCTGCGAGCGCTGCACGACGACCGGCTACAAGGGCCGGCTCGCCATCTTCGAGGTGTTGGAGGTCGACGACGACCTGCGCGAGATGATCCTCTCCGGCGCCTCCGCCTTCGAGCTGCGCCAGAAGGCCATCCAGAACGGCATGATCACGCTGCGCCAGAGCGGCCTGCAGAAGATCCGCGACGGCGTGACGTCGATCGACGAGGTGGTGCGGGAGACGGTGGCGTAGCCGCTAGCTCGACGGTAGCCGCTAGCTCGACGGCGGTGCTTTGCTCGTCGTGCGGGTGACCGCCCGCAGCACGCCGATCCCCAGCAGCACGAGCACCCCCGCCCCGATCCAGACGGTGGGAACGTGGGCGAGGTGCGCCGCATAAGCCAGGCCGATCACCACGATCAGGAAGCCGACCAGATAGACGCCGAAGGAAGACGACATGGCACCTCCTCGCGGGCCGCCAAGGCGGCGGTCCTGCCGGAGGTCCTATTCAAGACGCGCGCCAGCCGCCGCCCGCGGCGCCGCGGGAGCTTTTCCTGTAGATTCGCCGCACCCGAGGAAATCCGATGACCTCTCGCCCCATCCGCCCGCGCGCTCGCGCTGCGTCCGCGCTCGCCGCCGTCCTGTCCCTCACCTGGCTGGGCGCCGGATCGCGACCCTGCCCGGCGGCGCCGCCGGCCGCCGACGCGCCGCCGGCCGCCTCCGGCGCCGTCCACGCCTCGCCCGAGGACGAGCTCCGCGAGGGCATGCGGCAGCTCGTCCGCGACGCCCGCGACCGCGTCTTCCCCGCGCTCGTCCACATCGAGGTGGTGACCGTGCAGTACGAGGGCGGCGAGGAGGTCAAGGGGAGGACGGCGGGGAGCGGCACGATCATCTCGAAGCAGGGGCACGTGCTCACCAACCATCACGTCACCCAGAACGGCAAGCAGTTCCGCTGCACCCTTTCCGATCGCCGGCAGGCGACCGCCGAGCTGGTGGGGGACGACCCGCTGACCGATCTCGCCGTGCTCAAGCTGAACCTCGCGGAGCTCAAGCCCGCCTCCGGGCTCTCCGCCGACCTCCCGGTCGCCCGCTTCGGCGACTCGGCCAAGCTCCAGGTGGGCGAATACGTGATGGCGATGGGCTCGCCCTACTCGCTGTCGCGCTCGGTCACCCTGGGGATCGTCTCCAACACCGAGCGGGTCTTCGCCCAGGGCTTCCTCGGGCGGAGCGGCGACGATCTCGAGCTCGAGCCCGGACAGCGCACCGGTCTCTTCACCATCTGGATCCAGCACGACGCCTTGATCAACCCCGGCAACAGCGGCGGTCCGCTCGTCGACCTCGCCGGCGAGGTCGTCGGCATCAACGAGCTCGGCGGCGCCTCGATCGGCTTCGCCATTCCGAGCCGTCTCGCGAGCTCCGTCGCCGACGCCTTGATCGCCCACGGCGAGGTGACGCGGAGCTCGCTCGGCGTCTCTTTCAGGCCCCTCCTCGACACCGACCTCGACCGCGGCCTGCTGGTCGATTCGGTCGCCTCCGGCGGCCCCGCCGCGCGCGCCGGCCTGCGGACCGGCGACCTCGTCCTGGCAATCGACGGAGCGCCGGCGACCGCCCGCTTCCACGAGGACCTGCCGCCGCTGATGAGCCGGTTGGCGAACCTGCCCGTCGGCAGCCGGCTGCGTCTGACCGTCGCCCGCGGCGGTGCCGAGGTGCCGGTCGAGGTGGTCACCGAGAAGCTGGAGCGCGACCGCGGCAGCGAGCGCGCCTTCCGCGCCTGGGGCCTGACCGCCGAGGAGCTGACCGCGAAGCTGAAGCGCGACCTCGCGCTCGCGGCCCCGGCCGGCGTGCTGGTCACCGGGGTGCGCGGCGGCAGCCCCGCCCAGCTCGCCCAGCCGCCGCTCGCCGCGGGAGACGTCGTCACCGCGGTCGGCGGCCAGCCGGTCACGGGCCTCGGCGAGCTCGCCGCCCGCTACCCGCAGCTCGCCGGCTCGGCCGACGGGCTGCTCGTCGAGTTCGACCGCCGCGGCAAGAGCTACGTCACCCTGCTCGCCGGCCGCGGCGAGGACGAGCCGCCGGTGCGCGAGCTGGCGAAACCGTGGATCGGGGTCGCCACCCAGCCGGTGCCCGAGACCCTCGCCGCGCGCCTCTCCGCGGCCGACGCCCGCGGCTTCCGCATCACCCGCGTCTACCCGCACACCGCCGCCGCCGCGACCGGCCTTGCGGTGGGCGACCTGATCGTCGCCCTGAACGGCGATCCCCTGGCGCCGCGCGGCATGGAGGACGCCGGGCTCTTCGACTCGCGGGTTCGGCGGCTGGACGTCGACGGCGCCGCGACCCTGACGGTGCTGCGCGCAGGCAGGACGCGGCAGGAGACCGTCCAGCTCGAGCGGACGCGGACGACCTCGGCCGAGGCGGCGCGCGAGAAGACGGAGACCCTGGGCCTCACCGTCCGCGAGGTCACCTTCTTCGACCGCGACGAGAACCGCTGGGGAGACGAGGTCGCCGGCGTGCTCGCCGACCGCGTCGAGTCGGCCGGCCAGGCCGACGTCGGCGGGGTCCACCCCTCCGACCTCGTCGAGCGGATCGACCGCTACCCGGTGCGCGACCTCGCGAGCTACCGCAAGGCGCTGGCCGCGCTCGCCGCGGCGCGCCCGAAGCGCATCGCCGTGGTGGTGCGGCGCGGCGAGCGGAGCCATCTGCAGTACCTGGAGCCGGAGTGGGACGCCGCCGGCGAAGCGAGGAGGAGAACCCCATGAACGTCCGCCCCTCTCGAAGCCTTCCTCGCCGCTCGCTGCCGGCGCTGCTCGCCGCGCTCTGCTGCTCCCTGCCGCTCGCCGCGCAGCCGCCGGGAGCGGGGCCCGACCTCGCCAGGATCCTCGCCGACCGCGCGCCGGCGGTGGTGACGGTCGAGGTCGTCGTGCAGGTCAAGATGAGCGGCGAGATGGGCAGCTCGATGGGGGAGAAGCAGGAGTTCCAGACCGAGGCGAGCTGCGTGGTGATCGACCCCGACGGGCTCGTCCTCTGCTCGAACACGCTCCTCGGCGGCTACATGTCGCTGATCGAGCGGGTGACGGGCGGCCGCATGGCGATGACCGCGACGCCGACGCAGATCAAGGTCCTCGTCGCCGACGAGCCGAAGCCCCTCGAGGCCAAGCTCCTGGTGCGCGACAGCGACCTCGATCTCGCCTGGCTCCAGGTCAAGGCGCCCGCAGGAAAGAAGTTCACCTACGTCGACCTGGCCAGATCGGCGACGCCCAAGGTCGGCGACCACTTCATCGCCATCCGCCGCCTCGACAAGTTCTTCGACCGCACGGCGACCGTCTACGAGGGGCGGATCGGCGGCACGGTCAAGAAGCCGCGCACCCTCTTCGTGCCCACCGCGACGGCCGAGTCGTCCCTCGGCCTCCCGGCCCTCGGCCCGGCCGGCGAGGTCTTCGGCATCCTCGTCCTCCAGTTCCCTGACGGCAGCGACCTCTCCGGGAGCTCCAACCCCTTCAGCCGGCTGGAGACCTCCGCCCGCCTGCAGGACCTGGTGCGCGGCTTCATCCTCCCCGCCGCCGACGTCCTCAAGGCGACCCAGCGGGCCCGCGAGAGCGAGAAGAGCGGGAAATAGGCGCAGAGATCGCCGCCTGCGAGATCGTCAGGCGCGGCTGTCCCAGAGGACGTCGGGCAGGCCCTTCGCCCGGTTCTCGGAGCGCGCCATGACGAAGAGGGCGTCGGAGAGGCGGTTCAGGTAGCGGACGGTATAGGGGCCGACCGCCTCCTCGCGGGCGAGGGCGACGAGCAGGCGCTCGGCGCGGCGGCAGACGGTGCGGGCGACGTGGAGGTGGGCGGCGCCCGGCGAGCCGCCGGGGAGGATGAAGTTGTCGAGCGGCGGGAGCTCCGCCGAGAGCTCGTCCATCAGCGCCTCGAGGGCGAGGACGTGGCGCTCCTCGATCGTCGGCACCGGCATCCGCGCCTTGTCCTCCTCCAGGATGCAGAGGTCGGAGCCCAGGTTGAAGAGCTCGTTCTGGATGCGCAGGAGGGTCGCCGCGAGGCGCGGATCGAGCCCCGCGGCGAGCGCCGCGCCGAGCGCCGAGGACAGCTCGTCGACGGTTCCATAGGCGGCGATCCTCGCCGAGTCCTTGGGCACGCGCTGCCCGCCGCCGAGACCGGTGGTCCCGTCGTCGCCCGTCCGGGTGTAGACCTTGGTGATCCGTGGCATCTCGACTCCTCCCTTCGCCCGCGGCGCCGCTACGGTACCCGACGGCGGCGGCACCGGCAACCGAAGGGCGAGGGTGTTCCGGCGAGTTGACGCACCGGCTCAGTCGAGCTCGCTCCCCCAGGCCGGCACCCGCGCCCAGGCGACGACCCACGCCGTCCCGCCGCCCCGCTCCACCCGCGCCTTGACGGTGCGCAGGCGGCCGGCGAGGCCGGCGGCCGCGCGCACCTCGAAACGGCCGATCCCGAGGAACTCGACGCGGCTGGCGATCCTGCCGCCGGCGAACGGGTGCGCCGGCACGCCCGCATAGGCGGGGTCGGCGGCGAGGTGGGCGAGGGTCTCGGCGAGCGCCGCGTCGGCGAGGGCGGCGAGCGCCGCGTCCTGGGCGTCGGCGCGCGAGGCGCGCATGCGCAGGAGGAGGGCCGCGGCGACCAGCTCCATGGCGATCGCCAGGACGAAGAGGACGAAGAGCGCGGTCACCAGGGCGAAGCCGCGCTCGCCGGCGCCGCCGCGCCGGCGTCCGCGCCGCCTCACCACGAGGCCCCCAACCCGGCGCCGCGCGCCGCGGCGACGAGGGTCGCCGTCCGCTCTTCCCAGGCCGGTCCCCGGTCCGCGGGCAAGCCCGGAAGCGGGCTGCGGCCGAGCGCCTTGCGGCGGTAGCGCACGGCGGCGACGGCGAGGCGGCTCCCCAGCGCCGCGCTCTGGAAGGCCACGACGGCGCGCCACGCCGGCGCGTCCGCGGTGAGGACGCCCGCCGCGTCATAGACCTCCCGCCGCAGCTCCGCGCCCAGCTTCCGGTAGACCACCGTCCCGGCCGGGTGGCCGTCGAGCCGCAGCCCGCCGTCCGCGAGGACCGAGCAGGCGCCGGCGGCGCGGACGTCGCCGCGCAGGCGGGCGAGGAGCAGCGGCGCCGGCGGCTCGGCGGCCTCGCCCTCCGCCGCGGCGAACGCCTGCGCGCTCTCCGCGAGGACCTGCGCCGCGAGGGCGAGCGCCAGGAGGAGGAGCACGAGGGCGATCAGCAGCTCGACGAGGGTGAAGCCCGGCGCGCCGCGCGCTCGGCGGGCGCCGCGGGCCGCATGCGGCGGCCCGCTCATGGCGCCGCCGCGGGCGGCTGCCAGACCATCGTGCCGAGCCGGCGCTCGTGATCCTGGCCCGCGACGCGGTAGCGCGCCCGCAGCGCGACCTCGTAGAGGCCGGGGGTCGGGGAGGGGGTGACGTCGATCGCCAGCGTCATGCCCACCGGCGGGCCGCCGGCGCCCGCCACGGCCGCGAGGTCCCCGCCGCCGTAGCTCGCGCTCTGGAGCGGCAGCGCCCCGGCGCGGATCGCCTCGAGGGCCGCTTCGAGCGCTCCGCGCGCCGCCTGGTCGGCATCCAGCCGCCGCACGATCCGCTTCTGGCTGAGGAGGAGCGCCATCCCGAGGAGCAGGGCGACGCCGAGGAGGGCGAGGGCGATGGTGACCTCGAGCAGCGTGAAACCCGCCGGGCCAGGGTGCCGAAGGCGGCTCAGCTTGGTCCGCTGCGGGCGGCCGCCTTCGAGCCCCCCTCCCTTCACGCCCTTCCAGGCGGCCGTCCTCGGGAACCAAGCTGAGCCACCATCTTGGAGGGGCATCGTCGAACCGCCACCATTCGGCCGGCGCGCTAGGGCGCGCCGGAGGCCGTCGCGCGCCCGAGCCTCCAGAGGGCAGCGACGGTGAGCTCGGCGATCCGCGTCAGCTCCGGCCCCGTCATGTACTCGTCGGTCCCATGCCCGCGGTAGTGGACCATGTCGGTCGACGGACCGAAGTCGACGCCGCCGGGGAAGAGGCGCGCCTGGGTGCCGCCGCCGATCGCGATCGCCTTGCCCGGCTCGCCGGTGACCTCTTCCCAGACCGCGAGCAGGCTCTGGACGAGCCTGCCGTCGGCCGGCGCCAGGTGCGGCTCGCTCGCGATCTCGGTGGTCGCGGCGACCGCGGCGCCGCTCGCGCGGTCGAACACCGCCGTGCGCTCGGCGAGGCTGGCCTCGATCTCGGCCTTCGAGACCCCCTGCGGGTGGCGGACGTTGACCTGGGCGATCGGCGCGCCGTCCTTCTCGCGCAGGTAGGAGAGGTTCGCCGTCAGCTCGCCCATCACCGGGTCGCGGCGGGCGATCCCCAGCGAGCGGCCGTCGGTCTCGGTGCCCACGGCTCCCCCGACGAAGGCGGCGAGCGCCCCCCACCGGTCGAGCGTCAGGTCGAGGGTCGCGACGAACGCGGTGAGGTCGCCCAGGGCGTTGTGCCCGCTCTTCGGCTCCGAGGAGTGGCCCCCCTTGCCGAGGGCGGCGACCTTGAGCGCCTCCCCTTCGCGGGTCACCGTGAGGCGCGCCGCCGGATGGGTGGCGGCCCAGCGCTCGGCCGCGCGCGCCGTCTCGACCCGGGCCGCCTCGAGGTCGCCGGGAGCGGTCGGCTGGAGGAGCGCCTCGCCGCGCTCGGCGATGATCGACATCCCGCTGCCGCCCTCCATCTTGAGCAGGCGGTACCGCCCCGGCCGCGGCGCCTTGGCCGGCGGGCCGGAGGTGAAGGTGAGGATCCCGTAGCCCTTCTGGGCATGGGTGACGGGGTAGCCGGCGTCGAGCCCGATCGTCGTCTCCGGCATCGGCGCCCGCGCCAGGTAGTAGGGGATCTCGTCCCAGCTCGTCTCCTCGCCGTTGGCGACGATCAGGCGGACCGTCGCGGCGAGCGGCCAGCCGGAATCGGCGAGCGCCGCGATGGAGTAGAGGCCGGCGACGAGCGGGCCCTTGTCGTCCTCGGTGCCGCGGCCGACGATCCGGCCGCCGGCCAGCCGCCCCGCGAACGGCGGCGACGACCACTGCTGCCCCGCGACCCCCTGGACATCGCCATGGGTCAAGAGCGCCAGGATCGGTTTGGGGCCGGGGAGGGTGATCTCGTCGGCGCGGCCGTCGTAGTCCTTGAACTCGAGGCCCAGCGACGCGGCGCGGCGCGCCAGCCATTCGCGCTGGCGAACGAACTCGGGCAGATCCCAGTTCTGCTTCTCGTCGACCGCGAAGGTCTGGAAGCCGACCATCGCCTGCACGTCGCGGACGATCGCCTCGCCGTAGCGGGCCTCGACGTAGCGGCGCAGGAGGCAGGAGGCGAGACCGGCCTCGGCCTCCGGCACCGGGCGTCCCGGCGCCAGCGCCTCGATCCGGCGGCCGAGCGGCTCGTCGCCCGCCGCGCGGGCGGCCTCCGCGGCGCCGCGCCGGAAGGCGGCGAAGGCGGCGGAGCCCTTTCCCCCTTCGGCCGGCAGCGACCGGGCGGCGGAGTCCAGCGCGGCCGAGAACGGCGCGCAGACCGGCGGCTCGGCGGCGGCCGGCGACGCCACTCCGACTGCCGCGAGGACGAGCGGCAGGACACCACGGAGGATCTTCATAGGATGGAGACGATACACCTGAGCGGGCCACATCGAGCACGCGCTGGGCGAGGAAGTCTGTCGCTTCGGCTACTGGAGCTTCGGTATTTCGCGACTCTCCGCCGAGGGGTATCTGGCGCGCCCCGAGCCGCTCGCCTGGGCGCTCGCCGCCCTGATGCGGCCGCGGTCGCGTGACCGCATGGCTCTGCGCCGCGCGTGTCTGGCGCGGATCGCCGCCGCGCCGGGGCTCTCCGACGAGCGGCGGTTCCGCTTGTTCGAGTGTGTGGCAAACTACCTGGAGCTGGATGGTCGGGCCGCGGAGGAGTTCGAGGCTCTGCTGCCCGCCGAGAGCGGAGAGGAGGCGCGGAAGATGGCCAGAACCCTGAGGCAGGCGATGATCGAGGAAGGGGTGGAGCAAGGTATCGAGCAGGGCCGCGAGCGCGGCATGCGGGAGGTCTTGCTGCGACTGCTCGCCCGTCGCTTCGACCCGCTGCCGCCCGCGGTCGGCGAGCGGCTTGAGCAGATCCGCTCGACCGAGGAGCTGGCGCGCCTGGCCGAGCGGGTGCTCCAGGCCCGCTCGCTCGCCGATCTCGGCTTGGTCTAGCTCCGTTCGATCCGCTCGCCGCGCTCCATCGCCAGGAGCGCGCGCTTCCTTTCCTTCCCCCAGCGATAGCCGCCGGTCTCGCCGTCCGCGCGGACGACGCGGTGGCAGGGGGTGACGAGGGCGGCGGGGTTCGCGGCGCAGGCGCGGGCCACGGCTCGGGCCGCCTTCGCATCACCCAGGGCCGCGGCGACCTCGCCGTAGGTGCGCGTCTCGCCGTACGGGATCCGCCGCAGCGCGTCCCACACCCGCAGCTCGAAGGCCGTCGCCTGGACGTCGAGCGGCAGGTCGAGCCCCTTGGCCCGCTCTCCCGACCTTTCTCCCGCCAGGTACCCCAAGATCGCCCGCACCCAACCGCCGAATTCCCCCTCCTCGCGCTCGATACGAGCCGCCGGGTACTCGGCCGTGAGCGCCGCCGCGAGCGCACCGTCGTCGTCCCCCAGCTCCACCGCGCAGACGCCGCGCGCCGTCGCGGCGACGAGGAGCCGCCCGAGCCGGCAGGGCACCACCGTGTAGCGGATCTCCATCCCGCGGCCCCCCCGGCGGTAGGTCGCGGGCGTCATGCCGAGGTGGGCGTCGCTCGCCTCGTAGAGCCGGCTCGACGAGCCGTAGCCCACGTCGTAGAGGGCGGCCGCGATCCCCTCCCCGGCGCGCAGGAGCGCCTTCAGGCGGCGGGCGCGGAGCGCCGCGGCGTACTGGTGCGGCGTCACCCCGGTCAGTGCCTTGAACGTCCGCTGCAGGTGATGCGGCGAGACGCCCACGCCCGCGGCGAGATCGGCGAGCGAGGGCACGGCCTCCTCCTGCCCCTCGATGGCGCGGCAGGCGCGGACGACGAGGTCGAGCTGCGCGTCGCGCGGCGCCTCCTCGCGCGGCCGGCAGCGACGGCAGGAGCGAAAGCCCGCGGCCTCCGCCGCATCCGGCGAGGCGAAGAAGAGGGAGCGGTCACGCCGCGGGCGGCGGGAGGGGCAGGACGGCCGGCAGTAGATGCCGGTCGAGCGCACGGCATAGACGAACAGGCCGTCCAGCCGCGCGTCCCGCGCCTCGACGGCGCGCCACAGGGCGTCCGCGGTCATCGCCGGCAGGGTCGGGAGCGCCGGCGGAACATCAGGGTTCGGGACGAAGCCCGGGCGGGTGGCGGTCATCGGTTCGATCGAGAGCTCGGTAGCCATCGGTTTACCTCCTGCGGGCATCCTAGGGAAGCCGCGGGAGGCGATCTATCCGGATCTTGCACCCGAAGTGCGCCCGAGCGCCAGGTCCAGGGTCCATTCTCCGTCGTTTCCCATAGAGGCCTTCAGGCTCGGTCGGCCTCCGGGAGGATGCGATGGTGCAGGGACACGATTCACGGTGGAAGGAGCTGATCCACGAGCTCGCCTTCGATCTTGTGAAGGTCGTCGAGGCTGAGCTCGCCGCGCGGCTCGATGAGGCGAGCCTCGAAGCCCGCCCTACCGAGGTCTTCGCCGGTGGCCCCCGCGGCCGCGCGCTCCGGGTCGACCTTGCGGTCTCGGGGCGCGGACGTGAAGAGAAACCGGAGACGCTTCTGCTCCACGTCGAGATCGAGCTGCGCTATCGCTCCGACCAGCAGTCCCGCTTCTTTCTCTACAATCGCCTGCTCGCCCAAAGGGACGATCTCCCGGTACTGACGATCGTGCTCTACCTTCGCGGCGGCCCACCTGGGCTCCGTCGCGCCGCGTACGTCGAACGCGCACTCGGCGAGGAGGTCTGCCTCTTCCAGTACAGGAGCTTCGGTCTCTCGCGGCTCCCCGCCGAGGACTACCTTGCGCGCCCTGAGCCGCTCGCCTGGGCGCTCGCCGCGCTGATGCGGCCTCGCTCGGGGGATCGAAACGCTCTGCGCCGGGCCTGCCTGGCGCGAATCGCCGCCGCGCCGGGGCTCTCGGATAAGCGGCGCTTCCGGCTCTTCGAGTGTGTGGCAAACTACCTGGAACTGGACGGGAGGGCCGCGGAAGAGTTCGAGGCCCTCCTGTCCGCCGAGGCTGGAGAGGAGGGAGAACGGATGGCCCGGACGTTAAGGCAGGCGCTCCTCGAGGAAGGCATGCAAGAAGGCATCGGGAAAGGTCTGGAGGAGGGCATGCAGAAGGGCATGCGGGAGGTGGTGCTGCGGCAGCTCACGCTGCGCTTCGGAACGCTGCCGCCGACGGTGCGGGCGCGCCTGGAGGCAATTCAGTCGAGCGAGGCTCTGGCGCGCTTGGCCGAGCGGGTGCTCCAGGCGCGGTCGCTCGCCGAGCTCGGCCTGGCTTGACGGCCGCGGCCGGCGCACGCCGGCGCCCAGAGATCCCCCTGAGACCATGAGCGCGACGATCGGCGCCCTCCTCGCCGCGGCGCGGCCGCGTCTCGCCGCGGCGCCGTTCCGGCCGTCGACGCGCGAGGGGGCGCTCCTCCTGGGGGCCGTCCTCGGCCTCTCCGAGGCCCAGGTCTTCGCCCGCCCCGGCGCCGCCGTCGCCGACGCCGACGCCGCCCGCTTCGCGGAGCTCCTCGCCCGCCGGCTGACCGGCGAGCCGGTCTCCTACCTCCTCGGCGAGCGGGAGTTCTTTGGCCGCCCCTTCCACGTCGACTCGCGGGTGCTCATCCCGCGGCCGGAGACCGAGCACGTCGTCGAGTCGGCCCTGGCCGTCCATCCGCCTCCCGGCGCCTGGCTCCTCGACGTCGGCACCGGCTCCGGTTGCCTCGCGATCACCCTCGCCCTGGAGATCCCGCAGAGCCGTGCCGTGGCGACCGACCTCTCGCCCGGCGCCCTGGCCGTGGCCCGCCGCAACGCCCGCCGCCACCGGGTCGAGGACCGCGTCCACCTCCTCGCCGCCGACCTCGCGGACGGCCTCGACCTCTCCCGCTTCGACCTCGCGGTTTCGAACCCTCCCTACGTCGATCGGGCCGCAGCGCCGTCGCTGTCGCCCGAGGTTTGCAATTTCGAGCCTCACCTGGCACTCTTCTCCCCCGGCGCCGGCGATTCCACGCTCGCACGCCTCTTCGGGGCCGCTTCGGGGCTCCGCTCCGGAGTCCCCCTGGTCGTCGAGATCGGCTACGGACAGTTCGATGCGGCCCGGCGCCACGCCGCCCAGTCGGCGCTCGACCTCACCGGCGTGCGGCGCGACTATGCCGGCATCCCCCGCGTGCTCACCCTGAAGCGTCGGTAAGCGCGCCGCCCGCATGGACAGATTTCGCATCCTGGGACCCACCCGACTCGCCGGCCGGGTGCGCGCGAGCGGCGCCAAGAACGCGGCGCTGCCGGCGCTGGCGGCGACCCTCCTCGGCGAGGAGGAGATCACCCTCTCGCGCCTGCCGCGGGTGCGCGACATCCGCACCATGCTCCGCCTGCTCGCGCACCTCGGCATGGAGAGCGAGCAGCGCGGGGATGATCTGGTCGTCCGCCGCGCCAGCGCCGACGGCTCGCCGCACGACGCTCCCTACGAGCTCGTCAAGACGATGCGCGCGAGCGTCTTGGTGCTCGGGCCTCAGCTCGCGCGCCGCGGCGACGCGCGGGTGTCGCTGCCGGGCGGCTGCGCCATCGGCGTGCGGCCGATCGACCAGCACCTCAAGGGGCTCGCCGCCTTGGGCGCCGACCTGCGGATCGAGCACGGCTACGTCGAGGCCTCGGCGCCTCACCTCACCGGAGCGCGCTTCCGCTTCGACGTGCCGACGGTGACCGGCACCGAGAACGTCCTCATGGCGGCCTGCCTCGCCCGCGGCACGACGGTGCTCGAGAACTGCGCCCGCGAGCCGGAGGTCGCCGACCTCGCCCGCCTCCTCGTCGCCATGGGCGCGCGCATCGAGGGCGCCGGCGAGGGGACGGTCGTCGTCCACGGCGTCGACGGCCTCGGCGGCGCCGAGCACGCGATCATCGCCGACCGCATCGAGGGCGGCACCTACCTCATCGGCGCGGCGCTCACCGGCGGCGACGTGGTCCTCGAGGAGGCGAGCGCTGCCGATCTGGCACCCTTGCTGACCAAGCTGGCGGAGATCGGCGTGCGGATCGAGGTCACCGCCGGCGGGATCCGCGCCCGCGCCGAGGCGGGCGCGCTGGTGGCCGGCGACGTCGACACCGCGCCGCACCCCAGCTTCCCCACCGATCTCCAGGCGCAGTACATGGCGCTGATGACCCAGGCCGCGGGGGTGGCGACGATCCGCGAGACGATCTTCGAGAACCGCTTCCAGCACGCGCCCGAGCTGGCGCGCATGGGGGCCGACGTGCGCGTCGACGGCGGCGCGGCGACCGTCCACGGGCCGACGCCGCTCTCCGGCGCCAGCGTCATGGCGACCGACCTGCGCGCCTCGGCCTGCCTCGTCCTCGCCGGCGTCGCCGCCGAGGGGGAGACGACGGTCGAGCGCATCTACCACCTGGACCGTGGCTATGAGGGTATGGAACTCAAATTGCAGGCGCTCGGCGCACGGGTGGAACGGCTGGCGGAGTCCCCCGCAGCGTAGGTCCGGCGCGCGGCCGGCTCTCCCGGGATGCTCGCTCCCCTCGCCCTCGCCCTCGCCCTCGCCGCCGATCCCCGCCCCGCCCTCATCGACCTCCAGGTCCAGGGACGCCAGCAGGAGGCGCTGGCGCGCGTCGATCGCGAGCTCGCCGAGCGTCCCGGCCCATCCTACGCCTGGGGGCTCGACTACCTGCGCGGCAATCTCCTCATCCGGCTCGGCCGCCGCGACGAGGCGGCCGACGCCTTCGCCTCGACGCTCGCCCACACGCCGCGGCTCTCCTTCTACGGCCGCTACCACCTGGCCCTCGCCGAGGAGCGCGCCGGCCACCCGGAGGTGGCGGCGGGGCTCATGGCGACGGCGCTGCGCGACGACCCCGCGCCGGCGCTGGCCGGCGAAGCGGTCATCCTCCTCGCCCGGTCCCTCGCCCGCGGCGGCGATTGCCGCCTGCTCCTCGGGCTCGCGCCGGAGAGGATGGTGGACGCGGCGCGCCGCCGCATGGTCGTCGCCCAGGCCGATTGCGCGGCCCGGGCGGGCCAGCGCGAGTTCGCGCGCGACCTCCTGCTGGCGCTCCTCGACGAGGACCGCAAGGACGAGCCGGCGCGCCTGGCCGCGGACCGGCTCCTCGCCCTGGCCTCGCCGGGCGAGCGCGGCCGGCTGAAGCGCCTGGCCGGCCTCACCCTCCTCCAGAACCGCGAGTTCGCGCGCGCCATCCCCGTCCTCGCCGAGGGGCTCGACGGCAAGCAGTCGGCGCACGAGACCTTCGAGACCCGCTACGCCGTCGCCCGCGCCTACTTCTGGCAGGGGCGCTTCGCCCGCGCCGCGGTGCTCTTCGGCGACCTCGCGACCGCCTCGGGCAACCGCGAGGAGCGCGCCACCGCCCTCTACCAGCGGGGCCGCTCGTACGAGCTGCTCGGGCACTGGAAGACGGCGGCGGCCGATTTCCGCCGCGCCTACCTGGCCAGCACCACGGGCGAGTGGTCGGCGGCGGCGCTCCTCTCCGCCCTGCGCCTCGAGTGGCGCAGCGGCGAGCAGTCGAGCGCGGCCGAGCTCTACGACCTCCTCGGCAAGCGTCCGGGCTGGCGCGCCCAGGCGAGCCG
>Ga0307470_10000751_pt1 | contig 14150 bp, 11 predicted proteins | sample atmos_gasesAM3C__FD_204565 | JGI IMG/M metagenome (GOLD analysis project Ga0307470, IMG submission 204565) | Hardwood forest soil microbial communities from Morgan-Monroe State Forest, Indiana, United States - atmos_gasesAM3C_05 | ecosystem: Environmental > Terrestrial > Soil > Temperate forest... | reverse complement strand
CACTCGGTGAGAAGCCGATGCGGGTGGCGCAAGCGTCGCCGGCAGATCGGTTGAGGCCGTCGCTGGTACCGTGCGCAAATAGGCCACGATCGCACGGATGTCTTCCGGCACCAGCTGGCTGAAGCTTTGATCCACGGCCTCACCCATCGGTCCCGAAGCGGTGCCGTGGCCCGCCGCATGTCCAATCGACAGATAGGAGATCAGATCTTCATCGCTCCAGGAGCCAACACCGGTGGTCTTGTCCGAACTGATGTTGAAGGCGCGCCAGCCTGCCGTCAGCGCGCCGGCGAACTTCTTGCGGTTGTTGAGCGCGAGCGCCAGGCTTCTCGGCGTATGGCATTCGCCACAATGCGCCAGCGCCTCGGCGAGATACGCACCCCTGTTCCATTCAGGACTTTTCGACGTGTTGGGCTCGAAGCGCGTGTCCGGATTGAACAGCGCAGACCAGAAACTCATGGCCCAGCGCTGATTGAATGGAAACATCAGCGTATTCGCTGGCGCGACAGCCCGCACCGACGGCAAGCTGAACAGATAGGCCTTGATCGCCAGCGCGTCGGCATCCGATATGTAGGTGTAGGACGTGAACGGCATCGCCGGATAGAGACGCGTGCCGTCGCCGGATTCCGCGGTGGACCGCGTTGAGGAAATCCCGATCGGTATAGTTGCCGATGCCCGTCTCTTTGTCCGGGGTGATGTTGGTCGAGTAGAGGACACCGAACGGCAGTTTAAAGCCCAAGCCGCCGGCATATTCCTTGCCACCCTCCGTGGTGTGACAGACCATGCAATCCGCCGCGCGCGCCAGATAAGCTCCGCGCTCGACGAGGCTCGCTTTGGCCAGCGAGGCCGGAACCCCGGTGGGATCGCCGGCCTTATAGTCCGCCAGCGCTACTTTCTGGCCCTCCGCGAAGGCCATGGGATCGGGGCCGCGGACGATCCAAATTGCTGCGACCGCCGCAGGCGACCGCGACAACGCTAAGAAGAATGCGGCGGCCACCGCTCATGATTTGTTCCTCGCCGCGATCAGGGAGCGGTCGATGGGAAGGCGCCGCAGCGCGACGCCGGTCGCGGCAAAAATCGCGTTGCGCAGCGCCGGCGGGCCGGCCGTCGCGCCGGTTTCACCGATGCCGCCGGGCGCTTCGCCGCTCTTGATAATGTGAATATCGATCTTCGGCACCTGATCGATGCGGAGCATGCGGTAATCGTTGAAGTTGGATTGCTGCACCCGCCCCTTGTCGATAGTGATCTCACCGTAGAGTGCTGCGGTCAGGCCGAAGATCAGCCCTCCCTCGAGTTGGGCCATCACAGTATCGGGGTTGACGGCGATGCCGGTGTCGACCGCGCAGGTGACGCGGCGCAGATGCACCTCGCCCTGTTCGTCGACTTCCGCCTCCACGACGGTTGCAATGAAACTCGCGAACGACGGCTGCAGGCAAACTCCGCGCCCGACGCGCGGCAGCAGCGGTTGGCCCCAGCTGGATTTTTCCGCCGCGAGATTGAGCGCGGCGAGAAAGCGCGGCTGGTTTCCAAGCATCGACTTACGGAAGTCGATGGGATCCTTACCCGCTTTTCGCGCCAACTCGTCCATGAAGCATTCAATCGCAAACACGTTGTTGTTGGGACCGACGCCGCGCCAGAACCCGGTCAGCACCGCGGGCGGCTCGGCCCGGACAAACTCGACATGCAGGTTGGGAATGTCGTAGGGGATGTCGATCGCGCTATCGACGCCGTCGATGTCGACGCCGTTCTGGAATCCCGGCGGAAACCAGCGCGCCATGATGGACGATCCGCTGACCTTGTATTTCCAGCCAACGATCTTGCCGTCGGACAAAGTCGCGGCGATGGTGTCGCGATAGACCGGACGGAAAATATCGTGCTGGATGTCCTCTTCGCGGGTCCACACCACCTTGACAGGGCCATCGACCTGCTTGGCCACATGCACGGCCGCGACCACCATGTCGGCCTCGAGCTTACGCCCAAAGCCGCCGCCGAGCAGGTGGTTGTTGACGATCACCTTCTCGATCGGCAGCCCCGCCGCCTTCGCCGCCTCCGACTGCACACGGGTCATCACCTGCGTGCCGGTCCAGATCTCGCAAGCATCAGGCGTGACATGAACCGTAGCGTTGACCGGCTCCATGGTGGCGTGCGCAAGAAACGGCAGTTCGTAAGCCGCCTCCATCCGCTCGCCAATGGCAAGGCCCTTCTTGATATCGCCCACGGATTTGGCGACCGCGCCGTCCTTTTCGCTGGCGGCGCGCAGATCCCGCCAGATATCGTTCGAACTGACGCCGGCGTTCGGGCCCTTGTCCCAGTCGATCACCAGCGCATCGAGGCCTTTCTTGGCCGCCCACATGTGATCGCCGACTACGGCGACTATGTCATCGAGCACCACGATCTTGCGCACGCCCGGGATTTTCCTGGCGGCGCTGTCGTCGACCTTGGCGACCTTGCCGCCGAACACTGGACAGGTCTTCAGGGTTGCGAACTTCATGTTGGGCAACATCGCATCGATGCCGTACACGGCCTTGCCGTTGACCTTGTCCGGGGTGTCGAGCCGCTTCAGCGGCTTTCCGATCAGCACGAAGTCGCCGGGATCCTTGAGCGGGACGTCCTTTGGCGGCACTTCCCTGCTCGCCGCAAGCGCCAGCGCGCCATAGGAAAGCCGGCGCCCGCTTGCCTTATGCATGACCTCGCTATTCGCCGTGGTGCAACTCGCCGGATCGACCTGCCATTGCTGCGCGGCGGCCTGGACCAGCATGGCGCGTGCGCTGGCGCCGGCCGTGCGCAACGGCTTCCACCACGCCCGGACCGAATTGGAATTGCCAGTGGCCTGAATGCCGAACATCGGATTGCCGTAGAGCTTATCGCTCGGTGGCGCATGCGCGAGCGTCAGCTGCGAAAAATCGGCGTCGAGCTCCTCCGCCAAAATCATTGATATCGAGGTATAGACGCCCTGCCCCATCTCGACCTGCGGCATCACCAGCGTGGTCCTGCCGGATTGGTCGATGCGCAGGAAGGCATTCGGCGCAAATTTGCCATCCGGTGTCCGATGGCTGCACCGGCTCGTTGGCCGCGCGTGCGGGAAGGTGAAACGAAAGCAGAAATCCACTCGCTAGGCCGCTCGTCAGCAGGGAACGGCGCGACACTCCCTCGGAAATCTTCTGGGCAAATGCCATGACGGGCTCCTACGACTGGCGTTGGGAAGCAGCCTGCTTGATTGCCGCGCGAATGCGCACGTAGGTTCCGCAGCGGCAGATATTTCCCGCCATCGCGGCATCGATGTCGGAATCATCGGGATTGGGCGTAGCCGCGAGCAGCGCCGCCGCCGACATGATCTAGCCCGTTTGGCAATAGCCGCACTGGATCACTTCGAGATCGAGCCAGGCTTTCTGCACCTTTGCGCCGATCGGCGACGCCCCGATGCCCTCGATGGTGGTGACCGCGCGATCGCGCACCGCGCCCACCGTCAGCATGCACGACCGCACCGGCTTGCCGTCGATATGCACCGTACAGGCGCCGCACTGAGCGATACCGCAGCCGAACTTCGTTCCGGTCATGCCGAGTAAATCGCGCAGAACCCAGAGCAGCGGCATATCGGAAGGCGCATCGAAGGATTTCTGTTCGCCGTTGATCGTCAGCGTGGTGGCCATCGCAACTCCTCCAATTCAGCGCTCACGGACATCGCCCGTTATGAAATTCTCCAAGGCACAGAGTGATATGATGGCGATACTGTAACACGCCGTTATCGGCCAAAGAAGGGAACATGTGTGCAATGGTGACGTGTGTTCCGGTCGGGATCAACTAGCCGTCCGGCCGGCCTCTCCGGCCGGGTGCGGCGATCGCGCAACCGAGGATGCAGATGACGACAGGTCGCACTCAGCCGTTATACGCAAACAGTTCGATCGGGTCGTTGAAGCCACGCACCTCGTATTCGCCGACGCGTTCGAGATCGAAATCGCTTTTGACGAAGTCAGCGAACGCGCGGGACAGCAGTACCGGTTTGCCCAACTGCTTGGTGAGGGATTCGAGACGCGAAGCCATGTTGACCGCAGGGCCGATGACGGTGAAGTCGAGCCGGGTGCGCGACCCGATATTGCCGTACATCACGTCTCCGACATGGACGCCGATGCCGTAATTCAGCGGCGCGCGACCGGTTTCGCCGTTCTTTTCGTTCAGAGCCATCATGGCCTGCCGGGCTTCGGACACGGCACAAAGCAGGTTTGCGCAAGCCTTTGGCTCACTGAGCGGAAAAATGGCGAGCAGGCCGTCGCCGATGAATTTCAGGATTTCTCCGCCATGTCGCGCAATCGGCTCCGACATCGCGTCGAAATAGCCGTTCAGGAGATCGATGACGTCGTCGCGCGGCCAGTTGTCGGCGATCCTGGTGAAATCGCGCAGATCGCAGATCATGATGGCGGCGCGTACCGTCGTTCCGCTTCCGCGCCTGGTGGCGCCGGCAAGAATGAGCTCACCGGCATGCGATCCGACATAGGTTTCGAGCAGTGTTCGCGCCAGCCGGTTCTTGACCCGGATTTCGCTGACCAACGCTAGAACCGGCAGCAGTTTCAACAAGCCTGCGACATGCGCGTCGTCGAACCCTCCGGGACGGTCGGTTGCAAAGGTCACCATGTGCCGCTTGCCGAGCGTATGGTATAGCGGCCACGCCACATAGTCGGTCAGGCCTTTCGCCCGCATCTCGTCATAGACGGCGTGCTTGCGGCCGAGCGACGCATCGCGTTCGAGATTCTCGCGCACCTCAGTGGCGCCGTCAAAGAGCTCATTGGCGGGACTATTGATAAATTCGGACCGCTCCCTGACATCGTAGTCAACTCTCGCGATCTCGGCCTCGCGCATCCCATCCGCCCACATGATCCGGGCACCGAGCCATTGCGGATGATGGATCATGACATGAAGCGTTGCCCGTTTGACAGGAATGCCCGCCCGCTGAATCCGGATGCACATCTCAGCGAAAATATTGTCAATGAACCGCTCGTCGCGCGTCTCGTTTGTCAGCCATTGCAAAACGGCGCTATCAGAATGCGCGGTAGCGGGATTGATATCTGGCGACGCGTCCATGTCTTCTCCTGAGCGGTAGCCCGGATCGGCGGTACTGGATATGTCGTGTCTCCGCTCAACGGCGTCAATGGAGCTGCACACATCGAATTATCGGTGGGTTGGCGCGTGTCCGGCGCGAGATCAGGGCAAACGCGGCGGCACGCCGCTGCTCGAACGCCTTGATGTGCGTGCAGGCGAGCAGCAATGTGTGACGTCGATCCAACCGGCTACGATTCGTTAGGAATTGCGCCGTGCTGATTTGCTCGATTCCGATTCGTTCTTTGAGAACAGAATAGAGTCAGATCGCGAACGATTGGGCTACGTTGCAATCTGGAACGGGCTCTTCTTGGGAAGGCGACGGCGTACGCTTTTCCAGGTGAGAAGGGAGACCTTCCCTTATCTCGGGACCGTCGAAGCCTAAAAACTCCATGGCGAGCGAAGCGTCGAACACCGGTCCGGCCCGGCCTTAGCCGGTTGTTCATCGCGTCTGCAATCGGTCTTCGGCTTCGCGGCCGCCTTGGCGGCATCGGGAACAAGCCCGAAAATAGCCGCTTGCCTGCCACGAACTCGCCCCGCGACTCGGTGACGCCGTTATGTGCTGGCCCTGGGGAGGATCACAGCGTGAGCGTTCCATGTACAAAGCGTCGAAACGTTACCTCGCTGCAAGCGTCAGTGCATTGGCCCTTGCAACCCTGCTGATGTTGGTCGTGATTGCGGCCTGGAGCATCGCGCCAGAGGTCGTGGCCGATACCTCCGGCATCAAACTGGAGTTGAGGAAATCGTTGCCGCCCTAACCGGCAGCACTGGCGATGTATCGGTGCCGGGCTCGCGAGTACCCTTGGGCTGATCGCCAACGTGCTATGGTTTGTACCGGTGCTGCCTCTGATAGCGCCGCGCCGCCTTGATGTGCTCTCGTGCCTCGCTGACATCCCGACCTCGCCCCTCCCGGTAGTCCGCGTGTCCCTCGGATGCTGCTGGTCGGCGTTGCAACGAGTCCTTGAACGCCAAGTCGAGCTGCATCACGTCTTGCGCCGACGCGGCCGAGGTGAAAGCCGGCCCCAGCAAAAGGACCCCCATGGCGAACCGAACAGCGGAAGGCAGGCGGACGACCATGGATCGTCATCTCTCAAAAAAATTGATTTCTGCGTGTGCGTCACCGGGCCGCAGCGTGCGCTAGCGGCTCACGAAATACGGCAAGCCCGCCCGTTTCGGGCGAGCCCGCCGGCTACCGGTCGCCCGAAAATTACTTCGACATGCTGTCCTTCTTCATCATGCCGTCGTCTTTCTTCATGGTGTCCTTGGACATGGTGTCTTTCTTCATCATGCCGTCGTCCTTCTTCATGCTGTCCTTGGACATCGTGTCCTTCTTCATGCCGTCGTCCTTCTTCATCGCGTCCTGGGCGAAGGCGACCGGGGCGAGCGCCAGGCTGAGCGAGAGCGCCGCAGCAGAAATTCCAAGCGCGATACGGGTATTGATGGTCATTGTGGGATTCCCTTTTTGGAAGAACTGGAAAACGGTTTGGTGGCGGCTTGGGCCGCTACCGTTAACGACGCTTCCGTACCGGCCCTCGTTACGCGGTATTGAAAAAAGTTTTGCCCTGTGACACGCATTTACCCGCTGGCGCCGGCTGTATCTTCTTTAAATTTGAAATAAGTGGACGGCTCCAGCAATTTTGCCACAGTTTGCAGCGCACCAATACGGACGCCTGCCCGTCTCATACTTTTCGACAAGATTCGCCGGGAAAGAGACGAGCTAGGATGCCCTACGCCTTAACTCCGTCCGAAAGATTCCGAGAAGTCGCCCCAGCATCGCCCAGGGAGGGTTAACATGTACACGCGTCGCCACATCCTTGCATCCACGCTCGCCGCACCGGCCATCCTGCGCTTCGGGCTCGGTACGGCCCAGGCCGCCACCACCTTAAAGATTTCGCACCAATTTCCTGGCGGCTCCATCGACAGTGGCGATTTCCGCGACCGTCTGTGCCGGATATTTGCAGCCGAGCTGGCCAAGCGCACCGGCGGCGAAATCACGGCGGACGTCTATCCGAACTCTTCGCTGGTCAAGACCAACGCGCAGTTCTCTGCGATGCGCAAAGGCGCGCTCGACGTCAGCCTCTACCCCCTGCCCTATGCCGGCGGCGAACTGCCGGAGACCAATATCGCACTGATGCCTGGCTTGGTCTCGACCTACGACCAGGGCATGAACTGGAAGAAGAATGCCGTCGGGAAGGCACTCACGGATTTCCTCGCCGACAAGGGCATCATCATCCTGAGCTGGGTCTGGCAGGCCGGCGGCGTCGCCAGTCGTTCGCGGCCGATCGTGGCACCGGAAGATGCCAAGGGCCTGAAAGTTCGCGGCGGCTCGCGCGAAATGGATATGGTGCTGCAGACGGCAGGCGCGGCCGTGCTGTCGGTGCCGTCGAACGAACTCTACGCCGCCATGCAGACCGGCGCGTGCGACGCCGGCATCACCTCCTCCACCAGCCTGATCTCGTTCCGCCTCGAGGAGGTTGCGAAATCGCTGACCTCGGGCGCCGGAGCCTCCTACTGGTTCATGCTGGAGCCGCTGATGATGTCGAAGGCGATCTTCGACAAATTGCCCAAGAAACAGCAGGACATCATTCTGACGGTTGGCGCCGAGCTCGAGGCGTTCGGCCGCAAGGGCGCGCAGGAAGACGATGCGGAGGTGGCGAAAGTCTATGCCAAGGCCGGCGCCAAGGTCAGCGAACTCGACGCCGCCACGGTGAACAAGTGGCGCGACATCGCCCGCGACACCGCATGGAAGGACTACGGCGCCAAGACGGCGACCGCCGCCAAGTTGCTGAAACTCGCATCCGACGTCTCAGCATGATGCACGGTCCGCTTCCGGATCGAACCAATCCGACGGTCGCCGCGTCCAGCCCTCCGCTGGTCGCGGCGCTCGAATATGCGCTCGCCTGGTGCAACCGGATCATTCTCGTTCTCGCCTCGCTTGCGCTAATCGCCGCTTGCGGCATTTTGAGCGACAGCGTGCTCGGGCGGGCGCTCTTTCAATCTCCAAATTACTGGCAGGACGAAGCCGCCGTATTCCTGTTGGTCGGCGCCACCTTCATGACCTCGGCCTATGTCCAGCACCAGCGCGGTCATATCGGTATCGAGGCCTTTGTCGGGCTGTTGTCACCGTTCGCCAACCGTGTCCGGCTGTGGCTGGTCGATGTCGCGAGTTTTGCATTTTGCGCTTTCTTCGCCTGGAAGTCGTGGACGCTGACTTATGAAGCTTGGGAAGACGGCCAGGTCTCGAATTCAATGTGGTCGCCGCCGCTGGACATCCCCTACGGCCTGATGGCCCTTGGCATGACGCTGCTGTGTATCCAGATCCTCTTGCAGATCATCGCTCCGCTTGCCGGAGCTTCCCGCCGATGACCGTATTTGGAATCGGCGTCTCCTACGGGCTCGCCACGCTGTTTGCGATGTTTTCCGGCATGCCGATCGCCTTCGCGCTCGGCGCTGTCGCGGTCGTGTTCATGGGCATTTATATGCCGGCGGCCTCGCTCGATACTGTGACGCAAAACGTCTACGAGGAAATGGCCTCGATCACGCTGCTCTCGATCCCGCTCTTTATCCTCAAGGGCGCCGCGATCGGCAAATCCCGCGCCGGTCAGGATCTCTATTCGGCGCTCCATGCGTGGCTGCATCGCGTCCCGGGTGGCCTGGGCGTCGCCAACGTGTTCGCCTGCGCGCTGTTCGCAGCCATGGCCGGCTCTTCGCCTGCGACTTGTTCGGCAATCGGATCGGCCGGCATTCCGGAGATGCGCAAGCGCGGCTATTCCGGCGGCTTCGCGGCCGGAATCATCGCCGCCGGCGGCACGCTCGGCATTCTGCTGCCGCCTTCGATCACCATGATCCTGTTTGCGGTCGCCGCGGAAAAATCGCTCGGACGGCTGTTTCTCGCCGGCATCGGACCCGGCCTGTTGCTGGTGAGCCTGTTCGGCGTCTATGCGGTGATGCGCTTCCGCAAGGAGTATGCGGCTGCGAGCGCAGCCTACGACAAGTCCGGCGTGGAATCGGCGATCCTGGTCCATGACGAATTCACCATGGCCGAGCGCTTCAGCGCGCTGCCGCGGGTTCTGCCGTTCGTGCTGTTGTTGACGGGCGTCATGATCGCGCTTTACGGCGGCTACGCGACACCGTCGGAAACCGCCGGCCTTGGCGGCCTGCTGGCGCTGGTATTGATCGCGCTCATCTATAGCGTCTGGCGGCCTTCCGACCTCGCACCGATCCTGACGTCGACGATCCGCGAATCCACTATGCTGATGCTGATCATCGGCATGTCGCTGCTCTATTCCTACGTGATGAGTTATCTCCACATCTCGCAATCGGCGGCTGAATCCATCGTCGCCATGCATCTGCCGCGCTGGGAACTGCTGGCGGCGATTCTGGTCATGGTCGTCGTGCTGGGCTTCTTCCTGCCGCCGGTGTCGATCATCCTGATGACGGCGCCGATCATCCTGCCGCCGTTGCGGGCCGCCAACTTCGACATCATCTGGTTCGGCATCATCATGACCATCGTCATGGAGATGGGGCTCATTCACCCGCCGGTCGGCTTGAATATTTTCGTCATCCGCAACGTCGCCCCGGACATTCCGCTGCGCGATGTCATTTTCGGCACGCTGCCGTTCGTGCTCTTGATGATGCTGGCGGTCGTGATCCTGTGCTTCGTGCCGGAAATCTCGACCTGGCTGCCTAATCTCGTGATGGGACCGGACGGAAGCCGATAGGCTAGCGTGAGTTCGCGGCCCGCTTCGCATTCAGCGCGGAGGCGACTCGGCTGACCGGCGGCCGGCCAATCAGTTTGCTGATCTCGTTGGTCGCCTGGACCAGCTTTGTCATGTCGACGCCCGTGGCGATGCCCATGCCTTCCAGCATGTAGATGACGTCCTCGGTCGCGACGTTGCCGGTGGCGCCCGGCGCGTAGGGACATCCGCCAAGACCGCCGGCTGCGGAGTCGATCACGCGTGCCCCCTCTTCCATCCCCGCATAAAGATTGGCGAGCGCCTGACCGTACGTGTCGTGAAAATGCATCGCGAGGCTCGCCATCGGCACATGGCCTGCCACCGCGCGTAACAGCTCGCGCGCCTTCTTCGGCGTGCCGACACCGATGGTGTCGCCGAGCGAGACCTCATAGCAGCCGAGGTCCCAGAGGACCTTTGCAACGTCGACCACCGCCTGCGGCCTGGTCTCGCCGTCATAGGGACAGCCGAGAACGCAGGAGATATAGCCGCGCACCTTCATGCCATCCGACTTCGCGCGTGCGATGACCGGCTTGAAGCGTTCGATGGATTCGGCAACCGAGCAATTGATGTTGGCGCGTGAAAAACCTTCGGAAGCCGAGCCGAACACCGCGATGACCTTGGCGCCCGCGGCGCGGGCAGCCTCATAACCCTTTTCGTTGGGCACCAGAACGTGAAACTCGCCCGAATGGCGGCTGACACGCCGCAACACCTCATCCGAACCGACCATCTGCGGAATGGCTTTTGGCGAGACGAAGGCGCCGACCTCGACCGTGTGAAGTCCGGCGCCGAGCAGCGCCTCGATAAACGCGACGCGCCCCTCGACGCTGACGGAGGTCTTCTCGTTCTGAAGGCCGTCGCGCGGGCCGACTTCGACGATGCGCACCTGATCGCTCATGGCTCACCCCGCCGGCTCGATCTCGGCCAATTCGACGCCTTCGCCGACGATATCGCCGACCTTGCACTTGATGGCCTTCAAGATGCCGGCAAACGGCGCGCGCAAGGTCTGCTCCATTTTCATCACTTCCAGCGTCAGGATCGGCGCCCCCTTCTCCAGCTTTGCACCAATCTCCGCCAGGATCGCCACAACCGTTCCTGGCAATGGCGCGACGATCCGGTCGTCGCCGACATGCTCCTCGTCATCGCCGCCAAACGGATCGACCCAATGCAGATCAAAGCGGCCGTTACGCGTCCGCACGTAGAGTTCGTGGCCTTCCACGAACGTCATGACACGGGATTTGATCCCGTCCAGGGTCAGATCCATACCCCCCGCGGCGGGCACTGCATTGAAGCCGATCTCGCGTTTTCCAACCGAGAGTGTCGTGGGTCCCTTGCCGTAATGCAACGTCACCTTCTGCTCACCCTCATGGCCCTGCCGGAACGTAAACGCCCGCTGACGCCGGCTAACCGGCATCCAGCCCGCCGTGCCCCAGGGTGATTTTGCGACGTCCAAAGCCGCCTTGGCTTCCTCTTGGAGGATGGCGGCAACGGCGGCTGCAAACTCAAGATCGCCCGGCGGCTTCGGGCTACCGGTGAGATGATTGAGTTCACGCTCGATGAAGCCGGTATCAATGGCGTTCGCGCGCACTGCTGGATGGCCGACCAGCGCGGCCAGAAGCGGAATATTGGTGACGACACCGCGCACGTCAGACTCGGAGAGCGCATGATTGAGCCGGTCGATCGCCACGTCGCGCGTCGGCGCCCAGGCGATCACCTTGGCCAGCATGGCGTCGTAGTGCGGCGAGACCGCATCGCCCTTGCGATAACCGGCATCGATTCGCAGGCCCGCTTGCTGCGCCGGCATGTTCCAGCTTCGGATCGTGCCGACGGAAGGCATGAAGTTCTTGTCGGGGTTCTCCGCATAAACCCGCGCCTCGATGGCGTGACCGCGAAGCGTGATCTGTTCCTGCGTCAACGGCAGCTTCTCGCCCGCTGCAACCCGCAGCTGCCATTCGACGAGGTCGATGCCGGTGATCAATTCGGTCACGGGATGCTCGACTTGCAGCCGCGTGTTCATCTCGATGAAGAACACATCCTTGCCATCGGAAACGAACTCGATCGTGCCTGCACCGACATAGCCGACGGCACCGGCCGCCTTCCGCGCCGCCGCACAGACCGCATCACGCTGGGTAGCGTTCAGTGTCGGCGATGGCGCCTCCTCGATCACCTTTTGATGCCGGCGCTGCAGCGTGCATTCGCGCTCGAACAGCGAAAGCAGATTGCCGTGGCTGTCGCCAATCACCTGCACTTCGATATGACGCGGATTTTCGACAAGCTTCTCGATCAGAACGCGATCATCGCCGAAAGCCGCCTTGGCTTCGCGCTTGGCGCCTTCGACGGAGGTTGCGAGTTCGCCGGCCTTGCGCACGACGCGCATGCCGCGGCCGCCGCCGCCAGCCGATGCCTTCACTAGCACCGGAAAGCCGATCTTGGCCGCCGCCTTTGCGAGCGTCGCATCGTCCTGTGCCTCGCCATGATAGCCGGGCACCAGCGGCACGCCGGCCTTTTCCATCAGAAGTTTTGAGCCCGACTTCGAGCCCATCGCATTCATCATCTCGGCCGTCGGACCGACAAAGATGATCCCGGCATCGAGACAGGCTTTGGCGAAATCCGCGTTCTCCGACAGAAATCCGTAGCCGGGATGGATGGCTTCAGCGCCGCTTTTGCGTGCCGCCTCGATCACCCGCTCGACGTTGAGGTAGCTGTCGCGCGCGCGTGACGGTCCGAGCAGCACGGCTTCATCTGCCATCGCGACATGCAGCGCGCCGCGGTCAGCCTCCGAATAGACGGCAACGGTGCGAAGCCCCATCGCCTTGGCCGTCCGGATCACACGCACCGCGATCTCGCCACGATTGGCGATCAGGATGGTGTGGAATCGCCGGTAGAGTTTTGACCGGTTCATCGTCACATCCTGAACAGGCCGAACTTCGTCGGCTCGATCGGCGCATTGGCGGCCGCTGACAGACCGAGCCCCAGCACCAGCCTGGTATCGGCGGGATCGATCACGCCATCGTCCCACAAGCGCGCCGTGGCGTAATAGGGGCTACCCTGCTTCTCATAGTGCGCGCGGATCGGGGCCTGGAATTTCTCCTCTTCCTCGGCCGACCAGGTCTCGCCCTTGGCCTCGATATTATCGCGCCGGACCTGGCTCAAAACCATCGCCGCCTGCTCGCCGCCCATCACCGAGATCCGCGCATTAGGCCACATCCAGAGGAAACGCGGAGAATAGGCGCGGCCGCACATGCCGTAATTGCCGGCGCCATAGGAGCCGCCGATCACGACGGTGAATTTCGGAACGTTGGCGGTCGCGACCGCCGTCACCAGCTTGGCGCCGTCGCGCGCGATACCGCCGGCTTCATACTTCTTGCCGACCATGAAGCCTGTGATGTTTTGCAGGAACACCAGCGGGATATTTCGCTGGCAACACAGCTCGATGAAATGCGCACCCTTCAGCGAACTCTCGCTGAACAGGATGCCATTGTTGGCGATAATGCCGACCGGATAGCCCCAGATGTGGGCAAAGCCGCAGACGAGCGTCTGGCCGTAAAGCTTCTTGAACTCGTCGAATTCCGAGCCATCGACCAGACGCGCAATGATGTCGCGCACATCGAACGGCTTGCGGCCGTCGGCCGAGACGACGCCGTAGATTTCCTCGGCGGCAAACAACGGTTCGCGCGGCTCGCGCATGTTCAGAGCGGCGCGCGCCGGCGGCTTCAATGTCGCAACGATCCTTCGTGCGATCCCGATCGCATGTGAATCGTTCTGCGCGTAGTGATCGGTCACGCCCGACTGCCGCGAGTGAACATCGGCGCCGCCGAGTTCCTCCGCCGTGACTACTTCACCGGTAGCCGCCTTCACCAGCGGCGGTCCTCCGAGGAAAATCGTGCCCTGATTGCGCACGATGATGCTCTCATCCGACATCGCCGGAACGTAGGCGCCACCGGCCGTGCAGGAGCCCATCACGATCGCGATCTGCGGAATACCAAGCGCGGACATCTGCGCCTGGTTGTAAAAGATGCGGCCGAAATGCCGCTCGTCGGGAAAGATATCGTCCTGCTGCGGCAGAAACGCGCCGCCGGAATCGACCATGTAGACACAGGGAAGATTGTTCTGCCGGGCGACGTCCTGCGCCCGGAGATGCTTCTTGACGGTCATCGGATAGTAGGTGCCGCCCTTGATGGTTGCATCGTTGGCAACCACCACGCATTCCCGCCCCGAGATCCGCCCCACACCCGTGACGATGCTCGCAGAATGCACATCGCCGCCATAGAGATCGTGGGCCGCAAGCGGCGACAGTTCGAGAAAGGCCGTGCCGGGATCAAGCAGGAG
>Ga0307470_10000750_pt1 | contig 14156 bp, 14 predicted proteins | sample atmos_gasesAM3C__FD_204565 | JGI IMG/M metagenome (GOLD analysis project Ga0307470, IMG submission 204565) | Hardwood forest soil microbial communities from Morgan-Monroe State Forest, Indiana, United States - atmos_gasesAM3C_05 | ecosystem: Environmental > Terrestrial > Soil > Temperate forest... | reverse complement strand
CGGGGCCAGCGTGCCGTCGGACGCGGTCGTGTGTGAGTGCAGGTCGACCGCGCCGGCCACCCTTAGTCCCCGAGGTACGTGAGGATCGTCCGGACCGCGTAGCCGGTGGCGCCCTTGGGGGCCAGCGGCAGGTCCTTCTCGCTGAAGGCCGGCCCCGCGATGTCCAGGTGCGCCCACGGCGTCTTGCCGGCGAACTCCTTGAGGAACAGCCCCGCGGTGATCGCGCCGCCGCCGCGCGGCCCGACGTTGTTGATGTCGGCTACCTCGCTCTTGAGATTTTCGCGGTACTCGTCGATCAGCGGGAGCTGCCAGAGCCGCTCACCGGCCGCGTCGGCGGCCTTCAAGAGCCGGTTGGCCAGCGCCTGGTTGTTCGTCATGAGCCCCGAGCAGAGCTGGCCGAGCGCGATGACGCACGCCCCGGTGAGCGTGGCCATGTCGATGATCTCGTCGGGCTGGATGTTCGTGTTGGCGTAGCAGAGCCCGTCGGCGAGCGTCAGGCGCCCCTCGGCGTCCGTGTTGCCGATCTCGATCGTGGTGCCGTTCATCGCGCGCAGCACGTCGCCCGGGCGGACCGCGGAGCCCGAGGGCATGTTCTCGGTCGCGGCGATGAGGCCGTGCACCTCGACGGAGGCCTTCAGGGCCGGCAAGGCGCGCATGATTCCGAGGACGGCCGCGGCGCCCGCCATGTCGTACTTCATCCGCAGCATGCCGTCGGGCGGCTTCAGGTCGAGCCCGCCGGAATCGAACGTGATCCCCTTGCCGATCAGCACGACCTTTTTGCGCTTGCGCCCGGCCGGTGGCCGACCGGACGGCTGGTAGGTCACGTGGATGAACTTCGGCGGCTGCTCGCTCCCCGCGGCGACGCCGAGGAAGGCGCCCATGCCCATCTTCTTGCACTCGGCCTTCTCGAACACCTTGACCTCGAGGCGCGGTTCCTTCGCCAGCTCGGTGGCCGCGCGCGCGAGGTCGGTCGGGTGCAGGTCGTTGGCGGGGGCGTTGATCAGGTCGCGCGCGAAGGACGTCGCCAGGGCGAAGCTCTCGCCGCGACGCGCCCCGTCGCCCGCTTCGCGGGCTCGGCGGGCGTCGGGCTCGACGATGCGCAGCTCGCTGATCGTCTTGTCCGGCTTCTCCTTCTTGTAGCGGTCGAAGTAGTAGGTACCGAGGATCGCGCCCTCGACGACGGCCTGGGCGCGCTGGCGCGCGGTCATCCGATCGCCGAGCACCTCCGCTGCGACCGTGCGGGCGCCGAGATCGCGCGCCCGGCGCACAGCGGCCGCCGCCGCCCGACGCAGCACTTCAGAGGTCGTCTCGGCGCGCGGACCGAGCCCGGCGACGACGATACGCCGGCTGTCGGTGTGCGCGTGCGTGATCTGGCCCGCTTTCCCCGTGAACCTTTCCAGATCCAGCACCCGCTTGAGCTGCCCCTGGGCCGCGCGGTCGACGCGCGCCAGCCGCTCCGGCAGCTTCGTCTCTCCGGTGTAGAGTCCGACGACGAGCGCATCGGCGGTGACCTCTTCGAGCCGCTTGGCGACGATCTCGACTTTCACTCGCTCGTTCCTCCTCTTAGCGCCTCGGCCCGCCGGATCATGTCCAGGAGCCCCTGGGTCGTATCGAGATTCGTCACGCCCTCGATCTCGAACCAGCGCGCATCTCCCGCGTCGCTGCCGGCCACCACATCCAGTGAGTCCGGATACGCCAGGTAGTCCACCAGCACGTAATGATAGCGAACGCGACCCGCATCGTCCTTCACGACCCGGGTGATGACCCCGGCGACGTCGACGACCCGGATCTTGATCCCGCACTCCTCGAGGATCTCGCGCGCGATCGCCTCGGTCGTGGTTTCGCCGAGCTCGACGAGGCCACCGGGCAAGCTCCACTTTCCGAACGACGGCGACTGGCCGCGGCGCACGAGCAGCACCTTGTCCTCGTGCAGGATGACGGCGCCCACACCGACCCGCGGGTAGTCCGGGTACTCGCGGCTCACGCCCGCCCCTCCCGCCAGGCGTCGGTCCCGTATTTCTCCGCGACGAGACGCTCGACGCTCGCGGCTTCGTTGGCGCTGAGCCCGTCGAGGCGGAGGCGAATGCCGTGCTCGCTCTCGAACGCGGCCGCGAGCGCGGTCGCGACGTCGTCGAACTTCGCCCGGTGGCCCAGCACGGCCTCGAGCGTGGTCAAGGTGGCGAGCGGATCGGCCGTTCTCGGAAAGATCGCGGCGAGCCGCGGCGCATCGACGCCGAGCAGGATGGAGCCGTGCTGGACGAAGGTGCGCCCGTAGCGCCGCTGGGCGCTGCCGACGAGCTTCTTGCCGCCCGCCTCGATCTCGCAGCTTCCGGTGCGCGCGAAGCAAAAGGCGGGTGTCGGCTCGTCGCCGCGTGCGGCGCCCATCATCTCGACGGGGGCACCCAGCGCCCGGAGCCCCGCCGCGAGCGCGCAGCCGATCCACTGGTAGCTGTACAGGAGATCGCGCGCGCCGCCGCCGATGTCCTCGGCCGCGGCCACGACGCTGTAGGTGAGCTCGTTTTCCGGACCGTCGTGGTAGATCGCACTGCCGCCGGTCAGCCGCCTCACGATGCCGACGCCGAGCCGCCGGCACGCCGCGACGTCGACCTGGTCGTCGAGAGGCTGGCCGTAGCCGAGGGACACGGTGGGCGGCGCCCACGCGTAGAAGCGCACGGTAGGCGGCGCGGCGCCGGCACGCCGCTCGAGCCAGAGGGCTTCATCGATCGCCATGTTGGTGGGGCCGTCGGTGGGCTCGGTCACCAGCAGGCGCCAGCCTCGAACCTGGTCCGTCACGGCCCCTAGCATCGCACGGGTCCGCGCGAGCCGCCCAGCGTCAGGGCCAGCCGAGCTTGCGCCATACTCGCCACAGCAGCAAGGCACCCGTCGCCGAGAACAGCATCCAGAGCACACCGACCCCGGTGAAGTGTCGTCGATCGGACCAGCCTGCCGTCCGTGGGAACGTGGTCCGCACCAGCTCCGTCACGACCGCCGCGCCTGCCCCGTGGACAAGGACCATGAAGCCCACGACGCCGAGGAGCGTACTCCTGCGAAGCAGGAAGGCCGACAGGCCAGAGAACGCGGTCATCGCCACGATCGAGCCCATGGTGACGATGAAGACGGGTAACGCACTGCTCAGAGCCCAGCGCCGGGACCGGGTCAACTCTGACCCTCGGCGGCTCACGCCAAATCGATCCAGCGAGGACCAGAGGATGCCGAACAGACAGGCGCCGCCTATCGATGCCACCAGAGCCACGGCGGGGGGAACCGACCACAGGCTGCCCAGCAGCACGACGAGCGACGCGCCGCCCGCTGCCCCGAGTCCGCTACCCGTCACGACGAACAGCAGCCGCAGCCGTTGCGCGTCCGTCATCGTGACCGCCGCGGGCGGTCTTCCGTCCGTTCTAGGCTCGAGGCGTCCACCTCAGATTCGGCTCGCGCGCCGCCTTCGTCTGATCCAGCCGCCGCACGGGCGTGGTCACCGGCGCGTCGTGGATCACGGCGGCGTTCGTCTCGGTCTCGCGAGCGATCTGGATCATCGCGTCGCAGAATGCGTCGAGCGTCTCCTTCGCCTCGGTCTCGGTCGGCTCGATCATCAGCGCCTCCTCGACGATCAGCGGGAAGTAGGTCGAGGGCGCGTAGAAGCCGAGATCCAGGAGGCGCTTGGCGATGTCGGTCGCGGTCACGCCCAGCTTCTTCTGGCGCCGGGCCGAGACCACGCACTCGTGCATGCAGGGGCCGGGCACGGCGACGTCGTAATCCTTCTCCAAGCGTTTCATGATGTAGTTCGCGTTCAGGATCGCGTTGTCGGAGACGGAGCGGAGACCGTCGGGCCCCATCGTGCGAATGTACGTATAGGCGCGCACGAGCATGCCGAAGTTGCCCCAGAACGCCTGGAGCTTGCCGATCGACTTGGGCCGTTTCCAGTCGAGCGCGTACTCGTCGCCATCCTTCGTGACGACCGGCACCGGCAGGAACGGCTCGAGGTGCGCCTTGACACCGACCGGGCCCGCGCCGGGGCCGCCGCCGCCGTGCGGCGTCGTGAAGGTCTTGTGCAGGTTGAAGTGGCAGACGTCGAAGCCGAGATCGCCCGGACGCGTGATGCCGAGGATCGCGTTGAGGTTGGCACCATCCATGTACACCTGCACGCCCTTGGCGTGACAGAGCTCGGTGATCTCGATGATGCGCGGTTCGAACATGCCGAGCGTGTTCGGCACGGTGATCATGAATGCGGCCACGTCGGTGTCGAGCACGCGCGCGAGCGCATCCACGTCCACTTCCCCGTTCGACAGCGACTTGACCTCGACAACCTCGTAGCCGGCGATCGCCGTGGAGGCCGGGTTGGTCCCGTGAGCTGAATCGGGTACGAGCACTTTCGTCCGCTTCTCGCCGCGCGACTGGTGATAGGCGCGGATCATCAGGACGCCGGCCAGCTCGCCCTGGGCTCCCGCGGCCGGCTGGAGCGACACGGCGTCCATCCCGGCAATCTCCGAGAGGTCCCGCGCCAGCTCGTGCATGAGCTGGAGAGCCCCCTGGGCGACTGCTTCCGCCGCCAGGGGATGCAGGCGTGCGAACCCGGCCAGGCGCGCCATGTCCTCGTTGATCCTCGGGTTGTACTTCATGGTGCACGAGCCGAGCGGGTAGAAGTGCGTGTCGACGCCGTAATTCATGCGCGAGAGGCGCGAGTAGTGGCGGACCACGTCGAACTCGGACACCTCCGGCAAGGCCGGCGCGGCGCGGCGCAGGTGCTTCTCGGGCAGGATCTTGCGGACGTCCGCCTCCGGCACGTCGGCTCCCGCCAGCGAGAAGGCCTCGCGCCCGGGCGAGGAGAGCTCGAAGATCAGCTTGTCGTAGGCGCCGGCGCCCATCAGGCCACCGCCTTCTCGAGAGCCGCCGCGAAGGCGTCGATCTCGGCTTTCGTGCGCTTCTCGGTCACGGCGACCAGCAGGCAATCGCCGAGTGATCGATCGAAGCTCTTGAGCGGAACGCCGGCCAGAAAGCCCTGCCGGGCCAGGCGCGACGCCACGCGCTCCGGCGGCTTCGGGAGCTTCAGCGCGAACTCCTTGAAGAAGGGAGCCGCGAAGCGAAGCGCGACGCCGGGGATCTTCGCCAGCCGCTCGGCCGCGTAGTGGGCCTTCGCGGCCGACAGCTCGCCCACGCGCACCAGCCCGCGCCGTCCGAGCGTAGCCAGATAGATCGTCGCCATCAGCGCGCACAGCGCGACGTTCGTGCAGATGTTCGAGGTCGCCTTCGCCCGGCGGATGTGCTGCTCGCGGGTCTGCAGCGTCAGCACGAAGCCGCGCTCGCCGTCGCGATCAACGGTGGCGCCCACGAGGCGCCCGGGCATGCGGCGCACGAGGTCGTTCTTGGCGGCGAACACGCCGAGGTTCGGTCCGCCGAAGCTCATCGGCACGCCGAGGCCCTGGCCTTCACCCACGACGATGTCGGCGCCGAGCTTGCCCGGTCCTTCGAGCACTCCGAGGTTCACGGGATCGGCGACCACCACCAGCAGGGCGCCGGCAGCGTGCGCGGCCTCGGCGGCCGCCGCGACGTCCTCGAGGCAGCCGTAGAAGTTCGGCGTCTGGATCACGAGCGCGGCGGTCTTCGGCCCGACGGTCTTCTTCGCCGCCGCCAGGTCGGTCACGCCCTCGGGCGCCGCAGCATCGCGCATGCGGACACCCGGTCCCTCGCAGTAGGTGGCGGTCACCCGCTTGTAGAGCGGGTTCACGCCGCGCGACAGGACGATCTCGGTGCGCCCGGTCGCCGCGTGCGCCATCAGGGCGGCCTCGGCCAGCGACGAGGCGCCGTCGTAGATCGAGGCGTTCGCCACGTCCATCCCCGTCAGCTCGGCGATCATCGTCTGGTACTCGTAGATCGTCCTCAGCGTGCCCTGGCTGGCTTCGGGCTGATACGGGGTGTAGGCGGTGAAGAACTCGCCGCGCGAGATCAGGTGGTTGATGGGGCTCGGCACGTAGTGATCGTACGAGCCCGCGCCCATGAAGCAGACGTGGGAGTCGGCGTCGGCGTTCCGCGCGGCGAGCGCCTTCATGTGGCGAATCAGGTCGGTCTCCGCGATCGACGCCGCGATGCCGAGCGGGCGCGGAAGACGCGCCTTTCCCGGAATCCTGATCAAGAGCTCCTCGATCGACGCCGCGCCGATCACGCCGAGCATCCGCTTTTGCTCCTCGGGCGTGTTGGCAATGTAGCGCGCGGCCATCAGTGCCCCCCCTGCGCCAGGAATTCCTCGTACTGCTGCGCCGTCAGGAGCTGGTCCCACTCGCCCTTGTTCGAGGGCTTGACCACGATCATCCATCCCTTGCCGTACGGGTCCTGGTTGACCGTCTCCGGCTTCTGCGGCAGCTCGCCGTTCACCTCGACCACCTCGCCCGAGACGGGCGCGAAGAGGTCGGAGACCGCCTTCACGGACTCGACGACGCCGAAGTTCTTGGTGGCCGCCACTTTCGCGCCGATCTTCGGCAGCTCGACGAAAACGACGTCGCCGAGCTGCTCCTGGGCGTAGGCGGTGATGCCGACGCGCACGCGGTCACCCTCCTGCTTCGCCCACTCGTGCTCGCGCGTGTATTTGAGATCCCCGGGGACGTTGGCCATGGCTATGCCTTCTTCACTCGTGAGGGGTAGAAGGGTGTCTTGACCACGCGCGCCGGCTTCGCCTGGCCGCGAATTTCGACGGCCAGCTCCGTGCCGGCGCCCGCCAGCGCCGTCTCCACGTACGCCATCGCGATGTACTTGTCGGCGGAGGGCGCGTACGAGCCGGACGTGACCGTGCCGACCGCGCCCTCGCCCTTGAGCACCGGGTACCCGTGGCGCGCCACAGCACGCTCGGTCATCTCCAGACCGATGAGCTTTCGCCGCACGCCCTCGGCGCGAACCTTCTCGAGCGCCTCGCGGCCTGTGAATTCGCCCTTGGCGGGCTTGACGACCCAGGAGAGCCCCGCCTCGAGCGCGTTCGTGGTCTCGTCGATGTCGTTGCCGTAGAGCGCGTACTTCATCTCGAGCCGCAGCGTGTCGCGGGCGCCGAGCCCGATCGGGGCGGCGCCGTCGCCGCGCCCCCCCGCCAGGAGCGCGGTCCAGAGCTTCTCGGTCTGGTCGGCGGGGGCGTAGAGCTCGAAGCCGTCCTCACCGGTGTAGCCGGTGCGCGAGATCAGCGTCGGCACCTCCGCGACGGTGCCGCGCTCGAACCGGTAGTAGCCGATCCGGGTGACGTCGCGATCGGCGAGCCGGCCGACCAGCGCCTCGGCCTTCGGCCCCTGCACCGCGATGAGCCCGGTGCCTTCGGACGCGTTGCGCCAGCGAGCATCCTTCACCTCGCGGGTCTGCTCGGTGACCCACGCCCAGTCCTTGTCGATGTTCCCCGCGTTCACCGTGAGCAGATAGCGCGCGTCGCCCATGCGGTAGACGGTCAGATCGTCGACGATCGTCCCGTTCGGATAACAGAGGAGCGAGTAGTGGATCTGGCCTACCTGCAGGGCCGCCACGTCATTGGTGGTCAGACGCTGGAGCGCCGCGAGCGCGCCGGGGCCCTCCACCTCGAACTCGCCCATGTGGCTCACGTCGAAGAGACCGACGGCGGCGCGCACCGTCCGGTGCTCCTCGATGATGCCGGTGTATTGCACCGGCATCTCCCAGCCCCCGAACGGCACCATGCGCGCGCCGGCCTTGACGTGCGCCTGGTAGAGCGGCGTGCGCTTGAGCGGGGTTGCGCTCAAGCTTTCGGCAGCCAGTCGCGCAGCGGCTTCACCTGGCAACCGGCCCGGTCGAGCGCCTCACGGACGGCGCGGACGATGTTCTGCGCGCCGGGCGTGTCGCCGTGGCAGCAGATGGTCTGCACCGAGATATCGATCTCGACCCCGTCGATCGTGCGCACCTTGCTCTCCATGGCCATCTTCACGGCCTGGGCGGCCGCCTTCTGCGGGTCGGTGATCAAGGACCCCGGGAGCTTGCGCGAGACGAGCGTGAGGTCGACGTTGTAGGCGCGATCGGCGAACCCCTCCGACGCCACCCGGACGCCCATCTTGCGGGCGAGCCGGTCGTAGTTGCCGGAGCCGAGCGCCATGAGAATCAGGTCGCGGCCGGACTCGCGCGCCGACTCGGCGACCGCAGTCGCGAGCGGCTCGTCTTTCTCGATCATCGAATAGAGGATGCCGTGCGGCTTGGTGTGCTGGAGCTCGACGCCGGCGGCGCGGCAGAACTCGCGGAGCGCGCCGGTCTGGTAGCAGAGATAGTCCTTCAGCTCCTGCGGCGAGACGTCCATCACGCGCCGCCCGAAGCCCATCAGGTCCGGCAGCGAGGGATGCGAGCCGATCGCGACGCCGTGCTTGATGGCGAGCTCGACCGACTTGCGCATGACGTGCGGATCGCCCCCATGGAACCCGCAGGCGACGTTGGCCGAGGAGAGGTAGGGCATGATCTCCTCGTCCACCCCGAGCTTCCAGCGACCGTAGCTCTCGCCCATGTCGGCATTGAGGTCGATGAACTTGGCCATGGTCAGACTCCTTATCCTCGCGCGTTCACGCGCGCGAGCGCGTTGATAAAGCGATCGACATCCTCGTCGGTCATGGCGAGCGAGCAGGCGCCGAGACCGCGCTGGGTCATCAGGATGCCCTCGTTCAGGAGCCCGATGAACACGCGCATCGCCGCCGCCGAATCCTTCGCCTTCGTCGAGCGATAGTCGCTCAGCGGCTCGGTGGTCCAGTGTAGCCAGAAGAGCGAGCCGAGACCGGTCACCTGGCCCCGCCGGCGCGTTGCGGCCAGAAGGCGCGTCACGCCGCCGCGCAACCGCTCGCCCAGCGCGTCGAGCCGCGCGTACGCCTCGGGGGTGAGCGCGTTCAGGGTCGCGATGCCGGCCGCCATCGTCACCGGGTTCGCGTTGAAGGTGCCGCCGTGGCTGATGCGGGCGCCGCCCTTGCGCGGGTCGTAGAAGTCCATGATGTCGCGCCGCCCGCCGAAGGCGCCCACCGGCAGGCCGCCGCCGATGATCTTGCCGAAGGTCGTGAGGTCGGGCCGGATGCCGAAGCGCTCCTGAGCGCCACCCCATGCCGTGCGGAACGAGATGACCTCGTCGAAGATCAGCACAGTATTATGTCGCTCGGTGATCTCGCGCAGACGCTGGAGGAACCCTTCAACCGGCGGTATCAGTCCTGCATTACACATGATCGGATCGACTATCAGGCAGGCGATCTGCGACGCCTCCTCCTCGAGAATCTCCGCGCACGCGTCGGCGTCGTTCCACGGCAGCACCACGACGTGCTTGAGAACCGCCGGGGGCAGCCCCGACGACCAGGCGACCGGCTTGGGCCGCCGCCGGCTCCCTGCCCCCTTGACCTCACCGGTGACGCTCACCATCACCCAGTCGTGCGTGCCGTGGTAGGCGCCCTCGAACTTCGCGATCTTCGGCCGACCCGTGAACGCACGGGCCAGGCGCACGGCGTTCATCGTCGCCTCGGTGCCCGAGTTGGTGAAGCGGATCGACTGCACCGACGGCACGCGGCGGGTCAGCATCTCGGCCAGGCGCACCTCGTGCTCGGTCGGCCCCGGGAACGACAGCCCGTTCTCGGCTGCTTCCTGCACGGCCTTGATGACGTCGGGCGGCGCGTGGCCGAGGATCAGGCTCGTGTAGTTGCCGTTGAAGTCCAGGCGATCGACCCCGTCGGCGTCCCACACGTGCGCGCCCTGGCCCCGCTGGATGACGAACGGGTAGGGATCGAAGAAGGTCGTCGTCCGGCTGTTGCCGCCGGGCATGACGGCCAGCGCCTCCTCGTGCAGGGTGCGCGAACGCGCGGTCTTCGCGGCGTACTCGCTCAGCTCCTTCTCGACGCTCATGCGATCTCCTCTCTCACCACCGCTCCCAGTACCGCATTGGATTCGCGCAGAAGCCGGTGCGCCTCGGCCACGCCGACCGCCTGGAAGCGGAGCGACTGGCCCGGTCTCGCCTGACCGACGCGCCCGATGTCACAGGAACAGACCGTCGCGAGCTTCGTGTAGCCGCCCGTCGATTGCCGATCGACCAGCAGGACGATGGGCTGGCCGTCGCCCGGCACCTGCACCGATCCGAGCGCGATGCCATCCGAGATGATGTCATGGCCTCTCGCGTGCTCGATGCGAGGCCCGCGAAGCCGCGCGCCCATCCGGTCGGACTGCGGCAGCACCTCGTACGGGCTGTCGAGCAGCGCCCTGATCCCGGCCTCGGTGAAACGATCGTCCTGGGGCCCGAGGACGAGACGGATCGGCTGCGCGCTGCGATAGTCCGGCACCGCGCCGGGCTCCACACGCCGCGGCCGTACGGGACCTGACGACAGCGTCCGCAACCTGTCGCCCTTCCGGAGCGCGCGCCCCTCGAGCCCGCCCATGCGGCCGCGAACGTACGTCGACCGCGATCCGAGCACGAGCGGCAGGTCGAGCCCGCCCGAGAACGCCACGTACGCGCGCACGCCCACGCGCGCCGGACCGAGCTTCACGACGTCGCCGGCCTTGAGCGCGATCGTGGCCCACCACGGCGCCTCCACGCCGTTCACGGTCACCGGCATATCGGCGCCGGTCACCGCGATGGCGCCGGCGGCGTCCACCTCGAACCGCGGGCCGATCAGCGTGCACTCGAGCGCGGCGGCGGAGTCGGCGTTGCCGACCAGCCGGTTGCCGACCACGAACGCGAAGCGATCGACCGGACCCGACGGCGGAATGCCGTAACGCATCTGTCCCGTCCGGCCGAGGTCCTGCACGGTCGTTTGCGGGCCGGCGTCGAGAATCGTGATCACGAGATCACCGGCCGGTAGGTGCGCGCCGCCACGGCCCTGCCGATCTCGTCGAACTCGGCGCGGTCGATTCGCCGGAAGTGCACGCGGTCGCCCGCGCGCAGCAGCGTGGGCTCCGCCGCCCCGGGATCGTAGAGCGCCAGCGGGGTGCGCCCGAGGATCCAGAATCCCCCGGGGCTCTCGACCGAATAGATGCAGCACTGGATGCCGCCGATGCCGACGCTGCCCGGCGGCGTCTTGGTGCGCGGCGTGTCCAAACGCGGGATGTTGATGCGCTCGGGCATGCCGGTCATGTACGGAAGCCCGGGGGTGAAACCGATGAAGTAGACGAGATACTCGGCGCCGGCGTGGAGCCGGACCAGCTCGTCGGCGGAAAGGGCGAGCCGCTCGGCGGCCGCGGCGAGATCGAAGCCGAGCTCGGGATCGTCGTAGCAGCAGGGCAGCTCCACTGACCGGGCCGGCGGCAGCACGCCGGTGGTCGCTTGCGGAGCCAGCTCGGCGATCGACGCGCACAGCGCCTCGTAGCCGACTTCCCGGGGCTCGTAGTAGACGAGGAGCGACGAGTACGTCGGAACGGTCTCGACGACGCCGGTCAGCGCCTTCTGCTGGATCAAGAATTCGAGCGCCCGGACACGCGTGTTGACCTCCACGCTGATCTCCTCGCCGAGCTCCACGCACACGGCGAGATCGCCTGCCGGCCGAAACCGCAACGCGCTAGATCGCCGACAGCGCGGAGTTGGGGAGGTCCGTGATGAACATGTGCCCCGGGCTGTGCGTGATCATGAACGGCGGCTTCGACGCGAGCGCGACCGCCTGGGGCGTGACACCGCACGCCCAGAAGACGGGCACGTCGCCCCGAGCGAACTCCTGCGCGTCGCCCCAGTCGGGCCTGGTGATGTCGGCGATGCCGATTGCCGCCGGATCGCCGACGTGCACCGGCGCGCCGTGGGCGCCCGGGAAGCGGGCGCTCGCGGTCACCGCCTTCGCGAGCTGGGGGGCGGCGATGGGCCGCATCGAGACGACCATGGGCCCGTGGAAGACGCCGGCGGGCCGGCACTGGGTCGAGGTGCGCCACATCGCGACGTTCTTGCCGTGCTCCACGTGCCAGAGCCGGATCCCCGCCTCCAGCAGCGCCCACTCGAACGTGAACGAGCAGCCGAGCAGGAACGCGACCAGGTCGTCCCGCCAGTACGGCGTCGCGTCGGATATCTCGTCGGCGAGGACGCCGTCCTTGTAAATGCGGTAGCGCGAAATATCGGTGCGCAGATCGGCGCCCGGCGCGACGCCCACCGGCTCGGGCGAGCCGACGTCGGTCACCTCGATGAGCGGACACGGCCGCGGGTTGCGCTGGCAGAACAGGAGGAAGTCGTAGGCGTGATCCCGCGGCAGGACGGCCAGGTTGGCCTGCACGTAGTTCTGGCCGAGCCCCGCGGTGATCCCCTTGATCTTGCCGTTTCGGATGTCCTGCCGGATCTCCCGCGGATGGCGCGTGTCGATCGGCATACCCGAATTCTACCTCTGGCCGAGGCGCGGCCACACGTCCGGATTCACCAGCACCTCGGGCCGCTCGCCGCGCAGGACCCGGAGCATCTCGCCCGAGACCTGCATGGCCGCCTGACGGGTTGCCTCGCGGGTGACGCCGGCCATGTGCGCCGAGCACACGACGTTCTCGAGGTTGAGAATCGGGTTGTCGGCGGACGTGGGCTCGTCCTCCCAGACGTCGAGCCCGGCGGCGGCCAGCTTGCCGCGGGTCAGCGCCTCGAAGAGCGCCCGCTCGTCCTGCACCGGGCCGCGCGACGTGTTGATGTAGATCGCGCTCGGCTTCAGGAGTGCGAGCGTCTTCTCGTTGATCATGTGCCGCGTCTCGGGCGTGAGCGGCGTGTGGGTGGTGAGCACATCCACCTGGGGAAGAAGCTCTTCCAGGCTCTTGACCGGCTCGGCCCCGCGCCGGCGCAGCTCCTCGTCGGGCACGTACTTGTCGTAGCCGAGCACCCGCATCCCGAGGGCGCCGGCGAACTTGGCGACGCGGCGCCCGACGTTGCCGACCCCGACGATGCCGAGGGTCTTGCCCCCGAGCTCCGAGTTGCCAGCCCGGCTCGTGCTCCAGCCGCCCTTCCGCATGTCCTTGTCCATCGCGAGCGTGCGCTTCACCGAGACGAGCATCAGCATGAGCGCATGCTCGGCCACGGCCTGGGAATTCGATCCGGGGGCGTGCACGACCGCGACGCCGAGGCGCGTGGCCGCTGGTATATCGACGGTGTCGAGCCCGACGCCGTGGCGGCCGACCACCTTCAGGCGCCTGCACGCGGCCATGAGGCTCTCGGTGCAGCGGGGCCGGATGCGAAAGAGAATCCCTTGAGCCTCGGCGGCCACCTTGACCAGGCCGGCCTCGGTCTCGTCCTCGCAGACGACGACGCGCGCCTCCTTGTCGAGAAGCGCCTTGCCGTCGGGGTGGATGGGTCCGGCGAGCACGACCAGCGGCCGCGGATCAGTGGACATCGAATCTCCTTTCGGTCTCGGGCAGGCCCTGGATTTTACTATTTCCAGGCCACCAGGACGAGGCGGCCGGCGATCCACTGCACCTCGGTGGCGGCGTCTACCGTGGAAGCGAACGCGTGTGAGATCTGCGGCCACGCTTCACGGAAGAACCGCTCGCTCTGAAACACCTCGGGCATTATAGTCCCCTTCATGACGACGCTGATCACCGGCGCGTTCGGCTGCATCGGCGCGTGGGTGATCCGTGGACTCCTGGCCGGCGGTGAGCGCCCAGTCGTGTTCGATCTGGGCGACGATCCCTGGCGCGTGCGCATGATCGCCGGCCCCGATGCGCCCGAGCGCCTCACCGTGGTGCGCGGCGACATCACCGACAAGGGAGAGCTCGAGCGCGTCGTGCGCGATCAGGGGGTCCGGCGGATCGTCCATCTCGCCGCGTGGCAAGTCCCGCTCTGCCGCCAGGACCCGCCGCGCGGCGCCTCGATCAACGTCACCGGCACCGCCAACGTCTTCGAGGTGGCGCGGGCGTCAGCCGGACAGGTCGAGCGCGTCGTCTATGCCTCCTCGGCGGCGGTGTTCGGCGCGCCGAGCCTCTACCCGCCCGGGCCGATCAAGGACGACGCGCCGCCGCGGCCGGCCACGCATTACGGCGTCTACAAGGTGGCCAACGAGGAGACGGCGCGCATCTACTGGGAGGAGCATCGGATCGGCTCCGCGGGCTTCCGCCCGCTCACGGTCTACGGTCCGGGCCGCGATTTCGGCCTCACCGCCGATCCGACCCTGGCCATGAAAGCCGCGGTCCTCGGGCGGCGTTTCCAGATTCGCTGGGGCGGTTCGACGGACCTGATCTACACCGAGGACGTCGCACGTACGTTCCTCGCGGCCGCCGCGGCGCGG
>Ga0307470_10000749_pt1 | contig 14157 bp, 11 predicted proteins | sample atmos_gasesAM3C__FD_204565 | JGI IMG/M metagenome (GOLD analysis project Ga0307470, IMG submission 204565) | Hardwood forest soil microbial communities from Morgan-Monroe State Forest, Indiana, United States - atmos_gasesAM3C_05 | ecosystem: Environmental > Terrestrial > Soil > Temperate forest... | reverse complement strand
TTTGACTGCCTCCCTTGTTCATCTCGCCCGGGCTCAAACCTACTGGGTTTTTACAATATGTTAAAGGTGTCGCAAAGACCGCACACCTCGGCGGGTTTGCCGGCCTAGGGAGGTGCTTGGGGCTCTCCTCATTTCGCGTAGTGAAAGCCGGCTTGCTGGAGCTCCGGCATCGTGGCGGAGGCGCCGGGGATGAGGACTACGTCCGCAACCAAGTGGTTGGTCAGTTCGGCCGTGAGCGCCTCATGCGACAGCTTGTCGGGGTTTACGCCCGCCTTGATCAGCACGGCCGCCAGCTCCCAAATCGCATTGTGACATGACATGAACACCATACCGCGCCGCATCAGGGCAGCCACCGAATTGTCCGCCGGGGAGAAGGCGCCCGCAGGATCCTCGAAATGCGCCGGATCGGTGAATTCAGCCCTCTGATGCTCGATCAGCGTGTTGGTCTTGAACTTGTCGCCGGCCAGCCTCGTGAGCTGGTATTTGTCCCACATCGACTGGTCGTACAGCGCGAGGTTCGCCGTGCCATGCGTGACCGAGACCGCGAGGAAATCCGGATGCCTGAACGACCAGATCTCTGCATTCAGCGCGTTGCGAATCAAGTTGAGCCAGGGCCCGCCGATGTCGGTGCTGTCCCAGGCTTGCTTCGGATTCGGCTTGTAAGCCAGGACCTCCGAGAGTGCTTCATCGTCCCACTGTTCGGGATGGGTGAGGATCATCGGCGCAGCCTTGAACTCGCGGCGCCGCGGCGCCTTGGCTAGCCGCTGCAGCATTGTGTTCAATTGCCCCGCATCTTGGGGCGTGAGCGGCGAGGATAAAATCGCCTGAGCACTTGCCGGCCGGTCGACGAGGACGCCGATCGCGCTCGCTGCAAGCCCCAAGCCGAGAGTCTGTATGGCAGTGCGTCTTCCTGGGTCGATGGTCATGGTCGTGGTTCTCTTTCGGCATCCGCATAGGATGCACGGCGCATCCATGTAGCCAGAGTGCCCGTGGGCTACGGCCATAATTTCCGTTGGCCTGATCACACATCGATGCCCGGAATCGACGGTCGCGTTACACCCGTAACATCTCGGCGACCTGGGCTTCGTGCGAGCGCGGACGTTACGGCCGGCGGTTGATCAGTCCCGATCCGGCGCTCCCTGAGGGAAGAGCTTGCGGAATGGACGCGCCTCATCAACGACACGGGCGACAGAGGGCCTGGCAAGAACCCGGCCGCGGTAGGCGAGAACTCCCGGAAATCGATCGCCGACCGGATGCACCCAATCCGCGTAAAAAAGCGCCGGAGCAGCGGAGCAATCCGCCAAGGAGAAGGTGCTGCCGCACACCCACGCTCGAGGCGTGAGCTGTTCCTCGAGCCAACCATAGGCAACCTCCAGCATCTTTCTGGCATCCGCGACGCCTTTGGCATCGCGCTCGGTCTCCCTTCGCATTCGATCCGAGACCAGCGTTTGCATCGGACTCATGACGTAGTTGTCGAAGAACCGATCCATGAAGCGCACCCTGAGGGCCGCGTCGTCGTTCACCGGTATCATTCGCGCCGTACCGGGATAACGACGCATCAAGTATTCTACGATGATGGTCGATTCGACGATCGTCGCTTCGCCGTCCCGGAGAAGGGGAAACTTCTTGATAGGCCAAAGAGATCCGAGTTCGGCCCAACCCGCCGCATCCTCGACCACTCGATAGGTAAACGGCGTCGCGTTCTCGTACAAGGCGATCAATGTCTTCCAACAATAGGCGGCGAACGGGTGAGCGTAGAGCGTGAGCGGCATGCGAATGGTCTCCTGATTCATCTACTGTTGGAGGAACTTCCCCAGCGCATCGAGCAAGAAGTTGGAACCCCGCTCGCGCGAACCCGCATCGTCGTAGCCATCAAGAAAAGCACCCTGCTCGGTCATTACGAGGCGAGTGCCGGAGCCCGCGGTTTTCAGCTCAAACGTCGCGAGAGAGACGGAAATCTTGCGATCGTCCAGGTGCATTTCGTACGAGTAGACGATGCGTTCGTCCCGCACGACATCGTGGTAAATCGCATCGAAGGTGGAAACGACGCCGGTGCCCTTGCGCCCCCGTACGTGTTCTCGGCCACCGGGCCGGGCATCCATGTGGCGGGCCAGCTCAGTGTAACCTTCCCCTCCTGTGAACCACTTTGCCTTGGCTGCGGGGTCGGTCAGCGCCTTGAACACATGGGAACGGGGAGCGGGGTATGACCGCTCGAGGCAGAACATCGCGTGCACAATCGAGCGGCTCGCTTGCACGCCCGGCCCTCTACTTGCGGCTGCCATGAGATGCTCCTTATTTCTCGACTGTCTTCAGATACTCGCCCAGGCGGTCGAAGTGCCGCTCCCACTCCAACCGTCGTTGATTGATCCATTGCTCCGCCACGCTCAGAGCCTTGGGTTCGATCCGACAGGTGCGTACACGCCCGATCTTCTCGGATCGGACAAGCCCCGATTCCTCGAGCACGGCCAGATGCTGCATCACAGCCGGGAGCGACATGGCCAGCGGCCGCGCCAGTTTGCTGACCGAACGGGGTCCCCGGGTCAACTCGGCCAGAATCGTCCGCCGGGTGGAGTCGGAGAGAGCTTGAAACGTCTGATCGAGCGCCGTCACTTTGTTAAGCATTATATTAAGTATAGCGTCCTATGATACTTAAGCAAGATGTTTAGCGATATGATGTTCAGAAATGGTGCTTTGAAGCCGGGAGGGGATAGTCCATGATGGGATTTGGGTGGGCGCGCCGGGTCGCCGGGATGAATTGTGCGTCGCTGCTGCTTGGCTTCCTCGCTTGCTCGCCGGGCCTTGCCCAGGGCGTTCCGGGACCTGCGCCGGGAGAAAACGCGCCGCCGCCCGACCCGTATCGAATCGTGGCCTACGTCGCGGGTTGGTCGACTCCGGCGGTGATACATCCGGAAAAGCTCACGCATATAAACTTTGCGTTTGCGCAGATCACCGCGGCGGGCAGGGCGGCGTTCGCCGACGGCGAACTCGAAGCGAGTCTCCTGCGCCTCATCGCGCTGAAGAAGACGTACCCACGGCTCAAGGTCATCGTTTCCATAGGAGGGTGGATGGCGGACGGGTTCTCCGATGCCGCGCTCACCGACGCTTCACGTGCCTTGTTCGCGGACAGTGCCGTCGAGTTGCTTCGCCGGTTCTCCGCGGATGGAATCGATATCGACTGGGAATATCCGGGGCAGGGTGTTGCCGGCATCAAATACCGCGCCGAAGACCGGGAGAATTTCACCCGGCTGCTCGAGATGCTGCGAGACAGGCTGGACGCCGCCAGTGCAGCTCAGGGCCGCACCGGCGGCAGCCGGTATACGCTGACCATCGCGTCGGCGGATCGCAAATATTTCGATCATACCGAAATGGGCAGGCTCCAGAGGTATCTCGACTGGATCAATGTGATGAGCTATGACTTCTTCAACAGCCTGACGCCGACGACAGGTCATCACGCGGGGCTCTATGAGACGGCGACGGCGCTACCCACCGATCGAGATGCCGATGCCTCGGTCAAACAGCATCTGGCGGCCGGGATTCCAGCGGAAAAAATCGTCCTCGGCGTCGCCTTTTACGGCCGCGGCTTCACCGGGGTGAGGCCCATCGGCAACGGCCTGAGGCAACCCTACGAGCGATTCGAGGGTGCCCATGACTACTCCGAACTCGCCGGCAAATTCATCGGCAGACACGGTTTCGTCCGCTACTGGGACGATCGCGCCAAGGCGCCGTACCTATGGAATCGTACTTCGAGAACCTTCATCACTTATGACGATCCGCACTCGATCGGGGTCAAGGCGCAGTACGTCAAGGCGCATCACCTCGGCGGCATGATGTTCTGGGAGCTCAGCGAGGACCGGAACGATGAACTCCTCGATGTCATCGCAGGATCGATGCGCTCGAAGTAGACTCAACCATGTCTGGAACGCCCTTCGGCAATGCGGCAGCGGAAATGTACTAATCGACCGCAGACTTTAGACGCAGCGCGTTGGCGATCACCGAGACGGACGACAGACTCATGGCGAGCGCTGCAATGAGCGGGCTCAACAACCAACCCGTCACGGGATATAGGATGCCTGCGGCCAGCGGAATTCCCAGGGCGTTGTAGCCAAAGGCGAACAGCAGATTCTGGCGGATGTTGCGCACCGTGGCCTCGCTCAAGTGTCGGGCGCGCACGATCCCGCGCAAGTCCCCCTTCACCAGCGTCACTTGCGCACTTTCCATGGCGATGTCGGTTCCCGTGCCCATCGCGATTCCGACGTCGGCACGGGCCAGGGCGGGCGCATCGTTGATGCCGTCGCCTGCCATCGCAACACGATGACCGGCTTTCAGAAGCGTCTCGATCGCAGCCGCTTTGTCCGTGGGGCGCACTTCCGCGATTACTTCGTCGATCGGTAGTCCGGCCGCCACGGCATCCGCCGTCGTGCGGCTGTCGCCCGTGAGCATCACCAGACGCAGACCCAGGGCGTTCAACGCCTGAAGCGCCGCGGGCGTCGTGTCTTTGAGCGGATCTCCCACGGCGAGGATTCCCGCCAGCTGCGCATCGATCGCGAGGAACATGATGGTTTGGCCGGTCCGCCGCAATCGCTCGCTCTGCTCGTGCGCGGAGCCGACGTCCACGCCCACGGCGTGCATCAATCCCGCATTCCCCAAGGCCACGCGCCGCCCCTCCCAGGTACCCATGACCCCTTGACCGGTCACGGAGTCGAAGGATGTGACTTCAACGGGCGTGATGCCTCGCGCAAGCGTCCCGTTCACGATGGCTCGGGCCAACGGATGCTCGCTCGACCGCTCGAGGCCTGCCGCACAGGCGAGTACGGCCTCCTGCGAAAACTCTCCGAGCTCGATCACCTGAGTGAGCGCCGGCTGTCCCTGCGTGAGGGTGCCGGTCTTGTCGAGCACGAGGGTGTCGACGGTGCGCAACGTTTCGATCGCTTCGGCGTTGCGAAAGAGAACGCCCATTTGGGCGCCCCGGCCGCTTGCCACCATGATGGAAATCGGCGTCGCTAACCCAAGCGCACAAGGACAGGCAATGATCAGGACGGCAACCGCGTTCACCAGCGCGTAAGCCAAACGCGGTTCAGGGCCCATGACCCACCATGCAATGAAGGTCACGATCGAGATGCCGATGACGGTAGGCACGAACCACGCCGCGATCCGATCGGCCAGCTTTTGCAGGGGCGCGCGCGAGCGCTGCGCCTCACTCACGAGCGCCACGATTTGCGATAGCAAACTGTCGGCTCCCACACGCTCCGCCTCGATCACCAGCGTCCCAGTCTGATTGATCGTCGCGCCCACGACGTGATCACCGACGCCCTTATTGACGGGTAACGGCTCGCCCGTGAGCATCGACTCATCGACGCTCGATTGGCCGCTCATGACGCGGCCATCGACCGGGACTTTCTCTCCCGGTCGGACTCGAAGCCGATCGCCGGCGGCGATGGCTTCGAGCGGGACGTCCTCCTCCTCGGCGTCGGCCGCGAGGCGGCGCGCGGTTTTGGGCGTCAGTCCCAGGAGCTGCCGGATGGCCGCGCTCGTGCGCCCTCGCGCCGTGAGTTCCAGCCACTCGCCGAGGAGCACGAGCGCCACGATCGCCGCGGCCACCTCGAAATACACGCCCACCATTCCGTGCTGATCGCGCATCGTCGCGGGAAACCGGCCCGGAAGGAACGTCGCGACCAGACTGTAAGAAAACGCCACCATCACGCCGAGCCCAATCAGTGTGTACATATTCGGCGTACGGGAAACCGCGCCGAGCCAGCCGCGTCGGTAGTACGGAGCGGCAGCCCACAAGACCACGGGCGCACTCAACGCCAGTTCCAGTACCCGTAGCATCCAGGCCGCAGTGGAATCGAGCGCCCATCCCAAGAGGTGCGGCGTCATTGCAATCAGCATGACCGGAATGGCGAGCGTCGTCGCCGTCCAGAAGCGTCGCCGCACGACTCGGATTTCGCCCTCATCTTCGACCTCGGTCGGCACCAACGGCTCGAGCGCCATACCGCACTTCGGACAATGCCCCGGCCCGATCTGCCGAATTTCGGGGTGCATGGGGCAGGTGTAAATCGTACCCGCCGCTGCGCCGGAATTCGGCCGCGCGGCTGGCGCAGGCCGGATGGCGCCTCCTGCCGGGGTCGTTGCAGCTGCGGTGTCTGCAGTGCTCACCGATGAGTGCGAGCATAGGGAATGGCCCATCGTGTGAGCCCGCTGATGATCGTGTCGTGCGTTCATTTCTCTTCCTCGTCAGTCAGCGCCCGTAGGATCGGGCAGTCTGCGGCCCGACCGTGCCCCGGGCAGGCCGCTACCAGCGTCTCGAGCCCCTCGCGTACGCGTTCAAGAGCGGCGATACGCGCCTTCACATCCAACAATTTGCTCTGAGCCGAACGCTTGACGCGCCCGACATCCCGTTGTGCCGAAAGGGCGAGCAACTGCTTGATTTCCTTGAGGGTGAAACCGAGGCCTTGCGCACGACGAATAAAGCGCAGCCGTGCCAGTTCGATCTCGCCATAACGGCGATACCCTGACGCCAGCCTCATCTGCGGTGTCAGGAGCCCGTTACGCTCGTAGTAGCGCACCGTGTCGATGCCGACGCCGCCGCGCTTCGCCAGTTGACCGATTCCCAATGCTTCCATCGCACGCTCCTTGAATTTCGAGCCCCCAGCCTAAACCCGGGACCTTGGTCCAGAGTCAAGCATTGGGTTCGCCAATGCTGCCACACTCCGCCATGATTGCCCCATGGCCTTGCCACAAAGGATTGCGAGACTCTTCCGGTCGAGCCGGTCCGGCTCTGCAACGGGAGATTGGCAAAAATGTCTGGTCGCTTGGATGCCTGGTTCGAGTTCGTGCGACGGGGGCTCGTCGAACCTCTAGGCCGGCTCGGTGGATTATTGGCGGCAGCCCTCCGGTCCCTCGCCACGGGCCTCTGGCGCTTTCGTTGGCGCGTTGCGATTACCGCCGCCCTGGTACTGATCGTTTATGGTCTGTGCATCCATCCGCCATTTGATTCCGTACGCCGCGGCGAGGTACTGGCGCGCACCGACGCGCTGGACGGATCGGTGAGTATCTACACCGCAGGCACCATTCTCGTACTGCCCGGAATCCATCAGGTGCGACGCTACTCGATTCGCGATCAGGTGTATCGGCCGACCGACAGTGCGAGTGCGATCGGCCCGGCTCCCTTTCAGTCGGTCGAAGGTCTATCGATCGGCGTCGATCTAGCGGTTCGCTGGACCGTGGACCGTGCTCGCCTCGCCCAGATGTCAAAGGAATTTCCGGACGACATCGGCACGGATCTCGTCGCGCCCGCGGTTCAGGGGATCGTCTATCCCACCTTTGCCCGTTATTCCGTTCGAGAAATCTTTTCGCAGCGGCGCACGGAAATACAACAGGGGCTGATCGCCAAGCTCAAGCCAAAATTCGCCGCCATGGGGCTCGTGTTGCGCGAGGTGGATATTGGGAAAGTCGATCTACCTCCCGACTATCGAGCCGGAATGGAGAAGCTCCTCTCCGAGGAACTCGAGACCGAAAAAATCCATTACGCCCTGCAGCTCAAGGAGGCGCAGGTGAAACAGCAGCAGCTCGAGGCCGAGGCCGATAAGGTGCGGCGGCAAACAGCGGCGGAAGCCGCCGGCCAAGAGCAAGTCATCGCAGCGCGCGCGCAGGAGGAGACCATGAAGCATATCCTGCCCTTCAAGCAGAGGCAGATCGAGCAACGGCAGCTCGAGGCTGAAGCCGACAAAGTCGCCCGTATTCGCACCGCGGAGGGCGCCGCCGAGGCGCGCCGCATCGAGGCCAAGGGCGAAGCCGATTCGCGGCAAAAACTCGCGGATGCGGAGGCCTATCGACTCGATCTCGTGGGCAAGGCGAATGCCGGCCAGATGGAGCGCGAGGGGGTGCTGGTGGCGCGGTATCCGCTTCTGATCCAGAAGACGCTGGCGGACAAGCTGTCCGATAAGGTGCAGGTCATCATCGCACCGCTCCCGGCAGCGGGTAAATTCATCGGCTCGAGCCTGCTCGGCGACCAGGGCCCGGCGAACCCTGTCGACGACGCGGCAGCCACCGTGACCTCTCAGGTGGGAAATTCCCGGTGATTCTCGCGCTTACAGCGACGCTCGCCATCGTGGTCCAGGACCACGCCGCGCTGCGCGCAGCGCCGCGCTCGAGCGCCACCGAGCTCACGCGGCTATGGCAAGGAGATGTGCTCGAAGTCCGCGGGGATCACGCCGGATACCTCAGAGTCTACGATCATCGCCGCGAGCGGGGCGGATACCTGCGAGGGGATGCGGCCCGTCCGGTCGAGCTCTCCGAGACCGCCGCCCCCGGCCTTCTCGCCGTGCTGCGCTTTCTGCGCGAAAGCCCAGGTTCCGAATCGCTCGGTATTAGTTATGGCGCGGCGTATCTCAAGGCCGTATCGCCGCGAGCCATGACTGCCGAGCCCTTCGACGCCATAGCCCAAATGGCCGAGCGGCTCGCCGATCAGGCCTCGGGCAGCACGGACCATCTCGCCGATTTCGCCCCGCACCTGGAAGCCGTAGCACAGTTCGGCATTCGCATGCGCAATTTCGAGCGCAATGGCCGAATGCGAGTCTGCTACGACGGCGAATTGTTTCATCGTGTCCTGACGCTTCCCGGAGCGCAGCCGGAGGAGCGCGCGCGCGCAGTCCTCGGCCTCACGCGGCCCGATTGCATCGATCCGGATTTGGGCCCCGTCCCGCGCGCATCCGTCGACATTGAACGCTCCCAGCTGCTAGAGCAGGTCCAAGACGGCGAATTGAACGCAATGACGCGGAGCCGCCTGCACGCCCGACGTGCTGGAGTTTGGGCCTCGCTTGCCTACGCCTACGACCGCCGCCGCGAGCCCGCCGGCGCTGCGGCGGAGCGTGCACTCGCTGAGCTTCTCGCCGTGCATCCGGATGATCTGGGTGATGACCGGCGGATGGAGTACGTGGAGGCCGTGCTGCGGGTCAGTGCCATCCGCTGGGCCGGAGCGCTGCCCGCACCGCAGCCGGGACCGCTGATTCTCAGCGCGGCGCCCGGAGATCCGGGCCAAACGTGTGTTGCCCTGCAGGACGCACATCGGCCGCGCGCCGCCGCAATCATCCGGCGCTGTACGTACGGGGTGGTGAGGATGGCCTCGATACAGGCCATCCCTCGAGGCCCGGCGTTGGTGCTCGCCGTGCAGCCGCTCGAGAGCTGGCGCGAGCTCTGGGTATTTCATGAAAGGGCTGGAAGCTGGACCATCGACGTACTCTCGCCAGGGCTCGACAATCCCGAGGAAGGCTACGTAGATTTTGCAGGCTACGCGCCGGGCACCAGGCGCCTACTCATCGCTAGAGAAGTAAAGGATCGCGGGCGATTTCGGCGGAGCTTCGAGGAGCTGCGGCTCGATGACCTCGCCTTGGTGCGGCAGGCGAGCAGGCCCGAGATCTTGCGGGACTTCGGCCGATGGCAGGACGTTGCGTGGCGACGGGACACGCTGGCGCTGCATTGACGCCCGCACCCGCGGGCATTGAAATGCGCGGGACCGCCCACCGATTCGGTGGCGCGTCTCTCACACCTCGTAGAAAAGCAGTGTTCGCAACTCGATGCTTTCGCGGGGCAGCGCACCGGCGGGCGTAGTGGGATCCACGAACGCCGAATGCGGTACGAAGCGTGCACGCCCGTCATCGGCGGAATCGAAGCACTTGATCAGCATCGCTTCGTCCCGGTGCATGGCGGAGGCGTAGAACCAGCGATGGGAGGGATTGAACTTCACGTAGTAGATCTCACCGGTACGGTCGGGATAGATGAGATCCGTCGCGACGAGATCGTCACCGTCAACGCTTCGAGCATCGGCGACTGCCAGCGGTGCATCTTGTATGGGCCCGCGGATCGGCCGCCAGACGTTGATCACGGAAAAGCGCCTGCGCAGCAGATGGCGGGCTTCCTCGCCAAGCAGATCACGGACTCGCTGCGGACCGGATTTGACGGTGTAATCATTGTGGACGCGGGGCACGGGCTGACGCGGAATCCCGGCGGTTCTGTCAGTCGCGCCCGGAATGCGGCGGCGAATCGTATGGTCGAAAACGACCACGCGGGATGCACCGGTCAATTCCTCGAGCAACGAGACGGTTTCGGCGTAGTAGCGGCTCTTAACCGCTTCTTCATCGTAGAAATCTCCAACGCTGCTCGCGGCGGTGACGAGTTGAAATCCCTCGCGTTCCAGTGAGAGAGCCGGCGCGACCGGGCGAACATCGCGGATCGTGACCATGTGATCCCGGTAGACGGCCGTCGAGCGCGGTACACCCGGCGGAGGCTCATATTCCAGCGAGCGCGGCTTGCCGCTCATCGGCTCGAGGTAGCGCAGCGCCGCCTCGACACGCGGCAAATGTCCGATCGCTGATGTGTTCATGATGACTCGCTCCGTGCGACGTTTGCGCCGTGAGTGGTACTGTGCTCCCGCCATTCCATGAGAACGAACAGAAGTTGTTGAAGCCGATTCAGTTTTTCTTCATCGAGGGGAATCCGGAGAAGCGTCCGGCGATGTGACCCGCGGGCTTTCATCCGCCGCGATCGTCTCGGGGACTCCGCTTTGAATTGAGAGCGTGCTATGGTTTCGAAGGTGGCTAAGCTCCTCAAAGATCGGAGTCAGGATAAACGCCGGCGCATCGAAGCGGCGGCTCTCGCGCTGTTCACCACGCAGGGGTTTCATGGCACCAACAATCGCGAAATCGCCAAGAGGGCCGGCGTGTCCACGGCGGCGATTTACACCCACTACCCCAGCAAAGAAGCGCTTTTCACCGGCCTGGTGGAGCAGCACCGGGCGCTGGTCGCCAAATGGCTGAGAAAGACCATCGCCGGGCTGCGCGATCCTCTGGCCAAACCCGATCTGACGGCGTTCGCCTCGGCGATTCGCGCCAAGATGCGCAAGGATCCGGAGTACTTCCTGCTGATCTTCATCGACGTGGTCGAATTCAAGAACCAGCACTTTCGCGCTTCCTTCCATGACGTGCCCGAGTGGTTCCGCCGCGCGCTCGGCCCGGTTCTCGCCGATGTGCGCAATCAGCCGGGCTGGTGCGGGCAGGACCCGGCGTTCGTACTGGCCGCGGTCTACATGTATTTCGTACATTACGGGCTGATCGAACAGCACATGGGCGGACGCCGCCATCTCGGCGTCTCCAATGAGCAGGCGATCAAGCAGGTGGTCGAACTGCTGTGTGGAGGGCTGTGGCGGATGCCGTCCAGGGCCGCGCAAGGCAATGGCCAGCGCAAGGAGTCGGACGGTTCCGGCCGGCAGAAACTGCTCGAGGAGGCCATGCAGAGCCGAATCGACTTCATCCGCCTCTTATCCGGCCGCATGTGGAGCGCGCCGCCCGAGATTCCGGTTGGGAAGTCGCGTGCCGGCGAGCCGGCGGCGGTACCCTTGCTGTTTCTGCCGGAGATCTCCCCCGATCGGCCCGACGACACGCAGCTACGGATCGAAGCGGCGGCGCTCGAGCTCTTTACCGCACAGGGATTTCACGGCACCAACATCCGCGATATTGCCGAGAAAGCCGGCGTCTCCCAGGGCGCAATCTATACCTATTATTCGAGCAAGGAAGCGCTCTTCGAGAAGCTGGTCAAAACCTATCGCGCCTGCATGAACGCCTTCCATCGACGCGCCGTCAAACTGCTGATCGAGCCTTTCTCGCGGGACGGCCTGAAGTTCTTGGCCATGGCGATTCGCTCGATGGTGTATGACGACGCCCAGCACTGGCTGCTGCTCTTCATCGATATTCTCGAGTTCAAGAATCGCCATTTCGCCGATATGTACCGCGACGTGCCGGGAGGGATGCGCCAGTTATTGCGGCCGGTGCTCGACAAAGTAGCGCACCAGCCGGGTTGGTGCGGGCAGGATCCGGCCTTTGCTCTGGCGGCCATTTACCTGTTCTTCTTTGCGTATTTCGTCGTCGAAAGGCATATGCACGGCAACCAGCACCTCGGCGTCGCGGAAGAAGAGGCGATCGAGCGGCTCATCGATCTCCTGTCCACGGGAATGTGGGACGTGCCGGCAGTGTCGCAAGCCAAGCGCACCCGGCGCCGCAGAGCGGCCGACGCCGCCATTCGGGCCGCCGCGTCGGGCAGCGACTATTTGGCCGCCCTCATCGCATCCCCACTGAACGGCGCTAAGTAACTCCTGTCTGGCCGCCTCGAGCCGGGGCCTCTGCCGGCAGATGACGTTTTTATTTCCATCTGATCGCTCGCTCATTTTTATGAGCGATTGATTTGTATTGACGTAAGGATTCTTTGATGCTATCAACTCATCCGCGAGTTTAGCCGCGGGGACAAATCGCAAAGAATCCGCGGCTTGCTGCAACGTATAACGAAAACAGGAGAGCCAGATGAGCGGAGTTGGCCCCCACCCCAAAACAGTCAATCTGTTGAATTTTTTACACACCCTCGCCGCCGCCGCGCTGCTGATCGCGCCACTGGCGGCAGGATCAGCCGGGGCGGCGCCGCCCAATTTCATCGAGTTCGAAAGCGGGCACGTGCGGCCGATCGCCATGTCGCCCAGCGGAACGCAGTTGTTCGCGGTGAACACACCCAACGACACCTTGGAGATCTTCAACGTCACGCCGCAGGGGCTGGTATTCCAGGCGCGTGTGCCGGTGGGTCTGGAGCCGGTCGCGGTGGCCGCACGAAATAGCGGCGAGGTGTGGGTCGTCAATCACCTCTCGGACAGCGTCAGCGTGGTCACGCTCGCCGGCACGCCGCATGTCGTGCGCACACTCCTCGTGGGCGACGAGCCGCGTGACATCGTATTCGCAGGATCAACCGGCCGCGCCTTCATCACCACGGCACATCGCGGCCAGCAACGCACCGATCCCTCGATCGCCGCCGTCGAGGGCGCCGGCGATCCGCAAATGACCGCCCCTAGTGTTCCGCGCGCGGACGTCTGGGTGTTCGATCCTGCTCACCTCGGCACCACGCTGGGCGGTACTCCGGTCAGGATCATGAGCTTTTTCACCGATACGCCGCGCGCTCTCGCGGTTAGCCCCGATGGCAATACCGTTTTTGTGGCCGGGTTCAAGACCGGCAACCAGACATCGATCGTGAACGAGGGCCGGATATGCACGGGATTCAACACCAACCAGCCTTGCTTACTGAGTGACCTCTCCATCAGTCCGGGCGGCCATCTGGGCCCTGCCACGGACGCTTCGGGCGAGCGGGCGCCGGAAGTCAGCATGATCGTCAAATACAACAACGCCCACGATCACTGGGAAGACGAACTCGGGCGCAATTGGGACAATTCGATACGCTTCAGTTTGCCGGATACGGACGTATTCGCCGTGGATGCCAACAGTCTGTCGCAAACCGCCAGCTTCGCGCACGTCGGCACCACGTTGTTCAACATGGCCGTGAATCCGGCCAGCGGCCACTTGTACGTCTCGAATACCGATGCGATCAACAATGTGCGCTTCGAGGGTCCAGGAACCTTTGCCGGCCGTACCGTCCAGGGTCACCTGGCGGAAGCGCGAGTGACCGTCATCTCCGGTGCGACGGTCGCGCCGCGGCACCTCAACAAGCACATCAACTACTCCAAGCTCGCCGGCTCGTCGGGCTTCGATCCCACCGCCAAGTACAGCAGCCTGGCGACCCCGCTCGACATGGCCGTCACGCGCGACGGAACCACGCTCTATGTCGCCGCCTTCGGCTCGAGCAAGATTGGCGTCTTCAATACGACTGACTTGGAGAACAATACCTTCGATCCGACCGTCATCAGCGCCAACTATATTCCCGTCAGCGGCGGCGGTCCGAGCGGTATCGTGCTGGACGAGCCGCGTGGGCGGCTGTACGTCATGACCCGCTTCGATGATTCGGTCAAGGTGATTGACCTTACGTCCAAGCAGGAAATCGCGGCCCTGCCGCTGCCCAACCCCGAGTCCGCTTCCGTGGTCCAGGGCCGGCCGATGCTCTACGACGCCACCCGTTTCTCCGGCAATGGCGAGGCATCCTGCTCGAGCTGCCATATATTCGGCGACAATGACGATCTCTCGTGGGATCTCGGTAACCCCGACGCCACGGTCACCAAGAACCCAATCCCCATCAACGAGAGCAACCCCCTCATTCTGGCGGTGGGAGAGACGCTGTTCGGCGTCAAGACGCCGCTCAACGGCAGCGGCAAAGCGGACGATTTCCACCCGATGA
>Ga0307470_10000748_pt1 | contig 14160 bp, 13 predicted proteins | sample atmos_gasesAM3C__FD_204565 | JGI IMG/M metagenome (GOLD analysis project Ga0307470, IMG submission 204565) | Hardwood forest soil microbial communities from Morgan-Monroe State Forest, Indiana, United States - atmos_gasesAM3C_05 | ecosystem: Environmental > Terrestrial > Soil > Temperate forest... | reverse complement strand
GGCTGCTCCCACCAAACCCCGATGCCCCGCGACATAAATGCGCGAATCTTGATTGAGTTGCACGGCGTACTACTCGTGGTGCTTGTAGACCTTGTAGCCTTCTTTGGCGACCAAGGCATCGCGTTTGGCGAGGTCCAGGTCTGATGCGACCATCTCCGCGACCAATTCGGGGAAGGCGACTTCGGCGGTCCAGCCGAGCTTCTGGCGAGCTTTGGTGGCGTCGCCCAGCAGGGTTTCTACCTCGGTCGGCCGGAAATACCGGGGATCCACGCGTACCACGGTGCGCCCGCTCCGGGTATCGATGCCCACCTCATCGACACCATCGCCCTTCCATTCGATTTTCATGTCCAGCAGGGTACCGGCGGCCGAAACGAAGTCACGAACCGAGAATTGCTTGCCGGTGGCGATGACAAAGTCCTCCGCGACGTCCTGCTGCAACATCAGCCATTGAGCTCGGACGTAGTCTCGAGCGTGACCCCAATCGCGCCGTGAATCGAGGTTGCCAAGGTGCAGAGTGTCCTGCAGCCCGACGCGGATGCGGGTCAGGGCACGGGTGATCTTGCGCGAAACGAAGGTTTCGCCGCGCAGCGGCGATTCGTGGTTGAACAGGATGCCGTTACAGGCATAGAGCCCGTAGGCCTCGCGGTAATTCACGGTAATCCAGTAGGCATACACCTTCGCAGCCCCATAGGGGGAGCGGGGATAGAACGGGGTCGTTTCGCTCTGCGGAATCTCCTGGACTTTGCCGAACATCTCGGACGTGGAAGCCTGGTAAAACCGCGTTTTCTTCTCCAGTCCGAGAATCCGGATGGCCTCGAGTACCCGAAGAGTACCCACGGCATCCGAGTTGGCCGTGTATTCGGGGGTTTCAAACGACACCGCTACGTGGCTTTGCGCAGCCAGGTTGTAGATCTCGTCGGGTTGCACCTCTTGGATGATGCGTATGAGATTGGTCGAATCCGTCAAATCTCCGTAATGGAGCTTGAGGCGGACATCCTTTTCATGGGGATCTTGGTACAAATGATCAATGCGATCTGTGTTGAAAGAGGATGCTCGACGTTTGACGCCATGCACGCCATATCCCCTATCCAGCAGGAACTCGGCAAGATAAGCGCCGTCCTGTCCGGTAATTCCCGTGATCAATGCCGTCTTAGACAAATCGTCCTCCGACTCAAGTGATTGCGGCGCAGTAGCCTCGACTCAAGCTAGAGTTTGCGGCCCGCCAGGTCAACTATTCAAGCCATTACACATTGCTACAGGCCGCTACACATTACCTACGAAAATGCATGCAGTGCAGATTAGACTGGAAACGGTGTCGTCCTACAGGCCTTGCTTGCAATATCGAGCCCGCACCTTGCCCAACATTAATGTCATTCCTGCCTGCGCGAGTGTAGATTTTGCAGGCCGATCGGATCATGCGCGCAAAGGCCGACCGACCGCTGGCCGGCAAGCGCGCATCGCTGGCCAGCAAGCGGGCATGTTGATAACCTTGGAGGGAAATCTGCTGAAGCAGTCCCGCGGATGGCTCTGTACGACAAAGTACGTCAACGGATTGATGGGGGTCCGCGTTTATACGCTAAAGCGTGACGATTGTCGCTAGGACGCTACACATTTTCTTCTACAAACGGTATTGGGCTACTATCGCGAACATCGCGATAGTCTTGAATTAATTGAGAAAATAGGGACGTTATGCGGTCATCCGGGCGGATGCACCGCAGCGAATCGGCATTTTGAGGGTGTCTATCGTTTTTTAACCTCTAATTGGCACGTCGTTTGCTCGGGGTCAATGCGTATGGGTAAAGGGATGTTGAACGTCATTGATGACAACCAGGAGTACGTCGGATGACGAGTAATTCTCGAGCAAAGGCAGAAGCAAAAATCGCTTTGTCGCCCAATGACCTGCTCGAGAATGGAGCTGCATTCGCCCCCCAGGCACGAGCGGCACCACCACGTGGACCGCAACATACTTCGGAACACCCAGTAACTAACCCTGTACCTGTAACTAGTCTTCCGCGAGTTGGACCGGCGCAGTTGGAACCCGAGTCGATTCTCAATCCACGGAGCCGGATGATGCGATTTGCCTACGAGTCAGCGAAACGCGCATTCGATCTCGTGCTCGGCTCGGTATTGTTGATAATCGCATTGCCCCTCATCCTCATCGCCGCTGCGGCGATCAGAATCGAAACTCCGGGGTCGCCTTTCTTCATTCAGACCCGGCTGGGACGGGATGGAAAGCCGTTCAGAATCTGTAAGCTCCGCGGCATGTATGCCGACGCCCGCGTCCGCTTTCCGGCCTACTACGATTACTCCAGCAAGCGAGACCTCGACTTCTGCTTTCATCATGAGGAAGATCCTCGTGTAACGCGGGCAGGAATGTTCATCCGCAAAACCAGCATCGATGAACTTCCGAACCTATGGAATGTCGTCTTGGGTGATATGTCTCTAGTCGGACCGCGGCCGGAGATCCCCGAGGTACTGGCCCTTTATGGCCCATACCGCCAGGAATATCTCTCGGTGAAGCCCGGGGTCACCTGCCTGTCAAAATGCACCGGCCGAGACCGACTCACGAAACGTGAAACGATCGACTTTGACATCAAGTACATTCGCGAGCGCAGCTTCAGTTTGGACCTGGCCATTCTTTGGCGGACTTTCCGCAGTGTCATGCTTCGCCGAGACGTATTTTGAGGACAGAGAACCCACAACCCATGCCAACGATCACCTAAACGCACATGCGAATACTAGTTCTCGGCGGTTCGGGTTTCTTGGGATCACACATTGTCGATCAGTTCCTGCGCGAAAAGCACGACGTCACGGTTTACGATCTTTACCCCGAGCGTTTTCGGCGCTCGCCTTCCGGGATCAAGTTTGTTACCGGCGATTTCGGTAATGTCGGCGCCCTGGACGAACTGATCGCTACCGGCTTCGATGCCGTCATTCACTGCGTCAGCACCACTACGCCGAAGAGTTCGAACGAGTCGCCGGAATTCGACATCCAGTCGAATGTCATCGGTACGCTGTATCTGCTGGATATTTGCGCGCGGCGCAACATCGGCAAGCTGGTGTTCTTGTCGTCCGGTGGAACCGTCTATGGGGATATCGGAGATTTGGACTTGGTCGACGAAACCCATTCCGTGCGGCCCATGTGCTCATACGGGGTGTCGAAGCTAAGCATCGAGCACTACCTGGACGTCTACAAGCATCTGCGCGGTCTCAACTACGTGGCGCTGCGATTGTCGAATCCGTATGGCGAACGTCAGAGTCCTCTTCGTGCCCTGGGTGCGCTCACGGTTTTTCTACATCGAACGCTCAAGCGGCAAGCCGTGGAGATTTGGGGCGACGGTAGTGTAACCCGCGATTTCATCTATGTCGGTGATGTCGCTAACGCGGTCTACCTTGCTACGGTAAACCAGGTATCGGGCATCTTTAACGTCGGCACGGGGACCGGACTTTCACTGCGCGACATCTTGGCGCACATATCCCAAGTCGTAGGCATCGAACCCTCCGTCACTTGGCTGGCATCGAGATCCTTCGATGTTCCGAGAATAGTCTTGGATGCGACAAAACTGAAAAAAGCCACCGATTGGAAAAGCGTGACCTCACTGGACGACGGTATTGCGATCACGGCCAAGTGGTTGCAAAACGCTGATATCTAGTCCGTCAGGCCTCGGTCTCTAGCGCCAATAACTCGGCAGCATCGACAGCCTTCGCTTTATCCCTATTGGCAATAAACGTTCAAGCCGCCCGAGACGGTAACCGACCAGCTTCCCCGCTGTCTGGATCAATGCTCTGGGAATCTCCCAAGGTGCATGCATAGTCAGGTATTGCAGTTCCGACGCAATAAATCGCAAGCCTTCGCCCCTATGGGAGCCAAATTGCTCGCGCATCCAGGGGTTTCTCCGGTCAAACACTCCGATATCAAAATACCGCTCCACAATCTGCGCCATGGTGTAGTCGTGCGAGTGGAAAACAGGTGCAGTAGCGCAATAGACATTGGCGTATCCCTTCTTGATAGCTCTCGCCGCAAATTCCATATCTTCACCCAGAATTAGGTTGGCATTGAAGCCACCTAACTCAACCAAAATCGAACGACGATAGGCAGCGAACGAGTTGGAGCAAAAGAAAACCTTTGTTCCCAGCTGTTTTGCAGCGGCAGCATCTTTCTTGAGGGTTCGAGGGCCGTAGTTAAACTCACGCGCATGCGACTCTATCGGCGTCGCCCCTGGGTGTGGAAGTTGCCTGCCGTAAGCAACAGCGACTGTGGGATCATCGAAGCAGCGCACGATTTCTGCCAAAGTATCGCGAGCAGCAGCAATCGCGTCCTGCGTCAGAAAGACGATAATATTGCAGTCGCTAAGATAATCGACCGCCCATTGACGGGTACCGCCGTGATTGAATTCGGAGCGCTTGATCCGAACAATCTCAAAACCCGCGGACTGCGCGAACTCAGTAGTCCGATCGGTTGATGCAGAATCAACGACCAACAAACGAGGTGGCTGAAGCGACTGATGTTTTATCGCATCCAAACAGAGAATCCAGCGCGCACCCGCATTGAGTGTGGGAATTACCAGGCCGACCTTCGAGACTTTATCTGTATTAATCAAATCACACTCGACTGTTGACCTTTCACGATCACTTGCCCTTCAAAACGGTGGAATACTGCCATGGCAAGCCTTTGTCTCGGCGCTCATCTCAAACTCGTCCGCCCGCGGCCAAGTCAAAATCGTCCATCTTTGCGGAAGCACGCGTGACATCGTGCCGCACTGCGTCGGTAGACGTACCGGCGTCGGGGATCGACTGTGTAGTTTATGTGGAGCAGCTTGAGGTGGCCACAGGTAGGGAATAGGGGCCGCCGCTACCGGAGCCTCGGGCCGCATCCGGCTAGCGGCTACCAATACGGGCACGTAGGTGCCGATTCGAACCGTTGTTGGCGCCGCCTCCCAGTCTCCTCCACATTCGACGAATACTTGCGGTGTAAAGTTGTGTCAATTTGGTGTAAAAATGTGTACTTTGCGGATGCCCCACGTGTAAGGTTCCAGAAATGATAACTAAGGGAAAACGCTTCCGGTTTGCGCTATTTGGTCTGTGGGCAATCGCCATCCCAGCTACCGCGTTCGCCTACCTAGATCCGAACTCCGCAGGGCTCCTCTATCAGATATTCTTTCCTCTGGTCGTCGCAGTCACCCTCGCGTGGCGCTGGATTAAAGATACCGCATCGTCAATTTGGCTGCGACTTAGACGGAGGTCGGATTGACGGGCCGGACGGCCTTTTCACGATGGAACTCCCTCTGGGGGATGGCAGGAATAGGACTCCCTTTGACATTCGCTGGCGAGGTGCGGCCAGCGACTATGCTCATACGGCCCCACGAACTGATTCCACTCTACGCGACCGAATGGATCATAGCTGCAATCATTGGTATTGGCGTCTGTGGCGTGGCTACGGCTTTGGATGCCGTCCATCTGAGACTGCGCACTGGAATCGGCGAGAATGTGGTTTCGCGCGCTGCGTTTGCGATGATTGTTGCGGCGTCATTAGTCCTAGGTGCGCAGATTTGGCTCAATTCCTTTGGCTACGACCCGCTTTCGTCGAATGGGTGGCATACGTTGCTGCTCGTTGTCGCATGCATCGCGGGAGTTGGAGTTGCTTGGCATCGGTGTCGAGAAACCCTGAGTCGCCTCGCATCGCTGGCTCGTCCATTAGCGTTGTTGGGCTCGATCACCCTGCTATCTACGACATTCGTCCGCGGCGCTGCCCCTATGGCGCCCGTCTTACCTGCAAATTCGCTTGGCCAGCGGGTTGAGCACCCAAATATCGTTCTAGTTTCCTTAGATGCACTTTCAGCCGATCACCTAAATCCATACGGAGCGACACGGACGACAAGCCCCAACATTACCGAGTTTGCTTCCCAATCGATCGTCTTTGAGAGGTTCCACGCGAACAGTAATTTTACGACACCCGGTGTGGCTTCCATGCTCACGGGCGTGCTGCCGTGGACACACAGAGCCTTTCAGCTTGCCGGCCGCCCAAGCGTTGAATCAGTCGTCGAGTCCCTTCCCGCGCGCCTCCACGCGGCGGGCTATTTGACCGCCTACTTCTCGAGTAATCCGTGGGCCGGTGCACGCAGACAAGGATTTTCTGCATACTTCGATCATCACGACTCCAGTCCTGAATGGGAAACCGCCCCCTGTTTCGATGGGATCTCTGATCGCCTACCCTATCTGTGCCCCGCATCATCGAATCCGTTCATAGGACTGCCATTCAAGTTTGCAGTGCGTGCTGCAGACGCAATTGGGCTCCTTAATGCGAGCAGATACGCTGATCCGGACCAGCTCGTCACCGCGGCGAAAACCTGGCTCAAGAAGAATAACAGTGCACCGATTTTCATGTGGGTGCATTTCCTTCCTCCACACGACCCATATGCGGCTCCCAGGCCGTGGCTTGGTCGACTTGATCCGTCTGCGGTAGCGGCCACAGCTGCCACTTCTCATCCGCGATTCCTCTTCGATGCGGCGCTCGATCCGCCGAGTCGGATCAGTGCTCTCGAGGTTCGCTATGACGAATCTATTAGCTACGTCGATTACTATGTTGGCCAACTACTTATGACCGTGCGTGCAGCTTTAGGCCCAAACACGGCAATTATGCTGACTGCCGACCATGGCGAGAGCTTCTCGCACGATTATGGAGGGCATGGTGGAGTGATGCTGTATGAGGATCTGCTGCATATTCCACTGATACTCAGACTGCCCGGCGAGTCAACTCCTTCTGAGCGGCGTGTTGACCTTTCGGACCAGACGGACCTTGCTCCCACGATCGCTGCAATCGCCCACGTGACGCCATCGCCCAACTGGACCGGCGTATCGCTGCTAGAGCGCCCGAACCGCAGTGGCGAGCGCACTATTTTTGCCATGAGTTTTGAACAAAATAAGAGCCGAGGTCGCCTATCAACTGGGTCGGTTGCCGCAATACGCGATAATTGGAAGCTAGTACGCTTCCTCGGGACACCTAGATATCCAAAAATGCCGCGTCTAGGCGCTGAGCTGTTTGACTTGGCGACTGATCCGCGTGAACAGCAGAACTTGGCGGCAACTCACCCTGACTTGGTTGCCGGTCTTTCGACTCAGATCGACGAGCAACTGGAGAGTCATGGCGGTCCTGTCGGTGAATGAGTTATTTGATACGTCCCAATACTAAACCGGTGCTTCTTGGGGGCGGGCAGGACCTTCTACGTTGGATCGACTCGGGTGGTCCTGTTGACCGCCACTTGGCTCTCCAACGTCTGAGGCAAGGATGGGCGGCGTTTTGGTTCGAGCGCCACGCGGAAATCACAGCGCGTCAATGCACAACAATCACACTTCCGACCAAGATGGTTTTCATCGTCGGTCTCTGGCGTAGCGGCTCCACCGTCCTACATCGCCTACTCACCGATGCCACGGGATGGGCGACACCTCGCACATGGCAATGCTTTCGCCCTGCAGACTTTCTCCTAGCGCCTGCGCCGCGCCCACGTCAGGAATCCCGACCGATGGACGAAGGTGTGGTAGGGACCTTCACTCCGCAAGAAGACGAATTTGCCGCTCTACTGATCGGCGAAAAGTCTCTCTATCGTGCCTTCATAGATCCTCGTAGGCTGGATGAACTCACAGACTTGCTCTATCAGTGGAAATCATTGGACCCGGCCGCGCCACCGCTTTCCGGCCGGTGGGAGATCTTCCTCAAAGCAGTGTCACAGGGGACGCCGGGGCCACTTCTTTTGAAATCACCGAATCACACTTTTCGTCTACCGTGGTTGGCAAGTCGATTCCCCGAAGCGCAGTTCGTCTGGTTGACGCGACCAAAAAAAGACGTGTTACCGTCGAATTGGCGCATGTGGTCGGCAATGATACAACGCTACGGTCTCTGGCAAGCTGAAGCGCGTTTTTTGGAGAGGTTTATTGAGAATGCAATAAAGAGCCACGACGAGATTTTCGAGTCGGCACAAGCGACGTTATCTGAGCGAATTCATGTCGTAACGTATGATGAGGTCATGGGTGCCGACTCAAGCGTTGTAAGCCGGTTGCTTGATGAGCTTGACGGGCGTCCGGTGAACGGGAGCGCCCCAAGTTGCTCGCCGCCCGGTTTACCGGTCGTTTAGACCCGATGTGGCAGAGTGCCGCACAGAACCGGGTTTTCTGAATCCGTGAAGTCCAATTGGTAGGCAGCAGGTCTCATTCGTCCAATATGTCCCTCAATTTCCGCTCCACTTGCATGTGCAAATGACATTACAATATGGGATTGCATAATGGCCTAACCGCGCAGACAAGCAGCGCGACACGGCAATGTGACAGATGGAATCAGTATCATGTCCACACCAGTATCCGTAGAGCGCTTCGATGTCTCCGAGTTTCTGCAGCGAGAGGCTCAAGAGCACCGCGCCGCGCTCGAAGCAACAATGCAAGACCTTCCAAAACCTTTCGCTCAAACCTTGGATATTTGGGAGAGAGCCATTCGGCAAGGTGGGAAACTGCTCTTGTTCGGGAACGGTGGAAGCGCGGCTGACGCTCAGCACATTGCTGCAGAACTGGTAATACGCTACAAAAGTAACCGGCCCGCCATTGCTGCTATCGCGTTGACGACCGACTCGTCGACTTTGACAGCGTGCGCCAATGACTTCGGATATGAATCCATATTTAGTCGTCAGATCGAAGCGCTCGCCGCCACCAGAGATGTGGCCGTGGGCATCTCAACATCCGGCGGCAGCCCGAACGTTCTTGCAGGATTGCGAGAAGCTCGTAAACGCAAGGTGACAACAACTGGCTTGACGGGAGGGGATGGCGGCAGCATGCGGGATCTATGTGATGCGCTCGTTATCGTGCCTTCACGGACGACCGCGCGGATTCAGGAAGGCCATATCATGATTGGACACATGTTGTGTAAGGCCCTCGAAATCCGGCTCAACCTCGTCTGACATTTTCGTGAACCAAAAGGCTCAATTTGATCTGCTCGATTCTTTCCATCGTGGCCGAGTACTCATATTGGGCGACATTATGTTGGACCGCTACATCTACGGAACGGTAGAGCGAATATCGCCTGAAGCTCCAATCCCTGTCATGCTGGTGCAGCGCACCGTCGACATACCAGGGGGTGCCGCCAACGTAGCGCGCAACATCGCCACGCTAGGGGCTCAGGCGGCACTCATAGGTGTCGTTGGCCAAGACAATTGGGCGCGCGATTTGAATACTCAATTTTCCCGCATTCCAAGTATTCAAACCGAATTAATTACCGACGAAGCGCGTCCTACGACGATAAAGACCCGCCACATCGCCGATCGGCAACAGATTCTGCGATCCGACGTCGAGAGCACTCTTCCGTTGTCTGCAGAAATCGCAGATCTCGTGCTAGGCAAATTTCAAAAGATGGTTGCTGACTTCGATATTGTAATTTTGTCCGACTACGGGAAGGGAGTCCTTTCGCCTTCCGTAACCGAAAGAGCGATCGCTGCAGCTTTAGAGGCCAACAAACCGATACTCGTCGACCCTAAAGGCAAGTCGTTTGGTAAGTATACGGGGGCCACCTTGTTGACACCCAATCGCCACGAATTGCAACTCGTCTGCGGGCACGAATGCTCAACTGATGAACAGGTAGTCGCCGGCGCTCAGACAATACTAAAACAAGGCATCTGTAATGCCATCGTAGTCACACGCGGTAAAGACGGAATGTCGATCGTAGGACGAGATGGGCAAGCCACGCATATTAGAACAATTGCTAAAGAGGTTTTCGATGTTTCCGGAGCTGGAGACACGGCGGTAGCCGCGATGTCACTTGGCTTGGCGGCAGGCGCCGACGTCACAGCTGCTGCAAGTCTGGCGAACGTGGCCGCCGGTGTGGTGGTGGGAAAATATGGAACGTCCACGGTGACTGCGGGAGAGATCATCGCTTCGCTAGATCAATTCCAAGGTAGCGATAAGTCGAGTAAGCATTTTACCCTTGACAATGTCCTTCATTTAATTCGTCGCTGGCGAGACCTCGGACAAAAGATTGCGTTTACGAATGGCTGTTTCGATCTATTGCACCCTGGTCACGTATCCCTTTTAAACCAGGCGAGAACGGTAGCCGATCGCCTGATTGTAGGACTCAACTCAGATCTGTCGGTGCGTCGTCTGAAGGGACCTGGACGACCGATGCAGAGCGAAGTTGCGCGCGCTACGGTACTAGCATCGCTAAAATCAGTAGATGCTGTTGTTCTCTTCGAGGAAGACACCCCTATCAAGCTGATAGAGGCACTCGAACCAGACGTCCTCGTCAAGGGAGCTGACTACAGCCTGGGTAACATCGTAGGGGCAGATTTGGTTATCAACAGAGGCGGAAGGGTATTTTTGGCTGATCTCGTTCCGGGACAGAGCACAACAAACACGATCGCGCGCATTACAACTGCCGACGGAGTATGAATTTTTCCCCGGCAAATCGGAGGGTTGTGATTCTTGATCGTGACGGCACGATCGTAGTTGACCGAAGCTATCTAAATGACCCGGACGGATTGGAGTTTCTGCCGGGCGCGACCGAAGGATTGCGTGCGCTACATGAGCACGGATATCGGCTGGTGGTGATTACCAACCAATCTGGCGTTGGGCGCGGGTACATCTCCCTGCGTCAGTTGGAACTAATCCACGATCGATTAACCGAAATGGTACACCTCGCCGGAGCTCGGTTGGATGGAATATTCTTCTGCCCTCACACACCCAGCGACGGATGCTCCTGCAGGAAACCACAGCTGGGGCTGCTGATGCGCGCGGCTTCAGAGCTTGATTTCGATCCCTCGACTGTGATCGTTGTCGGAGACAAGGAAAGCGACATAGAGTTTGGGCATCGCGTTGGGGCACCTACAATTTTGATCTCGAACGGCCCTAGAGGCTCAACGACAGCTACGTTTCCGGATTTTATTGCTCCAGATCTAGCTCAGGCGGCGCTGTTCATTCAAAACGATACGGTGAAATTCGGCTAGAGCCCAGTGCATCAACCGCATAATGGACCGGGACTCGTGCATCGCAGGCCGCGTTAGTTCCGAAAATGAGCGAGGAGGTAGTCTCTGATACCGCCAGCGATATCGCCAACGCGTCTAAACTGGCCGTTCAGCAAACGCTTCCAAAGCCTTGAGGTGAGGAACAGAGGTATCGAAAGCCAGGGCGCCGGCGAGTGTTTGTGGAGGAAGCGAATGCCGGAAGCAATCACATAGCGGTCTATCACGCGACGGTTGCGCCCCGTACTCGCATGCTCCTTATGCAAAACCGTCGAGCCGGCGGCGACTCCGAGTTTCCATCCCTTTTTTCGGAGACGAAAACTCAAATCGCCGTCCTCCCAATAGAGGAAAAAGCCCTCGTCGAGCAAACCTATATCCTCCAACGCTTGGCGCGGTATCAGCACGCTCGCTGCGGTAATGTAGTCGAACCAGCCGTCGTCCTGCGGGACAAGCGTGTGGAAAGAACGCCCAATCCAGACGTTAATACGTCCTCCGCCCCAAGCCTGCACGCAGCTTGGGTCATGCGCGTACATAAGCGCCGATCCAACTGCTCCGAATCTGGGATTCGATGCTGCTTTATTCACCAACTCCAAGAGAGCGTCGGGATGCGGTTCTGTATCGTTGTTGAGGAGCCAGATATAATCCACACGCTGACTCATGGCATGGCGGATTCCAACATTGTTGCCGCCCGCAAATCCAAGGTTCCTACCTGTCTCGAGCAGCAATATCTCCGGATAAGCGTCGCGGATACGGATAACTGAGTCGTTACTCGAGCCGTTGTCTACCACTGTGATTGAAAAATTGCGGTAATTCAACTTCGCCAAAGACGCAAGACACGCAACCGTGTCTTCCCAGCCATTCCAGTTCAGCAGGATGCACGCGACCGAAGGTTGAGCTCTGAACGTTGTCTCGGTTAGGCCAGGTGACGCACAATTGGTCTTCACTTCGCGCGACTCAAGGCGGGGAATGGCCCCATACACTTCACCGCTTGATCGCATAAACTACGGGCTGAGCGACATTATCATTATTTAATACGCTGACTGGAACGACCTTTACACTGCTGAATCCGGCCTGACCAACTCGCATCGCGATGTCATTGATTGAATGGCGCCAAAATACGGGTGCCGATTGCGGCCCTCCAAGACGACTATCATGGTACTCCGGTTCCCCCAGCCACACTATTGTGCCAGCCAAAGAGAGTCGCGCAATCCTCTCAGTCTTTGGGGTATCGTACAAAGGCACTGTAAATATCAGGCTGCCTCCTGGTTTGAGAACTCTGTAGCACTCCTCGTATGCGCGGATGTCGTCGTGGACGTGTTCAAACACCTGATTCGACGTCACAATATCAAAGAAATCGGCAACAAAGGACAACCGAGTAGCATCCTCATTTCGCACATTGTTCACCGTGATTCCTAGCGGGTGATCTGCAATATATTCGCTGAAATAGGCGTCAAGAAAATGTCGGCGTAGGTAGCCGTACGTTGCCCCATATGAGGACATTTCATATGCGCGCTTTCCGTCGAATTGGCCTTGCAAATGTGAAGAGATCACAGGAATCATGCTCAAGTTCACTGCTGTCGCAGCGCACCTCAGGCAGCGTGTGTGAAACGCTGACTCGGCAAATGATAAAAACAGTCCTCCGCCGCAAGCTGGACAATGGCCGGCATGGATTCTCCACCTCCATGGTTTGTCGCTACCGCGCAAATACCGTAACGCCGCTAACAGTCGCGGAATCATATTGTCCCCTTAGTAAACATATCTGCGTGTGTCCTTCACTCCCACGGCGACCGCACCACTCGAAAGAGCTCCACATGCCAGTCCGCATCGAACGCGGGGCAATTGCACGATGCTCTAACTTGCAACGACTGTCTGACTGATCCGCTGCGATTTTGGAAAATCCCTGCGCACCGGTCCACCCAAGCAATTTGCCACGTGGGCAAGCGCATAGTAGAAAATGATGGGGACTCCCCCTCCACCGGTCGGAATTAACCCTACATCCAAGAACACCAATAATAACAAGAATGTACCAGCGTCCGGCCGGTGCCTCAGCCTCGTTACCAGTACCTTCAAAATCACGCCCGCAAGAAACGCGCTGACCGAATAATACACAAGCGCAAACATGCCAAAATCCGCGTAAAGTAATCCGAGGCCAAAGTCCGGAGCGCCGACATCTAATTCGAATCTCTCCGGAAAATATCGTTTTGCCAGCCAAAATGCGCCGTAGTCTTTTGGCTTACCCGGAAATAGGGCACGCGGCACGATTACGTAGAACTTACTCTCCACCGCCAACCTGCCCAGTTGTGGCTCCAGGGTCGTGTCGTCGATGACCATCGCCGCGTTACGTGTGTACTCCGCGTAACTCGCGATTTCTAATAGCAAGTCCTCGCGGGCGTCTTCGGAATACCCCAAGTAGAATAAGCCTAATATCACGCTACCAACGATCGTGCCCGCGCCAATCAGGCGAACCAAATTGAAGTGCTTCTTTTTGATATACACTAGGAAATAAAGCGCAATGAGCAACACATTGAGGATCTGACCCTTGCTTCCGTGCAGATAGAGAAGAGGCAAAGAGACAATCACAAAAAGCCAGACCGATTTTCGCCGTAGTTTCGGCGAGAGAAGCAGAAGAATGAGTCCAAAATACACGGCAAACGCACTCAAGTAGAACTGGATACCGAACCCGCTTCTCGTAAGCTCATATATTTGTCTGGGAGAGAATATGAGGTCCGGAAATCTAATCAGAATTGGCGCGTAGAGCATTACCGCCAGAGCCAAAGCTATGAACGGTGCTCCTGGAATCCTAAGACGCGGAACTTTCATAAATATAGGGAGAAATCTAGCCGGCATCGTCAAATAACCAGCCAACGTCCCCAGAACACCGAGTGCATAAGTTAGATAGCAATAGAAGTAGGCATAATTGGATGCGTCGTAACCCACGACACTTCCATAAACCAGCACCAGCAAATACCAGGCAGGGATGCCAAATAAAAGAACCGGCGTGAGTATGTTAACGAAATTGTCCTCTCGTCTCGAAAGATAGAGGTACGCAATAACGACAACTGCGAGACTGACCAGAATGATTAGCTGAGGCAAATGAAGTCCTTCGTCGGCGCTATTGCAACAAGGTAGCCAAGATCTGACTCCACGCCACTTGTCCTCTCATTTAGTG
>Ga0307470_10000747_pt1 | contig 14176 bp, 18 predicted proteins | sample atmos_gasesAM3C__FD_204565 | JGI IMG/M metagenome (GOLD analysis project Ga0307470, IMG submission 204565) | Hardwood forest soil microbial communities from Morgan-Monroe State Forest, Indiana, United States - atmos_gasesAM3C_05 | ecosystem: Environmental > Terrestrial > Soil > Temperate forest... | reverse complement strand
GATGTCTGGGTGTCAGGGCGCGGCTCATCACCCCCCCCCCCCGAACCCTCCCCAGGGCAAGATTCTGAAGGGCAACATGACAATATTCATAAGGGTAAACGAAATGAACTCCACGATTGAAAGCACGAAAAGCGGGACAGCTGGAAATAGCGACTCCCGGCGCTACCTGTCGCAACCCGACATTGATCAGCTGACGGCGCTGGTCGGTCGCTCCGGATACGCTGCGATCCTGATCGCGCTTAACGACATTCTGACGCAGAACAACAGCAAGATCGGAACGGAGAAAGTGCTTGAGTTGGCATTCACTCTCGGGGCCGCAAGTACTGCGGCGTCGATAGTAGATCGGAGTTGCCCACCCTCAGGGTGGGCAACATGACAATAGCCATAGGACTCCGCGCCGCGAGATGTTCAGACTGCGGGCAACCGTTCAGGCGGCCAGTCTCAACGGGGAAGATCCCGCAGTTTTCAGCGCTGGCTGTCGGAGAGTCGCCGGCATTGCCGGAGCTACAACAATCTGCGAGGGCTCGCAGCCCGGCACTCCGATGCCTCCGCAGATCCCGAGAGTCAATGAGAAATCGCCCCATGAACGAGCCCCAACCGGAGAAGCTCAACGTCACTCAGGAGCTGCGTAAGATCATGGCGGGCGAATGCGAGGACCCCGCCGCGCAATTGCAGCAACTGGGTTACGCACTGTTTCTCATCGGTACTACGCTCGAAACGGACTCTGCCGTCGATGTGCGAACTGTGCTGAGCCGCTCGCTCGAAATCGAGTGACATAACTCCTGCGCATAAAGTGACAATGAGTAAATGAACATAACTTCATTCGAGCAGACTTGGGAGACTTTCGTAGCGCAGTTTCCGGCCCAGGTGTCACGGGAGACGGAACTGTGCGCAAAGCTGCGCGACCTCTTCTACGCGGGGGCCTACCACGCAATCATGATCATCACGGAAGATTTTCGCGAGCTTCCGCAAGACGAAGTCGCCCCAGCGATCGAGGCACTGCGGGAAGAGGTTACGGCCTATATGGATACGAACTGCAAGAGTTACAGCCTCTCCTAAAGGGGGGGATTCTGTTGTTATGAGCTTAAATCGTAAATGCAACGGAAGGTTCAACTCCGACTGCCGGCCATCGCGAGTAAAGTCATGGAACTCCAACCGCAAATACGCGCGGCGCAGAATGCGCCGGTCACTCCACAGCCTTTGGCGAGCAATCCTGCCTCTGTGCAAAGTGCTGAATCGTGAGAAGCACATCGGGATGCATCAGGCGCGGCGGATCGTCCGGAAGCTCAAAATCAGGGCCCGTGCGTAGGGGAGAGATTCTGAATGAGTCACTTGGCTGTCGTGCTGTGCTATCACCTCACTACCGGTTCGTTGGCTGAGACCCTGATTATGTGGGCGCGACAGACCGATGTAACCGCCGTCTATAGTTACAAATCGTTGGAGGGCTACACCAGCCCCGCCTTTGAAGGTTGTACGAATCCGCTGGCGTTGTTGGACCAGTTGTTGATGCCCGCGCAGTGGACCTACGTTGTGACCAGCCCGACTTCGGTTGCGATTGAGCCGATGCCCGTTGAGCGTGCCAGTACAGACAGCTCCGCAGTTGCGTCTCGCCACCGTGAGCCGAGGGTTTCAACGACTGCCAACTGTATCTGTGGGGCACAAGTGGATCGCCGGAACGCGGCAGAATGGCAGCACTGGTGTTTCGTGGATGGGGACATCACCCAGCTGCGCTGGGCTCCAACCTGCGAGGCCGTCCCCTGATGGCTGTGTTGCACTACTCTGCCACGTCGAGCCCCGCCATCCCGAGAATCCCATTGGGACCTTGGTGTTGGGCCGATGACGGCATTGAATACGCTCCGTCATGTCGGCGTGATCTAGCATCTGACATGCGCAATTTGAGGGCAGCATGACAATAGAGACAACACAGATAAAGCAGATACTTGCACAGGGCGCTGACCCACTACCCAGGTGGGTCGATTTAGCCGCAGACGCACTCGGGAAGTTGCCACCCGAGACGCAACTCGTCTGGATCAAGTACTGCTGGGACGGGCTATCGTATACGGAAGTCGCGAATGAGTTGCACCTCGCGCCCGATGAGGTGCGGCAACGTGCGCGCCAAGCCAACGCGCATCTTGCTCGACTACGGTGGCGCTAAACAGTGGGGGATTCCTGTGGAGGCCTGATGGTGCTAATCCGACTTGCCGTAGCGTTGACAACCGCATTATTGACCTGTCAGATCGGCGCAGCGGAGGAGCTTGTGCCGACTATCTTTTCAGCGAAGGACGCCGAGCTAGTGCATCGGACCGATGCCTTGGTCAGTGCGGTGTGTGAGGAGATGGAAACCTCAGAGCTACGGTGGAATGGCTATTTTCATCAGCGCAGCAATCACGATTATACGGTCACAACCGGCATCCATTGCGAGCTGGAGTCGCGAGAGACCGGCGCCTTGGTGACAGACGAGCCAGTCGGTACCATTGACATCTGCGATCTGTCGAAGCCGAATGTCGTTGCGTTGCGCACTGTCATGAAGATACGAAAGTGGTCGCTGCCCGATGGCTGCGACCAAGGCTCTCGGGAGGTCGCCCGAAGAATGATCCCCGTGTTGTTGGCCAGAATGCGTTCGGCCGCGTGCCAACAAAAAGCTATGCCCAAAGAGTGCGACGCAATCATTCAAGAATACGCCTACTACAAACGGTTTGTCTTAGGGCAGGACCCCTACAAGCCCGACCAAGAGGCTCCCGACATTCCCGACAATCCGGGCGACAAAACACACTGACAGGGGGAATTCCGATGTGTGGCCCTTTGCTATGCTTCTTCGACTCACAGCCAGGATCGTCGTCGCGCTGAGAAGGAGATTCTGGAAATGTCAATGTACGTGAAGGCGGAAGCCTCGGCATGGTATCAGGAGATGTTCGACCCGGAACCCAACGCAGCGGCCCCAACCCCGGAGCGTCAAGCACAGTTCGAAGCGTGGCTGTTGAACCCCGGCAATCGTGATGTCCTGTATTCGGTCATGAGCATATCGACGGGCCTGAAGACGCTGATCGCGATGCCGGCGCGCCAGGCGCGCGAGCTGATCGGCGAGGACTATGAGCCGATACTCGAATGTTTTGATGGCGGGAACGCCGACGACGTTCCGCCTTGACATCTGACATGCGCAATTGAGGGTAATGCGTCTATGAACATATTTCCGAACACCGAGGACGGCCTAGCTGATCTGCCGGTCGTGATCGTCACGGTCGATTCCGACAGCGGTCCCCAAACGATCAAAATTTATGGCGCGACGGAGGTCAGAGCCTATGCGCCTGGAGGTGCCGCGCCCGCGAGTCTCCCCAGCGCGCAGCTTCGCATGGCAGACGATTGGTGCGTTGTCACCCCACGCGGCTAGCAGAGGGAGATTCGTGGGAGGCCAAGTGCTTGGTTTACTGTCTGCTGTGTGTCTTGCGCACGCGCTGGCCGCAGGCGACACCCCTGTGGCCAAGATGATGATTACGGATTGCAGCAGCGAACCCAAGTCTGTCCCTGATTCGGTGCGCGGTCGCTTGTTTGACTATGACATTCGAAGAGGGGCTTTGACCGTTACCCTGGATGAGTTTGCGATACAAACGAGTGATTCCGGCCAGCCTTTGAGGGTCTGGTGGCCCCAGGACCGAATAGTACCCTCCGGGCGGGGACCGGTGACCAACAGGGCGGTGAGGGGAAGGATGGATCCGGCCACCGCATTGGACCGGATGCTTGCGGGTATCGACTGGACCTATCAAGCAGTCTCTCCCAATACACTGTGGGTCAGACATCGCTGCCGCGCGCAGGTGAACCCAACCAGGACGCGCCGACCTTCGGCAAGGCCCGCTCACCCACTCGATGTTAATGGTCACGATTGCGATGGTAAACCGGTGCAATTCGCGCTCGATCGTCAACCCATGGAAAACGCCATCGACGCTTGGATAAAGGTCTCCGGCCTGGACATCGGCGAGTTCGACACCCTCCATGTTATTGATGCGATACACGGGCACAATAGCCAATCTTTGAATGGACGCTACCAGCCCCTCGAGGCACTCAATCAATTTCTCGCGCCGAGTCGAACTCACGCGCGTGTGATCGGTGCGGTCGGAAAGTGCCATATGGAACTGGTGCCAGACTTGCCAATACCTTCTGCTCCGACGGCGCACGAGCGGACTCCACCTACACCGCCACGCGAATGTGTCTGTCAATATTTCGACAGCTTCGGTCTGCGCATCGCGCTCCCGCGTGTGTGTGAGGAGGAAGGGCAACTCCAATTTGAAAGAGGCTGCGACGGCACGGTCGGCTCGATTCTGCGCTGACATAACCTCCTGCACATGGGGCAAATCTGACAATGGACATAAGCCATGCAATCGTTCTCGTCGCTGCCGCCCTCGGTGCGGTGTTGCTGGCGCTGGGATGCGCTTTCGGTAGTGGCTATCTCATCGGCAAACGTCGCGGGCAGATCGCGGCGATGATGAGCCTCGCGGCCGCAAACCAGCGATTACAACAGGCGACCAAGGAGCACTGGTGCGGCATGAAGTGTTTGCGACAAGAGCGCGGTGAATTTCCCTATTTGACCGCGCAGAGTCGGGCGGATTGCGAGCCAGAGGCTTTAAAAGGGCGAGGTTCCTGAGTGGCGAAGACAGACTCGCAGCCGCGCTCGGCCTACAGGGACCCGGCATCCCCTGATGAGCCGAACGCCATGACAATCGCGATCGACAGTCGCAATGTCATATCAGAGTGGCACACATATTTCGCGCGGCTGCTGCATTGGCGTGAGGCCACCATATCGACGCTAGATTGCGCGAACGAGGACTTCATGTGGGGCGGCGCGACCGTCTCGTGAAATCGCTACGCTGAGAGTGGCGATGCCGATACTTACAACATTCAAAACAGTGGGGGAAAAGATCATGCTGCGATTGCTTGCGTATCTGTATCTTGTGGCCGCGGTCGCTGGATGCGCCGTTGAGCCGAAGGACGCTTGGAGGGTACCATCGAGTGAACCCGAGGCCGGCGAGCGTCCAGCCGTCGTACCTGCCCCCAATTCCTCCCAAGTCCATGACCAGGCCAACAAGAGTGGTGCGCCCCAGAAGCCCTACAACACGACCCATTACGCGGTCAAGAAGGATGGTGAATGCGATTTTAGTAAGCCCCCCGTGCGGGAATGCTCGGCTGAGTTGAAGACAACCCTGACGGTCGTCGGGGAGCGCTTGAATGTGCGGATGCCCGTGTGTGGAGAGTTTGTGCAAAGTTACGAGACGCCCGATCCGGTAACACAGGGCACTCGCCCTGCGCAGATTGAAGTTGCTGGTGGGGGAGAGTCGATATCAGTTGGTTCTATCTACGACACCGTTATTATTCGCGACGCCGTTGTGCATGAGCCCGTAATCCGGCCTGCTTCGGAGCGGTCGGTATGGGACGGTGGTATCAATGTCGTGCTTTCATGTCTCGTCTATCCGATGACAAAATAACCTAGCTGCGGAGAGGCGACTTCGAACCAAACCCTTGGGTAGTGGGACCATGATCAAGCCGTTACTGATACTACTCACCACAACCTGTTTCGACATTCCGCCCGGGAATCTTTTGGGTGTTCTGGGTGCTTGGTCGAGTGAATCTCAAATCTTGTTTACGATCTCCGAGGCAAACTTCGAGGTGATGTTGATACCGAGTACGGGACTCGCTGGGTGCTTCAAGCCACTGACAGGACTGGCCCGCATTCTGACTCCGCTTCGTCTGACCTATCACCCTGTTATGTGCTCGGACCCTGTGATGCGCTCGGATCCTGTCATGCGCTGGGACACTTACGCGGCTCGTTGCGAGGACTACGGTGTGCCCGACTTTGATACCCCTCCCCTGATATCGGTCGAGCCGATTCAGTTCTGCGCGCCCGGCAGCGGAGCGGACGCTCCCCTGCCACCATGTATCCAAGCTAAGACGAGGCTGAAATCAGAATGATCAAACCTTATGCTGCCGTTGTACCTGCGCTGTCATCCCCGCACTTTTACCGCTTCCGGACGATCCACACATTTCCCTCGAGCGCCACGTCAAGGGTGCTGTCCTCGCGCAGATACAGCGCGAGAATTTGTGGGCGGTCCACGCTGTAAGTACCGCTCATGCGGCGCTGGCCCACCTCGGGGTCCAGAATTCGAATCTGCGCTTTGTTGTAGCGATTGAATTCAATCGCGACTTCGGCCAACGATTCCCCATGAAACACCAGGAGCCGATCTCTCCAGGCAATGACATCGGGCGCGTTCGCCTCCCGGGAAGTCGATACCGCATCGTGCACGATACGGGCCTGCTGGCCAGCCGACAGGGGCGCTGCCGTGAGTGCAGTTGCCGCGTCTGAGACCGGCGAACTGTCGCCTTTGAGATCGGAGGAGGTTCGAGCGGAACCACGGCTCGCCTCCAATTCACGCATCGAGGCAAATCGTACGACGCCTTCGATCACCGTGATGGTTGTGGCGTCAGGGCGTTGATAGACATCGAATTGCGTGCCGACGGCACGCACAATCGCCGTGGAGGTCAACACCAGAAAGGGCCGGTTGGCGTCATGCTCCACCGAGAATAAGGCTTCTCCTTGTTCTAATCGGATGCGGCGCACCGTGGTCGAGAAGTCAACCGTGGCGCGAGAATTCGTGTTGAGCGTCATCGTGGATCCGTCCGCCAACTTGATGACGCGCTGCTCACCCACCCCGGTCACGAGTACATGATCATGTCGATAGGCCGACCAGCCAAAGATCACCGACGCGCCAACCGCAATGGACGCTGCCAACGCTATCAACCGGCGACGCCCGGCCGTGACTCCCTGCTCTGCCCGTTCGGACGCGGCCGAACGGGCTGTCTGGATTTCAAGTAGTTTCTCGATGTCGATCTGCCGTTTGGGGTCCATGCCTTCCAACCGGCAGAATTCGTCATCGGCGCGCATGAACGCGGCGACATGTGTCGCGGATTGCTGCAGCCACCGCACGAACTGCGCGTAGCGTTCGGCGGCGACGGGAGCGTTCGATGAGTCGGAACTCGGAGCGTGGTAATGCAACGAGACGACCCACTCGGCGGCTTGTAGCTCCACCATTGAATCAGGGATTTCATTCGTGTTCATCGGCGCGATTCCTTTCGTGAGGTCGTTTTCGCCCTCGATAACGCGGTAAAGTGTGTGAGAGCTCGAGTGATGTGCTTCTCGACCATGTGCGTGCTGACGCCGAGTTCCTGAGCGATCGCTTCAAGCGACCAGCCATCGCGTCTTGAACGCACAATCGCGATCTGAGTGGGCACCGGGAGGTCATTCAACGCGGCCAACAACTCGTCTGCCGCTTCCAATTGCGTCTCAACCGACGTGGCAGTCTGAACGCCGCTTCGATTGGCCCATTCTTCGATGACTTTGGGATCGACGGCAACGTGCGCCCGCGCTTTGCGGCGGGTTTCGCGGGCCCCATTTAAGACGCGCCAGGCGATCCGCCAAAGCCACGCCCGGGGATTTCGAATCGCTTCGCGAGCCGGGTAGCGGAGGAGTTCTTGGTAGATGTCCTGGACGACGTCGTCGGCTTCCTGCCGACTGTTGAGTTGGCGGGCGACAAATCGGCGCAGGTCCTCTCGGTATGATGCGAAGTCGGGATTGATTGAGCACAGATCACCCTTCGCGTGCAGCGAATGACCTGACAATTGCGCGATCTTAGTGTCGTTTGCCATATGTCCTGACGATCGTGGTGGAACCAAAAACTCCTGCTCCCACGCGATCGCTCGTAGGTTAACCCGATGCTCTCGACGCTCCATCGAGGACTCCCTTCACTCCCCTTCCCGAAATGACGAGGACAGCCGTTTGGTGCGCTGCCGCAGCCTGCTGCGAAGTTACCCTAGGCTCAAGGACGAGACGATCCTACGCCCGAATTGATCACGGAAAAATATTTCTCTCGCTCCGCAAACTCGTTACGGAAACGTGACTCCGAAAGGTACTTATACGCTTCAACCCAGGGAATTTCGGGGCTAAATCCGAGATCGCTCGGTTGGAAGAACACAATACTGCGACACGACAGGAATTCACGCCCGTGGCAACGGATTGGGCTTGCGCGCGAGAAGGGGAACAATACCGATGAGCGTCTCATCGTCATATCACCGGACATCGCGCGCCAAAGAGTCTCGGTGCAACACTCTTTGCAACCAATTGGGGAAGGCGCTACCTGCATTTTTGCCTGGAGTTTCCTCTTTGGGCCTCTCCAATTTCGTGAGTTAGGACCTCAGTCGGCAACTCCCATGCAGCGCTACTCGTTCTTCAATCTTGCCCGACAGGCGCTGCACGGCAATGCAGGCTGGCAACCGGCGTGGCGCGAGCCCGACGTGAAGGCGGGTTACGATGTGGTGGTCATCGGCGGAGGCGGGCATGGGCTCGCCACGGCGTACTACCTGGCACGTAACCACGGGGTGCGAAACATCGCCGTGCTGGAGAAAGGGTGGATTGGCGGGGGCAACAGCGGGCGTAATACGCAAGTCATCCGTTCGAATTACTTCTATCCGGTGAGCTCCGCTTTCTACGACCACTCGCTGAAGCTCTATGAAGGGCTGAGCCGAGAACTCAATTTTAACGTGATGCTGAGCCAGCGGGGACTCATAGCGCTGGCGCACAGCGAGCACGAACTCGAGATGAATCGGCGCTGGGCGAATGCCATACGCATGAACCGCGTGGACGCCGAAATTCTGACGCCCACTCAAATCAAACAGCGCGTGCCGATCATCAACCTACAGGGACGCTTTCCGATCGTCGGCGGTTTTATCCAGCCGCGCGCCGGCATCGCGCGCCACGATGCCGTGGTGTGGGGCTATGCGCGAGGCGCGGGCGCGCTCGGCGTCGATATTCTTCAAGGCTGCGAGGTGCTGGGGTTTGATCTCGCCGAGGGACGGGTCCGCGGCGTTAAAACCTCGCGCGGCCGCATCGCCGCGGATCGCGTCGTCATGTCCGTGGCGGGCCATTCCTCCGTGCTGGCTCGGCGAGCTGGCTTACGACTGCCCATCACCACGATGGCCCTGCAGGCGATGGTGACCGAGCCCTTAAAGCCCGTGCTGAATGCGGTGGTGATCTCTGCCGCAGTTCACGCCTATGTGAGTCAAAGCGATCGGGGTGAAATCGTCATGGGGGGTGGCGCCGATGTGTACAACTCCTATGCACAGCGAGGCGCCTTGCCCGTGATGCAGGCCACGGTAGGGGCGGTGCTTGAGCTATTCCCCACGTTTAGCCGGCTGCGCTTGATGCGCCAGTGGGCCGGGATGGTCGATGTGACCCCCGACACCACGCCCCTCATGGGACTGACACCCATCGACGGGCTCTATATCAACTGCGGTTGGGGCACGGGGGGTTACAAGGCGATTCCCGCGGGCGGTGACACCATGGCCTACACCGTGATGCACAACCGGCCGCACCCGCTCATCGAGCGCTTTGGCCTGGATCGCTTTGCGCGCGGTGCCCTCATCGACGAGGGCGCGGCGGCGGGCGTTGCGCACTGAAGCTGAATCAACCCCATGCTACGCATTCCCTGTCCGTATTGCGGTGTCCGCGATGAACCGGAATTCACCTTCGGCGGACCCTCGCATGTGACGCGGCCCGCCTTCGCGGCCACGGACGCCGAATGGGCCGATTATCTTTTCAACCGAGACAACCCCAAGGGCATCCACTACGAGCGCTGGGGACACGCGTATGGCTGTGGGCGCTGGTTCAATGTGGCGCGGCACACCGTCACGCACGAGATTGTGGCGGCCTACCGAATGGGTGAGCAGCCACCGGTGATCGATCAGGGTCAGCGCGGTGCGACGCCGACGTTGGATTTTGCAGAAGACAGGGAGGGCACGGGCAAACGGGGTGCCCCCGTATGAGCGACACCGCCTCGTTCCGAATCGGCGGCATCAGTGCGCGATCCCTGGGCAGCGCCTTGCATCGCGACCAGCCCGTGCGATTTTGCTTCGATGGCCAACCGTTTGCAGGCTTCGCGGGCGACACGCTGGCCTCGGCGTTGCTCGCCAACGGGGCGCGCACCATCGGGCGCAGCTTCAAGTTCCATCGGCCCCGCGGGGTGTATTCCTGCGGCCTTGAGGAGCCGAACGCGCTGGTGCAGCTTGCGTCGGGCGCGCGGGCCGTGCTCTCGGAGCGCGCGACGCTCGTCGAGTTGTCGGACGATCTGGAGGCGTTCTCGCACGCGGGTTGGCCGAACCGCCATTGGGATATCGGACGAGTGCTCGATTTCACCGCGCCACTGTGGGCGGCGGGGTTTTACAACAAAACCTTCCTATGGCCGAACTGGCACGCCTACGAGGGTCTCGTGCGCCGAATGGCCGGCAGCGGCCGGGCACCCGGTGAGCCCGATCCCGACCGCTACGAGGTGTGCCACCTACACTGTGAGGTGTTGGTGATTGGTGGCGGCGCCGCCGGTTTGAACGCCGCGAGCGGCGCGGCTCACACGGGTGCGCGGGTCGTGCTGGCCGATGCCGGCGTGCAGTTGGGCGGTCGCTGCAACTGGGACGGCTCGCAGGTCAACGGAGTGTCGGGCGCCGCGTGGGTGCCAGTCATCGCCAAACGGCTCGCGGGCGCTCGGGATCTTCGCATTCTGCGGCGGACGACCGCCGTCGGGCACTACGAACGGGACGTAGTCGCCTTGCTAGAGCGCGTGCCGGTCCACAACGCTCAACGCGGCATGCCGCGCGAGCGCTATTGGATTGTCCGTGCGGAGCACATCGTGCTCGCCACGGGCGCGATCGAACAGCCGTTGATCTTCTGCAATAACGATCGCCCCGGCATCATGCTCGCAGGCTCCGCGCACGAGTATCTGCGCCGCTATGGTGTGGCCGTCGGCCGGCGCGTCCTGGTGGCGACCAATAACGACTCGGCCTACGCGCTCGTCCGGGACCTGAAGCAGGAGGCCCAGGTCGAGGTGCTCGCGGTGCTGGACACGCGCATTGAGGTACCGCGGAGGCTCGCGGACGAATTGCGCGCACTCGCGATTCCGCTCCACGTGAGATCGATTCCGGTTGACACCCGCGGATTCGGCGCCCTCTCGGGCGTGAGCGTGGGCCGGCTCTCGCGGGACGCCCAACGTGTCGAATCCGTGCAGCACTTTAGCTGCGATGCGCTCGCGATCTCTGGGGGTTGGAGCCCGGCATTGCAGTTGTATTCCCAGGCGGGCGGGCGATTAGTCTATTGCGAACACTCCAATGCTCTCGAGCCTGTCACCAAACACCCAACGATGACGGTCGCGGGCGCGGCGTCTGGCGATTCGACCGCAACGACGTCTCTCCTATCACCGGTCAGAAGCGTCGGGAGCCGGGTGAGTCCCGTCGGTCCCACGCACCGCCAATGGGTGGATCTGCGCCACGACGTGACGGTCGCGGACTTGGAACTGGCACTGCGGGAGAACTATTCCTCGATCGAACACGTTAAGCGCTATACGACCGTCGGTATGGCCGCCGATCAGGGCAAAACTTCAAACCTCGCCGCGCTCGAGATCATCGCCCGGCGGCGTGGTTTGAAGCCGTCCGAACTCGGACACACGACGCTGCGACCTCCCGTCGTGCCCGTGACGTTGGGGGCAATCGCGGGTCGGGCCGTGGGCGAGCTCTTCGCGCCGAGTCGACAACTGCCGATGCACGAGTGGCACCTGGCGCATGGTGCGCTCCTCGAGAATTATGGCGAGTGGAGGAGACCGGCCGTCTATTTGGAGGCGGGGGAGTCTCGACACGAAGCTATCCGCCGCGAAGCACACGCCGTACGAAACACCGCAGGCCTGTTCGATGGCTCCGCGCTTGGTAAGATCGAAGTGCACGGGCCTGATGCGTTGGCATTCCTGGATCGCTTCTACATCAATGATCTCACCACGTTGAAAGCTGGCCGGGTGCGCTATGGGCTCATGCTGCGCGAGTCGGGTGTCATCTTCGATGACGGCACCGTCGTGCAGCTCGCGCCGGATCGATTCCTCCTCACGACCACCTCGGCGAACGCAGGTCGGGTGTCCGCCTGGCTCGAGGAATGGCATCAATGCGAATGGCCGCAGCTGCGCGTGGCGATCCTCCCGGTCACCGAACAGTGGGCGTGCCTCTCGCTCGCGGGACCCAGCGCCAGGGAGATACTCTCGAAACTGGAAACCAACATCGACTTCTCGGCAGCGGCGTTCCCGCACCTCGGGCTACGAGAGGGACGGCTGCTCGGGCACCCGACTCGCGTCTATCGGGTGAGCTTCACGGGCGAGCTCACCTACGAGATCAACGTGCCGGCCGACGCAGGACCGCGGGTGTGGGAAGCACTAGTCGACACCGGTCAGCCTGTGCTGAAGCCTTTTGGCCTTGAGGCGCTGCTGCTCATGCGCTTGGAGAAGGGCTTTTTACATTTGGGCACCGACACCGACGGCACAACGGTGCCGGACGATGTGGGTTGGGGGGAGGTGGCAGCCAACAAGCGGGCGGACTTCATCGGCAAGCGCTCCCTGCTGCTTCCCGAGCACGTTCGTCCCGATCGCCTGCAACTGGTGGGCCTCGTCGGCGATACCGACATCATCGTCGGTAGTCACTTGCGGCTGACCGGCTCGGGCGAAATCACGGACGGATGGGTCACCTCGGCCGGCCGCGCCGTGCTGACGGGTAAGCCCATCGCCCTGGCGCTCCTTCGCAGCGGACGCCATTGCGTCGGCGCCGAGGTCAGCGTGCACGATGTGGGTCAGGTGATGCGCGCGCGCGTAGTCAATCCGCCCTTTTTAGACCCTGCGGGAGATCGAATGAATGCCTGAGCCTGCGCAAGCCGCGGCCATTCAGATCACGGCTTTGATTGGCCGAACGGTCCTGCGGGTGAAGTCCTGGTTCGCGGAGTCGGTGAGTGGCGGGAGGCCAGTCGTGCTTGCCGGGCAGGTTCTGCCGTCGCAAGTCGGTGCGACCGTGTCCGAGCCGCTGCACGTGGTCTGTGTTGGGCCTGGCGATTGGCTCATTGTGTCCTCGGAGCAGCCGGCCACGCGCCAGAGCGAACGCCTTGAGTGCGCCCTCGCGCTTCCTGGTCTCGCGGTCGTAGATCTCTCGGACGGGCTCGCGAGCATCGACGTGCGGGGACCGGCCGCCCGTGAGGTCTTCTCGAAAGGCTGCGGGCTCGACTTCCATCCGCGCGGGTTCCCGGTCGGCCGGTGTGCGCGCACTCGCCTCGCGCAAGTTCTCGTGGTGATCGAGTGCATCGACGATTCGCCCCGGTTCGAATTGACCGTGGCCCGCAGCTATAGTCGCTATCTTCACGCATGGCTCACCGATGCCGCAAAGGAATTTCGCGGTTCTCCGACGTGATCGCGCCGACTGAAGCATTCAACTGCACCGACTCCGTGTGAGTGGTTAGGTATTAGTTCACTCCTCTGATTACGGGAAACGGCCCAGGAAAGCCACTTATAGCCGTCAATGCAGGGTCATTTCTGGCAAATCCCGGATAGCTTCTGCCCGAACACAAAGCGGGGGGGAGGGGCATGAACTCTCGACGGTGGAGTTGGATCTGGCTCAGCATGGGGATCAATGGCACGTCGGCGCTCGCAGTACTACTCAACCCTCGACAACGCCCCCTACTCGTTCAGCCGGAAGAACCATCTGCAGTTGGCGTTGTACGGGGGAACTTGAGCGGACTGATGTGAAAAGAGATGTAAAAAATTCATGACGAACTGGAAGAAATCGGCGGAAAACGTCAATTGGAACATCCAACCGTTTATAAATGGCCGCTACCGTAGCTCGACTTCAACGGAACTGTTCCACAAAATTAATCCGGCGACGGAGGCCACTCTATGCCACTTCCCTGCTGGTAATGCGGACGATATCCACGAAGCCGTCCGCATCGCTCGTCAACGCTTCGATGGCGGGTGCTGGTCGGAGTTGCCGCCCGCACGGCGCGCCGAAATCTTGCTGAAATTGGCCGATCTGATCGTTCGACACAAAGCAGAGATCGCTTTGTTGGATACCTTGGAGATGGGTAAACCTATTCAGGCAGCACTCTATGACGCTGAGTATTTTGCCCCCATGCTGCTGCGCTCGTGGGCAGGATTTGCCAACAAGCTGCTCGGGGCGAGCGCACCCATGAACGGCGCGACGCTGTCTTTCAACACCTATGAACCCCGAGGCGTCGTTGGAGCGATCACCCCCTGGAATTTTCCTTCCGTCAACGCAGTGTATAAATTCGGCCCGG
>Ga0307470_10000745_pt1 | contig 14184 bp, 9 predicted proteins | sample atmos_gasesAM3C__FD_204565 | JGI IMG/M metagenome (GOLD analysis project Ga0307470, IMG submission 204565) | Hardwood forest soil microbial communities from Morgan-Monroe State Forest, Indiana, United States - atmos_gasesAM3C_05 | ecosystem: Environmental > Terrestrial > Soil > Temperate forest... | reverse complement strand
CCGGTCACTCATGGAGATTACCCAAGAACGGGTAAATTTACCTGTTCACTCGTTCGGATTACCCGTTCATAGGTAGATTTACCTGTTCATGGGTAAATTTACCCGCTCGCCCCCTCGCGACGACGATGCAGATGACGACGGGTTTCGACCGGCAAAGACCACGACTGGTCATCAACAGCGCGGCGGGTCGTTCTTTTGGGCCGTGGCCGATGCATGAGAACGAAGCCATCCCCGGGACCACGGGCGCCTGCCCTGAGCGGAGTCGAAGGGTCCTCGCCCGCCGCCCGGCAGGATTTGAATTGGATCCCGCGGTGTGAGGATCTCGCGCCGTGGCCTTGCGTTCCGGCGCTCTGGCCCCAGATCTCGCGAGCTCTGCGGGCGGGACGCCCGCGCTCCCAGGAAGGCGGATCTCGCAGGCGGCGGTAACCGTTAACTGCGAGACCCCGAAACCCCGAGACCTCGCTACCGCGAACTACACTGCGCGATGAAACAACACAGAGCGATGTCGCCCACTTGCACATGGTGCAAATCCGCACACGAATCGTGACCGCCCGGACACGAACCTTGCCTTCTGATCGCGTATAAACAGATCGGGTCCGCGCAACAGGGAGGCCACCATGAACTCCATCGATGCAGGGATTTTGGCTCATGCATTTGAGGTCGTTCAGACTCCGCCTCGCGATCCGCTGCCGGATGGGACCTGCGTCGGGCCGTATCGCATCCGCTCTCTGATCGCATCGGGCGGGATGGGCGATGTCTACCGGGCGCACGACGAACGGCTCGGGCGCGACGTGGCCCTGAAAGTCCTCCCCACCGGCCTTACCGACGACCGCGAGCGGCTGGAGCGTTTCGCGCAGGAAGCGAAATCGGCCTCGGCACTCAACCATCCCCACATCGTCGTCATCTATGAGATCGGCAAAGGCCGTCCCAACTTCACCGTCGAGCCGATGGCGGCGCCCGGCCAGCGGCAGCGCCCCGAGGAGGTTCACTTCATCGCCATGGAGCTCATCGATGGCGAGACCCTGCGCGACTTTCTGGCTGGGCAGCCGTCCATGGCGCGGCGTCTGGAGATTCTGGCCCAGGCTGCCGACGGGCTCGGCAAAGCGCATGCGGTAGGGATCGTCCATCGCGACCTCAAACCGGACAACATCATGGTCTCCGTCGAGGGCTACGCGAAAGTGGTCGACTTCGGCCTGGCCAAACTGGTCGAGCCATCGAACGGCTGGAATCCCCTCGGCGCCGACTCTCCGACGATGAAGGCCATCACCGCGCAGGGAGAGTTGATCGGAACCGCGGGCTACATGTCGCCTGAGCAGATCCTCGGCAAAGTGATCGATCAGCGCTCCGACATCTTCTCCTTCGGCTGCATCATCTATGAAGCGGTCACCGGCAGGCGTCCGTTCAACGGCGATTCATTCGTCGATACCCTGCACGACGTGCTGCACGGCACGCCGGTCCCGATCGAGCACCCGGAACTGCAGCGCATCGTCGGAAAGTGCCTGGTCAAGGATCGCGAGTATCGCTACCAGTCGATTCGCGACGTGGCGCTCGACCTGCGCGCCGTCGATGACGGGCGCAAGGCAGAGGCGCCGGCGAAAAACAATCTCCCGAAGATCGCTGCCTCCATTCTCATCGGCCTGGTGATCGTAGCCGCCGCCATTGTGATCGCGTGGCAGGCCCGTGTACGGACGCATGCCACCGCCGACGTCCCGAGCGCGCATTCCGCTCTGCAACGGCTGACGACGACGGGCCATGTCAGTCACCTGGCCGTCTCGCCCGATGGGCGATTCGCTGCCTACACGATGACTGACGGCGTCTCCGGCGAAGGTGTCTGGCTGCAGCAGATCGCCACCGGCAGCCGTGTCCCGGTGGTTCCGCTCATGCCCAAAACGTTCTACGCCGGCCTCGCGTTCTCCGCTGACGGCAATCATCTGCTCACGACGCGCTACGACGACTCGATCTACGGTGCGGTGATGGAGGTGCCGATCCTCGGCGGAACGCAGGCGAAGCTGATCGGCGACGCCGACACAGCCGCATCGCCGTCGCCGGACGGCAAGCAGCTCGCCGTGACGCGGGACGTCCTCGAAAAAGGCGAAGGGCGGGTGCTCGTCACCGCGCGCGACGGGTCGCGGGAGCGCGTGTTGGCCGCGCTGGCAATCACCATGTGGCCAGCATCGCCGGCCTGGTCACCGGATGGAAAGACCATCGCCGTCACACACGGGCAGAGCGTGTTCATCATCGACGTCACCAGCGGCGTGAAAAAGAGCGTTCCCCTGGCCGGCCCGCACGGCACGATTCGCAGCGTGGCCTGGACCACCTCGGGCGACGCTCTCATCATCAGTGCTGTCGATGAGCGTTCCACGGGCCACTACCAGTTGTTGCGTGTCGACCTCGCCTCGGGAGCGCTGACGAGCCTCACCGACGACGGCGACGAATACACGGAGCCTCACCCCATCGGCTCATCGATCGCCGCGATCCAGACGAAGTTCCAGTCCGCGATCTGGTCCGTGACGCCCGGCACTCCGGCCACGCAGTTGACGCGCGGCCTCGGCACGACCGACGGACTTTACGGCCTCACCTCGACGCGTGACCGCCACATCATCTATACGTCCTCCGCCGGTGGAACCGTCGATCTCTGGACCGCGAACGCCGACGGCTCGGATCCGCGGCAACTGACCAACGATGAGCGGCTGGAGTCGCATCCCGTCGTCACCCCGGACGGATCGACGATCGTCTACATGAGCCGCGCCCGCGGCACATCGGCCGTCTGGCGCATGAACATCGACGGCTCGCAGCCGCGCCAGATCGCCGCGGCGCCGGTCATCTCCGACTTCGCCATCGCGCCGGACGGCAAGCGCATCGTCTACGCGTGGGGCAACGAGACATCCAATCGCGCGACGCTGACGTCCATCTCGATCGACGGCAGCTCGCCGGCCACGATCGCCACGACCGGACCGTTCCTGATGTGGCTGCAGTTCACTCCCGACGGCCGCACGATCATCTTCTCCGCCCTCGACGACAAAGCGGTCAAGATGTTCAAGGTCGCGTCGGGCGGCGGTCCCGTGACGAAGCTCTTCGACGGGCCAGGACATGCCGCCGCCGTCTCGCCGGACGGAAAACTGATCGTGTTCGCCTCGGGCATGGAAAACACCGGCGCGAAGATGACCGTTCTCTCTCTCGACGGCAGCACGCCGCCGCACCTCCCTGACCTTACGGCACGGATGTTCCGCTGGACGCCCGACGGAAAGGGAATCGTCTACATCAAGCGCGACGGTCGCCAGGAGAACCTCTTCATCCAACCGCTCGCCGGCGGCCCACCAACGCCGCTGACAGCCTTCACCGACGGCTCGATCGAAAGCTACGAATGGTCGCCGGATGGACAACGGATCGTGCTGACGCACTATCTGCAGATGGGGGATGTGGTGGTGTTGAACGCCGGGAAGCGGTAGTCGGGCGAGCGACGCAGCGTAGCGCCGGCGGCCCGCCGGCTGTATCGCCGCCGGCTCGGCGGCGAGTGCCGCGGCATGCCCATCGCTTTGTTTCATCCAGACGGGTAGGGAAATCCGCGGCCGGCATCCCTCCCCTAGTGACAGAAGGGAGATCAGATGGACATCTCGAAGGTTCGCTCCTGCCGGATTCACCCGGCTATCGGTATCGCGCGCGTCGGTGGCAGCGCGGAGGGTTACTTCATCGGCCCGGAGATCCCGGGCGAACAGCGTGTGCCGCCCGATCCGAAATACGGCTTCAAGGACAAGCGCGGACAGCTTCTACGGCAGGTGGCGCGCTTCCGGGTCTATGGCTACGACGCCGCGGGGAACGTCGTCGGGGAACTGAACGCCGGCAACGCCGAGGTGGCGTGGCAGGTTCATGTGGCCAACCATAAGGCGGCGTGGTACCAGTTCGACGAGGCCATGGACATCCCCAACTTCGACGGCAGCGGGGGAACGCCGCCCCAGAAGAGCAAGCGCCGCAACGCCGATGTCACCGGTGCCGCGCGCGGCAAGCTGGTCATCGATCCCGGCGCGCGCACCATCTCCGGCCGCAACACCAAAGGCAAGAAGTACCAGTTCGATGGCGGCAAGTTCTTCGGCAAGCCGGTCTCTCTCGGCGAGGCGCGCACCGACGACGCCGGCCGCCTGCTCGTTTTCGGCGGGCACGGCATCTCCGCGTCGAAAGACGGCAAACCTGCCATCACCTTCGCCAACAACGACGGCTGGCACGACGACGTCAGCGACGGACCGGTCACGGCCTCGGTCACGGTCAATGGCCGGACCATGGAGGCCGGCCACGCCTGGGTCGTCGTCGCGCCGCCCGACTATGCCCCGGGCGTCATCGCCCTGACCACGATGTACGACGTCATCCGCGACGCCGGCTGGCAGCTCGATCCCTCAATCCGCCCGGCAAAGCCGTCGTTCACCAACGACATCGGGCCTATCTTTCAAAGACTGATGCAGAACCAGTGGGTCAACGCCGGCTTCGGCAAGATCTGGGGCTTCAACAGCATCGACGACCTCACCACGGTCATATCGACGCTTGCCGAGAAAGCCGAGTACGCAAAACCGCTACGTCGCAGCTACTTCGAGCGATTCCGCAATCCGGCGTTCAGCAGCATCGAGCCCGGCCTAATCCCGCCTGTGTACGGCGACAGCGTCAACCTTCCGGCCATCGATCCGCGCGAGTGGTACGCCATCACCAGCTTGCAGTACGACATGCTAGGCCAGTGGGCGGACGGCGACTTCATCGCCGACTACAATCCGAAGGCCCAGCCGCCGGCCAAATTCGACAGTATCCCTCTGGAAGAACAGCCGCAGGCGCTCGACCTGGCCGCGCTCGACAACACCATCGGCGGCCCGTTTCACCCCGGCTGCGAGATGACCTGGCCGATGCGGCAACCGATCATGTACGAGCGGCCGTTCCGTCTCAAATTGCGGAAAGGGCCGCCGAAGGACTACGGCGAGACGCTCGACTCCGCGGTGGCGCTGTCGCCCGGCGGGCCGCTCGACGGCAGCGGGCCCGGCGACGTGAGCCGCTGGATGGCCGTGCCGTGGCAGACCGACACGTCGAGCTGCCTCTTCGCCTACATCGGCTGGCAGGAGGGCGTCTTCCTCCCGACGTTCTGGCCGGTGCGCGTGCCAAACAGCGTCTTCACCGAGGAGCAGTACGCCACGGTGATGGACGCGAAGAACTCGTACTCGGAACGATTCGACGCCTTCCAGTTCGACAACCGCGAGTACTGGCTGCGCTTCCTGGCACCGCGCGAAGACTACAAGTCCGTGATCAATGAATTCGTGAAGGAGTGGAACGGCGTCGGCGTGGTCACGCAGATGCCCGGCACCACTAATCCGAAGGATCCGTACCACAGCTCCTTCCCGTCGACGATGCACGTCGAACGCGGCGTGACCATCGAGAAGAAGCGGAAGCAGAAGGCGGCGATCGCGATGGTGGCGGCGGACGAGTCGCGGGTCACCGAGCGGCCGGTCGACGGCGGCGTGCGGCCGCGCAATCTGCCCAACCCGAGGAAGTACCGCTGATGCGGACGCCGGTGGCCATAGTCGGAGGAGGCCCAGCCGCCTCGGCGGCAGCGCTGTCGCTGGCGCGGCGCGGCATCGCCTCCACGATCATCGAGCGCGGCGATGACCGCGGCGAGAAGCCGGGCGAGTCGCTGCCTCCCTCGGCCCGGCCTTTATTAGAGTGCCTCGGCATCTCCCCCGACGATCATCTGCCGTCGACCGGCAATCGCTCCGCCTGGGGAAGCGATGCCGTCGACGACATGCCCTTCATCTTCTCGCCCTACGGAAACGGATGGCATCTCGACCGCCGCCGCTTTGAGCGAGCGCTCATCGACCGCGCCCTCGCCGCCGGCGCAACCCGCCGCACCAACACCCGCGTCGCCTCTGTGACTCGCGACAACCGCAACTGGCGCCTGCAACTCGACGACGGCTCAACGATTAACTGCGCCTTCCTCATCGACGCCACCGGACGCGCGTCCTGGCTCGCCCGCCGCCTCGGCGCACGCCGCGTGGTCCACGACCGCCTCATGGCCACGGTAGCCTTCCTCGACGGCGGCCACTGCGACGCCACCACGCTCATCGAGGCGGAGGAGGATGGCTGGTGGTACAGCGCGCCGCTCCCCGATTCACGGCTGGCCGTCATGCTGGTCTCCGACACGCCGCGTCCGTTTACTCCGTCCCCGCTGACACAATCGCGTATCGACGCCGGCGGCTATGCCATGACCGCCCAACCCCGCCGCGTCGACGCCGGAAGCGCCCGCCTCGACCGCGCCTGCGGCGACGGCTGGCTGGCCATCGGCGACGCCGCCATGTCCTTCGACCCGATCTCCTCGCACGGACTCCTCACCGCGCTGTCTACTGGTCTCGCCGCCGGCGAGACGTCGCTCGGCGATTACCAGTCATTCGTCGACACCACCTGGCGCGCGTACGCGCGCATGCGCGCCGCGTGCTACGCGGGGGAGGGGCGGTGGGGGGAGGCGCCGTTCTGGCAGAGAAGGAGGGGGCCTCTCCGCGTGTAACCGACTGAGAGCCGGTAGTCAGACAGGAGACAGGTCCGGTGACGAAGACTTCGCGATCGTCTTCGGGGACGCCCGATGGGCAAACTTGGCATGATCCTGTGGGAGACGAAGGCGTGGTCCGATAGCCCACTTCCCGCTAAATGCGATAGGATAGAATGACTTCCTATAGGTTTGTGGAGAGCAGTGTGGACAATCAGAGCGCGAACGGCGTTGACGCACCTACACGCTTGGAAGTACCCGCAATGGCCGAGATCATCGGGCATACCTTCATTGTCCTCGATGATGGGTTCGTGCGTGCTGTCGACTACCTCGGTGGAGATCATGCAATCGTTCAGGCGGCGCGCGTATCGTTTGGTGCTGGAACCAGACGAGTACACGAGGACAGGGGCCTCATACGCTACTTAATGCGAATGCGGCATACGACGCCTTTCGAGATGTGCGAACTCAAACTCCATGTTCGCGTGCCAATGGATACGTGGCGTCAGTGGATTCGGCACCGAACCGCCAACGTGAACGAATACAGCACGCGATACTCGATCGCAATTGACCGAGCTCAGGAAACTGATTTTAATGCCTGGCGACTGCAGTCACCGAGTAACCGACAGGGAAGTGCTGGGTTCGTAGAAGCAGAGGTTGGCAGAACATTGTCCGCAGCCGAACGCGATCTGCAAAAGCTCTCGCGCAAGATTTACGAAGAACGCCTTGCCGTCGGCGTCGCCCGCGAACAGGCGCGCAAAGATCTGCCGTTAAGCACGTATACGGAAGCTTATTGGAAGATCGACTTGCACAACCTTTTGCATTTCCTTGCATTGCGACTGGATGATCATGCTCAATCTGAAATTCGCGCGTATGCGCGGGTCATCGCGAACGAGATCGTAGCAAAATGGGTACCTATTACTTGGGAAGCGTTTCTTGACTATCACATCGACGCAATCTCTCTCAGTCGAATTGAAACAAACCTAATTGGAGCATTTCTTTCAGGCAACGCGGATGCGGCCTTTAGTATCGCTCAAGAAGCGGGCTGGTTCGAATGGGACCCGAAACGGGAGCGCTGGAAACCGAACCGAGAGCGTGATGAATTTCTACACAAACTGAAAACACGCCTTGGGCTTTCGACCGACTGGGCAGCAACTCAATCACGCGAGGCTAAGCGTTGAAACCCGTATCCAAGAAACGCGCGGACCCTACGTTTCTAAGCCTCTTCTCCGGCTGCGGCGGTATGGACGCCGGCTTCTTGGCGGCCGGCTTTCGACCCGTCGCAGCATACGATATCGACGCCGCAGCAGCCGCATCCTACCGGCACAACTTTCGTACGCCATGCCACGAGGTAGATCTACAGAACTGGAAAGAGCTGCTGCCCTCGCTTGATGAAGCTGATGTCATAGTTGCAGGCCCTCCATGTCAGGGTTTCTCTCTAGCCGGACCTCGCCGCCAGAACGATCCACGCAATTCGCTGCTCTCCATCCCTGCGCGCCTAGCGGCTTACCTGCCGGTGCGAGCTTTAGTGATAGAGAACGTCCCAGGCGCACTCGCCGAACCACATCGACGATATTGGCGGGAAACGGAACGCCTTCTTCATCAAGCCGGATTCGGCACGCGTACGATAATTATCGATGCCCAATCTGTAGGCCTTCCGCAAACCAGAAAGCGTGTCTTCCTTTTAGCCTTGCGAGGCCATACGCCTGAAGGAATTGATGAACTGCACTTGGACGCCCCCGTGCCATTACGTGAAGTGTTACCGGTTCCATCGTCTGCCCACAATCACTTCCCAGAATCGCTTGCTCTTGATTCGCGCGAATACAAGATCGCAGTTCGGATCGCACAAGGCCAAAAACTTAGTAACGTTCGCGCCAGTGGAGCCGCAATTCACACGTGGGACATTCCAGAGGTTTTCGGAGCTGTCACATCGCCCGAGCGTGCCGTCCTGGAGTTTGTTTTGCGTAGACGACGGCAGGCCCGTCGCCGCGACCGCGGAGACGCCGACCCTGTGCGCCTCAGCGACCTTCGCGAACAATTCGGCGAGGCCGGTGTCCTTCTCGTAACGGCGCTCGTTGCAAAGCGGTATTTACGTCGGCGAGGTCGCAGCTTTGTCGACCTCACGCAAACGTTCAATGGGAAGTACCGAAGGCTGGATCTGAACCGTCCCACTCACTGCGTGTTGACACGCTTCTGTGACCCGACTTACTTCCTTCATCCGACCGAGCACCGTCCACTCACCGTGCGCGAAGCCGCTCGTATCCAAGGCTTCAGCGATTCCTTCCTTTTTCACGGTTCGCCCTCAGCGCAGGCAAGACAAATCGGCAATGCTGTGCCTCCGGCGCTCGCCCGGGTGGTAGCGCAGTCTCTTCGCCTGCAGCTCATGACTGCTTCGTGATACCCTAGCCTTACTTACTTCACTGGGTTGTCTGGGTTGTCGACGGTTTCCGATGAGCGTACGTGAGCTGGAAGAGTTGGCGGCTGCACTGGACGAGCATTTTGTTGAGCCCACCGAACGGCTCAACATCGACTCTCATGCGCTCGTTCTCCGAGAGGTGCTGTTCCACGATGAGAACCGCTACTGGCAATTCACGCCAGCCACCCCCGGTCAGCCGAGCTTCTCGGAACGCCTGCTTGCATGGCTGAACAATAAAGGTCTAGATTCGCACGACGCAGGGACGCTGTTACGCCTCGTGCCCGAGCTCCAATTCGTCGACCGCGACGATATGCTGACTCTGTATCGCGCGGCGTTCAATGGGCCGATTCAGCGCTGGCTCATCGACGTACTTGGCTTAACGTTTGCGATGCCGGCCAACGAGCTTCAAGCGACGATGCTCGCTGGCTTCGACTCCACTTGGTTTTGCCCGATCACTGACAGTTTCGATATCGCGCAGTTTCACCACGCAAACGCGATCGCTAGCAAAGATCAGCGACCTCCTTGGCGTATCCTGAAACGATTCGGCGACGGAGACAAAATCAGAAACTATATGGAAGAACACGGTCTTGCCAGGCTTGTTCTCTTGGAAGACTTTGTGGGCTCCGGTACCCAAGTCGCTGCTCCGTTGCTTTACGCCTCAGAGCTTCTCACACTTCCCTTACTGTTCGTGCCGCTGATCATCACGATCGACGGACTTGAACGTGTTCGCGATTTAGTCAAGGAGGCGCCTAACGTAGCCGTCGCGCCCGTATTCGTACTTCCGCGACACGTTCAGGTTCGAGAACAGCCTTCCGATGCCGAACTCCCGCTCTTCGCAATGCTCCGCACGATCGTCTCCAAGACGTTTCCTTTAGTCCAGGCACCCATGCCGCCAGAAAGCGACGGTCTACAGGAATCCTTTGGATTTCGAGGTCTGGGGACGCTCTTAGTGATGCATACGAATTGTCCAAACAACACATTGCCTTTGGTGTGGCACACTGCACCAGAATGGAACGCACTGTTCCCTCGGGTGTCACGCGCATAGCGAAAGCGATTCTGAGCATGCCTGTAGCGAATCCATTCCAAGAACTCTATCTAACAGAGGCTGTCGACGACCCTCAGCTGTACTGGCGTTTGTTTAGCCCTAAGGTCATCACCGGCGAAGCTCACCTGCTATTCCGGCCTGGCAATGTTGTTTTGCTGGGATCGAACGGCGCTGGAAAGACTATGCTACTTAGGCTATTCGCGCCGGATGTCCTTTCGACATTCATCGCTCACCACCAGGAACTGCCATTTCAAACGGACGGTCGCGGACTACTGGGCGTGGGCCTCAATCTTCTCCACGCAGGTTTCGGCGCGCTCGGTCGACGCACCATGTCTGCCGACCACACTGAAAACCTAAACCTATGGGCAGTCGCAATGGGCGACGTACTCAACTACAGCATAGTGCTTCAACTGCTTCTGACTTTGAAATTCCTGTCGTCGCCAGCGGGTTCGGCGCTACGCGATTTCATAGGCGCGGACGTTTCGCCTGATCGGCTCGATGAATTTGCACGCTCGGTCTGCCGCGAACCGTTCTGGTTCGACGGCCTGCGAACTGTAGAGTCGTTGGAGACGATGGTTACGGCTGTGCGCGAACGTATTTATGCCTATCGGTCGTTTGCCAACTGGAATCGCGACCGTGTGCCGGAGGCCGTCTGGGATAGCAAAACCGAAATTGGAGTTCCAGTACGCGAGATCTCAAAGGCTCTTGTGAGGACCGGCATTCTTCATCGTGATGTACCTTTAATGATCGCGATCGACCAGTACGAGACTCTAATGCATATTGACTATGAACGGGAAGCGCGAGACCCGTCCAAGTCTGTTGGGCGAGCCTTCTGCCGCGTCGTCAACGCTCTCTTAGCATCCCGCGCCCCAGAGGTGTCTTTCAAGCTCGGCGTCCGACACTACAGCTGGGATCGTGAGCTCCTAGTTTTCGGGGGCGATGCCCGAATAGAAATCGGGCGTGACTACCAACAAGTCAATCTCGATGAATTATTGCGTCGCAAAGAGAACTCCGGGACATGGATATTTCCAAAGTTCGCTGCGGACGTTGCTGCTCGCCGACTAGAAGCCTACCTACAACGTGCGCCGGCAACCTTGCTTAGTTGGCTGCCTGAACATCTTGAGGAGTTGACGCCTGAACTAGAGGTGCAGGCCTATGTCGGCAAGGGCTCTTCGCTCCGAGCGCCTCGTTCGGAAAAGTGGTCCCCGGAGTGGAATAGCTTTCTGGCGAACTTATGGGAGAGTAGGAAATTTGAAGCTCGACTAGTCGAGGTGTGGCTGAACCAAGTCATCGGTCGCGGCGAGAGACCGGGGCGGCCGCCTGAGCCAGACGGGCCACGACTATGGAACAAACAGTGGTGGCAGAAGGAGCGACGCGAGGCTCTGCTGATGCAGATTGCTTCGTCTGCAAAACAGCGCCGACTGTACGGCGGTTGGCAGGCGATCATGACCTTGAGCGGAGCGAACGTTCTGATCTTTATCAGCCTCTGTCGCGAGATATGGGAAGTTCATGAACGGACAGCGCTCAGCAACGCTGCAGATGAATTGCTCACCACACGGATCACCCCAACGGCTCAATCGCAGGCGATCCGTGTGGTGTCCGAGCTGTGGTATAAGAAGCAGGTCGAGTTTCCAGGCGGCGCGCGGCGTCAAGCATTCATGCGTCGCCTTTCGATCGGCATTCGAAAGAAGCTGCTCGACGATCGCAGTCTGTCGAACCCGGGACATAACGGGTTTTCGCTAACGATTGAGGAATACGAGAGCGCGGGGGCGTCGGAGGTCAAAGAATTCCTGGACACCGCGACTGATTTCGGGGCGCTAATAGCCTCGCCGCATACTACTAAAGAGCGAAATCGTAAGCCGCGTATAAAGTGGTACCCGTTCCCAATTTTATGCCCGCATTTTGAAATACCGGCTGTTCGCACGAAGGAGCCATATTACGCGCGCCTCGACGAAGTCAGACGATGGCTGAATGACGAGGGCGCTGCAGTGGTTATCGACTCCCGTACTGATCACGATGCGAATAGAGAGCGCGACCGAAGACGAGCAGAAGCAATTGAACAGCCGACTCTCTTCAAAGAGGACGGCCGCAAAAGATGAAACCGTGGGGGCCGCTGGAATGGCTTTTGGCAAAGACCCCTCGCGACGGGCTACGGCGTGTCGTTTTGGGCTGCGTCGGTGCCGAGGAGCGATCAGTTGAGGTACCACGACTTCTTCGCGGGGCCGGTGGCGCGAATCTACACCTTTTCACGGTCACGGACCCACCATCGCGATATCTGAGCCGAATTCAAGAGAAGACCGAAGAACACAGAAGCATGCTGATTAGCGCGGGAGTTGCCGAGGCGCTTGATGCCAAGGCGGCCTCACTCTTTGCTCTTGACGATGAAATCGCAGGCATTTTCAGGTCGATAGGCAGCGAGAGTGAGGCCACCGAGCTATGGTTGGATATCACTTCGATGCCGAAACGTTTCTTCTTCCTTCTCGTTAAGTTGGCGCTTAATGCGCAGTGGGTGTCGTCGCTCTTTGTCACCTACACCCAACCGGCGCCTGGCCGTTACACGCGCGAACATCTATCTGAAGACCCGGAAATCCCCCAGCCTCTTCCAGGATTTGGCCCCCTGGCGGAGGAAACTGATCGTCTGGTTGTAGCTATTGGGTTCGAGCCACTTGGTCTCGCACAGCTTCTTGGTGACTATCGCGAGAAGAAACGGGAAATCTTCTTTCTCGTTCCTTTTCCTCCAGGCCAGCCTTACAGTCGGCGTGTATGGGACACAATTCGGAACGTTGGCTTCCCTGGTGAGAAGAGAGTCCGACGTATACCAGCGCTCGACATGTTTGCCACGGTCGAAACTATCGGCGCTTTGATTCCGCCGACCGGCGCAAGCAGAGTGGCGCTTGCGCCCTACGGACCAAAGCCGATATCTCTCGGCATGTGCGTCTATGCGATTCGCTCGGGCGCAGCTGTATTTTACACTCAGCCGAGGGTATACCACCCTGACTACACTGTCGGAATTGGATCGACATGGGCGTACTGTCTGCGGCTACTTGGCCGAGACATGCTTCTCGATAGGCTTGCGGAGACGTCGGACCAACCGAAAGTGGTTGATTGAGTTAACAGGATGCGCAACCCGCGAGGAGCAACAAACGCCGCGAGACGGCAGACAATAATGCGAGGTGGCTGTCGATTTCTTGCTCCGACCAGATTGGGGCGATGAGCCCTACATTGATGCCGGCAAATCCTCAATCCTTCCGCGACTTCGGCGAGATGCGAGGACTACGGTCGAAGACTTCGACGAGGTCGACGACGCGGCATTCGAGAGCTTCCGCAAGCCGTAGGAGCATCGAAAGTGAAGGCGCGGTGAATCCTCGCTCGAGGTTGCTGATGAAAGGGACGTTAGAGCGGCAGCGATCGGCGAGCTGGCTCTGAGTCAGGCCGCGAGTCGTACGGAGCTCGCGGAGGTGCGCGCCGAACACTTCGGCCTCCCGGCTACGAGTCAGCAATCGAGTACCTCTCGTTGACAAATGGGATGCTGAGGACTTATCATAATTAATAATCAGGAGGCCCGAACCATGGACGAATCCACCCGCTCCCGCATCCGCCACATCTTCCTCTCTCCCCGTCCCAACTTCGCCCTCATGACGGCGGCGGATCTGCTCGGGATGACGCTGAAAGAGCTGAAACGGGAGATCGAGGATGGGGCGATTGTAGCGGTTTGGACGGCCATCGGGGAGCGGATGACGCGGGAGGAGTTGGTGGCAGTGGCGATGCAGAAGTGGGAGCAGTCGGTCATCGAAGAGGCTCTCGGGGAGGATGCGGCGCGCGTCCTGCCGGAGGCGATCCGGCTGGTGGAGTTGCGGGCGCGCGTGCCGCGTTATCAGCGGGACATGCTTCGGGCTCTGGCGCGGAGGGAGGGTACCTCGGTCGATGCGGTGCTGACGCGGGAGCTGGAGGATGTGGCATCCGCGCATGCCGAAAGAGCTGGCGGGAGTACCTGGACTGTCGATGGCCTTGCGGTGGCCAGCCGTCTCGTAACGGGGTAGGCGTTCCGTCGTGCGTGAGGGTCGAATCGGTTATCGAGTAGAGCCTTGGATCTACCGAATAGGCTTTTTCCGTATCGAGTAGATCCCGGGATCTACTCAAAAGGCGTTTTTTGCTTTGGAGTAGATCCATGGCTCTATCGAAGAGGTCTGGAACCTATTGAGTAGATCCATGGATCTA
>Ga0307470_10000744_pt1 | contig 14263 bp, 16 predicted proteins | sample atmos_gasesAM3C__FD_204565 | JGI IMG/M metagenome (GOLD analysis project Ga0307470, IMG submission 204565) | Hardwood forest soil microbial communities from Morgan-Monroe State Forest, Indiana, United States - atmos_gasesAM3C_05 | ecosystem: Environmental > Terrestrial > Soil > Temperate forest... | reverse complement strand
CACATATATATTCCCGTTACCGTCGGTAGCTACGCCTTCGCTTTCGGCGAAGGCTCCGCTAGCGCTGGTATCAAAAGTCTTGGTCCAAGCGTAACTGCCGTTGGCGTTGTACCTGGTCAGAAAGCTGTCGGTATTAGCACTTGTCACGCTGTCGCTGCCGCCCACGCCGTCAAAGACTACAGTCCCTTGGAACTGGCCGGCTATATAGATGTTACCACTATTGTCCGTAGCGACGCTGTTGCCTTGGGCGAAACCTCCGCTGGTATCAAAGGTTTTGGTATAACGGTAAGCGGGCAGAGTAGCAGCGTGGGCAGGCTGAGGAGTAGCAATCAGTAAAGAAGCTAGCAGCGAAAACACCATGACCGAACAGATAATTAAACAGGGTAGCCATGAACTGAACTTCGTCAACATCTTTTTTGGATTTTTATTAAGCATTTTTATCCTTGATGACGTAGATAATATTATAATTAGCCATAAGAGGTGATGTCAATAATATGTGTGCTGTGCGTAGTGTTTCACTTTTGTCAGCCATGCATTGTTTAGCCTCGAATTAATCAATAAGATTTTAATACCGAACATAATGGCCAACCACGAAAATACGCTTGCTACTGTTTTATTTTCTTAGGATATTTTTTATATTCGGTATTCGGCTGGTAAGTTTAGGATACGCAATTGCTGATATCACTAATGCTGAGCTAATCAGGCTATATAGTAAGAACGTTTGTATGGGGTTAGCAGTAATGACCCCGAAGCCGGTGTTGGGTGCTCCCGGCACAGTAGCTGAAGCCGTTGTAGCTGCGGGAGAACTTGACTGGCCGGGGATAAACACCTGAAAGCTGGTGAGGAAAAATCCCCCATTACTATTGGCCGCTTGGGAATCACTACCTCCGGTGCCGTCAAAGACTACTGTGCCACTGAATCGTCCGGTCACATAAACGTCGCCCTGTCTATCAGTGGTTACGCCATTGCCTTGGGCGCTGCCAGCCGATGTATCAAAAGTCTTAGTAAAAGCGTAGCTTCCATTAGCATTGTACTTGGTCAGGAAGCTGCTGCCGTTAACTTCTGTCTGGCTGTCACTGCCCCCGGTGCCGTCAAAGACTACCGTGCCTTGGAATTCCCCGGTCACATAGACATTGCCCTGGGCGTCGGTGGCTATACCGTTACCAATAGCAAAGGTGCCTCCAGCAGCCGAGGTATCGAAGGTCTTGGTGAAAGCGTAGGTGCCGTTGGCATTGTACTTGGTAAGAAAGGTATCACGGTCACCACCACCATCCGTCTGAGTATCACTGCCTCCTGGACCATCAAACGTGACGGCACCATGGAAGAAGCCCGCTACGTAGATATTGCCTTGAGCGTCGATGGCCACACCGTAGCCTCGAGCATATGGCCCACCAGGCGAGACATCGGTGGTCTTGGTGTAGGCGTAAGTGCCGTTGGCATTGTACTTCGTCAAGAAGCTACTGCCGTTAGCTTCTGTCTGGGAGTCACTACCTCCAACACCGTCAAAGACTACCGTGCCTTGGAATTCCCCGGTCACATAGACATTGCCCTGGGCGTCGGTGGCTACGCTTTGGCCATAAGCATATGTATTACTGCTAGCTGAAGTATCGAAGGTCTTGGTGTAGGCGTAAGTGCCGTCGGCGTTATACTTGGTTAGGAAACCGTTATAGTTTGTTGATGTCCGACTGTCACTGCCGCCGGTGCCGTCAAAGACTACCGTACCTTGCCAGTCTCCTGTCACATAGACATTGCCCTGGCCGTCGGTGGCTATGCCGTAGCCATCAGCAAATGTACCACCGTTGGCCGAGGTATCGAAGGTCTTGGTGTAGGCGTAAGTGCCATCGGCATTGTACTTGGTTATGAAGAATCCTTCATTACCACCACCGGCTGTACGGCTGTCACTGCCGCCGGTGCCGTCAAAGACTACTGTGCCACTGAAATCACCCGTCACATAGATACTGCCTTGGGCGTCGGTGGCTACGCCGAAGCCTTGGGCATAAGCGCCGCTGGCGGAGGTATCGAAAGTCCTGGTGTAACGGTAAGCAGGCAGGGTAGCAGCATGGGCAGTCTGGGGAGTGGCAATCATTAAAGAAGCTACTAGCGAAAACACCATGACCGTAGCGATACCTAGACAAGATAGCCATGAACTGAACTTCATCAACATCTTTTTTGGATTTTTATTCAGCATTTTTATCCTTGAAGACGTAGTTAGCAGTATAGTTAACCATAAGGGGTGATGTCAATTATGCATACGCTGTTTTGCTATCATAAGGCGTATGCGCTATATGGATAGGACGCTGTCGAGGAAAGTGCCCCAAGTGGTTGCCCTGTTCTGGATTATCAAGCTGCTGACGACGGCCATGGGCGAATCAACCTCTGATTATCTAGTCAACCGGTTCGATCCGTACGCGGTCGTCATGCTCGGTTTCGTGGCTTTCGTCGCTGCCTTGATACTACAGCTCTCGGTTCGTCGCTATATACCCTGGGTGTATTGGCTGACAGTCCTGATGGTCGCCGTTTTTGGAACCATGGCAGCTGACGTAACCCATATCGTCCTAAAAGTACCGTATTTCATATCGACGTTGGTATTCGCACTAGCCTTAGTCATCATCTTCTATGCTTGGAATAAGGTGGAAGGCACGTTGTCCATCCATAGCATAACGACTCCCCGCCGGGAGCTTTTTTACTGGGCCACCGTGCTGGCGACATTCGCGCTGGGTACGGCAGCTGGTGATCTGGCCGCTTATTCTGCCAAGCTCGGGTTTCTGACAGCCGGCATCATCTTTACGGCCATCTTTGCCATACCGGCCTTCGGCTACTGGGTGTTTAAGTGGAACAGCGTTTTCTGCTTTTGGTTCGCCTATGTTTTAACCAGACCTATCGGCGCTTCTTTCGCCGACTTGACAGGCAAGGCTAAGAGTACCGGCGCGCTGGGATGGGGCGACGGGCCCGTTATCGTAGTGCTCGGACTTATAATGATCATCCTAGTGGGCTACCTGACAGCTACACACACCGATGTAGACCAGACAAAATCAGCCAGTTAGGATTAATTGAAGCTAAATACCAGTGGTGCCGACCAGCTTGCCTATAGAATAAGTAACCACCATAGCCAGCGCGCCGCCAACGACTACCCTGATCGTCGGTTTCAGTTTGTTGGCGTCACTGGCCCGGGCGCTCAGCAAGCCGGTCAGGGTCAGGGCTAGGAGTACTGCGACGAATGTCAACGGCACCCTACTACTGTCCGGAAATATCACTATGGCCAGTAACGGTATGAAAGCCCCGACCAAGAAGGATGCGGCGGAAGCAAGAGCGGCTTGCCAGGGATTGTTCAGGTCGTTCGGATCGATGTGCAGCTCAGCTTCGGCATGGGCTGCAAAAACATCGTGGGCAGTCAGCTCCTTGGCCACAGTTCTGGCGGTTCTCTTAGTAAGCCCTTTGCTCTCATATATTTCCTGAAGTTCCTGTAACTCTTCTTTGGGATAATCACGCAACTCGGTTTTTTCCTTATGTAGGATTACTCTCTCGGTATCGCGCTGACTGCTGACGGAAACATACTCGCCTGCCGCCATCGATAGTGCGCCAGCGGCCAAGCCAGCTACACCGGCGGTAAAGACAGTAGATTTGGAATTGGTTGCTCCCGCCACCCCTATAACGATGCCGGCTACGGAAACAATGCCGTCGTTGGCTCCCAGAACGGCCGCCCGCAGTGCGTTTAGTCTGGCGCCTGTCGTCTGGGTGTGGGACTTGGGCTCGGGATGCGTTGGTTTCATTTTGCTATCCCTTTTTTAAGACAGCCTTAATCCTCGTGTTCGAGAGGCAGAGGTTGGGGCTCTTCGTCGGGATCTATTTCTTCGTCGTCAGCATTGGTGGCACCACCGATACCCTCCTGGTACAGCTCGTCAGAATCTATTCCATCATCGGTTGCCGGGCTATCCAACGGAGCAGTCGAGTTTGTGTCATCAGCCGGTGCAAATGGCGGCCGACCGTCCTCGGCTAATTTGCTTTCGTCGCGTGTAGCGTCAAAGATGTCGTCAGGCGGCTCTAAAGCATCATCGGCCGATTGGCGGTAATCATCATAATCAGACATATCACTAGTCTAGAACCCGGGCTGGCCAGAAGCAAGCAGAATTCTCACACTACCTAGAGAACCTGGGTAGTCGGGCCGGCGTCGAGGTTGATGTCCTCTTTTTGGTCGGCCGGCTTGAGGATGTTGTCGACCAGCTTATCGATGTCGTCATCGGCCAGATTGGCTTTGACAGCATAGCCCTCGATACCTTGGGCGCGCAGGCCGGGCGTAGCGTCTTCTTCATCAAGATTGGAAACAATCAGGACACGGATGTCTTTGCCCCAATCGCTGTGGCGCATGATTTCTAGGATCTGGTCGCCGGCGATCTTGGGTACCATCATGTCGAGCAGCACCAGATCCGGCAATTCCTTTTTGATCAATGCCAGGGCATCGATGCCGTCGTAGGCGACGAAACAGTTATAGCCTATCAGTTCTAACCGGGTCTTATAAATCTCAGCTAAGCCTTGGTTGTCCTCGACGATGACGACCTTGCCGTTGGCGCCTTGTTTATCCATATCAAGCGCCGGCTTTGGCAGTGTTAAAGGCGGCCTCAAGCTTAGCCTGGTCGAGCTTGACCATCGGCATCATGGCCTTGGTAAGGGCACGTTTTTGGGCGGGGGTAGCATCCGGGTCGCTCATCATCTTGCCAAGCGCGGCTGGGATTATCTGCCAGGTGACACCGAACTTATCGCTGATCCAGCCGCATTGCTGCGGTTTGCCGCCGTCCAGGAGCTTTTCCCAGACTTTGTCGAGCTGTTCCTGAGTATCATATTCGAGTACGAATGATATGTTGCCGCCCATTTGGAAGACTGGTCCGCCATCCAGGCACATGAACTCTTGACCCTCGATCTCGAAGATGCCGGTCAGGACCTTACCCATCAGATCTTTTTCGCCAGGGATGCCTTGGTCGCCAGCATAGCGCTCGATGTATTTGATCTTGGAATTGTCAAAAGTCTCGACATAATAGTTCATGGCCTCTTCGGCGTTGCCAGTGAACCAGATGAACGGGGTGAATTTAGTCATGCCTCCATGATACCCCAACCGGCAACTAGGATTCTAGAGCAACGTGCAACTTATGGTTGGCATCCTGCGGCTTCTTAGGCCGACGTGGTTGGCGGATGACCGTTATGGCCAGGCCGACGGCGAACAGCAGGAAGAGCATCGCTACCAGCATGGCCCGGTCGAAACCATGTACTAACGCGCCAGTCGGACCGAGGTGGGCCGACGAGGCAGTAACGGTCGCGGCGACGCCTGATAGGATGGACAGACCAAGCGCCCCACCCATCTGTTGTGAAGTAGATATCAAGCCCGAGGCCAGTCCGGCCTCATGACCCGGCACACCCGACGTGGCAGCCGCGATGATCGGCATGAATGTCATTCCCATGCCTACCGGTATCAAGATTACAGCCGGCAATAGGCTCGATAGGTAGCTGCCATCGACCGGCAATCGGCTCAACCAAGCCATGGCGATAGCGACCAGCAACGGACCGGCGACTAGGAACCGCTTAAAACCATAGCGTCCCACCAGCTTTGGGATCCGCGTCGACATAAAGCCCAGGATGATCGGAAACGGCAAGAAAGCCAGACCGGTCCGGACCGGCGAGTAGTGCAATATGGTCTGCATATATAAGGTAATGATGAAGAAGTTACCAAGCATAGCGGCATAAATCGGTGCCATCATCAGGTTGGCACCGGAGACATTGCGGATCTTAAAGATCGACAGCGGCATCAGCGGGTGCTCGGCTCGGGATTCATTAAAAATGAAACCTGTCATCAGTGCGGCCGAGGCGGCGAAAATGCCAAGTATGGGTGCACTCAGCCAGCCCCAACTGGAAGCCTGGCTGAAGGCGAAGACCAGGCTGATCAGGCTGGCCGTGACCAAGACAGCACCACGCAGATCAAGGCTGGTGTATTTTTCTTCGCGGGCATGGGCTGGCACGTAGCGTGAAATCGCCGTGGCCATGATGATGCCGACCGGCACATTGATGAAGAAGTTCCAGCGCCAGCCGACGTACTGGGTCAAGGCGCCACCTAGCAGGAGGCCGATGGCCGCGCCGCCAGTAGCGACCAGCGTCCAATAACCGAGAGCGCGGTTACGCTCCGGCCCGTCACGAAAGGTCGTTAACACGATAGATAGAGCGGCTGGCGACATCAGTGCTGCCGACATGCCCTGCAGAGCCCGCAGCACGATTAACATCGGTACGGACTGTGAAATACCGATCAGGAACGAGAAAGTTGTAAAGGCGATCATTCCGGTCAATAGTGTCCGGCGCCTGCCGAACAGGTCGGCTGCCCGACCACCAAGCAATAAGAACCCGCCGAAAGTCAGGACATAAGCTGTAACCACCCATTGCAAGGTACTATCTGTAAAATGCAGTTGTTGTTTTATAGTCGGTAGCGCGACGTTAGTAATCGCGGTATCCAGTACCACCATGAACTGGGCGATAGCGACCAGCGTAAAGATAAACCATTTTGAGACTTTATTCATAAGCGACTCCTTTAGTTTTATTAAATTACTTGACGTTACTAACTATTGTACACGTAGATAGTTGGTCTTGTCAACTATTGACATGGGCAACTATAAGTCTTATACTTAGAGACATGGAAGCATACGATGAATTTCAACTTAAAAATACACTGAATTGGCTGTTGATACGGGCCTCGTTCCTAGCTAAGCAAGGTCTGGTCAAGCTGGCCGAAAAGCACCGGCTGACACTAGCCCAGGTCTTTGCGCTTTGTCTCTTGGAGCCGGGCAAGGCAGAGCCCATGAAAGCACTGGCCCAACAGATGAGCTGTGACGCTTCTACAGCCTCCGGCATCGTCGACCGCTTGCTGGAACTCGGTTTTATCGACCGCCATGAGGCCAAGCACGACCGCCGCATCAAGAACATCGAGCTGACCGCTGCCGGCAAAAAGCTGCGTAAGACGCTGCTAGAGCAGATTCAGGCCAACAACTCCCCTGCCCTGGCCAATCTGACAGAGGACGAGGCAGCCTCACTGCGGATCCTCCTCACCAAACTGCTCAACTATTAGTTCGCGGCTTGTATAATGTCAGTATGAAAGAACAGTGGAGTCAGCTGGCGGCCTGGTTGCTGGCCACAGTGGTGGCTCTATTGGCAGTGATAGCATGGGGCGCGTATTACCAGTGGCATTTCAGCCCGTTGTCGGTCTACCAAGTATTTCCACTATTAGGTTTGCTGGCGTTCAGTATCATGTGGTCGCACTACATGGCTGTGGCCCTGCGCATGGCCCTGAACCTGGACCAAGCGGTGCTAGCCCGTTTTTTCCGTTGGACCGGCTACGCCGTGTTGGTGCTGATCTGCCTCCACCCCGGCTTATTGATTTTTCAGCGGTTCCAGGATGGTTTCGGCTTGCCGCCGCACAGTTACGAGAGTTATGTGGCACCAGGCCTCGGCTGGATAACCCTGCTCGGTACGGCCGCCTTGTTGGTGTTCCTGGCGTTCGAATTCCGGCGCGTCTTCGGCACCCGCCGCTGGTGGCACTACGTGGCCGATGCCAGTGATGCGGCCATGCTGGCCATCGTTTACCACGGTCTGCGGCTGGGCCACCAGTTACAAAGCGGTTGGTACCGTGGTGTCTGGTTTTTCTATTTCGTTACGTTGGTATTGGTCCTGGTCTATAAGTATGCGAAACGACTTGGATTTTCTAAATAGCTCCGCTGAGGTGGCCGCGCCACGCCTGCTTGGGTGCTTGCTAGAACGTGAGCTGGACGGGCAGACCCTGACCGGGCGCATCGTCGAGACCGAAGCATATGATCAGAGTGACGTGGCTAGCCATAGTTATAAGGGCCGGACTCCACGGACGGCAGTGATGTTCGGTCAATATGGGCATCTTTATGTGTATTTTACTTATGGCATGCATTATTGCTGCAATGTCGTGGTCGGGCCGCCTGGCCATGGTTCAGCCGTGCTCATTCGCGCACTCGAACCGCTCACCGGCGAAGAACTAATGGCCCACAACCGTGGCCGGAGCGGGACCGATCTCACCAACGGTCCGGCCAAGCTTTGCCAGGCCCTGGCAATCGATAAGCGCCTGAACGGTCATGACCTGCGCCAGACACCATTACGCCTGATACGGCAGCCGGCCTTAGTGCCGGAACAGATAATCCAGACCACCCGCATCGGCATCAGCCAGGCCCAGGACCGACCCTGGCGATTCTATGTCGACGGCAATCCATATGTATCGCGGATGGTCAGCCAGGTTTAAGCTGATTCTCATAATTAACTATAAAATATAGGTATGAAGAAGTTATTGCTTACTGCTTTCGTCATCGGCTGTTTCGCGCTTTATAGCTTTCACCAACGCCATGAGGGTGCATCGGTTGTTATCAAGGCTCCGTCGGCCGCAACTACCCAGCCTCCTGGCAGTTCCAAAGGCAACTCCGGAACATCGACCAGTCCCGCTGCTACTACCACCTACAAGGACGGACAGTACACCGGTTCGTCGTCTGACGCTTTTTATGGCTTCATTCAGGTAGAAGCGGTTATCAGTGGCGGCAAGTTGACTGACGTCAAGTTCTTACAGACGCCGAACGACCGCGATACGTCCGTCATGATAAACTCCCAGGCCACGCCCATCCTTAAGCAAGAAGCGATCCAGGCCCAGAGCGCCAACATCAGCGGCGTCTCCGGCGCCACCGATACTAGCCAGGCCTTTATCCAGTCCCTCAGCTCAGCCCTCAGACAGGCCCAAGCCTAGATGAAACGCGTCTGGCAGATCATGGGTATGCCGGTCACGCTCATCATTGACGATGAGCAGGCAGATGAGGCGGCTTTTGAGGCTGTCAAGAACTATTTCATTTATGTTGACGAACGGTACAGCCCGTTCAAACCGGATAGCGAAGTGTCCCGTGTCAATGCCGGCCTGCCGCGCGCCGAGTGGTCAGCTGAACTGAAGTCGATCTGGCGCAAGTGCCAGGATACCAAATATTCGACCGGCGGCTACTTTGACGTCATGCGCAAGGGACGGTTCGACCCGTCCGGATTGGTCAAGGGCTGGGCCATCGATAACGCGGCCGGATTGTTAAGACGACGTGGTGTGACTCATTTTTACGTTGAGGCCGGTGGCGACATCCAGGTCAGTGGCCACCCCTGGCGAATCGGCATCCGCAACCCTTTCGACAGGCACGAGAATGTCAAGATCGTCGAGCTGACCGACCAGGGAATCGCAACTTCTGGCACCTATATCCGTGGCTCGCACATCTACAATCCGTTGGGCGATATGGCGGCTGATGTGGCCTCGCTGACCGTTATCGGCCCCAACATCTACGAGGCCGACCGCTATGCTACGGCAGCTTTTGCCATGGGCCGGCGTGGCATACGATTTATCGAATCATTGCCCGGCCTAGAGGGCTATATGATCACAGCCGACCGCCAAGCCACCATGACCCGCGGTTTTGAACGCTACGTCGGAGTGGCCGCCTGATGGATCGGCTCGACCGGTTGCTGGATCACATCACAATGTACCGGCTGCTGCTATATTTTTTGCTGGTATTGGTCGGCTCAGCTATGCTGCTGGGAGCGCTCGGTCGTCTACCCTATAGTCCCATGGCCATCGCAGCCGAGGCCGGATACCTGGTCGTGGCCTGTTGGCTCATCAACCGTGTTTTCGCCCACGTCTACCAAGCGCCCCATAATCCGGAATCTTCACTACTGACGGCGCTGATCCTGGCGCTCATCATTACGCCGCCGGCATCCTTGCAGAGCTTCGTCTTCTTGAGCGCGGCGGCCGGCCTGGCCATGGCTTCCAAGTACATCCTGGCTATCCGACGCCAGCACATTTTTAACCCGGCGGCCATCGCCGTCGTACTGACATCGCTCGGGGCGGGTCAGTCAGCTAGTTGGTGGGTAGGTACCAGTCAGTTGGCTCCCATTGTGATAATCGGCGGCATCCTGATAGCCCGAAAGGTCCAACGCGGCACTATGATAGCCGTCTTTCTGGCGACGGCTTCCGTGATGACTGTTCTGCTGGCAAGCATGCACGGCGGTCATGCCATCATCTCAACCTTACAGAGCACTGTCTTGCATTCATCGTTACTCTTCTTAGGTTTCGTCATGCTGACCGAGCCGTTGACATCACCTTCCACCCGACACAAACAGATTTGGTACGCGCTGGTAGTAGGGCTACTGTTCTCGCCACAGATCCATCTGCTACATACTTACTCGACGCCGGAGATAGCCTTGGTCATCGGCAACCTTTTCGCTTACGCCCTCACCCGGCGCGTGCGGCTGTTGCCGCGCCTGCAGCAAAAAGTCGCCTGGGGGCCGTCTGTCCACGACTTCATTTTCGCGCCGGGCCGCAAGTTCGATTATCGGCCTGGTCAGTATATGGAGTGGACGCTGCCGCATGATTCACCCGACAACCGTGGTGTCCGCCGCTATTTCACGCTGGCATCCTCACCAACTGAGGATAATCTACGAATCGGCGTCAAATTCTATGAAAAGGGCAGCAGCTTCAAGACAGCGCTGTGGTCGATACGACGCAGCACGCCGATCGCGGCCGGCTTGCTAGGCGGCGATTTTACCTTACCCGACGATAAGACTCGCAAATTAGCGTTCATCGCTGGTGGCATCGGCATCACGCCCTACCGCAGCATGCTCAAATATCTGGTCGATACTGACGATAAGCGTGACATAACCCTGCTCTACTCCGAGCGTAGCGTGGCTGACCTGGCCTACCATGACGTATTCAAAGACGCCCGCCAGCGGTTAGCTACCAAGGTCGTCTATACCATATCCGATCAGGTAGCAGCCCTCCCTCAAGGCATCCGCAAAGGCCAGATAACCCCCGCGCTGATCCAGACCGAAGTGCCCGACTACCGAGAGCGCCTGTTCTACATCTCCGGACCGCAACCGATGGTTGCCGCCATCCGCTCCGGCCTACACTCCCTCGGCGTCGCCGAACACGACATCAAGACCGACTTCTTCCCCGGCTACGCCTAGCAATGATTCAATAGACTAAGTTTTTGCGCTTTTCAGGGCCTTTAGTGCCATGTCAAGTATAGGCTTGGTGAGCGGCCTGATGACTGCTGGCCGCTGGTTACTGGCGATAAGTTCGGCGACTTCGCGGCATTGCTGCATAGCGACGGCAATCGGCTCTTTAAATTCTTCAGCTGTGGCCTGATGTTCGATCGGACCGCTAAGCGCCATGACCGATCGGCGGAAATACCGTCCACCTTTATGCAGAGCGCCGGCCAGCAGCATTATATTATCCGGATCATCGGCATCCAGAATCATCTCAAAAAGGCCGGGCTTGATGCTCTTGGTCGGTATCGGCGTAGGATTATCGGGATCACGACGTCTGCCACCGACATGGCTGCCATGGCTATTGCCGCGGTTAAGATGAATCGTGCCGGTTTGAATTGCCCGCCGCGTTGCCAATTCATGACGCTGCCATATTTCTTGGCTGGGCTTATCACCCCATTTTTCTACACCTCCAAAGCGAGGATTAGCAACATCCTGGGATCTTATGACTGGAATGACTCCGACATTAGCCAGCAGTAAGGACAAGGCGGGATGCTCATCAAGCAGTACCGGCTTGGCCATGATGTCAGAATGGCGCCACATCCGGTGTAAGGGACCGCGCCAAGTTGCACCGCCCCATTTGACATGATCATCTCCGTACGTATGGTCTAGTGCCAGAGCTATCTGGCCGCCATGTTCCATATGGTCAGTTATCAGCTCACCGACCCCCTTCGGGTATACAAGCCTGGGGGCGTAAATCATAGCCAGTAACGGGAATGCCACTGCCGTCAGGCGTGAATCTGAATCTCGAGGCTCAAAATAATCATACAGTTCATTAACTGCTGCGTCGCTCTCTAATGTGACAGGGGGAACTCGTTCAAAAGACATTTATCATATTATACCAACTTTTGAGATTTTTGTAACCCTATTGAGTATTTGACGGTCACTCTGGTCACCCATATACTAGGCAGGAATGGGTAAGCCACAACTGGTAATTTGCGGGTCGGTTGCGATCGACCGGATCATGAATTTCTCGGGACGATACCGTGATCTCATCAAGCCGGATAAACTGCATGCGCTTTCGCTGAGCACGTTGTTGGATAAACTGGAGGATTCCCGGGGCGGTGTCGGGGCCAACATCGCTGCTAATCTGGCGGTGCTGGATGACAAGCCTGTACTGGTGGCCTCGGCTGGCAAGGACGCTAGTGATTATGTGGCTGACCTGGCTAAGCTTGGTGTCGATACCTCACACATCCATTACAGCGACCTGCCGACGGCTTCGTTCAACGTTATAACTGACAGCGAGGACAGCCAGGTCGGCGGCTTTTTTCAGGGTGCGATGAGTGACAGTGATTCGCTGACGCTGGAGCCGTTCAAGGACACTGGCAGTGTGGTAATGGTAGCGGCCAACAATCCGGAGGCCATGAGCCGCCAGATCAAACAGTGCCGCGAGTTCAAACTAAGGTTAGTCTACGATCCAGGCCAGCAGGTATCGGATGCCCAGACCGACCTAGCCGCCGGCATAGAAACGGCTGAATTATTATTCGTGAATGATTATGAGATGGGTCTGTTGCAACATCGCATCAATGCTGCGCCAGAGCAGATCAAGCAGCAAGTGCCCTTGGTGGTCACGACCCTCGGCAGAGACGGTTCGGTAATCGAAGGTTACGAGGTACCCGAACCGATCAAGGTCGGGATCGCCCAACCGGATAATATTGCCGATCCGACCGGCGCAGGCGATGCTTACCGAGCTGGTTTTCTTTATGGATACTTGCGGCAATGGGAGCTGCTACGCTGCGGACAATTGGGGGCGACGCTGGCATCGTTCATAGTTGAGCGGCGAGGCACACAACCATGGTTCACCAAGCAGGATGTACTGGACCGTTATAAAGATAATTTTAATGAGGAGATAAAACTGTAATGGCTGAGCATGATTATAAGGTCAAGGATATCAAACTAGCGGACTGGGGACGGGCCGAAGTAACACTAGCCGAAAAGGAAATGCCCGGCCTGATGTCACTTAGAAAAGAATATAAGAATTCGCAGCCCCTAAAAGGGGCGAGAATTTCTGGTTGTATCCACATGACTATCCAGACCGCCGTGCTGGTCGAGACCTTACAGGCACTAGGTGCTGAAGTGCGCTGGTCATCGTGCAATATCTTTTCTACACAGGACGAGGCTGCGGCGGCATTGGCCAAAGCCGGCACCCCGGTTTTTGCCTGGAAAGGCGAAACCGACGAAGAGTACTGGTGGTGTGTCGAGCAGACCCTCAAGTTCCCTGGTGGCAAAGGCCCGAACATGCTATTGGACGACGGTGGCGACCTGACCGCCCTGGTACATGACAAACACCCCGAGCTGCTGGAGGATATCAAGGGCGTTTCCGAGGAGACCACCACCGGTGTCAAGCAGTTGGTCAAGTTCCTCAAGGATGGCAGCCTCAAGATTCCGGCTATCAATGTCAACGACAGCGTTACCAAATCCAAATTCGACAACCTCTATGGTTGCCGTGAATCGCTGGTCGACGGTATCAAACGGGCCACCGATATCATGCTGGCCGGCAAGGTCGCCGTCGTAGCCGGTTACGGCGATGTCGGCAAGGGCAGTGCCCAGTCACTCCGTTCTTTCGGCTGCCGCGTGCTCATCACAGAGATCGACCCGATCTGTGCTCTGCAGGCCTTGATGGAAGGTTACGAAGTCGTCACCATGGATCAGGCGGCACCTCAGGCTGACATCTTTGTGACCGCCACCGGTAACCAGGACATAATTACCCTGGATCACATCCAACAGATGAAAGATACCGCTATCGTCTGCAACATCGGTCACTTCGACGACGAAATCCAGGTTAAGCAGCTCAACGAGCTCCCTGGCGTCAAGCGTCAAACCGTCAAACCGCTGGTCGATCTGTACACCTTGCCGAACGGCCGGCGTATCATCCTCTTATCAGAGGGCCGCTTGGTCAATCTAGGTAACGCCACCGGCCACCCGTCATTCGTCATGTCCAACTCGTTCTCCAACCAGGTGCTGGCCCAGATCGAACTCTACACCAAGCCACACAAGGTCGGCGTCTACCGCCTGCCTAAGGAGCTTGACGAAAAGGTCGCCGCCATCCATGTCGAAGCCCTCGGCGGTCAACTGACGACCTTGACCCGCGAACAAGCCGACTATATCGGCGTGCCCACCACCGGCCCGTTCAAAGCCGACCACTACCGCTACT
>Ga0307470_10000743_pt1 | contig 14269 bp, 8 predicted proteins | sample atmos_gasesAM3C__FD_204565 | JGI IMG/M metagenome (GOLD analysis project Ga0307470, IMG submission 204565) | Hardwood forest soil microbial communities from Morgan-Monroe State Forest, Indiana, United States - atmos_gasesAM3C_05 | ecosystem: Environmental > Terrestrial > Soil > Temperate forest... | reverse complement strand
TGGAAATCAATTTCGTGGCGCCCAAGTCTGCCTCGACTTTGAGCGCGGTCAAGTAGAAGCGATCCGGGTCCGAGCGCTGCGTCGGATCGGCGTTGACGAACCGGTCCTTGCTGGGATTCGAATACAGCGGCCAATAACTCTCGACGTCATTGCGATACCGGTCTTGGTAGTAAATGCTCGGAGTCACGGTCAAATGCTCCGTTGGCGCCCACACCGCCGCCAGCCGCAGCAGCATGGTCTGGTCGTAGTTGGCGTTCTTCTCATCGGTGGCGAGCGTCACCGGATCGATGCGATCGATGTAGCCGCCGTCGCGCCGGTACCAAACGCTGGCGCGCACGCCGAGCGTGCCGTCGATGATGGGCGTGCCGCCGGCGACGCCCGCTTCGTAGCTGGGCTCCCCGCCCTCGGTGTAGGACGTTTCTGCCCGGGCGTAGATGCTGCTCTTCGTCAGGCTGGGCTGGGTGGTGATGTAGCGCACGGTGCCGCCCTCGGACCCCGAGCCGAACAGAGTACCCTGCGGGCCGCGCAGCACCTCGATGCGATCGATGTCGAAGGACTTCGGCAGCGCCTCGTCCGGATTGAAGGCGAGCGCGCGCATTTGAATCGGCGTGTCATCGAGGTAGATGCCGGTGGTGCCGGCGCCGCCGGTGGAGGCGATGCCGCGAATCGAGATGTTGTTCGTACCCGAATTGTCGATGTTGACTCCGGGAGTGAAGCGGGCGACGTCCTGGAAGTCCTTGACACCGCGGATATCCAGGGCTTCCTGCGTCATCGCGGTGACGCTGATGGGAACTTTACTCAGGCTCTCTTCGTGACGCGTCGCCGTCACCACGATTTCCTGCAGCGGCCCGGTCGTTTCGTCGGCGGAAGCCACATCGGCGCGCACCGGGCCAGGCGACAGGGCGGCGAGGGCAACGCACAGCGCACCCGCGGGCATCTTCCAATCGTGGCCCTTCTGCAACTCGTGATTCTTCCGACATCCCCGCATGATGTATCCCCAATATTTTATTTGAACGATATACGCTTCGCTCAACGCGCCGAATCCCCGCAAGACGGTCACCTTAGCGGCCCCTGGCCCGAAAGGCAATTGCGGCCGGATCGGGAGCCATGCGTTCGTTGTCGGCGCGCAACGGCCGGGCGGACGAGCCCGCGGTTCGGCTTGCCGGCGGGTGCGCGATACCCCTTGAGTTATGGGATCATGCAGGCCATGAGTACCAATGCCGACCGTCCCCGCGCCAAGTCGCTCAATCCCCTGCGCGCGCTGCTGCCGTTCCTCCGGCCCTACCGGGGCATGATGATCGCGGCCTTGGGCGCCCTGCTGGTGGCGACGGTTGCCATGCTGGCGTTGCCGGTGGCGCTGCGCCAGCTCATCGATCATGTGGTCGCCGCCAAGGATTCGAGCACTCTCGACCGGTATTTGATCGGTTTCTTGGCTGCGTCGGTGATATTCGGAGTGTTTGCGGCGCTGCGTTTTTATCTGGTGACTTGGCTGGGCGAGCGGGTGGTTGCGGACCTGCGTTCTGCCGTCTACCGGCGCGTCGTGCGCATGGATCCCTTGTTTTACGAGACCACTCGAGTCGGCGAAGTGTTGTCGCGCTTGACCACCGATACCACCCTGGTTCAAGCCATTTCCGGCGTCAATCTATCGATCATCCTGCGGTCGTCCTTGAGCTTGATCGGCGGACTGGTCATGTTGGGGCTCACCAGCGCAAAACTGATGGGCATCATGCTGGTGTTGATCCCGATCACGGTGGTTCCGCTCATCGTCATCGGCAGGCGAGTCCGCAGCTTGTCGCGCGCCTCTCAGGACCGCATCGCCGACACCAGCGGGCTTGCGGGAGAGACATTGAACGCAATCCAGACGGTACAGGCCTTTACCCTGGAGGAACTGCAGAGCCAACGCTACCGCAACGCGGTCGAAGATAGCTTCGCCACCGCGATACGCCGCACGCGCGTACGCGCCTCGCTCACGGCGATCGGAATCATGCTGGTGTTCGCCGGCATCACGTTTGTCCTGTGGCTGGGCATGCGCCAAGTTCTCGCCGGCACGATGACCGGCGGACAACTTTTTCAGTTTCTGCTTTACGCCGGCTTCGTCGGCAGTTCCGCCGCCGCGCTCACCGAAATGTGGGGCGAGATACAGCGCGCAGCCGGCGCCATGGAGCGCCTGAGCGAGCTGCTGCAGGCCCGGCCGACCATCAGCGCGCCGCCGCACCCCGTCGATCTGCCGGCGCGGGTGAGCGGCAGCCTGCGCTTCGACAATGTCACGTTCCACTATCCATCGCGTCCCGACAGCGCCGCGCTCGCCAATTTCAGCCTCGACCTGGCAGCGGGCGAAACCATCGCATTCGTGGGTCCGTCCGGCGCCGGCAAGAGCACCACGTTTCAGCTGCTGCTGCGGTTCTACGATCCCGATTCGGGCCGCATATTGATCGATGATCGGCGGCTGGCGGATCTGCGGCCGGAAGACATCCGCGCACAGATCGGTCTGGTGCCTCAGGATACGGTGCTGTTCGGCGCCAGCGCGCGCGATAACATTCGCTATGGGCGCCCGGCGGCGACCGATGCCGAGATCGAGGCAGCGGCGGTCGCGGCGGCTGCCGACGAATTTCTGCGCAAGCTGCCGCAGGGCTACGACACCTTTCTCGGCGAGCGCGGCACCCGGCTATCGGGCGGTCAGCGGCAACGGATCGCGCTGGCGCGGGCCATCCTCAAGGATCCGCCGATCTTGCTGCTGGACGAAGCGACCAGTTCTTTGGATGCGGAATCCGAACGGCTGGTGCAACAGGCGCTCGAAAAACTCATGCAGGGCCGTACCACCATCATCATCGCCCATCGCCTGGCCACGGTGCTCAAAGCCGACCGCATCGTGGTGATGGACCACGGGCACAAGATCGCCGTCGGCACCCACGCGGAACTGCTGCTTCACAGCCCGCTGTACGCGCGGCTGGCGTCGCTGCAATTTGCGGCGGTGGGCAGCGAGGCGGTGGACGTCGCGTCGCGTTAGCGCGTTCCGTCACCGGCGATGTTTCCGCGGAAACTTCAAAAAACCCAAAGCCGGTGCCCGGGACGTTTCTGCAGAAACGCGCGGTTGTACCATCGGCGGCGATAGGGACTATTTCGTCAAACCCTCGGCTTTGAGGGCTTCCTGCACTGCCGGGCGCTGCCCGACGCGTGCGCGGTAGGCGCTGAGCACGGGCCACTTCCCGAGATCGATCCCCACGGCTTCGGACCATCTGAGGACCGTGTAGAGATAGGCGTCGGCCGCCGTAAACGTAGTTCCCATCAAGAAGGTTTTGCTGCCCAGGAAGCCGGACAGCCAATCGAATTTCTTGCCGAGGTTGGCCAAGGCCGATGCTTTCCAGTCGGCCGAAATTTTCGGGTTGAACAGCGGGCTGTATCCCTTGTGCACTTCCGAAGTGATGTAGTTCAGAATTTCCATCAGCTGATAACGCTCGAACGTTCCGGCGCGCGGCGCCAATCCGGATTCCGGCTTTTGATCGGCCAGGTATTGAACGATCGCCGGACCCTCGGTGAGAACGCGGCCGTCGTCCAATTGCAGCGCAGGCACGGCGCCTTTGGAGTTGATCGTGTAATAGTCCGCCCCCGTCTCGGTTTTCTTGGTCCTGAGATCGGTTTTCTCGATGGTGAACGGCAGACCGGCCTCGAGCAGCACGATGTGAGGCGACAGGGCGCATGCGCCCGGAGAGTAGAAAAGCTTCATTGCCAATCCTGTGAGATGTGTCGGCCGAGCCGGCGCGGTGGAGGATGATACCTCAGGTGCGGAGGCGGAATCATTGGGTGACGACGATTCTCCTCGCGCTCAAGAAACCCCGAGCATAGGGCGGCGCAGCGAGCGAATCGATGCGCACGCGGCCGCCCTGGGATGGCGCATGAATGAAGCGTTCGTCGTCGATGGCGATGCCGACGTGCAGTTCCTTGTGCGCGAGATGCATGAAGACAAGGTCGCCCTCACGCACTTTGCCGCGCGCGACCGGCGTACCCGCGCCCAACTGTTCGTGCGCGGTGCGCGGTACGCGAATGCCGGCGCCGTTCGCCGCATAGACGACCAGCCCGCTGCAGTCGAACCCGCCCGGCGCGTCGCCGCCCCATCGATACGGTTGCCCGAGCATTGACTTGGCGCGATCGACCATGATCTCCCGCGGATCCGCGGAGGGGGGCGCGACCCCGGATGAATTCTGCGCACCCGACGGGCCGGGCGAATTCGGCGCTGTGCCGTGTCTTGGCGAAGTGCTTGCGCACGCGGCCAGCGCGACCGCGGCCGCCGCACACAGAGCGATTCTGATCACATCACGGTGGTTGCCCATGCCGCGCCTACGATACCCGCCTCCGAGCGCAAGGTTCCCACACACAGCCGCGCCTGACAGTGCAGCTTATCCAAGAATTTCTCCGGCTCCTCGGTGATGCCGCCGCATAGCACGATGAGATCCGGCCACAGCAATGCGTGCATTTCCTGCAAAACCAGATTCAACTGCTCCGCCCATGCATCCCAGCTCAAATGCTGGTCCACCTTGGCGCGGCCCGAGGCTCGCAGCTCAGCCTCGCTTCCCAAGACCTGGAGGTGCCCGAATTCGGTGTTGGGCACCAGCTTTCCATCGACGAACAAGGCGCTGCCGATGCCGGTACCCAGAGTCAACAGGAGCACGGTACCCGGCACATCGCGCGCGGCGCCATAGCGCAATTCGGCGAGGCCCGCGGCATCGGCGTCGTTGACGGCGATCACCGGCCTCCGCAAGCGCTCGCTGGCCAGAGCCGCCAGCGGCTTTCCGATCCACGCCTTATTGAGGTTCGCCGCCGTGCGGACGGTGCCGTTGCGTATCACGCTGGGAAAAGCCAACCCCACCGCATGATCGCCCGGCACGTTCGATACCACGGCCTCGAGAGCGGTCAACAGAGTCTCGGTCGAGTCCTGGGCAGGCGTCGGCGCACTGAAGCGCTCGCCGGCAAAGCCGCCGGTCGTCAAGTCCACCAGCGCGCACTTGATGGACGAGCCGCCGACATCGATGCCGATGGCCAAGGGGGATGAAGTCAATTTAAGTCACGCATTGTGAGTTTCGCCCGCCGTCCCGCATTTTACGACCCTATAATAACCCGTAACATGAACTCGATTGATACCCAGTTTACGACCCGCCGGAACGTTGCCTTGCAGCCCGGCACCTTACAAGCAGCTTTGCTGGAGCGGCTCACGCGAACGCTCGGCAAGAACCCGGACTCGGCGACGGCACGGGATATCTACGATGCACTGTCGATTGCGGTGCGCGAGGAGCTGACCTTGCGCTGGCTGGCCACGCAGCGCCGTGTGGCTCAAGCCCACGTGAAGCGCGTGTGCTACTTCTCGGTCGAATATCTTCCGGGCCGGTCGCTGTTGAACGCCTTGTCCAGCCTGGAAGGCGATCTGCTGCACGAAGCGCGCACCGCCTTGCGCGATATGGGCCATGAACTCGAGGACATTGCCGCTCAGGAGGTCGATCCCGGCTTGGGCAACGGCGGCTTGGGCCGCCTGGCGGCGTGTTTCCTGGATTCTCTTGCCACGCTTCAGTACCCGGCCGTCGGCTATGGCATTCGCTACGACTACGGCATATTCACGCAGGTCATCGGCGATGACGGCGGCCAGCGCGAGGTCGCGAGCAGCTGGCTGCGCCTGCGCAACGTCTGGGAAATGCCCAGCGGCAGCGTGCGCTTCACCGTGCGATTCGGCGGCCGAATCAAGGCCCCTGATAACGCGGCTCCGGCCGAACAGCATCTCTGGGTCGACACGACGGATATCTACGCCATCGGATTCGATCAGCTGACTCCCGGCAATCGCGGTCCCACCGTCAATCATCTGCGCCTCTGGTCCGGCCGAGCCATCACCCCATTTCACATCGACGCCTTCAATGCCGGCGACTACCCGGCCGCCGTGCAAGAGCAGTTGGAAGCCAAGAACTTGTCGCGAGTGCTGTACCCGGACGACTCCACGCCGCAGGGCAAGGAGCTGCGGCTCAAGCAGCAGTATTTCTTCGTCAGCGCGAGCCTCCAGGACATCCTGGCGACGCATCTGAGCGAGGGGCGCCCGCTCGCGTCCATGCCCGACTCGACCGCCATTCAGCTGAACGACACGCACCCGGCGGTGGCGATTCCGGAGCTCATGCGTTTGCTGATCGACGAGCACGGCTTGTCGTGGTCCGAGAGCTGGGAGATCACGACCCGTGTGTTCTCGTACACCAATCACACGTTGTTGCCGGAGGCGCTCGAAACCTGGTCCGTGTCGATGTTCGAGCGCTTGTTGCCGCGGCATCTGCAGATCATCTATTTGATCAACCGCGATTTTCTGCAGTCGGTCGAAACCCGGTACCCCGGAGATCATGACCGCCGCCGGCGCCTGTCGATCATCGACGATGGGGGCGATCGCCGGGTGCGCATGGCGCATCTTGCGGTCATCGGCAGTCATCGGGTCAACGGGGTAGCTCAGCTGCACTCCGATCTCATGCGCAAACACGTGTTCTCCGGTTTTGCCGACCTGTATCCCGATCGATTCATCAATGTGACCAACGGAATCGCGGTGCGCCGCTGGCTGAAACAGTCGAATCCCGGCCTGTCCGCATTGCTGACGGAGCGCCTGGGGTCGGCGTGGGAAAACGATCTCGAAGAGCTCGGGCGCCTGACCGGCGCCGCCGACGACGCGGAATTTCGCCGCCAGTTTCGCGGCATCAAGCGCACCAACAAGCAACGGCTCGCCGAGGAGATTAATCGGCGCACGGGCGTCGAGATCAGCGTCAACTCCATGTTCGACGTGCAGGTGAAGAGAATCCACGAGTACAAGCGCCAGCTGCTGAATCTCTTGTACGTCGTCACCCGCTATCGGCGCATACGCGAGAATCCGCGCGCCGGCGTCGTGCCCCGCACGGTGATCTTTGCCGGCAAGGCGGCTCCGGGTTATGCGATGGCCAAGGCCATCATCAAGCTCATCAACAACGTGGCGCGCACCATCGAGGCGGACCCCGCCATGCGCGACAAGCTGCGCGTCGTGTTCCTGCCGGATTACGACGTCTCTCTCGCGCAAAGAATCATGCCGGCGGCGGATCTGTCGCAGCAGATTTCCACGGCCGGCTTGGAGGCGTCGGGTACCGGCAATATGAAGCTGGCGCTGAACGGAGCGCTGACCATCGGCACGTTGGACGGAGCCAATATCGAGATTCGCGACCATGTGGGAGCGGAGAACATGTTCATTTTCGGGCTTACGGCAGAACAGGCCGCGGCGCGGCGCTCGGACTACCAACCCCGGCGCGAACTCGACGCCAATCCCGAACTCAAGAGCACCCTGGAACTCATCGAGTCGGGATTCTTCTCGCCGGGACGGCCGGATGACGCGAAACCGGTTGTCAACCGCTTGCTGAGCGACGGCGAACCCTTCTTGGTGCTGGCGGACTTTGCTGCGTACGCCCTGGCGCAGGATCATGTTGACGCCCTGTACGTGTTGGAAGACGAATGGAGCCACAAGGCGATCGTCAATTGCCTGAACATGGGCTACTTCTCGAGCGACCGCAGCATACGCGAGTACGCGGACCGCATATGGGCGGTGAAGCCCGTCATTTGAAGGTGAGAACGATTAGTGAAGCTCATTCAGGCCGGCAGGCCGCGCCCTTTGGGCGCCACATGGACGAAGCGCGGAGTCAATTTCGCCCTATTCTCGCGCAATGCGACCCGGGTGGAGATTTGCCTGTTCGACGCCGGCAGCGGTGCGGAAGTCATGCGTTGCGATTTGCCGGCGCGCAGCGGAGATGTCTGGCATGGATTGATCTCGCCGCGGCGCGCCGGCCCGGGAACCCACTACGCATTCTGCGTTCATGGACCGAATGAGCCGGAGAAGGGCCATCGCTTCGATGCCACGGCGGCCTTGATCGATCCCTATGCGCGCCGGCTTTCGGGCGGCGGGCCGCTGCGCTCGCAAGTGATCGACGGCCGTTTCGATTGGGGCGGGGACCGGCCGCCCGCCGTTCCCTGGCGCGATACGCTCATCTATGAACTGCATGTGAAGGGATTTACGCGGCTGCATCCCGCGGTCCCGCCGGACTGGCGCGGCAAGTACCTGGGACTGACCGTACCCGCGGTCATCGAACATTTGAAATCCATCGGCGTAACCGCGGTGGAACTGCTGCCGTGCCAATCCTTCATCAGCGAACAGTTCTTGCGCGACCGCGGACTGCGCAACTACTGGGGCTACAACTCGGTCGCATGGTTTTCTCCGGAAAACGAATACGCCGTGCACGATCCGGTTGCCGAGTTCAAGACCATGGTGAAGGCGCTGCATGCGGCGGGAATCGAAGTGATCCTCGACGTGGTATTCAATCACACCGCCGAGGGCAATGAAGCCGGCCCGCTCCTTTCGTGGCGCGGCATCGACAATTCGATCTATTACCGTCTCGTGCCGCAGGACAAGCGCCTGTACGAGAATGTCACCGGTTGCGGCAACACCGTCAATTGCGAGCATCCGCAAGTTCGTGCGCTGATCATCGACTGCCTCAAATACTGGGTCGACGACATGCACGTGGATGGCTTCCGATTCGATTTGGCGACGGTGTTGGGGCGCGAAGGCAACGGCTTCAACGAGCACTGCGCGTTTTTCAAGTCGTTGCGCGCCGATCCCGTGCTCGCCTACGTCAAGTTGATCGCCGAACCTTGGGACGTGGGTTGGGGCGGCTATCAGCTCGGGAGATTTCCGCCGGGCTGGGCGGAATGGAACGACCGCTTTCGAGATGCGGTTCGCTCGTTCTGGCGGCGCGACGACGGCAAGATCGGCGAGCTCGTCGAGAGGTTCGCGGGTTCGAGCGACCTGTTCAGGCACAACGGCCGCAAGCCCACCGCCAGCATCAATTTTCCGACGGCGCATGACGGCTTCACGCTGTGCGATCTGGTTTCCTACGACGAGAGGCACAATGAGGCCAACCTCGAGAGCAACAGCGACGGCCATAATGGCAATTTGAGCTGGAATTGCGGAGCCGAGGGCCCGACGGACGACCCCGCCGTGAATAAGCTGCGCAAGCGGCAAATGCGCAATATATTGGCCACGTTGTTCCTGTCACAGGGTGTCCCCATGATGCAGGCCGGCGACGAATTCGCCCGAACGCAACGCGGCAACAACAACGCCTATTGCCAGGACAACGAGACTTCCTGGCTCGACTGGCGTCTGCGCGCCGTCAATCAGGATTTGCTGAGGTTCGTGCAATTGCTCGCGAGACTACGCCGTCGGCATGTGGAGTTTCGCCGTGAAACCTTTCTCAAGGGCGCGGCGTCGCGGGCCGGCGTCAAGGATGTGACGTGGTTGAATCTGGGCGGCACGGAAATGAAGCAAGGTGAGTGGCAGGACGGCAGCCTGCGCACCCTGGGTATGTGGTTCGGTAAGCGCAACGATTTGGAAGGGCGTCTGCTGCTGCTGCTGAATGCCGGCGATTCGGCGCAAGTGTTCGCCCTGCCTTCCGATCCGGCCAACGGGCCATGGATCCGGCAATTCGACACGGCGCTCGACACCTATGAGGCGGCGAGCCTTGGGCACGCGCACGAGTATCGCCTCGATGCCAGCAGTGCCGCCCTATTGGAGTGCTGACATGGCGGACGCGACATTGATAGAAAGATTGGCCCGGCTGCGGGGCATCGGCGACGCCTATCATGACTATCGCGGCGAGCTGCGGCACTTCAGTCTCGAGACGAAACTCGGCCTGTTGCGGGCGATGGGGTGCAAGGTAGATGAACCGGCGGCCTTGGCACTCGAACTCAGCCAGGCCGAGGTGGCTCGTTGGCGCAAGTTCCTGCCGCCGGTCGCGGCGGCGCGCGGCGCGCGCGTCAGCGTCGATATCAACGTCACCGCACGCGAATTCGGATCCGCGCTGTTGTGGTCGCTGCGCTTCGAGGACGGCTCGCGGCGCGACGGGGCGGCCTCGACGGCCGATTGCCCCGAGATTTGGAGGGGCGAAGTCGAGGGATCGTGGATCACGCGGCGGCGCTTCGAGTTGCCGGCCGATCTGCCCGCGGGCTACCACGAATTGGAGGCGAAAATCGCCGGCGGCGCCGCCGACAGCTGTCTGCTGATCATCGCGCCGCCCCGATGCTACGAGCCTGCACCGATCATCGCGGGCCGACGTCTATGGGGCATCGCCGTGCAGCTGTATACGCTGCGGTCGCGGGACAACTGGGGCATCGGGGATTTCAGCGATCTTCAAAAGCTGATCCGATGGGTGGCGGCGCACGGCGCGGGATTCATCGGCTTGAATCCCTTGCATGCGCTTGCACCCGCGGATCCCGAGAGATCCAGTCCGTACAGCGCATCGAGCCGGCACTTCCTCAACGTTCTGTACATCGCAGTCCCGTTGGTGGCCGAATTCCAAGATTGCGCCATGGCGCGCGAAAGAATGGCCGATCCTGAGATCACGCGGCGGCTCTCTGAGCTGCGCGGCCGCCAATTGGTGGACTACCGCGGCGTGGCCGACCTCAAATTTGAAATTCTTGCGCTGCTGTATCGCGATTTCTGCGACCGGCAATTGGCCTTTGGGACAGAGCGAGCGCGGGATTTCCGGGCCTTCGTCGCGGCCGGCGGCGATCTGCTGCGGATGCATGCTCGCTTCGACGCACTCGATCGGCATTTTCGCGCCACCTTGGGAGCGGCCTCCGGCTGGCTGAGTTGGCCGGAGGAGTTCCGCGATGTCAACGGCAGCGCGGCGGCGCACTTCGCAGCCGCGCATCCCGTCGAAGTGGACTTCTATGCTTATTTGCAATGGCTTGCGCACGAACAGCTCCGCGGCGCGCAGGCGCTGGCGCGCGAACTCGGCATGCCCATCGGCTTGTACGGCGATTATGCGGTGGGCGCCAACCCATCCGGTTCCGAAACTTGGGTCGATCAACAGAGTTTCTGCAAGGGAGCCGAAATCGGCGCGCCGCCGGATCCCCTGGCCCTCAAGGGTCAGGGCTGGGGCATTCCGCCGCAGGATCCGTCCGCGATGCTGGCGCAGCGGCTGCAGGGCTTCGCGACGCTGATCCGCAACAACATGCGCTACTACGGCGCCATGCGCCTGGATCATGTGATGGCGTTGTTCCGCTTGTGGTGGGTTCCAGCCGGGTTCTCGCCCAGCGAAGGTGCGTACGTCCACTATCCCTTGCAGCAGCTGCTGACGGTGCTGTCGCTGGAGAGCGCGCGCAGCGCCTGTTTGGCCGTCGGCGAAGACCTCGGCGTGGTGCCGGATGAAATGCGCCGGGCCATGCCCGAGTGCGGCCTCTACCATTACAAGGTGCTTCTATTCGAAAAGTCCGGCGGCCGATTCCGGCGCCCCGACGAGTATGTGAGGCATGCATTGGCGACGGTCACCACCCACGACATGCCGACCCTGCGGAGCTACTGGGAGGGACGCGACATCGAGCTGCGCCGCCGCTTGAACCTCTATCCCAGCGCGGAAATCGAAAGCGGCGTGGTTCGAGAGCGCGAACACGACCGGGAATTGCTGTTGGGAGCACTGCAGGAGCAAGGACTCAAACCCGCGCAGCCGGAGACGCCGTTCGATGCATTCACCGCCGAGCTTGCGCATGCCTTGCATCTGTATCTCGCGCGCTCTGCGGCGACGCTCGCCGCCCTGCAAATCGAAGATCTATTGGGCGAGACTCTTCCGGTGAACGTGCCCGGAACGGATAAGGAATATCCCAATTGGCAGCGCAAGCTGTCGGTCGACATCGAGGACATGGCCGTACGCGCCGATTTGGCGGCGCAGTTCGGCGAAATCAACCAGGCTCGCGCGCTGTGAATGCGCCCAAGGTACTCCGCGCCTGCGCACGAGCGGCCAAACACCAGATGCAGCCGCCGATGACGACCGCGATGGGCACGATCTTGACCGCCTGCGCCAAGGAGAAATGATCGGAGAGTGCGCCGATGAGGGGAGGCGAGAGCGCATCGCCGAGCAGATGAATGGCGAAGACTCCCAGGGCGATCGCCGTAGCCCGCTCGGTCGCCGAGACGAGATTGACGATGGCGGCATTGATGGGACCGGTCGACAAGAAGAGACACAACTGCGCCCACACCATGCACACCAGGTACAGCGTATGAGAATTCGTAGTGAGAGCCATCCACACGAAGGGAGCGGCAACCAGGGTGGCGATCGCAGACAACCAAAGATAGGCCTGCCGTGAATACTTGGCACAGTAGTCGCCCAACCAGCCGCCGACAAAAGTGCCGATGAAACCGGTGATCACCACGATGGCTCCGAAGCTGACGGTCGCCTCGCTGCGCGGAATACCGCGCGCACGCTCGAGAAACGCCGGCATCCAAACCGCGAGCCCGCCCACGGCAAAGGTGTAGGCGGCGTACCCCAGAATCGTGAGCACATACGGCTTGTTGCGTATGAGGCGCCCGTACGCCAGCCGCGTCTCCTTGCGCAGGGTGCCGGGCGGGGAGGACCTCGGCTCCGGGTTGGTGGGCGCGGTGCGCGCGCCGCCGTTATCCTGCACCCCACGCGGCGGATCGCGCAGCAGCAGGCACAGTGCCGCCAGCAGCAAGCCGGGAACGCCCGCGACGAAGAACGCCATGCGCCAGCCATAGTGCTTGTCGACCAGTCCCCCCACCACGTAGCCCAGCGCAGAACCCACCGGTATTGCGCAAAAGAAAATGGCCATTACACGGCCGCGCTGGCGCACGGGAAAATAATCGGAGAGCAGGCTCGGGGCGATCGTGACGTATGCCGCTTCCCCCACGCCCACGGAGGCGCGCGCCGCGAGCAGGGTCAGGTAACTGCCCGCAAACCCCGACAGGGCGGTGGCGAAACTCCAGCAGGCCACGCCCAGGGCGATCAATCGAGGCCGCGAACGTCGATCGCCCAACGCCCCGAATACCGGCGCCGTCAAGGTGTACACCACCAGGAAGCCGGACATGAGAGATCCCAAATTCGCATCCGAGAGTCCCAAGTCCGAATGCTTCAGGCTCTCGATCAGCGCGGACACGACGTAGCGATCCAAATAGCTGAACAGATTGATGAACGAAAGAATGGCGAGGCCGAAACTCGCGGAGCGTACCCAGGACTTCTGTGTTTGATCTGCCACGCCCCGGTATAGTAGCAATTCGCCGAGGTATGGCTGCCCATGAACCGCGCTTTTCCGGGCCGAGTGTGCACCGCCTTGGTGCGTAAGGGAGTAGTCCTTGTCGATTCATATCGCCCTGAATCACGTCACCCACTATCGCTATGATCGGTGGGTGAGCTTGAGCCCGCAGGTGGTCCGGCTGCGTCCGGCCCCGCACTGCCGGACGCGGATATTGAGCTATTCGCTCCAGGCGAGGCCGGGGGGTCACTTCGTCAATTGGCAGCAAGACCCTCAAGCGAACTACCTTGCGCGATTGGTATTCCCGGAAGCGAGCCGCGAGCTTCGGATCGAGGTCGACTTGGTCGCAGAGATGTCGGTCGTCAATCCGTTTGATTTCTTTCTCGCGCCGTACGCGGAACAATTTCCTTTCAAATACGACTCGAATGAGCGCCGGGAGTTGGTGCCGTACTTGGTCAAGGCGCCGGCAACGCCGTTTGTCGAGAGTTATTTGGCCGAAATCTCCCGCGAGCGCTGCCGCACCATCGACTTCGTGGTCGGCATCAATCGCCGCGTCGCTCAGGACATCCGCTATCTGATCCGCCTCGAGCCCGGTGTGCAATTGCCGGAGGAAACCCTGGCGCAGCGATCGGGGTCGTGCCGGGACTCCGCCGCCCTGCTCGTGCAGTTGATGCGCCATGTGGGTCTCGCCGCGCGCTTCGTCTCCGGCTATCTCGTGCAGCTGGTCCCGGATGTCAAGGCGCTCGACGGACCTGTCGGAGCCAAGGAGGACTTTACCGACCTTCATGCCTGGTGCGAGGTGTACTTGCCCGGCGCCGGATGGATCGGGCTCGATCCGACCTCGGGATTGCTGGCCGGCGAAGGGCACATTCCTCTGGCTTGCACCCCCGAGCCGTCCGCTGCCGCGCCCGTGAGCGGTGCGGTCGATGAGTGCGAGACGACGTTCGAGCACCGCATGAGCGTGCAAAGAGTCTGGGAGGCACCGCGCGTCACGAAGCCCTACAACGATGCCGAGTGGTCGTCCATCGAAGCAGTGGGGCGCGCGGTCGACGCAGACCTCGAGGCTCAGGATGTGCGGCTCACGATGGGCGGAGAACCCACATTCGTGTCGATCGACGATCCGGACGGCGATGAATGGAACACCGCCGCGCTGGGTCCGGGCAAGCGCCGGCTGGCCGCCGATCTATATCACCGCTTG
>Ga0307470_10000742_pt1 | contig 14301 bp, 12 predicted proteins | sample atmos_gasesAM3C__FD_204565 | JGI IMG/M metagenome (GOLD analysis project Ga0307470, IMG submission 204565) | Hardwood forest soil microbial communities from Morgan-Monroe State Forest, Indiana, United States - atmos_gasesAM3C_05 | ecosystem: Environmental > Terrestrial > Soil > Temperate forest... | reverse complement strand
CGGATTTGAGCTCGAGCTCGGCCTGATCGACCAGAACCAGATCGCGCAGCTGAAGGTGGGTGAGCATGATGGGCTATTCGGTGTCGCCGTTGTTGTTCGGACCGCCGTACGCGCCGCGGCCCCAATGCAGTTTCGAACGCAGCAGCCTGTAGTAGTCATACCCCGGCGGGTGCAGCAGCGTGATCTGCGCGTCGGCGCCCTCGACATAGAGATTGTCGCCCTGCTCCAGCTCGCCGAGGGCGGTGCCGTCGCACGTGACCTGGGCCCGCGACTCGAAGCGATCCGACATGCGCAGTTGGATCTGGCTGCCCGCCCGCACCACGATCGGACGGTCGCTCAAAGTGTGCGGGCTGATCGGGGCCAGCACCCACACGTCGAGATCGGGCTCGACGATGGGCCCGCCGCAGGACAGCGCATAGGCGGTCGAGCCGGTGGCCGTGGCGATCACCATGCCGTCGCCGCCATGCGAGTTGACGAAACGCCCGTTGATCGAGGTTTCGAAGTCCATGGTGCGGCCGGTTTCCCATTTATTGACCACCACATCGTTCAAGGCGAGGGCGCTCACGGACTGGGCGCCCTGTTTTTCCAGCCGCGCGGCCAGCAGCGAGCGCCGATCCTCGGTGTAGCGCCCGGCGAGCACCGTGTCCACGTCCTCCAGCATCGAATTGGGACTGACGTCGGTCAAGAACCCCAGCCGGCCGCGGTTGATTCCGAGCAGGGGCACCGAATGTCCGGCCACCAGCCGCGCCGCGTACAGCAACGTGCCGTCGCCGCCGATGGCGATGATGAGATCCGCCCGGGCGGCGAATGATGCTTCCGGGCAGGGCAGCACGCTGTCCGGCCGAAAGGGGAGACCCACGCCGGGGTCGACCAGGGCGCGTACGCCCCTGGAATGGAAATGGCCGGCGAGGCCCAGCATGCATTCGGCGACGCGCGAATCCTTGGAGTTGCCTACCATCGCGATGGATTGAAAGGGAGGTGTCATGAACGATTCCTTGTAGCATGACCGCGACAAGCCGGTCACGCGCTGAAACGATGGTTTGGGCCGAATCGCGGGTCTTGACTTTACGCTAGGCAGCTTCAAACATGTTATATGGAGCGTATGACCGAAGGCACCGAGGAAGGGCTCAACGAGCGGGCGCAGCTGCTGCTCAAAGCCCTGATTGAGAACTACATCCGCGACGGGCAGCCGGTCGGTTCACGCACGCTGTCGCGCGATTCGGGTTTGAGTCTCTCGTCGGCGACCATTCGCAATGTGATGGCCGACCTGGAAGATCTGGGCTTCGTCGCTTCGCCGCACACCTCCGCGGGGCGCATACCCACCGACAAGGGCTACCGCTTTTTCGTCGACACCCTGCTCAAGCTCAAACCCTTGCACCACGAGGAAATCGAGGAAATCGAGCGCCGCTTGACGAGCGATGTGGCGAACGGCCGCTCGCTGGTCCAAACCGTGTCGCAGATGCTGTCGAACGTCTCGCATATGGCGGGTCTCGTGACCTTGCCGAATCCCAACTACGTCGCCCTGTCGCAGATCGAATTCATCGCCCTGTCCGAGAATCGCGCGCTGGCCATCATGGTGATGAGCAACCGCGAGGTGCAGAACCGCGTGGTCCAGCTCGACCGTTACTATTCGACGGAGGAGCTGCGGCGCGCTGCGAATTATCTCAACGAGGCGTTCGCGGGACGCTCGCTGCCGGAGGTCCGGGCCCAGCTGGTCGGGCAGCTGCAGGAGACCCGGCAGCACATGAACCAGATCATGCAGGACGCCATCCAAATGGCTCAGAAGGTCTTCGACACCAAGCCCGACGAGGGGGTCGAATACGTCATCGCCGGCGAAACCAATCTGATGGGATTCGCGGAGCTGTCCAATGTCGACCGGCTGAAGCGCCTATTCGAGGCGTTCAACGAGAAGCACGATATTTTGCGCCTGTTGGACAGCTGTCTACGGGCCGATGGCATCCAAATCTTCATCGGCCAGGAGACAGGCTACCGAATTCTGGACGACATCAGCGTCGTGACGGCGCCCTACATGCTGGACAACCGGGTGGTGGGGGTTTTGGGCATCATCGGACCGACCCGCATGGCCTACGAGAGGGTCATTCCCATCGTGGATGTCACCGCCAAACTGCTGGGTTCGGCCTTGAACGCGCGCAAATAGCCCCCAACAAAGGCGCTTCGAGCGGCACTCATGCCGCCATTCTTTTGAGGGCACAGTTTGTGAACGAAACCAATCAAGCCGAAGGCGCGATACCCGTGGACGCGGGCCCGGAGGGCGGCTCGGACGCGTTGGCCGCGGCCGAGGCCAAGGCTACCGAGAACCGCAACAGCTATTTGCGCGCCGTGGCGGAATTGGAGAATTTCCGCAAGCGCAGCGAGCGCGAGATCGACAATGCGCGCAAGTTCGCCATCGAGCGATTCGCGCAGGAATTGGTCACCGTCGGCGATGCCCTGGAGGCGGGGATCAATGCCGGCGCCGCGAATCCCGGTCCCGTCCTGCTGGAAGGGGCGCAGGCCACATTGCGGCAGCTGCACCGCGCCTTCGACAAGGCCGGCATCAAAATCATCGACCCCGCGGGCCAGCCCTTCGACCCGCAGTGGCATGAGGCCATGGCGGTCCAGGAGAGCGCGGCGCATCCTGCGGATACGGTGTTGTCGGTGGTTCAAAAGGGCTATTCCCTGAACGGGCGATTATTGCGGCCGGCACGGGTCATCGTCAGCAAGACTCCGGGTGCAGTGGGCAATTGAAAATTGCCGCGGACTCCCCCACGTAGCGGTGATTAGGTCAGAATCTTTCAGAGGGTTTTCACATGGGTAAAATGATTGGCATCGATCTCGGCACGACCAATTCCTGCGTCGCGATCATGGAGGGCGGCAAGCCCAAGGTCATCGAGAACAGTGAAGGCGATCGGACGACGCCGTCGATCGTTGCCTTCACCAAGGACGGCGAGGTGCTGGTGGGACAGTCCGCCAAGCGTCAGGCCGTCACCAACCCGGCGAACACCGTGGCCGCGGTCAAACGCCTCATCGGCCGTAAATTCACCGACGAGGTGGTGAAGAAGGACATGAGCATGGTGTCCTATAAGATCATCAAGGCCGACAACGGCGACGCCTGGGTGGAAGTGCAGAGCAAGAAGATGGCGCCTCCCGAGGTCTCGGCGCGGGTCCTCATGAAGATGAAGAAGACCGCCGAGGACTACCTGGGCGAGCCCGTCACCGAAGCCGTCATCACGGTCCCGGCCTATTTCAACGATTCGCAGCGCCAGGCGACCAAGGATGCCGGCCGCATCGCGGGCTTGAACGTCAAGCGCATCATCAACGAGCCGACGGCGGCGGCGTTGGCCTATGGGCTCGACAAGGACGGCGGCGACCGCAAGATCGCGGTCTACGACCTGGGCGGAGGCACCTTCGACGTGTCCGTGATCGAAATCGCGGAGGTGGACGGCGAGCGTCAATTCGAAGTGCTGTCGACCAACGGCGACACCTTCCTGGGCGGCGAAGACTTCGACCTGCGCGTCATCAACTATCTAGCCGATGAATTCAAGAAGGAAAGCGGCATCGACGTGCGCAAGGACCCCCTGGCCATGCAGCGCCTGAAGGAGGCGGCGGAGAAGGCCAAGATCGAGCTTTCCTCGAGCCAGCAGACCGAAATCAACCTGCCGTATATCACGGCGGACGCGGCGGGCCCCAAGCATCTCAACATGAAGCTGACCCGTGCCAAGCTCGAATCCCTGGTCGAAGATCTGGTACAGAAAACCATGGAGCCCTGCCGTATCGCGCTCAAGGATGCCGGCTTGAGCATGAAGGACGTGAGCGAGGTCATTCTGGTCGGCGGCCAGACCCGTATGCCGCTGGTGCAGCAGGCGGTGAAGGACCTGTTCGGCAAGGAACCGCGCAAGGACGTGAATCCCGACGAGGCAGTGGCGGTCGGCGCCGCAATCCAGGCCGGGGTGCTCTCCGGAGACGTCAAGGACGTGCTGCTGCTCGACGTGACCCCCCTGTCGTTGGGGATCGAAACGCTGGGCGGCATCATGACCAAGGTGATCGAGAAGAACACCACCATCCCGACCAAGGCGTCGCAGACGTTCTCGACCGCGGACGACAACCAGACGGGCGTTACCATCCATGTGCTGCAGGGCGAACGCGATCGCGCGAGCGACAACAAGTCGCTCGGCCGATTCGATCTCACGGACATTCCGCCGGCTCCGCGCGGCATGCCGCAGATCGAGGTGGCTTTCGACATCGACGCCAACGGCATTTTGAATGTCTCGGCCAAGGACGTGAAAACCGGCAAGGAACAGCGCATCGTCATCAAGGCTTCCAGCGGGTTGTCGGAGGCTGAGATCAAGCGCATGGTCGGCGACGCCGAGGCCCATGCCGAGGAGGACAAGAAGTTCCGCGAGCTCGTGGGCGCCCGCAACAAAGCCGATGCGACCATTCATACGGTCGAAAAGGCGCTCAAGGATGTCGGCGACAAGATCTCCGACGACGAGAAGAAGGCGGCGAACGAGGCGGTTGCGGCCGTCAAGACGGCGATGAGCAGCGACGATCGCGAAGATATCGAGCGCAAGACCCAGGCTCTCGAGCAGGCGTCGACGGCGCTGCTGCAGAAAATGTACGAGCAGTCGGCAGCGGGCGCCGGCGCCGCGGGCGACACTGGGGGGCCAAGCGGTCACACGGAAAAGCCCAAGGACGACGTGCTGGATGCCGAATTCGAAGAGGTCAAGGAAAGCGATCGTAAGAAGGCCTAAAGGCGCCGGTCTTGGTAGGATTATGTTGAGCTGAACCGCCGGTACCGTGGTATCGGCGGTTCGTTTTTATGGGCGGCCCCCAAAAGAAAGGCGAGCAATGGCGAAGCAGGATTATTACAAGCTCCTGGATGTGACCAGGACCGCTACCGACGCGGATATCAAGAAGGCGTACCGCCGCCTCGCCATGAAATATCATCCGGACCGCAATCCGGACGATCCGGAATCGGAGCACAAATTCAAGGAGGCCAAAGAGGCCTACGAGGTCCTGTGCGATCCGCAGAAGCGCGCCGTCTATGATCAGTTCGGACATGCCGGACTCGAAGGCGGCCGCGGCGGCGGCTTCAGTGCCGGCGAGGCCTTCGGCGACATCTTCGGTGAAATGTTCGGCGACATTTTCTCCGGCGGCCAGCGCGGCCGGTCGCAGGTATTCCGCGGCGCCGACTTGCGCTACGAGCTGGAGCTGGATCTCGAGCAGGCCGTATTCGGCACCGACACCGAGATCAAGATTCCCTCCCTGGCCGAGTGCAAGACCTGCAAGGGTTCGGGCGCCGCCAAGGGGACGGTGCCGAAGACCTGCGATACCTGCCACGGCCAGGGCCAGGTGCGCGTGCAGCAGTCGATTTTCACCATCCAACAACCCTGCCCGCGCTGCAAGGGCCGCGGCAAGATCATCGGCAACCCCTGCGATACCTGCTTCGGCCAGGGTCGGGTGCGCCAGGAAAAGACCCTGCCCGTCACCGTACCCGCCGGGGTGGACACCGGCGACCGCATCCGCCTGAACGGCGAGGGCGAGGCGGGCCGCAACGGCGGACCCGCCGGAGACTTGTACGTCGAGGTGCGGGTCCGCGAACACGCCATCTTCGAGCGCGAAGGCAGCCATCTATCCTGCGAGGTGCCGATCAGCTTTACCACGGCCGCCCTCGGCGGTTCAGTGGAAGTGCCGACGCTCGACGGCGAGGTGATCCTGAAGATACCCGGCGAGACGCAATCCGGACGGGTATTCCGCGTGCGCGAGAAGGGCGTTCGTCCGGTGCGCGGCGGTGCGGCGGGCGACTTGTTTTGCAGAGTCGTGGTGGAGACTCCGGTGAGCCTCGATTCAGAGCAAAGGGAGCTGCTGAAGAAATTCGAGGCCTCGCTGCGGCAGGGTACCCATCAGCCGCGCGAGCAGTCCTTCTTCGAGGGCGTCAAGAAATTCTTCACCGGCGCGGTCGACTAGGGACCGTCCGTATGGCCGCCCTGGCAATTTTCGGCATCACGGGGCGCATGGGGCAGTCGTTGCTGCGCGCGCTCGAGGATACGCCGGCCTTCAGCTTGAGCGGTGCCATCGCCTCGCCCCACAGCGGCCGGCTGGGGCAGGACGCGGCCGGCGAGGGCGCGCCCACCGGCGTGTTGATCACCGCGGATCCCGCCTTGGGGATTCGGGGGGCGTCGGCAGCAGTCGATTTCAGTTCGAGCGGCGGCGTCGCGGCGCATGCGCGCGCCTGTGCGGCCGCGGGCGTCCCTTTGCTGATCGGCGTCACCGGCCTCGACGCCGCGAGCCGCGCCGATGTTGCGCAGGCGGCGCGCGATATTCCGGTGCTGGTTGCTCCCAATACCAGCGTCGGCGTGAGCGTGGTGGCCAAATTGGTGTCGACGGCGGCCTCAGGGTTGGGCCCTTCCTACGATGTGGAGATCTTCGAGGCGCACCACCGCGCGAAACGCGACGCCCCGTCGGGTACCGCGCTGGCCTTGGGCGAGGCGGTCGCAGAGGCTCGTGGGCGGGACTTGGCCCAAGTTGCCGTCTATGACCGGGCCGGCCAGGACGCGCCGCGTACGCGCGGCAGCATCGGTTTCTCGAGCTTGCGCGCCGGCGACATCGTGGGCGAGCACACGGTGACTTTCGCGGCCGACGGAGAGCGGGTCGAGATCACCCACCGCGCCACCGATCGAATTACCTTTGCCCGGGGCGCCCTGCGGGCGGCCGAATGGCTGATCGGGCGGCCGGCGGGTCTGTACGGCATGCAGCATGTGCTTGGGCTTTAGAAGAAGCATGGACAGTCACCGCGGGCATCGTTAATATTCGCGCCCGGAAACTGATGGCGAATTACCCATGAAGCGGGAGGACGTTCTGAAGGAGCGCCTCCCGCTTTGCGCATCTGCGGAAAGCGCCGTAGCGCAAAGCGAGGAACCGGAGTGTCGACACCTGCAGTGCTAGCTCTCGAAGATGGCACCGTGTTCCGTGGCGTCTCAGTAGGCGCAAAAGGCAACACGACTGGTGAAGTAGTTTTCAATACGGCGATGACGGGGTACCAGGAGATCCTCACGGATCCTTCGTACTGCCGGCAAATCGTCACGCTGACATATCCTCACGTCGGCAATACCGGCACCACCCCGGAGGATCTGGAATCGGGCGCGGTGTATGCCGCCGGCCTGGTGGTTCGCGATTTACCCCTGCTGCATTCGAATTGGCGCTCCACCGAGTCGCTGGCGAGCTTCCTGCTCCGCTGCAAGGTGGTGGCGATCGCCGATATCGATACCCGCAAACTGACCCGCCTGCTGCGCGAGAAAGGCGCGCAGTCCGGCTGCATCATGACCGGCGACAACATCGATGAGACCGCGGCCGTGCGTGCCGCCAAGAAATTTCCCGGCTTGAAGGGGATGGACCTCGCCAAGGCGGTGTCGACCAAGAAGATCTATCAGTGGAATGACGGCTTGATCTGGAAATCGTCGAGCAAGCCGCCGCGGCCGCAGAGCCGATTGCACGTCGTCGCCTACGACTTCGGCATGAAGCGGAATATTTTGCGCATCCTGTCGGAGCACGGGTGCCGCATGACCGTCGTGCCGGCACAAACTACTGCAGATCAAGTATTTGCGATGAATCCTGATGGTATTTTCTTAAGTAACGGACCGGGAGATCCTGAGCCCTGCGACTACGCCATCACGGCGTTGAAGCGCTTTCTGGAGACCGATCTGCCGATCTTCGGTATTTGCCTGGGCCATCAATTGCTGGGGTTAGCGAGCGGCGCGAAAACGGTGAAAATGAAGTTCGGCCATCATGGGGCCAATCATCCGGTATCGGAAATCGATTCCGGCCGGGTGCTGATCTCGAGTCAGAACCATGGCTTCGCGGTGGACGAGAGCACATTGCCGGCCACGCTGCGCGCCACGCATCGATCGTTGTTCGACGGCTCCCTGCAGGGCCTGGCGCGCACCGACCGTCCGGCATTCAGCTTCCAGGGGCACCCGGAGGCCAGCCCCGGCCCCCATGATCTGCGGCTGCTGTTCGAGCACTTCATGTACTTGATGGTGAAACGCATGCAAGCCAATTCGCGGGGCCGCAATCCCGTCAAGCAAAAGTCGGCCGAGAGTTAAGTGCCCAAGCGGACGGATCTCAACAGCATTCTGATCATCGGCGCGGGACCCATCATCATCGGTCAAGCCTGCGAGTTCGATTATTCTGGAGCTCAAGCGTGTAAGGCTTTGAAAGAAGAAGGTTATCGAGTCGTGTTGGTGAACTCGAACCCGGCCACCATCATGACCGATCCGGAAACCGCGGACGCCATCTACATCGAGCCGATCAATTGGCGGACCATTGCCCGCATTATCGAAAAAGAGCGGCCGAGCGCCCTGCTGCCCACCATGGGCGGCCAGACGGCGCTGAACACCGCGCTCGATCTGGTGCGCGAGGGGGTGCTGGAGAAGTTCAGCGTGGAACTGATCGGCGCCTCGCAGCGCGCCATCGACATGGCGGAGGATCGAGAATTGTTCCGCCGCGCCATGGCCGACATCGGCCTCGAGACCGCGCGCGCGCGCATCGCCCATAGCATGGAAGAGGCCTTGGCGGTGCAGTCGGAAATCGGCTTCCCGACGGTCATCCGGCCGTCGTTCACCTTGGGCGGCAGCGGCGGGGGCATCGCCTACAACCGCGAGGAATTCGAAGTCATCGTCGCGCGCGGCCTCGACGCCTCGCCCACCAATGAGGTGCTGCTCGAGGAATCCGTCCTCGGCTGGAAAGAATACGAAATGGAAGTCGTCAGAGACCGAATCGATAACTGCATCATTGTTTGCTCCATCGAAAACCTCGATCCCATGGGCGTGCACACCGGCGATTCGATCACCGTGGCGCCGGCGCAGACCCTGACGGACCGGGAGTACCAGCGCCTGCGCGACGCGTCCATCGCGGTGCTGCGCAAGATCGGCGTGGATACCGGCGGCTCGAATGTGCAGTTCGCGGTCAATCCCGACGACGGCAGGATTCTGGTCATCGAAATGAACCCGCGGGTGTCGCGCTCCTCGGCGCTCGCCTCCAAGGCGACCGGTTTTCCGATCGCCAAGATCGCCGCGAAACTGGCGGTGGGCTACACGCTGGACGAACTCAAGAATGAAATCACCGGCGGCTCGACCCCGGCCTCGTTCGAGCCCACCATCGACTACGTCGTCACCAAGATCCCGCGCTTCACGTTCGAGAAGTTTCCGGGCTCGAACACCCGCCTGACCACCCAGATGAAATCGGTGGGCGAGGCGATGGCCATCGGCCGCACCTTCCAGGAATCGATGCACAAGGCGCTGCGCAGCTTGGAGACCGGTTTGGACGGCTTCGACGAGCAATTGACCCTGCCGCTGACCGATGAGGCGTCCGAGAAGCTCTCCTACGAGCTGCGTTGGCCGGGACCGAACCGGATCCTGTATGTGGCCGATGCGTTTCGGGCGGGCTGGACGCCGGCGCAGATCTTCGACGCCACCAGGATCGATCCCTGGTTCCTGGCGCAGATCGAGGATTTGCTGCGCGAGGAGGCGCTGCTGGTCAAGGACGGTTTTGAAAGCCTCGAGCTGCCGCGCCTGCGCGCGCTCAAGCGCAAGGGCTTCTCCGATTCGCGCATTGCGAAACTGGTGGGGCGCGACGAAGCGGCGATTCGCAGCCGCCGCCGCAAGCTCGGCCTGCACCCCGTGTACAAGCGCGTCGACACCTGCGCCGCGGAGTTCTCGACCTCCACCGCCTACCTGTATTCGACCTACGAAGAAGAGTGCGAGGCGAATCCCAGCAGCCGGCGCAAGATCATGATCTTGGGCGGCGGACCGAATCGCATCGGGCAGGGCATCGAATTCGACTATTGCTGCGTGCACGCTGCCATGGCGCTGCGCGAAGACGGCTTCGAAACTCTCATGGTGAATTGCAATCCCGAAACGGTCTCGACCGATTACGACACGTCGGACCGCCTGTACTTCGAGCCTCTGACCTTCGAAGACGTCATGGAGATCATCGAGAAGGAGAAGCCCGAGGGAGTCATCGTGCAGTTCGGCGGGCAGACGCCGCTGAAGCTGTCGCGGGCGCTCGCCGCAGCGGGCGCGCCCATCATCGGCACCACCCCCGACAGCATCGACGTCGCCGAGGACCGCGAGCGCTTTCAAAAATTGGTGACTGCCTTGAAGCTCAAACAGCCTGCCAACGCCTCGGCGCGCACCGAGGAGTCGGCCGTGCTGCTGGCGCGGGAGGTCGGGTTTCCGCTGGTGGTGCGGCCGAGCTACGTGCTGGGCGGCCGCGCCATGGAAGTGGTGTTCAACGAGGACGACCTGCGGCAGTACATGATCGACGCAGTGAAGGTGTCGAATGACAGCCCGGTTCTGTTGGATCGGTTTCTGGACCTCGCCATCGAGGTGGATGTCGACGCCGTGAGCGACGGCGAGGACGTGCTGATCGGCGGCATCATGGAGCATATCGAGCAAGCCGGCGTGCATTCGGGCGACTCCAGCTGCTCGCTGCCGCCCAACGGCTTGACCCAGGAAATCCAAGACGAGCTGCGGGTGCAGACGCGCAAGCTCGCGAAAGCGCTCAACGTCGTCGGCTTGATGAACATTCAATTCGCCATACAGAGCGGCGTGATATACATATTGGAGGTCAATCCGCGGGCCTCGCGCACCGTTCCCTTCGTTTCCAAGGCCACCGGCATTCCCCTGGCCAAGGTCGCGGCGCGCGTCATGACGGGAAAGACCCTGGCGGTGCAGCAGCGCACCCTGGAGCGCATTCCCCCGTACTTCTCGGTCAAGGAGGCGGTGTTTCCGTTCGTCAAATTTCCCGAGGCCGACCCCATACTAGGTCCCGAAATGAAATCCACCGGCGAGGTGATGGGGACCGGACACACCTTCGGCGAGGCCTACGCCAAGGCGCAGGCGGCGTCCGGGGTGATCCTGCCGACGCACGGCCTATGCTTCATCAGCGTGCGCGACCGCGACAAGCCCGCCGCGGCGGTGCTGGCGCAGATGTTGATCGCGCGCGGCTTTGAGATTGCCGCCACCGGCGGCACGGCGCTGGTGCTGGAGGAGGCCGGAGTGACGTGCCGGCGGGTCAATAAGGTGCGGGAGGGTCGCCCGCACGTCGTCGATATGATAAAAAACGACGAGGTGGCATTGATCGTCAATACCACCGAAGGCAAGCAAGCGGTGCGCGAGTCGCGCTCGATTCGCCGCGAGGCGGTCGCGCGCAAGGTGACCTACTACACAACGGTGGCCGGGGCGCGGGCGACATGCGACGCGCTCGATCATCTGGGCGACATCGAAGTGAACCGGCTGCAGGATTTGCACAAGGAAATGTTGGCGTGAAGCGGACCCCCAGACCTCAGCACGATGAGTTGCCGGCGTGATCAAACGCACTCCAATGACTCTTCGCGGCGCCGAGCGGCTGCGAGCGGAGTTGAAGCAGCTCAAGAGCGAGGCTCGCCCGAACGTCATCAAGGCGATCGCGGAGGCGCGCGCCCATGGAGATCTGAGCGAGAACGCCGAATACCACGCCGCGCGCGAACAGCAGAGCTTCATCGAAGGGCGCATCAACGACATCGAGAATCGCCTGTCGAATTCCGAGGTCATCGACGTCACCAAATTGACCGCCAGCGGCCGGGTGGTGTTCGGCTCGACCGTCGAGCTCGAAGATCAGGACGGCGGCAACAAGGTCGTGTACCAGCTGGTCGGCGACGATGAGGCCGACATCAAGCGGGGCCTGCTGTCGGTGTCCTCGCCGATCGCACGCGCTGTCATCGGAAAATCCGAAGGCGACGTCGTGGATGTGACCACACCGGGCGGCACGCGCAGCTACGAGATCGTGTCCGTGCGCTACATTTGATCGCTCGACGCGACGTGACCCGTGCTGGGTAACGCTTTTCGCGTGCTGCTCGTGCTGTGGGCAGGCAGTCTGTGGTCGCTGGCCGCATGGGTGGCGCCTACGTTGTTCTATGCGCAGAGCGATCGGCACCTGGCGGGCGTTTTGGCCGCCAGGTTGTTCAGCATCGAGACCTACGTCGGTTTGGGCGTGGCGGCGCTTGCGCTGTTTCGCCCAAGCAGGGCGAAATTCGTTTGGGGCTATGCAGCGGTTGCGCTGCTGTCCGTCAACGAATGGGCCCTGAAGCGGGTCATGGCGCAGGCCCATGCCCACGGCAGCGCGGCGGGCCTCGGGTTTGGCGCCTGGCACGGCGTGTCGGCGCTCCTCTATGTGTTGGCCTGTCTGGCGGTGCTGCGCCTAGTCTGGAATGAGGATTTTCGGTAGTTCGTCGCGCCGCCGGTAAAAGACTCCGACATGACCGACCCGCTGCACGAGCTCGCTGGTCGTACGGCTCGCGAGCAGCGCCAATGCATCGTTGCGGGCATCGCGTTCTCCGACTCGGGCGCTCACTTTGACCAATTCATGGTCGGTCAAGGCGCGGTCCAGTTCTGCGACCACCGCATCGGTCAGCCCGGCGTTGCCGAGCATGACGATCGGGTTCATCGGATGCGCGAGGCGGCGCAGGTGCTTCTTTTGTTTTTCGCTGAGTGCCATGCTCGGATTATAGTCTCTCAGCGCAATCGTAGTATCCATGCCCAAGCGTTCAAAAAGCAGTGCTCGTTGGCTCGCCGAACATGCCAGCGACGAGTTCGTCAAGCGCGCGCAGCGCGAGGGGTGGCGCTCGCGCGCGGTATTCAAGCTGGCGCAGATTCAGGAGAGCGAACGGCTGCTCAGGCCCGGAATTCGCTGCGTCGACTTGGGCGCGGCGCCCGGCGGCTGGAGCCAATATGCCGCGCGCATCATCGGCGGCTCGAGCCGCATCGTGGCGACGGACATCCTGGCCATGGATGCCATACCCGGCGTCGATTTCGTGCAGGGTGATTTTCGCGAGCCAGAGGTTCTGGAGCAGGTTCTGCGCTGTGTCGGCGCCGACAAAGTCGACCTTGTTTTGTCGGATATGGCCCCCAACATGGCAGGCATAGATGCAGTTGACCAACCCCGATCGATGTATTTGGCGGAGTTGGCGCTGGAGTTTGCGGATCGAGTGCTGGCGCCGGGAGGCGATTTGCTTTTGAAATTATTTCAAGGCGCGGGATTCGATCAGATCATCAAGGATGCCCGCGGCCGTTATGGACGGGTGGTGACGAAAAAGCCGAAGGCGTCACGAACACGCAGCCCTGAGATCTATCTGTTGGCGCGGCAGTTTGGGATGGTGTAAGTTCGGGGGGCCGTAGGGAGGCTCCCCTCGAGGGAAGGGCCGCCGAGGCGGGACCGTCCAAGGGTGACAGCCGGTCCGGGACGACCCGCTGGTTTTTGGTCTTAAGTGTCGCGGCTGTAGGTGAAACTTGAACGATTTGACGAAACAAATTTTGCTCTGGGTCGCACTGGCGGTCATTCTTCTCGCTATTTTCAGCCAATTCGGCATGCGCACCGGTCAGCCGGCGACCATCGATTATTCGCAGTTTCTCTCCGAAGTGAAGAGCAACAACGTCGATTCGGTCACGCTCAAGGGCGAGATCATCGAGGGCAAGCGGCGCTCGTCCGGCGATTCGTTCGTCACCTATAACCCGGAGACCAGCAATGGCGCGTTGATCGGCCTGCTGCAATCGCAGGGCGTCAAATTCCGCGGCGAGCCGCCGAAGCAGCAATCGGTATTCCTGCAATTGCTCATATCCGCCTTCCCCATCCTGATTCTCATCGGCTTCTGGGCCTACTTCATGCGCCAGATGCAAGGCGCATCGGGTGGACGCGGGGCGATGTCCTTCGGCAAGAGCCGCGCCCGTCTCCTGGGCGAAGATCAGGTCAATGTAACCTTTGCCGATGTCGCGGGGGTCGAGGAAGCGAAGCAAGAAGTGGTCGAAATCGTCGACTTCTTGAAAGATCCCGGCAAGTTCCAGAAACTTGGCGGCAAGATCCCGAAAGGTGTGCTCATGGTCGGTTCCCCGGGAACCGGCAAGACTCTGCTGGCTCGTGCCATCGCCGGCGAAGCCAAAGTGCCGTTTTTTACGATTTCCGGGTCGGATTTCGTGGAAATGTTCGTCGGCGTGGGCGCGTCGAGAGTGCGCGACATGTTCGAGCAGGCCAAGAAGCACGCTCCCTGCATCATTTTCATCGATGAAATCGACGCCGTCGGCCGGCACCGCGGCGCAGGCCTCGGCGGCGGGCACGACGAGCGCGAACAGACGCTCAATCAGCTGCTGGTCGAGATGGATGGCTTCGAGGGCAATGAAGGCATCATCGTGATTGCGGCCACCAACCGGCCCGACGTACTGGACCCCGCGCTGCTGCGCCCGGGCCGATTCGATCGCCAAGTGGTCGTGCCCT
>Ga0307470_10000741_pt1 | contig 14323 bp, 13 predicted proteins | sample atmos_gasesAM3C__FD_204565 | JGI IMG/M metagenome (GOLD analysis project Ga0307470, IMG submission 204565) | Hardwood forest soil microbial communities from Morgan-Monroe State Forest, Indiana, United States - atmos_gasesAM3C_05 | ecosystem: Environmental > Terrestrial > Soil > Temperate forest... | reverse complement strand
GCGCGTTATTTCGGGGGGTCGCCAGGCGTTACCCCTACCGTTACCCTGGTCGCTTGTGTGCTACACGCTGTCTCGTTTGCTGAGCCGCTAAATGCTTGGTTTTGCTGGTAGCGGGGGCCGGGATCGAACCGGCGACCTACGGATTATGATTCCGCCGCTCTGACCAGCTGAGCTACCCCGCCATCAGGTCCAATGCTTAGCGGCCCCGGACGCTTCCAGCTTTCGCAAGCTGGGGAACGTCGCGGGTCCGCAGGGGTATGTAGTCGAGGCGGCAACGGCGAGCAAGCCGCAGCGGCAGGGCCTCCGCCAGCCTCGGAACGGGCGGGCGCCGCCCGCCTCACTGGCCGAAAAGATAATTGAACCGCGCGGTGATGCTGTCGCTGCGCAACCCGACGCCGTAGCCCTCCGGCGTCGCCGGCACGAAGCCGGCCGCGGCCGATCCGTTGATGTCGTTCCCTCGGCCGAGATCGGTGTGCATGAATTCTAAGCCGAGCGAGATGCGGCGCGTGAGCTTGACCTCAACGCCGCCGCCCACGGTCCAGCCGGTATGCACCGCCGAGCCCTGCGCGAGCACGCCGAACGCGTTGTCGCGAATGCTCGTCTCGACATTGCCGGCGGCAAAACCGCCCTTGATGTAAGGCAGCCAAGTGTCGAAGCCGTAGCCGACGCGGCCGGTCACGGTGGTCAGCCAAGTGAGCTTCGAGGACCACACGTCGGTCGCGGGGAAAAAGGGGCTGGCAAAGCTGCGGTCGAAGTCGGCCGCCGACCCCGATGCCTCGATGCCGAACACCAGCCGGTTATACTGAAAATTGTAGCCGAGCTGCCCGCCGCCGATCACGCCGCTTCCGCTATCGCGCGTCGACGAATTCAGCGGCGAGAAATATGCGGACGCACCCAGGTTGCGCCAGCGCACGCTGTCCCCGCCGTAGCCGACGTTGCCGCCGAGATAGAAGCCGGCCCAGCTCGCCGGCACGTCGACCGGCGGGGGACTTCGCACATAGGGGATGTCGGCGGCCAGGGCGAACTCAATCGCCGCAGCGCTGGCGCATGCGACGACGGCGAGCGTTCGACCGACACGGAAAAGCATAGGCCTCTCCTCCTCGTCGCCCCGACTGGAGGTGTCGGCAGTCTGTCCGCAACATTGGCGAAAGCGCGGCTTCGATGCGTTCCCTTCTCGACAAGGTTAATGAATCTTTGTGCTAGGCGGAACGCGAAGGTAATGGAGCACGGGTTAGGGACGAACGCGGGCGGCACCGCCGTACCGCTGCTCGAGCGCGTGGCGCGACATGAACATCCGGGTGCGGCCCCGGCGCAGCGTGTCGCGTCGGAGCGCCGCTCTATTGCGCGTCAACACGACCAGCGAGATTTGGATGTTTTCACCGAAGCGGCGGGCGTGTTCCGAAAGGGTCAGCGCGCTTGCGCCGGGGACGAGCTCGAAGCCGTAGCGGCCGAGCAGGCGCGCCATCTGCTCATCGCGCTCAGGATTGGCGAACATCAACGTGCAGCGCACCACGGCGATGTCGGCAAGATCGGGTCGCGTGGCGAGATACGCACGAGCTACTGCAACGAGTGCTCGAAAGAGAGGTGCATCTGCCGCGCCCACGCGATCGAGGCGCCCTCTTTGGGCATCGCCGGGATTTGCTCGTTCCATAAATGCAGGTCGACGAAGCGCTCGCCGGCGCGGCCGCACGTGCCGTCGGCGAGCACAAGCGGCCGCTCAAGGCGTCCCACTCTGATGCGCAAAATGCAGGTCGGGTCGCTGGTGAATTCGACCACGGAGTTCCAGCGGCGCAGCGCGGCGTCGATCGCGAAAACGATGCGTTCCAGCAAGGCATGCCGGCGTCTCCCTCCCGCCGGTCCCACGAATTGCATTCGTCCCGACCTAAGCATTGGATCCGCCAGGCCGCCTTGTCGCGATCCTACAATCCATTAATCTCTTGTGGATTCCAACCCGTCGCGAAGTGTCGGATAGCAAACGGTCCATGGCGCTGACGCTGGTGATATCGCCCACGCCGCGGACGCTGCCGTTGCGCTCGTCCGGGCAAAGGCAAGGGTTGCAGGGCAAGAAGCGCGGAGCCGGGGACGGCGGGCAAGAGCGACGCTGGCCCGCTTCCTGCATGGCGCGGCGAAAGACGGCCCATGCCGCGAGCAATGGAGGGGATGCGATGCAGACGATCCGATCGATGGCGCTGGGGGCGATCATCGCTCTCGCCGCCTTGGCGCAACCTGCCGTCGCGCAGGACAAGGTGAAGGTCGGGGTGTTCCCGACGGCGTCGTCGCTGCCTTATTTCGTCGCCATCGAGCGCGGGTTTTTCAAGGAACAGAACATCGAACCCGAGACCATCCGGCTCATCGGCGGCCCGCCCAACATCGCGGCGATGATCAGCAATCAGATCGAGGCTGCCATCGTGCTCGTGACCATCGAGGGGATGAACGCCAATCTCAAGAAGCCGGGCGTCGCGATGTACATCGGCGTGCACAGCCAAAGCAAAGCCTACCAGATGGAGCAATTCGTCGTGCGCACCGGCTATCCGGCGACGGAGATCAAGGATCTCAAGGGCGCGCGCATCATGTCGGCGCCGGGGCCCGCCAACCTCGTCGCGGCGAAGGCGATCCTCGCCAAGGTCGGACTCAAGGAGGGCGACTATACGATCGACCAGCTCGACATGAGCCAGCACGTCAATGTCATGACCAGCGGGACCTTCGATGCCGGCTACACGCTCGAGCCACAGGCCTCGACCATGCGCAAGCTCGGCGTCGCGCGCACGCTCGAAGCCGGCGTCATCGCCAAGTACATCCTGGGCGACGAGAACGGCAACGCATTTGCGGCCGGCTGTGCCGTCACAAGCGACTTCATCAAGAACCGCCCCGACGTCGCCCGGCGCTTCGCCGCCGTGTGGAAAAAAGGCATCGACTTCGTCAATGGCAACCCGCAGGAGGCGCGCAAGTATCTCGCCAAGAACACGCTCACCCCGGAAGACGTCGTCGATACGGTGCCGATGGTGCGCTACTACATGGCGGGCGAGCTGACGGACAAGCACAAGGCGGAGTTCCAGAAGTTCATCGATTTCTCGACCGCGGTCGGCACGCTGCCGGAGCGCGTGGACATCACCAAATATCTGCAGGCGTATTGACGTCATGGCCGGGCATAGCGCGTCGGAAGACGCGCGTGAACGCGCTTGTGTCCCGGCCATCCACGTCTTCCTCTTTGGAGCGCGCTCGTTCGAAGTTGAATCAGCGCGAGCGGCGAACTCGGTTCTACCCTCCCCCTTGTCGGGAGGGTCGGCGCACGCAGGCAAGCTTGCGCAGCCTGCGCAGGCTTGGCTGCGCTGCGCCGGGGTGGGGGTCGTGCAGTGATCTGCTGACGGACCCCCACCCCCAACCCCTCCCACAAGGGGGAGGGGAGCACACCGAGCACGCGGCGCGAACGTTTTCCAATCCAAAACGAATATGTGCTAGGCCTGCAGGACGTCGATGCCCACGACAAGCGCGGGCATGACGAACGAGAGACAGACGCTCGATGACTCGAGGCGACTTACCGCCTCAGTCCCGCCCCGCCTCCACGAGCTTTTGCGCCAACAGTGCCGGATTGGTGTACATGGCCTCGTGGTCCCCGGGCATCGCCACGTAGCGGAATCGCCGCAGACGATTGGAGAAGCGCGGGTGCCACGAGCGTTCCGGCATTGGCACGCGGATGTCCTCGGTCGCGTGCAGATAGCTCTTCGGCACGTCGAGCGTGAAGAATTTTTTCAGATCGAGCTTGTCGCGGAACGGCTGGATCGGCTGCGGCGTCCAGTTGCCGTAGAACCGGAGCGCATCCTCCCGGCTCACGGTGTTGAAAAATGCGTCGCGCACCATATCGAACGGCGGAAGAAAGGTGTCGTCGCCGCTCGCCCTTGCGCCGCGTTCGGTGTGCTCGACGTTCTGCGGCGTTTCGTCGAACAGACACTGGCTGTCATTGAGCACGAAGGCGTTGAAGAACACGAGACGCCTGAGGCGTTGCGGCTCCGCTTCCGCCACCTTGGCGATGATCGTGCCGCCGTAGCTGTGTCCGACGAGGACCACGCCGCCGAGCTCCTGCGACACGAAGAAGTCGACGATCGACTTCGTGCAGACCGCGTGGTCGACCCGCCGATCGGCATTGCGCCCGTTGCCGGCGATGGTCGGGGCATGCACGACGTGACCGCCATTGCGCAAATGCGCGGCAACCTCGTCCCAGCACGAGCCGTCATGCCAGGCCGTGGATGAGCACGAATGTCAGCATCGCCCGTCATGCCCGCGCATAGCGCGTCGGAAGACGCGCGTGAACGCGCTTATGGCGCGGGCATCCACGTCTTTTGGGCCTCAAGCGAAGACGTGGATGGCCGGGACAAGCCCGGCCATGACGCCAGTTTCTGGTTCGACGTGAATGCACGCCTTAACCCCCGAACGGCCGCTCTTTTGCCAGCCGGTCGACCGCCTCCTTGGCGATAGTTAGATCGAACAGCTGCTGTTCCGGGACCTTCTTCTCCACGTAGGTGAAATAGTCGGCCCAGTAGTTCTGCATCGCCATCACCGACTTCACGTTCGGGACCCCGTCTTCGTTGACGTAGGACCAGTTTGGCGCGATGGCGCGCACCAGCTCAGGCTTCCCCAGCGCGGTCGTGCGGGCAAGTATTTCGACGATCTCCGTGTTGGCATCGGGATTCGCCGCTGCGGCGTTGAATTCCTTCGCGCCCTGCAGATAGGCCATGGTGAAGCGCACGACGACGTCGCGCTTGTCCTTCAGGTAGTCGCGTTTGGCGGCGTACATCGCGATTTGACCGTCCGGGTCGACCTCATCGCCCTTGGCGACGACCGGCCCGGCCTTGTTGTTCTGGGCGAAGAGGCCGAACTGGTAAGCAAGATCGGTGGCGTCGACCTGCTTGGTCCCCAACATCTTCATGAGATCCGGCTGTGGGACGTTGGTGATCCACTGCACGTCCTTGCGCGGGTCGAGCCCGGCACGTTGTAAGGCGAGCGCGGACGTATATTGGTTGATGCTGCCCAGCGCGCTCAGTCCGATCTTCTTACCCTTGAGCTTTGCAAAGTCCGCCAGACCATGCACGCCTTGGTCGTAAAGCTCCTGCGTCACGTTCATCGCCGTATAGGCACGGCCGACCTTGTTGTTGCCGCGATCGAGAAAGAGCACGAGCGGCGCACCCTTGGCGATCGAGTTGAACAGTCCGGCGTTGGCGGTCATGAAGGTGATGTCGAGCTCGCCTGAAATCAGCGCCGGCACCGCCAGGGCTCCGTCGATGAACATCTTCGTATCGATGTCGATGCCGAGCCGCTTGAAGTAGCCCTTTTCGCGGGCGACGAGAAAGCCGCCGCCGGTGATGAACGGGCCTTCTCCGACGCGCACGAGATCGGCGCAGCGGCCGGGGGCCGCCGGCAGGGCAGCCGCGGCGGCGAGGGTCAAGACTAGCGTTGAAAAAATTCGGCGTGTCAGCATGGCCATGTCTCCTTGTGCTCAGTGCCCGTCGTGGAGCGCCGTCCACGGTGCCACCCGGCGGTCGATCCATTGCTGCGCCTTGATCACGAGCGCGCCCATGACCGCGAGTACGACCAGGCTCGCGAACACTTTCTCGGTCTCCATCACCTGTCCGGCATGAATGAGTAGATAGCCCATGCCGCTCTCCCCGGATCCGCCGATCATTTCGGCGGCGACCACGAGAATGATCGTTACGCCCATTCCCAGATGCAGCCCGGCGAAGATGCTCGGTATCGCGGCGGGAATGACCACTTTCATCTGCACCTGCCGCCGATTGGCCCCCAGATCCTTGGCGGCCTTGATCAGCCCCTGATCGGCCTGACGGATGCCGGAATAGGCGCTGATGACGATGGGAAAAAATGCCGAAACGGCACTAATTACGATCTTATAGGTCTCGCCGGTGCCGAGCCAGATGATGAGCAGGGGGATGAGCGAAATTTTCGGCAACGGATAGAGCGCCGCGATCCATGGGTCGGCCACGCGCGCCGCGATCCGCGACATGCCCATCACGATTCCGACCATGACGCCGGCCACGGCCGCGACGGCAAATCCGGCGAAAATCCGCAGCAGCGTAACCCCGAGATTAAAGCCCATGGAGCCGTCCGCGATCATGCGCAGCAAGTATTCGACGATGGCACTCGGCGCCGGCAGATAGATCGGCGCAATGCCGCGCAGGTCGACGAGAGCCTCCCAGCCGGCGACGAACGCGACCACGGTAAGCGCGGGCAGCGTCAACTCCAGGATGCGGCGGCCGCGCGCGGAGAGCTTCATTGCGCCTCCTCCAGCATTGCCGCCTGCTGCTCCAGCGATTTCATCACCTCCTCGCGGATGAGGTGAAAGGCGCGGTCGAACAGCATTCCGAATTCCTTCGTGCTGACGAGCTCAAGCGAGCGCGGCCGCGGCAGATCGACGGTGATCACCTCCTTGATCCGGCCGGGACGCGCGGTCATCACGATGACCTCGTCGCCGAGCAAGATCGCCTCCTCGATGGCGTGGGTGACGAACACGATGGTTTTGCGGGTTTCGTCGAAGATGCGCAGCAGCTCTTCCTGCATGACGATCTTGGTTTGGGCATCGAGCGCGCCGAACGGCTCGTCCATCAGCATGATCGGCCGCGCCATGATCAAGGCGCGCGCCAGTGCGACGCGCTGTCGCATGCCGCCCGACAATTGACCCGGCAGATGGGTTTCAAATCCGCGCAAGCCGACCGACGCGAGAAGCGCGCGAGCCTTGGCGTACCGCTGTGCCCTGGGCATTCCCTGCATTTCCAAACCGAAAGCCACATTGTCGAGCACGTTGCGCCAGGGGAACAGGTTGAGCGTTTGCCACACCATCACCGAATCGCGGCCGAGCGGGCGGGCGCGCGAGGATAGAGCAGGATCGACAACGCGCACCGATCCGCTGGTCGCGTCCTCGATGCCGCCCATGATCTGGATCAACGTGCTCTTGCCGCAGCCGCTCGGCCCGAGCAGACAGGTGAATCGTCCGGAGCGGAAATGATAGCTGAAGTCCTGCAACGCGGTGACGGACGTGCCTTTGCGACCCGGCCAGATGCGCGACACGTCTTCGACGAGGATGTCCATGCGCGGGCGCTGGTCTCCGTTCACACCCGCCAGTGCTGCTCGGCTCGATGCCGCAACCCGGTTTTATCCAGGGCGCGGCGGGCGATGCGTTCCCCCTCGCGCAGCACCCGCTCACCATCGGGGAAACGGGTGAACTGTCCCGCGCGATAGACCAGATCGCCATCGACGAACACGCAGCGCACGTCGCTCCCTTTGCCGGCACAGATGAAGCTCGAGATGGGCCGGTGCAGGACGCCGACATAGGGCTTGTCGACATCGAAAACGGCAATGTCGGCGCGCTTGCCCGGCTCGATCGAGCCGATTTCGCCATCGAGGCCCAGCGCCTTGGCGGCATTGATGGTCGCCATTTCGATGGTCGCCTCCGCCGGCATGCGCGTGGGGTCAAGGTGGCGCACGTGCTGCATCAACGTGCAGCTCTTCATCTGCTCCACCATGTCGACGCTGTAATCGACCATCGGTCCATCCGTGCCGAGCGCCACGTTGACACCGGCACGCAAGGCGTTGGCCGCCGGGCCGATGCCGCCGCCGCGCATCGACTCGCTCGTCGGCGTATAGACGAAGCCGCAACCCACCCGGGCCATGTGCTCGATGTCGAGTTCGGTGCAATGGATGCCGTGAATGAGAACCCAGTGCGGATCGAGAATGCCGAGCTGCATCAGGTAGCGAACGTCGGTGCGGCCGGTCTCGCGCAAGTACTTCAGGAATCCTTTCTCAAGCGAGAACGTCCCGCCGGCAATGTGCGTCGAGATGCGGGCGTTAAACTTTTTGGCGAGCTCGTAGCCGCGGCAAATCAGCTCTTCGGTCGACATGCCGGCCGCGACCCAATGCGCATTCGACTCGATGACCATGGCCATGCGCACGCGGCCGTCGTGCTTGCCGTCCCATCGACGGTGTTCCTCGGCCCAGTCTGCCAGCGCCTCGTCGAGGCTCAGCGCATGACGGGGATTGCCGGGCGTCTTGCAGCGCAGCTCCTTGGCAAACACTTGGCGAATTCCAAGTTCCTGCTGCGGCTCGATGGTTGCGCGTACGATCGCCGGGCTCGTCGTCGTCACTGAATGATTGAGCGAGCAGGTGGTGCCCGTTGCCAGCATCTCCATCCCGGCGATGTAACTCGACACCTGCATGGCCTCCGCATCGAGTTGCGTCGTGAGGGGAAGCAGGAATTCGCCGACCCAGTCCTCGAGCAGATATCCGTCACAGAGTCCCTTGAAGAGCGTGTACCAGTGATGCTGGTGCATATTGATGAGGCCGGGCAGCACGACTGCACCGGAGGCATCGATGATCTCATCGAAGCCGCCGGCCGCGGGCGTGCGCTCGCGTGGGCCGACGGCGGAGATCTTGGCGCCGTCGATGGCGACAAAACCGCCGGGGAACACCGAGCGTCCCGGATCGACGGTCACGACGTAGCCATTCTTGACGAGCGTTCGCGCCATTTCATGCTTCCGGGAAGCGGGAGGAGAAAACCTCGACCTTATATATCTTCGTTTCGTGCCTGACTCAAAATGTCATCCCGCGAGGTAGGCGGTGCGCACGTGTGGGTTGTCGATCAACTCGCGGCCGCTTCCTTCCAGCGCCAGCGCGCCGGATTCCAGGAGATAGGCGTGGTCGCACATGTTTAGCGCGGCGGAGGCATTCTGCTCCACCATCAGCACCGTGGTGCCGGAAGCGCGAATGCCGCTGACGATGTCGAACGTGCGCTCGACGATGGTGGGGGCGAGCCCGAGCGAAGGCTCGTCGAACAAGATGAGCTTGGGCCGCGACATCAGCGCGCGGCCGATTGCGAGCATCTGCTGCTCGCCGCCGGACAACGTGCCCGCCGGCTGCTGCCGGCGCTCGGCGAGACGCGGAAATTGATCGAACACCCGCGCCATGTCGGCGGCGATCTCGCGGCGATCGGTGCGCAGATAACAGCCCATCTCCAGATTCTCCAGCACCGTCATTTGCGGAAAGACGTGCCGCCCCTCCGGGCAATGCGCCAGCCCGAGCGAGAGGATGGCGCGCGCGGAGGCATGGGTGATGTCGTGTCCATCGAACACGATCGTCCCGGCGCTCGGGTGCAACAGCCCCGAGATCGCCTTGAGCGTCGTCGTCTTGCCGGCGCCGTTCGCGCCGATCAGCGCGACCAGCTGGCCTTTGCCGACGGTGAGCGACACTCCCTTGAGCGCCGTCACCTGGCCGTAGCGGCAGACCACATCGCGCAGCTCAAGCACGCTTTCTTCCTTCCCCCAGATACGCGCGAATGACGTCGGGATTTCTCTGGATCACGGCCGGGGGACCTTCGGCGATGATGCGGCCGTAGTTGAGGACGACAATCCGGTCCGACACCCGCATGACCATCGGCATGTCGTGCTCGACCAAGAGGATCGTGACGCCCGACGCGCGAATGCCCTCCACCAGTTTCATGACCCTGGCGCTCTCGCTCGGGTTCATGCCGGACACCGGCTCGTCCAGCAGCAGCATGGAGGGCTGCGCGGCAAGCGCCAAAGCCATGCCGAGCAGGCGCTGCTCGCCGTAAGGAAGCGTGGCGGCAACGTCGGCCGCCCGCCGCTCGAGCCCCACGACGCGCAAGATCTCGCGCGCCTTGTCGGCAAGCTCCCCTTCCGCGGCCTGCTCGCGCGGCAGCGCCAGCAGCGTGTCCCAGAGCGTCGAGCGTCCCAGCCGGTGCAACCCGATCAGCACGTTTTCGAACACGGTGTTGTTCTCGAAGATGCTGGTGCGCTGGAACGTCCGCACGAGCCCGAGGGCCGCGATTTCGTGCGGCTTGAGGCCGTTCAACAACGCGTTGCGATAGCGAACCTCGCCGGCCGTGGGCTTGAGGAACCCGGTAAACACGTTGAAGGCTGTGGTCTTGCCGGCGCCGTTCGGCCCGATCAGGCCGACGATCTCTCCTTCGCCGACCGTGAAGTTGAGATCGGAAAGGGCGACCAGCCCGCCGAAATGCACCGCCACATGGGCGATCGAAAGGACGACCTGCCCTGGTGTACCGGCTGCCGGCATCATTCCAATCCTCCCGCGCCGGCGCTCTTGCCGGACGGCCGGTTCGCGACGAAGCGTTGCAGGGCCGGAACGATGCCTCGCGGCAGGACGAAGACGATGGCGATCATCAAGCCGCCGTAGAGGATCCATTGCACCGCAGGCGCCGCAAACGGACGCAGGACCACCGGCAGGAAACCGAAAATCATGCCGCCGACGATCGGCCCGGCGAGCGTCCCCTTCCCGCCGGTGATCACCATGATCACCATTGTGACGGTGTAGATGAACAGGAAGATGTCGGGATCGATGATCTTGAGATAGTGCGCGTAGAGGCTCCCGGCCCCGCCGGCCATCGCCGCCGACACCACGGCCGCCAGCACGAGGTAGCGCGTCACATCGATGCCCACCGCGCTCGCCAGCGTCTCGTTTTCCTTGAGCGCGATCATGGCGCGGCCGATGCGCGAGCCGACCAGCCGCCTGATCACGACGTAGGCGATGAGCCCGAGCGCGAGCACGAGATAGTAGTAGGCGGTCTTGTTCCAGAGCGTGTAGTCGCCGAGCCCGGGAAATCCGAGCGTATAGGGAGGAATATTGGTGAGCGCCAATGGCCCTTGCGTCAGTTCCACCCAATTGAGCGCCACGAGCCGCGTGACCTCTGCGAAGCTGATGGTGACGATCACAAAGTAGGCGCCGCGCACCTTGAACGAAAGCCGTCCGATCGCGTAGCCGCTCAATCCGGCAACGATCATGCCGACGAACAAGCCGACGATGGCGGGCCAGGGCTGATGCACCACGCGCAGTCCGAACAAGTCGACGTCGAAACCGAGCGTGGTCAACGCGCTGGCATAGGCGCCGATGCCGAAGAACGCTACGTGCCCGAGGCTGAGCTGTCCGGTATAGCCGAGCAGCAGGTTGAGACTCATCGCTGCGATGATGAAAATGCCGGTGATGATCAGGATGTGCAGGAGGTATTGGTCCTGCAGCCACAGTGGAACGGTGAGGAAGAGGACGGGCCACACCGCCGGCAAGGCGCGCTTCATCCGACGCGCTCCGCCCGCGCGAACAATCCGGTCGGCCTGAACAGCAGCACGACGATGATGATCAAGAAGCCCATCGCGTCGCGGTAACCGGAGGAGATGTAGCCGGCGCCGAGCTCCTCGACGAAGGCCAGGATGAAGCCGCCGACGGTTGCTCCGGTGATGTTGCCGAGGCCGCCGAGGATGACGACGGCGAACGCCTTGAGCGCGGCGAGGTCGCCCATGGTCGGCGTCACCAGGAAGACCGGACCGAGCAGCGCCCCCGCCGCGGCCGCGAGCGCGGAGCCGATGGCGAAGGTCGCGGTGTAGATACCCTTGATGTTCACTCCCATCAGCGCCGCCGTATCGGCGTCCTGGAAGGTCGCGCGCATCGCCTTGCCGAGCTTGGTGTGCTGGATGAGGACGTAGCTCGCAGCAATCAGAATGAGCGCCGCGGCAAGGACGAAGAGGCGCAGCCAGGATATCGATACCGGTCCGATCACCAGCGGCGCCTCCGGGAACGGCGTGACGATCGCCTTGGCCACGCCGCCCCAGAGCAGCAGCTCGGTGTTCTGCATCACGATCCAGGCGCCGATCATCACCAGCATCACGGTGTCGATGTCGGCGCCGCGCATCAGCCGCAGCAGCGCGACCTCGATCAGCGCGCCGAGAAGCGCTCCGGCGATTACCGCGACGATGAGGGCGAGAAAGAAATTGAGGCCGAGCGCCGCGGCCACGAGATAGACGGCATAGGCGCCGAAGGCGTAGAGCTCGCCATGGGCGAAATTCACTACGCGCATGATGCCGAAAATCAGGGTCAACCCGATGCCGAGCAGGGCGTAGGTGCCGCCGAGCATGACGGCATTGAGCAGATGCTGGAGGAATTCGTCCACGTGCCTCTCATGCCTGCGGACGCGGCGGGCGCAGTGCTGTTCCCTCGCCCCGCGAAGCGGGGAGAGGGTGCCAAGCCGCGAAGCGGCGAGGCGGGTGAGGGGCAAAAACGAGCATTATCTGCCGCCGAGGATTGGGATCGCGAGATGGTTGCCCCTCACCCGGCCCTCGCTACGCTCGGGCCACCCTCTCCCCGCTTCGCGGGGCGAGGGTTCTGGCGCATCGCATGCGCAGCTCAATCCAGACCCGTCCCCTCGCGGGGAAGCCCTGGGATGCTGTATCACACGCTGGGGAGGACGACTTTGCCGTTCTCGATCTTGATGAGGTAGATGCCCGGATTGCTTTGGCCGCTTTCCTGGCCCGCGGGGCCGGCTTTCTCGAACTTGATTTTGCCGTTCATGCCGGGGAGTTCGATCTGCCACAACGCCGCGCGGATCGCCTCCGGCTCGGCCTTGCCCGCCTTGGCGATGGCGGCCGCAATCGTGCGGATACCGTCATAGCCGCGGAAACTCTCGGTCAGCCCGGCGAAGGGATAGCCGCGTTTCTTCCATTCCTCGATGAACGCCTTCGCCATCGCGGGATCGGCGGACACCTCGGGCTTCCACGGCGTGAAGAAGGTGATGTGGGTGGTGTCGTTCGCCGCCGCACCGGCTTGATCGATCAACTGATCAGGATTCTGCGACCCGCCCGTGGTGATGATTCGCTTCTTCAAACCCAGTGCCGCCGCCTGTTTGAAGACCAGCGTGAGCTGCTCGACCGCCGTGGTGACGATCAGCGTGTCGGCGTCGGAGGCTTTGATCTTGGCGAGCTGGGCGCTCATGTCCTGCGCCGGCGGATCCATGGTCTCGACCAGGCCAACCTTGATGTTGTGCTCCTTGAACATCTTGCCGAAATCTTCCGCGGCGCCGCGGCCCCAATCGTTGTTCACGACGAGGAAGTCGGCCTTGCCGATGTTGAGCTTGTCGACGATCTTGGCGAAGGCGACCGCCTCGACGGCCGAGGGCGGCGAAATGCGGAAGATGTAGGGATTGCCCGACGTGGTGATCTTGCCGGCCGAAGAGGTCTCGACCAGCATCGGCACCTTGTATTCCATCAGCTTCGGCATGATCGCGAGCGTGAAGCCCGAGCCCCACGCGCCCATCATCACCGGCACCTTGTCGCGTACGATGAGCTTCTCCGCCACCGCCGCGGCTTCGGTCGGGTTGCTCTTGTTGTCCTCGATTACGAGCTCCAATTTCTTGCCGAGCACGCCGCCCTTGGCGTTGATCTCGTCGGCGGCAATTTTGGCGCCGTTGGCGACGTAATTTCCCGACGCCGCGAATGCCCCGGTCAGCGGCTGAATGACGCCGACTTTGATGGTCTCTTGCGCGGGCGCCGTTGTCACGGCGGCGGCAAAAACGATTGCCGCGAGCGCGGCCGTGCTTGCGTATTGCTTCATGTTTGTCCCTCCTGTGTGCGAGCGGCGGCAGCCGATCATCGCGTAGCTACTTGTGCGGGAGTGGGCGTCAGATCCTATGGGAAAATACGTCGAGCCCTTGCACGGCCCTTCGCATCCGGCCGTCCGCGCTTCTGGGCGAATGATAACATGAGGAGCGAACGCGTGGGCAAGCCGAAATTGCGCCCACACGGCGCGGCCAGTTGCATGCTTTCGCGCCAAGTTAACGCGGCGGCACGCTTCTTCATGATCGCCGTGGCGTGCGAGGTGCGTCATTTCGCCTTCAGCCGCGGAATGATCTCGCGCGCAATAAGCTCGATCTGCTCCGCCTCGTACTTGTAGGGAACGAAGATGATCTTTTGCGTTCCGACGGCCACGTGCGCCTTGAGCTGCTCGACGCATTCGTCGACGGTTCCCATGACGGCGCTGTCCTTCGTCGATTCGCTCCAAGACGCGAAATCCCATTCCTTGGTGAGCCATTCCATCATCTCGCTTTCAACCGCCTGTCGCGACTTGCCGACGAAGATCGGCAGTTGCGAGGCGTTGAGGAGCGTGTCCGGGTCCTTGCCGGCCTCCTTGGCGAAACCGCGGATCTTGGCCCAGGATGTGGCGAAGCTTTCGGGTCGGTAGAAGTAGGTGAGCCAGCCGTCGCCGCTGACGGCTGCACGCTTGAGCACGCGATCGACGTATCCGCCGATCAGGATCGGTGGATAAGGCTTCTGCACCGGCTTTGGAAACATGACGCCGGCCGGGATGTCGTACCGGCTGAACTTGCCGCTGACGGTGTGTTCGGTCCAGAACCGCTTCAGGATATCGAGATTCTCGTCCATGATCTTGCCGCGCTGTTCGAACGGCACGCCGATGGCGTTGAACTCGCGCCGATACCATCCTGATGCCATTCCCATCAGGAGTC
>Ga0307470_10000740_pt1 | contig 14326 bp, 15 predicted proteins | sample atmos_gasesAM3C__FD_204565 | JGI IMG/M metagenome (GOLD analysis project Ga0307470, IMG submission 204565) | Hardwood forest soil microbial communities from Morgan-Monroe State Forest, Indiana, United States - atmos_gasesAM3C_05 | ecosystem: Environmental > Terrestrial > Soil > Temperate forest... | reverse complement strand
AGGGGACCAAAAACCAAAACCGTTCATCAAGACTGTTACCTATGTCCCCGGGCCAACGTGTTACCTATGTTCCAGGTTGCACACCGAAGGCCGGATGAGGGGGCATTTGACTTCTCCACAGCGTTACCGAAGGAGCGCTGCGCACTAACTTCGCGCAGGCCGGAAAACTTCGTGCGATCCGATTGCACGACACCCCTCATCCGCCTTCGGCACCTTCTCCCCTCGAAAAGCACGAGGGGAGAAGGCGCTCGACGCAAAGGAGTCGCTGAAAAAGTGTGAGAAACGCGGCGAATACATCTCCGACCCCCGACCCCCGACCCCCGAAACGCGACCCCCGCAGCATCACGTATGCGTCGCCGTTGCCGCGGTAGTCGTCGTCACCGGCGCTTGATTGCCAAGTTTGTCACTGGCCGGAACGGGCGACGCTGGTTTCTGCGTCAGGTTCGCCCCCTCGGCGCCTTTACTCGGTTCGGGTGCAGCGCCCGGCATGCCGTTCGCCGTGGGTGTTTGCGCCGAGGAGTTCGCGGGATGCCGCATCGCCGGGGGCGCATTCTGGTAATCGCGTGGCACCTTCTCGCCGCGGCAAGCGCCGAGGAGAAGAAACGCGGCTGCGGCGGCAATCATGGTTCGCATGCGAAATGCGGTTCAAGTGATGTGCCATACAATTCTGCGCATGCGAAAAATGCTGATCGTCGCCATCGCAGTCATCGGATTCACGCATCCTTCGTTCGGGCAGGTGAGCGAGGGCGATCAGCATTGGAACGCGCGGGCCGAAGGCCATCAGGGCGGCCGGGCCAGGGCGGGACAAGTCGATGCCGCGATCGCTGCGTACCGCAAAGCAGTTGCTCAGGAGCCGAACAATCTCGATGCGCGCGGAAAGCTGTTGCGGACGGTGCGATTCAAGGGCGCGTATGTCGCGTCGACCAACGATGAGAAGAAGGCGATCTACGCGATCGCGAAGAACGATGGCGATGCGGCGATGGCCGTTGTCAATCGCCAGCTCGCCGCAAAAGGCGTGAAGGCAGACGCCCCGGAAAAGAGCGTTGCCGATGCCGCGCGCGCCATTCCCGGCGCGGCCGACGTCTTCCTCTGGGATTCCGTCAACTGGGGCGAGTGGGCTCTCGCCTACGGCAAAATGGCCGCGGTGCGCCAGGGCGCCGCTGACCGCATCCGCCGCGAGGCCACGATCGCCATGCTGATCGATCCGAAACTTGACGGCGGCGGACCGCAGCGCGTCCTCGGCAGGCTGCACGATCAGACGCCGCACGTGCCATTCCTCACCGGCTGGGCATCGAGCAAAGAGGCCGTTCGTTTCCTCCGGGAGGCGAATAAGATCGATCCGACGAACAAGATCACGCGCGTCTTCCTGGCGGACGCCCTGGTCTCGAACGACAGCAAGAGTGCGCCCGAAGCGATTCGCATCCTGCGCGAGGTGATCAACTCCCCGAACGATCCGAATTTCGAGGTCGAGAGCGCGCAGGCGCAGGAGGACGCGAAGGCGTTGCTGAAAGAGTGGGGCGCGTAGTTTTCACGCGAAGACGCGAAAGCGCGAACGGGCTACCGCGCGACCGCAGGCATGTACTGCGAGTCGCCGTTGGGATCGACGACGCTGGCGTAGGCGACGCAGGTGCCGGCGATCATGGAGATGTGCAGGGCGTTGGTCTCGTCGAGCGTGACGCCCAGCGTCTTCTCGATCTCGGGGATCGTTCGCAACTCGTCTTCGTTGAGTGCTTCCTCGAACGTCTTGCCGATCTTCTGACCGGTTCGCGTGCGGACGGTGATGCGGAAAATCGCGGGGACTTTTCCGATGTTGACGATGCCGATGTTGACGCGGCGATCGGTGCCGCTGGGAATGCCGACGAGCGTGAGGTCCTGGTTCTCGCTTCCCGCGCTGGCGGAGTCGCGCGTCGACAGCGGCGCGCTGACCGAGCCTCGGGCGTTGTGCGCGGCGTCGTAGGTCTTGATCCGCGCAACCGGTTGATGCTGCCCTCGGTATTCGATCCACAGCACGCCGCTTCCCTCGGGTGCACCAAACAACGACCGGACGACGTCCTCCCAGCGCAGGCTTTGACCGCCGAGGATCGTGACGTTCCGGTCGATGCGCGATTCGCCGGCAACGTAGCGGAGCTCCAGCGGCATTCGCTCCTTGAACGGATTGTGCAGGGTCAGATCGCTCCGCCAATACGACGCGTTCGCGCCGGGCAGACTGCCGACGGACGGGAAAACCACCCGCGACCGATCGCCAATTGCGCCGAGCTCCTCGACCGTCGGTATGCGGATACGCGCCAGATAGGCCGCAAGATTCAGCGGCGCCCCCTCCGGTCTCCGCCGCCAGATCTCGACCCCTCGGGTTGTCCGCGCAAACGTGTATTGGTCATCAATGTATGCGGCCACAGCCTGCGCTCGGATCGAGTTGTCGATTCCGTCGAAGACGTCGAACTCCTGCGGTGAGTGCCTGATGACGAGCGGAGGCTTTGCCCGTTCCAGCGCGAGGATCGTCTCAGCCTGGTACGCGGGTGGGGAGAGGATCGGCACCTGGTAAAAGCGCGTCGGGTTCGGCCGGTCGCAGAAGAAATAGAGCGCCGGCTGATTGGAGAAGTCGAACATCGGCTGGCCCGGTTTGCTGAGCGCATCGATGGCCGATTTGACCGCTTCGACACGATTGCGGATCTCTTCTGCCGCCGGATCGATCCAACCGATGCGGCTCACACGCCCGAGGTAGTGGGTGGTGTCATCGAGACGCATGTTGATGATGTCGGGCACCCAGAGAATGACCGCGAATACCGGCAGCATCATCGCCGCGGCCAGCACGACAAACGCTTTCGAAGCTTGCTCGTGCGTGCGCCAGATGCCCGCTGCCGCACGGCCGAAGAGGACAAGCAGGATGAGGATCATCGGTCCGATGAGGAAGGCCGAGAAGTACTGGTGCTGAAAATCAGCGCGGCCCAGCGCGCTGCGTTGCGTCAGGATCGCGAACGCGGTGAGAACGGCCAGGCCGAGGTCGAGATCAGCGCTTCGGCGGGTGATCCTGCGCTGGACGAGCACGACCAGCGCCAGGCCGATCACGAGCGGATTCAGGATGAAGCGGAAGTGATCGCTGAGGACGAAGTCGGACAGCGAGTGGAGGTTGAGGTTTCGGAAGGTCGTCGTCAGATCGGGGAACGGCAAGGACCAGATGGCGTCGATGATGCGGGGAATGGCGACGAACGACGTCTCTACAAACGCGCCGAACGCTCCGCGCATGTTTAGGTAGATGACGAAGGGCGCCGCACCGAGCGCGATTCCGGCGACAAAACTTGCCAGCAGTGCCCAACTGCGTTGCGCCGCATTGGGGAGCAGAGACGCAGCCAGGATCGCCAACACACCGCCGCCAACGGTGTAGAGACCGATATCGAGGCTGTAGAAAAGCGTGATCGCCGCCGCAACGCCGCTCGCGACCGCAAGCCATCGGGCATTGCGCCGCAACGCGCCGATGAGCAGGGCGATGGCGACGATCTCGAACAAGGCGCGCTCGTTGTCGATGGTGGTCACGGCGCCGAGGAGGATCGAAAGCATCGCCAGCGGAATGGAGTCGAAGATCACCATGCCGAGGTACCAGAGCATTGCCACGGCGACGGAGCCGAGGACGACCGGGCGGAGGAGAACGATGTTGACGTTCCGCCCGAAAAGCTCCATCAGCCACGTGTCCAGCAGGCCATCCTCGAGCAGCCCGTGCAGCGCGAACACATCGCGGAACGGCACTTTGCCGCGCAGCAGATCCGACGCCGGGCCGAGCGTCTCACCGCGATGGAAGAGATCAATCCACTGCGTCAGCGAGGCCGTCGACGCGTAGCTGAGGCAGAAGAGAAGCGAAGGGAGGATGGCAAAGGCGACGAGGTTGCGGACGCTGGGCGAATCGATCGGCTCGCGACGGCTCAAGGTCAGCGGAAGCGCCAGCAGGATCATCGCCATCGCTAGCGAGATCGCAACACTGCCCTGGACGAACAAAAGCGCGAGCGGTGGAAGGATGACCAGCGGCAGCGCGGCGATTCCAATCCGCTGCAGGGCCTCTTCGGTGGTGAGGTCCGAGGTAAAGGCGGCGATGCGTGCGATCAGCAGAAACGCCAGCCAGAAAAGGGCGATGAAGAAGGCAATAAAGGCGATCTCCAGAAACAACGTGGGAATGTGCGCGATCCGTTTCCCGACGGCGATGTATCGAAAAAGGATCCAGGAAAGCGCCTCGACGACGATGAGCGCGTGATGCGGAGCCATCTCGCGTACGAAGAGCCTGCGTATCCAGAGCGTCTGCTGCCACGTGATGACCGCGCGCGGCAACAGCATCGAAAACGCCAGCGGGATGAGAATCGGCCAGGCTGGCTTGAACGTGGTGAGGTAAAGAAACGGCGCGAGAAAAAACGGTGCGACGAAGAGCACCGAGACGAGATTGCGAACCCCGTCGCCACTGACCGCGGCGCGCAGGCGCAGGTTCTCGCGCGCGCCGAGCCGGTACAGCGGGATCGTCGCGGCCGGCGTGATGATGAAGAAGAGAAGCACGGTCAGGTAGTCGCGCAGCTTCGACGCGTTTTGGACCGTTACCCGCCCCACCGCCACGTGCGGCGTCGCCGGAACGCCACGCAACAGCAGCGTGGCCGTCAGGAAGATCCCGACAGCAAAACAGAACGCCGCGATCCAAAGCAGCGACCTGATGACGCCTGCGGCGAGATCTTTGCGAGACTCGTCCAACACGCGGGGAGTATAGGTGTTGCGGGCGTCGCGTAAGGAGTGCGGTCGTCTCGACCGCGGGCACTCGGGCGTCCTCGCCCGGGTGCTGGAAGGGCGGAGATCGAAATTCGTCTTGCGTGGGGAACCGCTTTGGGTTTCTCCCACGCGAACTCCCTGGGGCCGGGTGTCACCCTGCACCCGCCAGCTCCGCCCCCCGACCCCCGACACGCGGCACCCCACCCCACGGCACACATCGTGAACCTCTCCACGTGTGGCCGAGCATCATCTCTTTCCGCGTGCGCGGAAGCGGCATCGCGTGTTTGGCGGTCTGAACGCGCGGCAGAAGCACATCTTCAACTGGATCACGGTCGTCATCGTGATGCTGTACGTCACCGGTTGGATCGGCGCCATTCACGACGTCATCGACATCGCCCGCATCGCGAAGGAGGCGGAAGCGAGGGTGCCGGAAGCGAAGGTTCCGGGAGTGAAAATGCCGGAAGTGAAGGTACCGGTGTCGGCTGCACCGCCGCCACCCTTGCCCGCCACGCCGATCGCGACGCAGATCTTCCAGCCGCAGGCGCCGACCATCGCCTACATCGACGACGCCATGCTCGGCTTTCTCAATCCGCTGCGCGGAAAAAGCGGGAAGGTGTTCTTCACGACGCTTACGCCCGGCGCCGCGATCGTCGCCGGCGCGCCGGGTGGCGCAAAGTCCGTGCTGACCGGTGGAACCGAGAAGGTCTCCTCCGACTTCACCGCGCCGGAGCAGCCGGGCGTCTACAAGCTTGCCATCCAGCTCAATCAGGCCATGCGGCAGCTCGACGATTTCAGCGTCATCACGCTCGTTCCGTTTTCAGAAAAACGGGCCGGCCACATCGGCACCTACTACCTCGGCAGTTGGCCGTTTGAAAACGGAGGAACGCCGAAGACGCCGGCATATGCGGATCCGGCCGGGTTCATCGAAGTCACGCAGGCGAACGCCGACACGCCGATCTCCGAGCATTTCAAGTTGCGCGACTTTCTGACCAAAGATCAGCCGAATGTCTGGCCGAAGTACCTGCTGCTGAATCCCAAGCTGCTCGACAAGCTCGAGCTGACCATTCAGGAGCTGGAGGCGACGGGCCATCCCGTCAAGCACTTCCACATCATGAGCGGATTTCGCACGCCTGAATACAACCACGGCGGCGGCAACACCGAAGGGCGCGCCAACCTCAGCCGGCACATGTATGGCGACGCCTCGGACACCTTTGTCGACAACGACGGCAATGGAGTCATGGACGACCTCAACCACGACGGGCGCATCGATGACCGCGACGCCGAGGTCATTCGGCAGGCCGTGGAACGGGTGGAGATCAAGAATCCGTCGCTCGTCGGCGGAGTTGGCGTTTATTCCGCATGTTGTGGCCACGGCCCGTTCACGCACATCGACGTGCGCGGGTACCGCGCGCGATGGCACGGAACGGGAAGTGGATGATGTTTTCCGGCACCCGAGAGCCGGCACCCGGAGCAAATATCAGGAGGTAACGTGGTTGACGCAGTAACGAACACCCCGGCAACTTGTCCCGAATGTGGCGCGAAACGTCCCGATCCGTCGCGCGTCTGCCCGGCGTGCGGTGCGCGGCCGATGCGAGCTGGCGACAAGCGCGCTGCCGACAATGAAGTGCGCACTGAAGATCTCGAACCGTACGTCGCGCTCCGCTACATCGCGCGGCTTTTCAAGGTCTTGGCAATCCTTCTCATGGTCATGCTCCTCGGGGAGGTCGTCACCGGCGTTATCACGAGCGGCATCGGAGCGTTCATGACGCTCCTGGGCGAAGCGACGCGGCTCCTCGTCGTGGCAGGACTGCTTTGGGCGGGCGGCGACATCACGATTCTGCTGATCGACGCCGGACACGATCTTCGCGTGGCTCGTATCCTTCTCGGCAGAATCAACGCCACGCTGCACGAGCGCGAGAAAAAATGACGTTCCGTCTCCGCGCCACCCGCGTCTCCGCGTGAAGGCTTTCTACACCGCCACGATCACGCGCGTCAGCGTCTCGCGAATCTCGCGGAAGACGTTTTCGGGAGGGATGCCGAGCTCGCGGTGCCCGGCTACGCGCTTGAAGAGGTTCTCCGCCGCTTTCTCGTCCAGAAGGCGCGTGTCGACGTCACGGTTGTTGAGCTCACAGAACGCGAACAGTGAAGCCAGCGCCACGCGGCGGTTGCCACCGCGGAAAGGGCTGTTCATGAGCAGGGCAAAAAGAAACGCTGCCACCTTGTCGGGGAAGGTCGCATACGCCTCGCGTCCGAGCATCATGACCTGCGGCCGCTGCACACTGTTGAGGAGTCCGAACGCTGAGTCGACCACGCCGGGATGCGCCTGGTTGCCGCCGAACTCAACGCTGATCGCGCGGTGCAACTCGACGATGTCCTGAACGGTCAGGTAACGGACGCTACTGTCAGTCGGTAAGGCGGCGGAAAGCGTTGGGATACTTCTTGACGGCGCGCCTGAAGGCGCTTTCGATGGCTGGGTTGGAGAATCGGATGTCGGTGTCGTCGGACCGGCCGGCTTTTTCACCGGCTTTGGAGCCGGCTGCGGCTTTGACGATGGCTTTGCTAGCGCCTTTGCTACCGGCTTTGATGACGATTTTGGGGCTGCCTTTGATGCTGCCGGCTTTTTTTTCGCTGGCTTTGCCGGGGCTGCTGCTTTCTTTTTTGCTGACGGCTTTGACGGCTTTGCCGCCTTTGGCTTTTGGGGCGGTTTTGCTGCTGGCTTCTTTCCCTGAGGCTTTGGCTTTGGCTGCTTTGCTTTTTGCTTTGTCGCCATCTTTCATTTCCAATCCTCGGCGACTCATGCTACGTCAGCTAAGTTCCTGAGTCAATGGCGTTTACGCGCAGAGGTATCATTTGTGACCCAACGTCACACCCCTAAACCGCTGAATTTACGTGAGTTATAGATTGCACCGATTTGTGTGCAATTTATTCGGCAACCTCGGCAGCTACCTCCTCCGAGGCGCCTCCCTCCTCGAACTCCGGCTTCGGATCGTAGGAGAGAAACTCCTTTGCCTTCCCCGTCAGGGCGAAGTTTTCCCGCGCCGCATCGGTCGTAAGAAAGCCCTTTTCCACAAGCGACAACGCCGGACTCTCGCCGCCTCCGGCCGGATGCTTGATTGCCGTGATCGCCGCGATGGTCAGCGACTCGGTGCCTACCCGCCGATACTCCTGCAGGACTCGGATCTCCTGCTCTGTCATTCCTTTGATCAACATGCCGCATATTGTAACGGGGAGTGCCTAGCCGACGATACGGAAGGCCCGGCTGCGCAGCGCGAGCCAGACGCGCGAGCCCACACGCAACGAAAGATCGTGCGCGGCGGCCCGCGTAATCCTGACGGTCAGAGGCGCAGGCGTCGTCACGATGAGGTCGGCGATGCCTTCGCTCGCTCGGAGCGACGACACGGTTCCTTCGAAGATGTTGCGGGAGGAGATCGACGCCGGCTTTTCGCCGAAGACGACGATGTCATCGGCGCGGATTCGCACGACGATGGGAAACCGCGCCTCGGCCACCTGATCGTACGGAAGGACCAGCGTCAGGCCGTCGGTGGTCGTCGCGCGCGTGATGCCGAGCTCGCGATCGTGCATCGGGTGCGACACCTCGAATACGTTGTCGACGCTTCCCGCCACATCGGGATCAGCGAGCACGCTGCGGGATGGGCCGGCGGCGGCGATCGCTCCGTTGCGAAGGACGACGCACCAACTGCTGAGCGCGAGCGCTTCAAACGGCTGGTGGGTGACGTAGATCATCGGGATGCCGAGGTCGCGAACGCGTCTCAGGTAGAGCAGGATGCGCTCGCGGAGCGGCTGATCGATTGACGCCAACGGTTCGTCGAGCAACAGCAGCCGCGGCCGCGTCATCAGCGCCCGGGCCAGCGCCACGCGCTGCCGCTCACCGCCCGAAAGCGACGCCGGCGTGCGGCTCAGGATTGCTGCGAGTTCGAGCGCGGCGACGAGCGAGTCGAATCGATCGCTGTCTGCGCCGCCGAAGCGGATGTTGTCGCGGACGCTCAAGTGAGGAAAGAGCGCGGCATCCTGTGGTACGTAACCGATCGACCTGCGCTCCGGCGGAAGGTCGATACCCTGTCCTGTATCGACTAGCACGGCGTTGTCGATGGCGATCCTGCCGTGAGCGCGGCGGAGTCCGGCAATCGATTCGATCAGTGACGTCTTTCCCGCGCCGGACGGTCCGACGATCGCGGTGACGTTTGCGCTCAGTGCGCAGCGGACTTCCAGCATGAAGTGCGCGAGCGGCAGACGGATGTCGATCTCGATCATGCGTCCAACCGTCTCCGCTGCTTCATGATCAGGATGCTGCTGATTGAAACCAGAACCCAGGCGATGCCGACGACCAACGCGACCAGGACTGCGGCCTCGTGATCGTTCCCGTTCTGTACGCGGTCGTAGATCGCCAGAGCCATCGTCTGCGTGCGGCCCGGGATGTTGCCGGCGATGAGGATCGTCGCGCCGAACTCGCCGAGGGCGCGGCAGAACGCGAGCAGGACACCGCTCAGGAGGCCGCGCCAGGCGAGCGGGAGCGTCACCCGCACGAATGCGCGAAACGGCGACGCCCCGAGCGTTCGGGCCACGTCGAAATAGCGCCGGTCCGTCGTCTCGATCGCCACGCGGAACGCCGTGAACATCAGCGGAAACGACATCACCGCGCAAGCGAGGACCACCGCTTTCGGAGTGAAGAGAACCTCGACGCCGATGCGCTCGAGAAACGCACCGATGACGCTCCGCCGCGAAAGAATCTCCAGAAGCACGAATCCCACAGCGGTCGGCGGCACGACCAGCGGCAACGCCGCGAGCGCGTCAAGAGCGAGCCCCTTCGCCCCCGCCCGCCACGACCACGCAGCCAGCACCAGCGCCACCGGCGCGATGCAAACCGTGCTGATCGCCGCCACAGCAAGCGTGAACAAAAGTATGTGGGTCAATGTCAACCAAGCTTACGCCAGAGGAGTGCGGGCGTCTCGCCCGCGGACACTCGGGCGTCCCCGCCCGAGTGTTAAGAATCGAGCCTCGATGAGAAAGCCCGAAATGACATCCCGCGCTCTCGTTGTTTCACCACCCCGTGCCACCCCGGATCTTCCTGCTCTCGCCCGCCAACACCAGCGGGATTCGCGCGAAGCAATTCATTTCGCCGCGCGCGAGCTTCGAAGCCGCGCTCCAGTACCGGTCCCCCGAGGGCGTCGAGATCGCGAAGGCGTTCGCGTTCATGAGCTCCCTCTACTTTCGCGGCAAGATCGGTTACGCCCAGCACTTTGCGAAGCCCGCTGCCGTCGATGGCTGTGGCGTCTACGTCATCACGCCAGGTTTCGGGCTCGTTCCACCTGACTGGCGCCTGACGTCCGAACGGATGAAGGTGATGTCGCGAACGCCGGTCGATGGCAGCGAACAAAACTACCGAAAGCCGCTCGAGCGCGATGCGCTTTCGCTCGCCGCCACTCTCGAACACGACGCCGAGGTGATCCTCCTCGGCAGCGTCGCCAGCGGCAAGTACGTCGACATCCTCTGGCCCATCTTCGAAACGCGCCTTCGCTTCCCGGCCGCCTTCGCAGGCCTCGGTGACATGTCGCGCGGAGGGCTCATGCTGCGCGCCGTTCGTGCGAACCGTGAGCTCGAATATGCGACTCTCGATGCACCGCGGCATCGCACGGGCGGCGGCTCAGGAAAAATGCCGCCGTTGTACTAACTCACGCGAAGATCAGGCGTCCTCGGGGCGCAGGAATCGGACGTCCAAGCTCCCGGGCTGTATCCACCCAGAGTGAGATCGCCGTCTCGACGTTGACAACTGCTTCGGCATAGGTTGCTCCATCGGCCGCGCAGCCGGGCAACTCCGGCACTTCTGCAATGAACGCTTCGTCTTCGTCAGACCAATAAATGATCAGCTCATAACGCGGCTGCTCAGTCATGCAAATCTCCGATCAGATGGTCAGAATACCAGCCCCTCGCGCACGAAAATTGTACAGTTCGCATGATCGTGGCCGCATCCAAACGCCTCCTCATCCCCACCGATGTCACCGACGTCGTGCTCAACGTCGGTACGCGCGAAGTGCGGCTGACGAATCTGTCGAAGCTCTTCTGGAAGAACCTGAAGATCACCAAGCGCGATCTGCTTCAGTACTACGCCGACATCTCGCCGTATCTTCTGCCGCATCTCGCTGGGCGGGCCATGGTGATGAAGCGCTATCCGAACGGCGCCGAGGGCGATTTCTTCTACATGAAGCGTGCGCCAGAGCCGCGGCCCGACTGGATCGACATCTGCCCGATTCCGCACGGCGCTGGCCCGGTGCAGTTCCCGATCGTGCAGGATCTGCCTTCCCTTCTCTGGCTCATCAACCTCGGCTGCATCGACCTGAATCAGTGGTACGCGCGGTGCGATGACTACAACCGCCCCGATGTTCTTCACTTCGATCTCGATCCCGGTCCAGGCGCCGATTTCAAGATGATCCGCGAGGTCGCTCTTCGCGTTCACGAGATCCTCGACCACCTCGGCATGCCCACCTTCGCGAAGACGACCGGCTCGAAAGGCATCCATGTCTACATCCCCATCGTCCGCGGCCCGCTGCAGAAAGAGGTTTGGACGTTCGCGAAGGCGATCGCAATCGAGCTCGAATCACGCCATCCGAACATCATCACGGCCGAATATCGAAAGGTGAAACGGCCGTACGCGCGCGTCCTCGTCGACTACAACCAGAACGCCTGGGGCCGCACGCTGGCGTCGATCTATTCGGTGCGGCCAACGCCGTTCGCGGGTGTGTCGACTCCGGTGACCTGGGAGGAGATCGGTGAGGGCATCGACATCCAGGACTTCCGTATCGACAACGTCCGCGAGCGTGTCGCCGAGGTTGGCGATCTGTGGAAGACGGTGGCGGTGGGTAAGAAGCGGTTCGACTTGACGACCGTGTTCTCTGCGCCGAAACCTAAGACAGCGAAGAAGCGTTGAACCACAGAGACGCAGAGGACACAGAGCTCACATGCCAAAACCTCGAAGTACCGCACCAAGTATCGCAACCCAAGGCTTCCCGAAGCTAGACCTCCCGATCGCGCCGCCGTACCCGCCGATGGAGGCGAAGCGCGTCGACAAGATTCCGGCCGGCGACATCTGGCAGTTCGAGCCGAAGTGGGATGGGTTTCGCGCTGTCGTGTTCAAGAGCGGTGACGATGTCGTCGTGCAGTCGAAAGCGGGACAACCGCTCGGGCGGTATTTCCCCGAGGTCGTGGAGGCGGTGCGGGCGGTGAATCAAAAGGAATTCGTGCTCGATGGCGAGATCGTCATCTCCGTCGGCGGACGTCTCTCCTTCGACCATCTGCTGCAGCGCATTCATCCCGCCGAGTCGCGCGTTCGCAAACTCGCTCTCGAAACGCCGGCACACTACTTCGTTTTCGATCTGCTCGTGGTGAAAGGGAAATCGATCGTAGAAAAGTCAGTAGAGGCGCGGCGCGAGCAGTTGGAGCACTTTTTCGAGAGTGTGCCCGAAGACTCGCTGATCAGGCTCTCGCCAGCGACTACCGATCGAAAGACTGCCGGCGACTGGTTCAACAAGTTCACCAAAGCCGGACTCGATGGCGTCATGGCCAAGCGCCTCGGCGAGCCGTATCACTCCGGCGACCGCGAAGGAATGGTGAAGGTCAAGCACCTCAAGACCGCCGACTGCGTCGTTGGCGGTTTCCGCTATGGCGAAGGCACCCAAACCGTCGGCTCACTCCTCCTCGGGCTCTACGACTCCGAAGGGCGGCTCGTTCACATCGGCCACACGTCATCGATCCGCAAGGACGATCGCGCCGCGCTGACCAAGCAGCTCGAAGCGCTGCGCGGCGAGAATCCGTTCGAAGTGCGCGTGCCCGGCGGACCCTCGCGATGGGCGACGGAGAGGACGGGCGAGTGGGAACCGGTGAAGCCGCAGCTCGTCTGCGAGGTCGAATACGACTACTTCTCGCAGGGCCGATTTCGCCATGGATCGAAGTTCCTGCGCTGGCGGCCGGAGAAGAAACCGCAGCAATGTTTGATGGAGCAAGTGACGGGAAAGGACGACGGCGGAAGGATGAACGATGAATGGGCGTTGATCGGCTCGTGATCCGACGACTCGTTCTTCTCCTTCTTTTGATCAGCACCTCGGCGCTCGCGCAGACGGTGCAGATCACCTCGAAACCGACCGCGCTCGTCTATGGCAATCTCTTCGTGCCGGTGCAGACGCACGCCCCGGTCGTGCGCGTGGCGCTGTTCATCAACGGCGTCAAGTTCGATGAAAAGCCCGGCGGGTCAGTCGACTTTCCGGTCGTGATCGGCGACTACCTCCGGCGTCTGCGCTTTCGCGCGGTCGGCTACGACGCGCAGGGAAACGTCGCCGGCGAAGACGAGATGGTCGTCAACGATCCGCGGCCTCCGTTTCGGATCCGCCTCCACGCCGGTCCCGGGAAGCTCGAAGCCAACCTGGTGAAGCCGGACCAGCTTGCAATCTCGTCGGTCGATTTCCTGATCGGCGAAGAAAAGATCGCCAGCGCGAGCGCGCCGCCGTACAGCGCGGCGTTCGATCCTGCCAAGTTTCCGAACGCGGTCTACGCACGCGTAGTAGCGCACGCGCGCGACGGCAGCGAAGCGAACGACGTTCTCTTCTTCGGGACGAACCCGAGTGAGCAGGTCGACGTCGCGGTACAACAGGTTCCGGTCTCGGTCGTCGGAGGTAATCGTGCGCCGAAGGCCGGCGAACTGACCCTGCTCGACAATGGCGTATCGCGGAAGATCGAAGCGCTCACGCCTGCGTCCGACCAGCCGCTCTACGTCATCCTGCTCATCGACTACTCCGAATCGATGCTCGAAGAATTGCCGGTGGTGAAACTGGCGGCGCGGCAGTTTGCGCAGAAGCTCCTGCGGCCGCAGGATCGAATCGCGGTCGTCGGCTTCAACCAGACGACGTTCTGGCTGACGCCGTTCACGAACGATTTCAACGCTGCCGCCGCTTCCGTCGACCGCGTGAAACCTTCAGGCGAAACGCACCTCTACGACACGGCTATCGAAATGCTGTATGAGTTGCAGAAACAGCCGGGACGTCATGCGCTGGTGATCCTCACAGACGGCGTCGACCAGGGGAGCCACTTCAAGCTCGATCATCTCGTTCACTACGCGCGTTACGCCGGCGTGCCGGTCTATCCGATCATCAAGAACAAGATCCTCACGCGCCTGATGCGTTTCGGAGTGGGATACCTCGAGGCGCGAAAACTGGCCGCGATCGCCCGCGACACCGGCGCCACGTACTTCATCATCAAAGGCGAGCGCGAGCTGCCGGATGTCTACGCGCGGCTCGCCGATGAGCTGCGCAATCAGTATCAGTTGGCGTTCTACTCCGACCTCTCCGTACCCGATCAGTGGCACGCGCTGCGAATTACGTCGAGCGCCGGGCAACAGTTACGGATTCCGCTCGGGTATTTTCCCTAAAAGCGAAATCACCACAAAGACACAAAGGTCACAGCGCGGCATAGCCGCAACCAAAACGCGAAGGCGCTTCCAAGCCTAGGATGTAGGTCTACCAAACACAACATCCAGAAAGGCAGAGAAGCGCCATGCAAGAGTTTATCGCGCGACATGATGGGA
>Ga0307470_10000739_pt1 | contig 14334 bp, 9 predicted proteins | sample atmos_gasesAM3C__FD_204565 | JGI IMG/M metagenome (GOLD analysis project Ga0307470, IMG submission 204565) | Hardwood forest soil microbial communities from Morgan-Monroe State Forest, Indiana, United States - atmos_gasesAM3C_05 | ecosystem: Environmental > Terrestrial > Soil > Temperate forest... | reverse complement strand
TCGCACTTTTGGGGCCGACACGCCAGCAGGCAACCGTTTGTCAAACGCAACCCTTCATCAGCGCCTCACGGCGGTGCGCCTCTTTTTCCAGTTTCTCGTTGAAGATGAAGTGCGGACGGTTAACCCCGTCAAGCAGGGTCGCTACTCGCGATCGATGCATCAGGGGGCCAGGGGACTCTTGCCGGTTTTTCACAAGCTGCCGTGGATCCCTTCCGAAGAGCAATGGGCCGCCCTCTTAGCCGTCGTCGCCCGCTCATCGATCCGTAATCGATGCATGCTCGCCTTCGCCTATGACGCAGCGCTCCGGCGAGAGGAACTCTGCCAGCTTCGAAGCGACGACATTGATCCCGCGCAGCGAGTTATACGCATCCGAGCGGAAAACACCAAAAGCCGCCGGGAGCGCATCCTCCCATACTCGGAAATCACCGGCACGCTTCTGCGGCAGTATCTGCGGCACCGAAGCGGCTTATCGCGGCAACGGGGACCGCTGTTTTTGTCAGAGTCGCCGCGCAACTTTTCCGCCTCGATTACTCTTTGGACATGGTCCAAGGTCGTTCGAGCAATCGCCTTGCAGGCAGGTGTCCCGGATTTCTCCACCCACACCCTTCGCCATCTCTGTCTCACGGATTTGGCCCGCGCAGGTTGGGGCCTACACGAGATCTCGCAGCTCGCGGGTCATCGTAGCCTCGAGACTACCAAGCTCTATGTTCATCTCTCGGCGCGCGATCTGTCGCAGCGCTTCCAAGCGACCATGGACCAAGTCCATGCCTGGCGTCTTGAGACGTTATCAGCCACGGCGCCTTCGTCAGGCCTCCTACAATGAGCGCCGCCGCCCTTGAAATGTCCTACGCGCGGCGAACGGGATGGAGATGGCCGATCGATATCACGGGCTACGACCGCGCCAGCACACTATCCCGTTGTGAGCGCGAGGCCTTGATTAATGAACTACCCGGCGCACTGCGAGGCCATCAGGGTCGACGCACAAGCTACATCGCTCAGATCGACGCACTGATACGGTTACGGAAGCCGATCGAAGATGCGACTCGGCTTATGGACTACGCCGATCCGCGCCCACCCGAGGACGCGATGCGGCTACTTTTGAACTCCTGCTCAAAATTGGGTTGTTCGTTCTGGGCGTGGGACGAACCCACCTGGCGTAGCGTTTTGGGCGTGACGCCCAAGCAATTCAACCAGTTTCACGACCCTCTCAAACTTCACCCCGCCTCCCGACAGGCCGCAATTGCAACTGCCTATTTGCTGCGGTGCTTTACCAATGTCGCGTCGCTGAAAGAGGTGCAATGGGTTGGACTTGCGCAAAGAGTTTTCGGGAAAGACCGGATCATTTCCTGTTTGGAGCCCATCACCACTCTAGCATCCCAATGGGGCTATCACAAAGACTGGATTTTTCGAAGCTTCATCGCCGAGGCGTTGTTGGCTGCTGAGCGACCAGACCTCGAATCTTTGTCCGCGGAACTTATCGCCAGGGTAACCCACTCGCGTTGTTCGGATCGCGGCCGTGACGGCATCTCGTATCGTCTTCGCCGGCTGCTCGGCGAGATGGGCATTTTACCTGCCAATGCAAAAGCGGTAGACGAAGAATATGCGGCGGTGCTGCGTGAGCGTCGGGTCGCCAACGTGCCGCCCTATTGGACGGCCGCGGTAGAACGATGGGAAGCTCTTACCGTTCAAGGTGATCGCTGCAAGATACGCAATCGAGCGATTCTTTTTAAAATGGGCCGTTGGTCCCATGCCGAGTACCCGCAAGTCAGCTCACTCGACGAATGGACTCGGGACATGGCGGTTCACTATGTGAGCATGGTGAGCAATCTAACCATCGGCGAACACGTAACCCGCACAGTCAATATCCGATCGAAGCTTGGCAAACCCACCAGCGTCGGTACCAAGGTGAGCTATCTGCAAACGCCGCGCCGCTTCTTTGGGGAAATTCAGGAATGGGGCTGGATTACTCGCCGATTCGATCCACGCAGGGTATTTCGCCCGCCGCGTGCAATCCGATCGATGATCGGACCGGCTCCGCGCACGATTGCCGATGAGTCGTGGGCTAAGTTGCTATGGGCGGGGCTCAATCTCACCACGGAGGACTTCTCTCCCAGTGTCCGAAATGAACTTATCAACGCCGGATTGCGTGCCAAATCACTCGGTCCCAGTCATTACCCTCTGGAAATGATGCAGGCGCTTGCCATCGTTTGGCTGTTTGCGGGTCTGCGTAGCGATGAAATTGTCCGACTGCGGGTCGGATGCGCCAGACCAGAACCTTCACCGCAACGCTCGCCAAATAAGCGAGCCTGCTGGATGCTTGATGTCCCCGTGAATAAAACCTTTACGGCGTTCACCAAGCCGGTCGATGCGGTCGTTGGCGAGGCCATCAAAGCCTGGGAAGCCGTCCGACCTGACCAACCGACGAGCATTGATGCAAAGACCGGTGAGCAGGTCCACGTACTTTTCTCGGTACGTGCACGCTCGGTCTCTCGGGCCTATCTTAACCTCTTCTTGATCCCCATTCTCTGCCACAAGGCGGGCGTGCCACGATCGGATTCCCGAGGTCGTCTGACAAGCCACCGAGCGCGTGCAACGATTGCCACGCAGCTCTTTACCGCACGCGATCCCATGTCTTTAGACGAGCTGCAAGCATGGCTTGGGCATCGGAATGCTACATCGACGCAGCACTACGTCGCGTTCACGCCGACACGGTTGGCGAAAGCCTACAAGGACGCCGCTTATTTCCAGCGTAACCTGCGGATGATCGATGTTTTGATTGATCAGGATGCCGTAAGGCAGGGTGCCGGCTCGGCGCCGTGGCGGTACTACGACCTCGGGCACGGCCTCTGCTCGTACGATTTCTTCGATCAATGCCCTCACCGGATGGCATGTGCCAAGTGCGACTTTTACATTCCCAAGGACTCCAGTCGGGCCCAGCTCCTCGAATCCAAGACTGGGATCGTGCGCATGCTGCAGGAGATTCCCCTTACGGACGAGGAGCGCTTGGCCGTTGAAGGCGACAAAGGCGCGTTAGAGAAGCTGCTGACGAGACTAGAGGCCGTTCCTGTACCCCGTAAATCCCTTCAGGCGAGCTCGGATACGGTGGTCAAGCCGTGAGAGCTTGCCAATTCCATATAATTTTCGAGTACTTGGACGGTGGTTCGTACGGCGAATCGACCCTGCGTCGCAATGTATCCGATCTTGAGGCCATTTCGCTGCGTCAACGGGTGCTCCGTGACGTATCGAGCATCGATATCTCGACTGCTCTTTTCGGACAGCGCATGTCCATGCCCGTCATACTCGCACCGATCGGCCTCGCGGGCCTAAACGCGCGCCGCGGTGAAGTGCAAGCCGCGCGGGCCGCGGAAGCAGCGGGAATCTCCCTCTGTCTATCGACGCTCTCAGTGTGCCCACTCACGGAAGTGATTGACGCCATGGTGCGCCCGCCATGGTTTCAGCTTTACATGATTCGCGATCAGGCGTTCATGATCGCCCTCCTCGCGCAAGCGCAAGCGCTCAAGTGTTCAACCTTGATTTTAACGGTCGACATGCCGGTCCCCGGCTCCCGCTATCGCGACATCCGCTCTGGACTTGCCGGCGCGCCGGGACTGCCAGGCGCGCTACGTCGTGTAGGCCAAGCGCTACTCCGGCCGCAGTGGGCCTGGGATGTGGGACTTCTCGGACGGCCGCATGTGCTGGGCAATGTCGCCCCGGTGCTCGGGGACCATTCGGGTCTTGAGGATTTCTTTGCCTGGATGCGCAACAACTTCGATCCGCGCATGACCTGGGCGGACATCGAGTGGGTTCGCTCGCGCTGGAACGGTCCCTTGATCCTAAAGGGCATCCTGGACCCAGAAGATGCCATCGAGGCGGTGAATGCCGGCATCGATGGAATCGTCGTCTCCAATCACGGCGGCCGGCAACTCGACGGCGTGCTATCGAGTGCGCGCGCCCTGCCGACGATTGCCGATGCAGTTGGGGATCGGCTCACGGTGCTTGCGGACGGGGGCATTCGATCGGGCCTGGATGTCGTGAGAATGCTCGCGTTGGGCGCCAAAGGGGTCCTCCTCGGCCGGGCGTGGGTGTACGCGCTTGCAGCCCGAGGTGAGGCCGGTGTCTCCCACGTGCTCGAACTCCTCGCTGCCGAAATGAAAGTCGCCATGGCATTGACCGGAACCACGAGCATCGGTGCGATCGGTCGCGACGCGATCGCACCCATGGGTGAGTTGCACTCATGAGAGAGACTGCGATTCCTCACCAGATCCTCTTGTCTGCCTTCATGGCAAGCACGCCGGATCATGTGTACTTCAAGGACCGCGAGTCCCGATTCGTCTGGGTGAGCGAGTCGCTGGCGAAGTCCTTGGGCCGCCGAGTCGACGAGGTCGTGGGCCGGACGGATGCCGATTTTTTCGACGAGACGCGGGCGCGGTCTTATCGGGAAGCTGAGGTTGAAATCCTAAGGACGGGTGCGCCGGTCGTTGATGACGTGGTGCGGCACACCTGGCCCGACGGACGAGTGACCTGGTCACTCAATGTGGCGATGCCGATCCAGAATGAGCTTGGAGAGATCCTCGGCGTTTGGGGGACTAACAAAGACATCACGCAGTCGAAGCTAACCGAGGAGGCATTGGAGAGTCGCACCAGTGAGCTCGAGGCCGTCAATGTGCAACTCGAACGCGCCACCGAAGCGGCGCTCGCCGCGAGCCAGGCGAAGTCCGCATTTTTAGCCAACATGAGCCATGAGATCCGCACACCGATGAACGGGGTCATCGGGATGACCGAGCTCTTGCTCGAAACTCCATTGGATCGGCAGCAACGAGACTATGCCCAGACCATTCGAAGCAGCGCACGCGCGCTCCTCGCCGTCATCAACGATATTCTCGATTTCTCGAAGGTCGAGGCGGGCAAGCTCGAACTCGAAGAGGTGGAAGTGAACCTTCGCGACGTCGTGGAGGAGGTCTCGCGGCTTATTTCGATTCAGGCCGATGCGAAGGGCCTTGAGGTCATCGCCCACATCGATTCGGCTCTCCCTGAATGTGTGATGGGGGATGAGGGGCGCCTTAGGCAAATTCTCTTTAACCTCTGCGGCAACGCCGTCAAGTTCACTCAATCGGGCGAGATCGCGGTTACCGTCAAGCTAATGAGCCTCACACCCCAAGGCCTCATGGCACGATTCGAGGTGCGCGATACGGGGATCGGCATTCCGGCCGATCGCTTGGATTCGCTGTTCGCGCCCTTCACTCAAGTCGATGTGTCGACGACCCGTCGGTTTGGCGGCACCGGATTGGGCCTTTCCATCGTGCGGCGATTGGCCACGCTCATGGGGGGAGAGGCCGGAGTCGAAAGCCGCGAAGGGGTCGGCTCGACCTTCTGGTTCACGGTCGAGTTTCGCCCCAGCACCGCCGCGCAGCCTCATAGTCGCACCCCGGCTGCGCTGCAGGGCCAGCGGGTTCTCATCGTGGATGACAATGCGACCAACCTTAAAGTATTAGCGGGGGAGCTTAAGCGCTGGGACATCGAGTGTGTGTGCGTGAGCTCCGCTGAGGAGGCGCTCGTCGCGATGCGAAGCGCCCGCACGCCGTTCGAAGTCGCGCTGCTTGATCACCAGATGCCGGGTTGCGATGGTGCGGAACTGGGCCGGCGCATCAATGAAGACGCTAAGCTTAACTCCACCCGGCTCGTCCTCCTGACTTCCTCCGGCCAGGGGAGCGACCGTCAGCAGTTTGCCGAACTCGGATTTGCGGGTTATTTAGTGAAGCCGGTGACGCGCAATGATCTCATCGACACGCTGTCCATGGTTCTCGCGGGGAGCGCCGAGGCGTGGCATACCCAGACGCAGCCCATTATCACTCGGAAGTACTTGCGCGAGCTTCGCGGACACGAGGCGCGACGAATTTTGGTGGCAGAGGACGACGCCGTCAACCGCAAGGTCGCCGTCGGTTTGCTCGAGCTCATGGGTTATCAAGTCGATGCGGTGGATGATGGCCGCCAGGCGGTTGATTCATGGCGGAAGGGCCGTTATGACCTCGTTTTGATGGATTGTCAGATGCCCGAACTCGATGGCTACGAGGCGACGCGGGAGATCCGGCGACTCGAATCGCCATCCAGGCGCACACCGATCATTGCCCTCACCGCCAACGCGATGCCGGGCGCGGAGGCCTTGTGCAAGGCGGCCGGCATGGACGCCTACCTCGCGAAACCCTTCGACCGAGATCTCTTGGAAGCATGCCTTGACCGGTTCCTCGCGAAAGATGCTCTGAAAGATAGCAAGCCTGCTGGTGAGTCGATACCCGATCTCGTCGCGGAAGCGACAAAGAGCGTCGCAGCACCTCCCCCGCCAGCCGAAACCCAAGTGGGGGCGCTACCGCCGGTGGACATGGCTGCCTTGGCTCGCTTAACCGCGGGGGATAGGTCTTTTCAAGAGGATCTGATCGAGACGTTCATCAGTACCGGTGAAGTCGCGGTGCAAGCGATCGAGCAGGCACTCACGGCCGGCGATCTCCTTAACCTCTCGCGAACTTTGCATAAATTCAAGAGCAACAGTGGGTCCGTATTCGCGAGGGAGGTGAGCCGCTCGGCGGAGAGACTGGAGGTCGCGGTGAGCGAGGGTCACCGTGAATCGCTCGAGGCGCTCACCGAGCAGTTGCGCCGGGATTTCACGCGTGCCGTGGATTTTTTAAGGGCTCGTCAGGCATGACTCTTCACGGGCAAGAATTGGATTGCGCGGCGGATGGTGGTTCGGAACCCTTAAAGCTATTGCTGGCGGAGGATGAGCTCCTGCAACGGAAAATTCTCGAGCGAGTGTTGTCCCGCGCCGGATACTTGGTCGAGACGGTGACGGGCGGCGAAGAGGCTCTCGCGAGAGTGCTCGAGGGGTCATTTCATTTCCTGCTCACCGACTGGGATATGCCGGGCATGGATGGGGCGACGCTGTGTCGCCGCGTGCGGGAGGCGAAGCTCCCTCACTATCTCTACATCTTGATGTTGACGGGCCATACGACGGAAGCGGATCTCGTGGCGGGCTTTGAGGCCGGGGTGGATGACTACGTGAGAAAACCGGCCAATGAGGCGGAGCTCTTGGCGCGGGTCAAAGCGGGGTTTCGTCTGATCCGATCGGAGCGGGCTTTGAGCCTCGCGTTAGCGCAGGTGCAGCGGCTGTCGATCACCGATCCTTTGCTCGGCATCTACAATCGACGCTATCTGAATGAGCAACTGCCGCGCGAGATCGAGCGCACCCATAGGTACGGGCATTCTGTGGCCGTCGTCATGGCAGATCTTGACTCATTTAAGAAAATCAATGACACGCACGGTCACGCCGTCGGCGATGAGGTTCTGCACGGTTTTACCGACCGTGCACGCACTTCGATTCGACAATCGAGCGACTGGATCGCGCGCTACGGCGGTGAGGAATTCGTTTTCGTCTTACCGGAAACGGGGGTCGCCGAGGCCGCGCAGGTCGCAGAGAAGATCCGATGTGCATGCGCTGGTACGCCCATGATGACGGCGACGGGTGGCCTTCGCGTCACCGCAAGCTTCGGGGTCGCGGCCACACCGATGGCGCCGGAGGGGTCCCTGTCCGCCGATACCCTACTCCGCTATGCCGACGACGCCTTATACAAAGCCAAGCGCGGGGGGCGTAATTGCGTGACGGTCGCCGCGAATCCGCCACTGCAGGGCGAGTTGCAGGCTGCAGTTTGAGGCGATCGTACGCACTGGAGAATGATTGATGACGGCCAATCCTCTGCTCGGGGTTTTCTTTCACTGGTTGGGGGGACTTGCGAGCGCGAGCTTTTATGTGCCCTATAAGCGCGTACGCCGGTGGTCGTGGGAAATCTATTGGATCGTCGGCGGTGTTTTTAGCTGGGTGATCGCGCCGTGGGTGTTCGCGGGCTTTCGGACCGAGCACTTAGTCGCCGTGCTGTCGCAGACTCCACGCCACACACTTTTGTGGTGCTGGTTCTGGGGCGCGATGTGGGGGTTTGGGGGACTCACCTTTGGCCTCACCATGCGCTACCTCGGCCTGTCACTGGGGATGGCAACGGTGCTCGGACTCACGATGGTGATCGGCACACTGGGCCCACCGATTTTCCGGGGCACCGTGGGAGCGCTTGCCGCTTCGCATAGCGGCTGGGTTACCTTCATCGGAATCGCGCTAGCCATAGTCGGGGTCATTATCGTCGGCCGTGCGGGGCGGATCAAAGAGCGCGAACTCACTCCGGAAGAGGCCAAAGCGGGCATTGCGGAATTTAACTTCAAGCGCGGCTTAGGCGTCGCGATATTTTCAGGCGTCATGAGCAGCTGTTTCGCGTTCGGACTCGACGCAGGCGCGCCGATTCGTGCACTCACCTTGGGTGCCGGGACTTCTCCCTTAAACCAAGGCTTGCCCGTGCTGTGCGTCGTTCTGGCCGGCGGCTTCACGACGAATTTCCTGTGGTGCCTGTATTTGATCGTGAGCAACGGCACGGGGCGGGAATTCATCGGTGGGAAACGCCCGGTGCCGGGTGCACGGGACAGGCGACCACCGCTATTGCACAATTACTTGTTCTCGAGCATCGGCGGCACCGCCTGGTATTTCCAGTTTTTCTTTTACACGATGGGCGAGTCTCAGATGGGCGCGTATGCGTTCTCGAGTTGGACGCTGCACATGGCGAGCATCATTATATTCGCGACCGTTTGGGGATTCGTGCTCAAGGAATGGGCGGGCTCCCGAGTTGCTACCCGACGGGTGGTTTGGAGCGGCGTGCTCACGCTCGTCATCGCCACGATCGTGATCGGCGCGGGGAATTATTTGAATGCGCGGTGATAGCTCAAGCGAAAGAGCGCTCGCGCCGGGACGTCTCCACATTGACCCGGCGGGGGAACATCTAGGACGGGAGGTACCGCACCCGTCTCGGCCGGACGCCGCCGTCGTCCGGCTTCCCGGGAAGGCCGGCTTTTCGCTTTGCAAGCTGGTGGGACGGCTGCGCTACAAGCACCTATCGCTCCTCGCAGCGCTCGACGAGCATCGAAACCTTCATCGCGCCGCCAAGGCCGTGCACTTGGCTCAGCCGAGCGCGAGCAAGCTGGTGCACGATTTGGAGGTGTTATTCGGCTCATCGCTATTCGATCGACACCCCACAGGAATGCAGCCGACGGAACTCGGCGCGGTGGTTCTCGCATTCGCGCGCCGAGCTTTGAGCGACTTGAAACGCCTTGCAGTGGAATTAGATCATCGGCGAGCCGGCCGCGACGGAGAATTTGTCATTGGAACGGTGACGGACATGCTGCCGGGGGGTGTAGCACTCGCGATGGCCCAGATAAAGAAGCGACGACCGATGCTCGCCATTCGAGTTCGCGGCGATGAAGGCGATAAGATCATCGATCGCCTGACCCAAGGCCAAATCGACATGGCGGTGGGATACTTCCCGGGTGATCCCCACCATAGCGAGATCGGGTATGAAGTGATCGGCAAAAGCTCCCTTTGTGTCGTCGCGCGTCCACATCACCCGCTTGGCCACGAACTTCGCTTGACCGTGTATGAACTTGGAAGCGCCGCTTGGATTCTCCACGAACCAGGGAATTTAACGGGCCAGATGCTGGAACGAATTTTCTTACACGCCGGAATGAAGGTACCCGTCAATGTCGTCGAGTCCCACTCGCTCTCCATGACGCTGGATCTCGTCCTGTCGAGTGACGCAATCACGATCTTGCCTGAATGCACCGTGCGTCATCACCTCAAAGCCGGTCAGCTCATTCGGCTGCCGGTCGCGCTGGGTGAGTATTCTGTGGAATTCGGGATTTTGACTCGTCGAGGCGACCCCGTGTGCTCCGCTGCTCTGGAGTTCTGTGAGTTGCTGCGCAGCTCTTATCACATCTCTGCGTAGGGTAATCTAGCATGAAGTCTTCTAGCAATCGCAGCAATGCGCGGTTGTCGATGGCGCCATGTCGCGCTAGGAGTGCGCCCTCGTTGCGAGAACAGTGCGCTGTTCTTGAACACCAAGACCGGCGATGCCGAGACGCATGGTCTGACCGCCCCGAAGGTACCGCGGTGGCTTTTGCCCAAGTCCCACCCCGGGTGGGGTGCCGGTGGAGATCACATCGCCGGACTGCAACGTCATGAAGTGGCTGAGGTAGGCGACGATCTCGGCGACACCGAAGATCATGGTGCGGGTATTCCCTGTCTGCATGCGTCGGCCGTTCACGTCGAGCCACATATCGAGGTTTTGAGGATCGCCCACTTCGTCGGCAGTGACTAGCCATGGGCCTATGGGACCGAAGGTGTCACAGCCTTTGCCCTTATCCCACGTACCACCGCGTTCGAGCTGATACTCTCGTTCGCTTACGTCATTTGTCAAAAAATATCCGCACACAATCTCGAGCGCGCGCTCCAATTCAACGTATCGCGCCGTGCGTCCGATCACCACTCCCAACTCGACTTCCCAGTCAGTCTTGACCGAACCCTGAGGCAACATGACCGGATCGCTTGGACCGCTTAGGCAACTCGTGGCTTTCATGAACACGACCGGTTCCGTAGGAACAGGCATGCCGGATTCCGCAGCATGATCCGAGTAGTTAAGCCCGATCGCGATAAACTTGCCGACTCCGGACAGTATCGGCCCGAGACGCGTCGTGCCAGCGACCACCGGAAGCGATTCAGGATCGATCTCCACCAACCGTCTCAGGGTTCCATCGGCAAGCTCCTTAGGACCGAGGTCGGCGATGTGACCACTAAGATCACGTATTTTGCCGGACTGATCGAGGAGACCTGGTTTTTCGTGGCCGTGTGGGCCATGACGAAGCAGCTTCATGTTGATTTCTTCACTGTTAAGTTTGGATTGTCGTCTATGTTCACGTCGTCGACGATCGCAGCGAGCCGCTCGGCCAAGTCGAGGATCTGCTCGGCTGAAAGTTCCGGCTTTGCGCGCACCGTACGCCCTAGATCCAGCAACTCCTGATGTAGACCGTCGGCCGCGTACACGCGCTCAAGATGCCGGTCCACATTGGCCCACACGTCCATCTCGGCCCAGGCGAGATCGATGTAGTGCCAAAGACTTTCCGGTGATCCGTGCCCCGTCTTGGCCGCGATGCGTTTCAAGATCGAGCGGTAATCACTATCGGTCATGAGTTGGCGGGTTTTTCCCGCCGAACCCATAAACTCCTTTAGGTGGGCCATCACTTCATAGGTGATGAACCGATGCCGGAACATGCTTAGGCAAGCCTGCACTTCGGTGTGCCCGCACGCCTTGACCAAACGCTCGAAGTCCTTTTCCAGAGAGGTCTTTCTGATCGCCTTGCCATCAACGCCGACGAACAATGTTTCGGGGCCACGGTATGCGGGATCGCTCTCGTGGATCTCTCGGACGTATTTCTCACGCGCAATCAAGTAACGCTGGACGATCGTGGCATCGCGCAAGGTGACTGGGAAGCTGCGCAGCGGCGCGACTCGCCGGCGACGTTTCTTGGTCGGGATAATCAGGCGTTGAGTCTGCAGTATGGAAGTACTCTCTCGTAGTGGCATCTCGACCATCTCCGCGGGTCGAAGGCCCGTGCGCTTCATGATCCACACCATGAAGCGGCGCCGGGCGCGAACGTACTCCAGTTGCGCCGCCAGGCGCTCCGGCCGCTTTGAGTAGCGGCGCTTGGTGTGTTCCGTTTGGGCTTCGAGGTGGCTCAAGGTTTCGATCATCCGCTCGATATCCTCGATGATCGACTGAGGTAGGGGGCGCTTCGGTTCGCGGCTATTCGCAGTCGGCATGGCGCGGTGAAGATAGTAGTACGTACCCTGCCGGCCCCCGCGAGGACTGTGCAGGCGCCGCACGACAACACGTGGAGCGGCCTGCATGTCACCGATGAGGGGTGTTTGCGTTGGGAGCATCAGGTGAGCTTGGTACCATTGCAAAAATGCTATGGCCCGCTGCAGAAGGGTCCGGACCGTGTTGTTATTGCGGACGCGCGATGCTGGCTGGGTAGGCGAGCGCTCAGTTTGCAGTTGCTGCGAGAACTCAAAGATGTGGCCATCATCCAGTTGCTCAAAGCCGATGGCGGCGGACTCGCAGTAACGAACCAGTGGTGACAACTCGGCGGCGTATGTCTTGAGCGTGTCACCGGTCAGTGCCGGCGCGCTCTCGAGCAAATAGGCATTCACGGGTTCGCACGGCTCTCCGTCCGGCCAGCGGACAAAGGGAAAGCGCTCAATCACCTGATGATGGATCCGTGTGCTGTTGCGTGTACGCAGCACCGTTGTCGGGAGCTCGACGCGCTCATGCACCGAGAACAGTTGCTGCCGAACGGCATTCATGGCTTGCCCCCGGATATGATCCGCAGCAAGGGCGTACTGGGTTCCGCAGAGTTCGGCGAGAGCAGTGGGCCGGATAAATCCTTGTGATCCTGCAGCAGATTGTGCAACCGTAAGCGCACTCCATCGTCCAGGTAGGTAGTCTGCGTCAATGCCACCAGCTTCGAGAAGAGGTCCACGTACGCCTGGGTGCGCTGCAGATTCAGGATCTCGGTGAGTCGCAGCCTCTTTCGTAGCTCATCGAGCGACTGATCCTGATGGCTCCGCCGGTTGCCCCTATCAATGCGCTCGGTCGTTCTTTGCTTGAGCGCCTGACGTAAGCCATCCAGGTATGCAAAGCCCTTCCCGTCGGGCGCGTGTCGTGTCAGGATCTCATCCGCAATGGTCTTGAGGGTGTTCAGCGCGATCGGTTGCACGCGGCTGCCGGGCACCCGCAGGGCGGCAAAGCTTCTTTGGCTCGCGAGCGACGCGATGCAGCCTTTAGAGAGTTCCCGCGGATCGCGAAGACTTGCCAAGCACCACTGATGCCGAGCTTCCACGTTCTCGATGTTCCGGCTTTTCTTTGCGTAGGCGCCCCGTGGGTTCATGCGCGATCCTCTGCGAGCACGAAGGACACCGTGATGCCGACGACTCGTTCGCCGTCGTCAGCGTAGAGGGAATGCGGATAGAGTGAAAAGCGGTTCTCTGCCCGCAGCGTGGCCACATAATCCATCCACTCGGTCTCGCGCACCATCGCCAGCGAGGCAACGTTGAACTGCCGGCATACCCGCTCGTAAAGCGTCTCTAGACCCGGGTTTTCGTCACAGGACTTGCGCCACTCTGGATTCTGGGCGCGCCGCGTTTGATCCAAACGACGCAGGCGATCGATGGAGTATTCCGCCTCGATCGCCGGTAGCTCCTCTCCAGGGAAGTTCTGCTCGATATAAGCGTAGGTGTGGTCGGCGCGCACGTGACCCGCGATCCAGCGAGCCGCATCCAGCACATCGAACCGGCCGGCCCAAAATAGCAGCAGCAAAAACCACTTGCGCATCTCATGAACACGCACATACCAGCGTCTCCCCAGCACGTCAGGCGGCAGTGCCACCCAATCGCAGAAGAGATCCAGATAATTGTTCAACATCGTGGTCGTCGGAACGTGTGTCTCACCGACATGCGCGGAAGGCAGACAGAACAACTTCTGCTGGTGTTTGTACTTCGACCCTAACGCTGTGGCGACCCCAGTTCCCAGTCGCTGCAATAGACGGATCGCTTGAGCAGTGATCTTCGGTATCGGCTTATCCCGCCACGGATAGGCCTCGCCCGCGTTGCTCTTACCCAACTGGAAGCGCAAGTAATAGCCGTCGTGACCCTCCCTCAAACACTCTCGAGGCAGATGGGCGAGTTCCGCCTCCCGCGACGGCTTTAGTATCGAGATGCATACGACGCACGCCCCAATAAGCACGTTCAACGCATCGATCAACGTCGGTTGAGCGCGCGCTCCCGCAAAATCCACCGCGCGCGCCCGGCCACTGCGATACAGGCCAGAGATCTGAAGCCCCTCAACAGCAAACGATGCAGCGTCCACAGTGTCGAAGGCGCGGCGGATTTTCCATAGACGCCTCGTGCGCCCAAGCGTACGCAATCTCTGGAAGTCCAACTGCGAGAGTGTCACCAGGTAATAATCCACCACGGCCTCACCGTAGCAGTGCACCCAGCGCATCGCTTCATTCAGATACGACAGGCCGATGTTGATCGGGATGAAAGGACGGTGCCCGCCCATCGCGGAAGTCTCTACCGGATGGGAGCCCCGCTGCATCGACAGACACATCGGGTTCGGCACTTCGGCCGGGAGGTGCCGATGAGCGCTCAGCAAGCTCTCGATCGCAAGACGCGTGAGTTTCGGTGCGTCAGAGGTCGCACGCTGAAGCGCGAGCTCTTCCCGCACCGATACCGTGTGAGCCGGATACTCCGTGCGCTGTTCGCTCGAGAGCAGCAAGGGTGATGCGGAGAAGTCCGGCTCGAACTGCCGGCAGAAGAGGCGTACCCTCTCCGAGCCGCGCAGCAGCAGCACGGAAGCATTC
>Ga0307470_10000738_pt1 | contig 14342 bp, 12 predicted proteins | sample atmos_gasesAM3C__FD_204565 | JGI IMG/M metagenome (GOLD analysis project Ga0307470, IMG submission 204565) | Hardwood forest soil microbial communities from Morgan-Monroe State Forest, Indiana, United States - atmos_gasesAM3C_05 | ecosystem: Environmental > Terrestrial > Soil > Temperate forest... | reverse complement strand
CTTCGAATGTGCGCAGATCCCACGTAAGGGCCAGAATATCGCGCCAGTAACTGCGATCAGCGAACATTGCGCCAATACGCCCTAAATCACGCGCCTCGACGGCATGCGAGAATTGCGCGATCCATCCGGAGAGATCTTCGTGCACCATCATCATCTGCTCTGCGACCCGCTTCTGCGGTCAGTCGTAGTCCGCGGACAGGTCTGGCCGTTCGGCATGCTGAAACATCCTGTCGATCTGCGCGGCGGTGGTGCGCCCCAGCGACAGCGGCGGCAGCGCGTCGCGCGGAAAAAACGCCACCTCACTGGTCTCGTCGCTGGCGCGGGCGGCGCCTCCCGTGATTTCGCAAATGAAAAACATTTTGTAAATCGAATCAATATGGCGAGCCGGGCGGTTGCTCCTTTGGTAGTCGTACACGGCCGCGAGCTTGAGGACCCGAGCCTCGAATCCCGACTCTTCTCTGATCTCTCTGGTTACACATTCGCCGGCGGTTTGATTGACGTCCGCCCAACCGCCGGGCAGGGTCCATTTGCCGTCGCTGATCTCGCGCACCAGGAGCACGCGGCCGTCGACGAAGGCGGCGCCCCGCACATCGACCTTGGGCGTCGCGTAGCCGTTATCCTCGCGCAGGATGCTGAGGATCATGTCGTAGCCGGCACCTGATCCCAAGGCCAGCAGCGACCCGGCCAATTCGCGCACACGCTCGTAGCGTTGCCGGTCGAAGCGATCCGCGGTGAAAGTCAGGCCGGTCTGCGCGATGGCGCGCAATTCGCGCGCGATGCTCAACCATTGCGGCTCTTCCACCGGCATCTAAAGGGTCCTTGCAGTCGGCAGCCTTAGCGGGGTGCGAAGAACTCGGTGTAGTTCAAGATGCGGTCTTCGCTCAGTTCCACGAGATCGACGAGTTCGGTAGGGATGGTGACGCCGGTGACCTTGGAGTAAATGTCGGTGCGCCAGTGTGCGGTGGCCCGGGGCCATTCGACCACCAGCGACAACAAGGTGTAGTCGGTGAGCCGAAACACTTTGACCATCATGGCGAGCCACGGCCGAAACTCCGCAATGCCGTTCGCCCGGATCGCGATGGGCTTGTCGGCGCTGGCACCGACTATTTCGAACCGGCCGTGATCCGCAAACAGCCGGCACAGGCCGGCGAGATCGCCGCCGACACGCGCCGCGTGCAGTTCCCGAATCATGCGTTCCGCAACTACGCGTTCCGCCACTTTACTCTCTCCTTCGGTCAGGCCAACGCAGCCCGAATTTCACCGCCGATCTGTTCGAACGCGGTCCGGGCATACGGAATCACGGCCCCCAGGCCGTAGAAAAGATGAATCATACCTGGGTGGCAAGTGTAGGACACTTCGGCGTGCGCGCGGGCAAGGCGTTCGAAATAGTCGCGTCCTTCGTCGCGCAACGGATCGAACTCCGCCGTGTGAATGAGGGTGCGGGGGAGGCCGGCAACATCGTCGGCGCGCAGCGGCGAGATCCTCGGGTCGGCCGGATCGGTTCCCGGGGGCGCATAGTGCAAGAGATCGTGATCGAGCGTGCCCTGATCGACCAGGTAGCCGCCGCTGCCGAGGTCCCGTCGGGACTCCGTCGAGCGGCTGTAATCGAGAATCGGGCAAATCAGCAATTGCAGCGCCAGCCGCGGACTACCGATTCGAGCGACCGTTTGGACGGTCGCCGCCGCGAGGGTGCCGCCCGCCGAGTCCCCGCATATGCCGAGGCGCATGCCGTCGATTCCGAATTCGGCGGCATGCGCGCCGATATGCGTAACCGCCGCCAGGGCGTCATCGAGCGCCGCGGGAAATGGATGTTCCGGAGCCAGACGGTATTCGACGGAGACCAGCCGGCAGGCGCCCGCATTCGCGAGCGCCCGCGCGATCGAGTCATGCGTGGCCACGGTGCCGGCCACCAGGCCGCCGCCGTGAAAGTAGACGAGGCCCGGCAGCAGCTGGGGTCCGGCAGAGAGGGGCAGCTCGGCGCGGGGCAGGTCGGCAACGAGGGGCGTATAGATCCTGACTCCGAGCGGCCCGGCCGGTCCGGGCAGGGTTCGGTCCTCGACGCGCCCCACCGCCGTTTCGGGGCCGGCCAGCTTCATGAGCTCCGTGAGGCCGAGACGGCGCTGCGCGACGGTGGTTTCGAGGGCGTTGGGCGGCTTGCCCGCCGCGAGCGCATCCAAGAACCGTTTGACGCGCGGGTCGAGCGGCACGTTAGCGTCGCGGCAACGTCAGAGAGCCAAGGCAGCCTTGGGTCTCGCCGGCCATTTATCGAGGTCCAGGCCGTGATTCGCGAATAGCGCGACGGCCAGCCGGTCGATTCCAAAGGCGACGCAGCTGGTGTGCGCCAACTCGTTCTTCTCGTCGTGAATGCCCCAGACTTGGCCGAAGTGCTCGCGATGATAGTTGAAGCTCATGCATGCGGTGGGCGACGCACCGGGATAGTAGGGGATCAGCAACTCGAATTTCAGCGCTTGCTGGCGCTGGCTGACGGCCATGACTTGGCCGACGCGGCCAAAAAACGGATCGTTCGCGACTTCGATGCTGAACGGCAGGCTGAGGTCGGCCGCCAGCAGCGGTGCCTTGGCCATCCAACTCTCGCGGAATTCCAAGATTTCCTGCGGCGAACCGATGCGCACGAATTCGCGCATCCGAAACGACTGCAGGCGGTCCAGGCTGCGCGACGGCTCATGCCTGAACACGTCGGCTTCGATGTCGAACTGCAAACCGCCGGCCGGCAGCTGGCCGCGGGCAGCCGCGATGGGATACACGGGATAGCACGCCGCGGGCGACAGCACGAGGTCGGAGGAGGTCACCGACGTGGTCCAGTCGCCGCCGTTGTCATAGCGGTCGACCGCCGATCGAATCGAGGCTTCGGAGCCGTGCAAGGCGCATACGCAGCCCAGCAAATTGGGGAAGCTCTTGAGGTAGCCCGATTTTTCCAATTGCTTGCGGCTCATCACCGGCGGGAAGCGCATGATTTCCGCGCTGGGGTCGCGCTGCCGCGTAATGTACGCTTCGAGGCGCTCGACGGCGTGCGTATACAGCTCGGTGCGTGCGTACACCCCGTCTACGCCCATGGACCGAAAGAGTCCCTCTGCGATCGAGGCAAGCGGATCGGCCGGGGCATTGACGGCGGCGGAACCCGGATTGCTGATGGTAGACATAGGAGTTTCAACCACTGATTGAAGTTGGCAACGGCGTCATCAGGGACGTGGTTGCGAGATTGGAGAGGATGCGGTCATTGTTGATCATGAGCGGCGCGGACAACACATCCCGCAGCAGCCGGCCGATGGTGAACTCGGTGTCATTGCGATAGCCGGACAAACCGCAGGCGCGCAGCGAGCTTAGCACGGCGGTCACCGCGAGTTCCGACGCCTGCACCTTGGTCAAGGTGATCATGGCCTGAAACTCGAGGGCTGAGATCGCCTTTTCATCCGACATGACCGCTTCGTAGCTGCGGAGGTTGGCCGCCAGCACGCCCCGCAAGGTTCGGAGCGTCGAGACCGCCTGCGTAAAGTGGGGGGCGCCCGGGGGCATTTGGCCGTTCGAGCCGCGGACAGCATGACGAATGAAGGCCTGCGCTTTGCCGACGGCGGCGGCGGCAATCCCCGCCCACACCGAACCCCACAACAGATGGGCGAAGGGCACCATGGTTTGCGCGTGAATTCGCTCGTAGGGCTCCGGCATGATTTGCTCGGCCGCGGCGCGCGCCCGCAGCGTGAAGCCTTCGCTGTGCGTCCCGCGCATGCCGAGGGTGTCCCAAACCTGCAAGCGCTCGAGAGTGTAGTCCGCCTTCAGCAGGACCAACAGCACTTGGTCGGAACCCGCGGCGTCGGCCGCACGGCGCGCGGTGGTGACGACGCCATCCGCTTCGACGGCATAGGAGATGACCGTCGCCTTGCGCTCGAGGGTGACTTGCGCGCCGTCATGTTCGACGGCGGCCTCGCTCGAACGCACGTTGCCTCCGGCCTGGCCTTCGGTGGTTGACGACGCCATGAGCAGCTGCTCGGCTGCAATGCGGCCCAGAATGCGTTCCAATACGGCATTGCCCTTGGAGTGACGCGTGATGCACGCCATCTTGATCTGGTGCATGGCGAAGATCAGCCCGGTCGACGAGCAGGCCTGGCCGAGGATGTAGCACACGTCCGCAATTTCCGCGATGCTCGCGGCTTCGCCGCCCAAGACTTGCGGGACCTGGATGCCGAGCAGACGCTGCCTGCGAATTTCGGCAAAGGCTTCGCTGGGGAAACGAGCCTCCGCGTCGACCGCCGCAGCGCTCTTGGCGGCGACTTCGGCCGCGGCGCGGGCGCGCGCCGTCAAATCGTTCTGTCGGACACTGATTACCCGGGCCGCACCCGGCGTTCGCTGAGGTTCCATCGATTATCCCCAATCACCATACGGTTTAAAGTGGTATCGAGGGCATTATGCGGAGAGTCCCCCGGGCGGACAACCGAAAATGACCCGCTAAATCGCAACTTGTGACGCCCGACTCAGGTTCCCCCAGCATAGGCAAAGCTTTGGCTATATTGTGTGACAGGCTGTGCAAAGTATCCTTGTCAATCTGATGTCAACGCCGTGCCGCGCCGCACGGTATGATTGGCCGGCATTTTGCAGGAGTGTACCGAGTGGATTCGAAGACGCTTGAGGGTGTGGGCGAGCAGCTTGTTGCTCTGGTAAAACAGACGCTTGGCGCCAATGCGGTCCTGCCTCACCCGTTCCCGGTCGAGCAGCAGTTGAGCGACTTAGGCGTCAGCTCGCTGAAAATGGTGAATCTGATGCTGGCGGTCGAACTCGAGTTCGATATCGCCATCCCGCAGTCGGATATCACGCCTGAGAATTTCCATTCGGTGGCGGCGATCGAAGCTCTCGTCGTCCGGACACTCTCCCAGCGCAAGTCTTAGCCTCGGGCGTTAAGGGCGGCGACCAAGGCGTTGACGTCCTCGAGCGTCGTTTCGCCGTTCGTGGCGCAGATCCGGACCACGTCGCGGCCCTCGAACGTGGTGGGCGCCACCCACGCCCGGCCCCCGGCCACCACGCGGCGCACCAGGTCTCGGACGTCCCCGAGTGCGGCCGGCGGCACGACATCGAGTACCGCCAGGGGGGAATCATTGGCGACGGTCCACCCCAGGCCGATGAGCCGTTCCTTGACTCTATCCACCACCTGGACGCTGCGCTCCACGTGCGCAGCAAGGCCTTCCCAGCCGGCCGCCGCCAACGCGAGAAACAAACGCAATCCCAGGAAGCGGCGCGACCACTGCACGCTGTTGAGATAGGGATCGAGACCCGAGACGCTCGACGGCATGAAGCTCGTCGAGGCATGAAATGCCTCGGACAGGAGAGGTCCGTGGCGCGTGATGAATATGGCGCAGCCCATGGTGGTGGCCATCCATTTATGGGCATCGATGGTGATCGAGTCGGCGCGTTCGATTCCCGCGAGCACTTTGCGCAATCGATCCGACGCCAGCGCCGCGCCGCCCCAGGCGGCATCGACGTGGTACCAAAGACGTTCCTGCTGCGCGATGTCGGCACAGGCGTGCAACGGGTCGATCATGCCGGCGGCGGTGGTGCCGGCAGTGGCCACGACCATCACCGGCACGGCGCCGTTGGCCCGGTCCTCGGCGATGGTGCGCAGCAGCGCGTGCGGATCCATGCGGCCCTGGCCGTCGGTATCGATCAGACGCAGCGCCGCACGGCCGACTCCCGCCTGATGCGCGATTTTCAGCCAGGCAATGTGACAGTCGCGAGACGTGTAGAACCTCGCCGGGCCCGCGAAGGCGCGCGCACCGTCGACGGCGAAGCCGGGATGCGCGCCGGTCAAGGCGCAGAGCAACGCGGTGTAGTTGGCCTCGGAGCCGCCGGTGGCAAAATGCCCGGTCGCCTCGCCGCCGAGCGCCGCGCGCCCAGCGATGGCGCGGATCACATGCCGCTCCAACTCCACGGGCACGGGAGAGGAAGCCGAACTCGCCAACTGCGGATTGAACAGGCTGGCAACGCGGTCCGCGCACTGCGCCGGAAAGTTGGGGCCCGGATTGAACAGCCCGAAATAGCGCGGGTTGGCCATTTGGACGATGCCGTGTTCCATGCGCTCGATGGTCCAGCGCAGCAATTCCTCCAGGGGCTGGGGCCGGCCGAAATCGTAGCTCTCGAGTTCGGCGCGAAAGGCGGCCATGTCGATGGTCGGCGTGACCGGGCCTGCTTGAATGCGCAGCAACGCACGCGGCAGTTCGCCGGTCAGCCAGTCCTCGATGCGCCGGCGCTCCGGCGCGCTCGGGAACAACGCTGCAGCGGCGCCCGGAAGTGAAGTCTGCTCCACGCGGGGCTTAGCCGACGGCCAGCCCGAGCGCCTGATCGAGGTCGGCGAGGATGTCGTCGATGTGCTCGATTCCCACGCTCAGGCGAATGCCGCCGGGTGCCACCCCCGCGGCCAGCTGCTCCTCCGGCGTCATTTGCCGGTGCGTCGTCGATGCCGGATGGCAGGCGAGCGACTTCGCATCGCCTAAATTCACCAGGCGCTTGAAAAGCTTGAGCGTGTTGTAGAAGCGCATGCCCGCTTTGAGACCGCCGCGGATTTCGAAGGTCATGAGCGAACACGCCCTGCCGCCCAGGTATTTCTGTACCAAGGGATAATAGGGGTTATCGGCGAAGCCCGCGAAATTCACCGACTCGACGCGCGGATCATCGCGGAGAAATTCGGCCACCTTGCGTGCATTCTCGACGTGCCGGTCGATCCGCAGGGCCACCGTTTCGATGCCCTGCAGCAATAGAAACGCATTCATCGGCGAAAGCACGGCGCCCATGGTGCGCTGGTAGACGCTGCGGCAGCGGCCGATGAAGGCTGCGGCGCCGTAGTGGTCCGTGTACACGAGTCCATGATAGGACTCGTCGGGTTGCGTGAACATCGGGTAGCGGGCGGCGTTGTCCGTCCACGAGAATGTGCCGCAGTCGACGACGATGCCGCCGAGCGTGGTTCCATGGCCGCCCATGAACTTCGTCAATGAATGGATCACGACGTCCGCGCCGTAGTCGACCGGCCGCACCAGCATCGGGGTCGCGACCGTGTTGTCGACGATCAGCGGCATGCGGTGGCGATGGGCGACCGCGGCGAGCGCTTCGAGATCGCATACATTGCCGGCAGGATTACCGACGGTCTCGCAGAAGATCGCGCGCGTGTCGTCGTCGATCAGCGCCTCCAGGTCGGCGGCGCGGTCGGATTTCCCGAATCGCACCTGCACGCCCATCTTCGGCAGAATGTGGGCGAAGAGAGTGTAGGTCGTGCCATAGAGCTGCGGCACCGAGACGATGTTGCGGCCCATCTCCGTGGCGTTCAGCGCCGCATAGTACAGCGCGGTCTGCCCCGAGGCGACGCTCAAGGATTCGAGTCCGCCCTCGAGCTCCGTGACGCGCTGCTCGAGCACGTCGGTCGTCGGATTGCTGATTCGGCTGTACCGGTAGCCCGGCACTTCGAGGTTGAACAGCGCGGCGCCGTGTTCGGCGCTGTCGAACGAGTACGCGGCCGTCTGATAGATCGGCACCGCGACGGCCTTCGTGGTCGGGTCCGAGTCGAAGCCGCCGTGAATTGCGATGGTTTCCCGTTTCATGCTTGCGAATTTAGGTTGCAAAAGTGCGGACAGTGTAACTCGAACGCCGTAGGCAGTCGTGGTACGGTTCGCAATTCCAAAGAAAGCGGCCAAATGAATATCTCTGCGACACAACCCCCGGCAGCGAGTGCCCCGGAAGCGAATGCGAAATTTGCGCGCGAGGCGTGGATCCGCGCCCTGGAACGGACCGCGCCCATCGATCAGCTTGGAGTGACGCTGCCGGTGTTGATCGGCCGCCTGGCGAACGAATTCGATGCGGCGCCTGCGCTCGTGTCGACCGAAGCCACTTTGAGCTATCGGGCGCTCGCGATTCGCTGCAACCAGTATGCACGTTGGGGGCTGGCGCAGGGCCTGCGTCCAAAGGACACCGTCGGCCTGATGATGGCGAATTGCGCGGAATATATGGCGATCTGGCTCGGCCTGACGCGGATCGGCGCCGTCGTCGCCCTGGTCAACAGCAATCTTGCAGGAGACGCGCTGGTCCACTCGATCAACATCGTCGCGCCGCGGGCGCTGATCGTCGGCGGCGACGCCGCCTCGCGGCTGATCGCAGTGCGCGCGCGCCTGGATTCGAGTTTGCGTTGCAGGGTTTATGGGCAGAGCACGCAAGATCTCGCGCAGAGCACGCAAGATTTCGCGCCTCTGGCGCCTGAACTCGCCATATTGCCGGGCGGCGAATTGCAGGAGTCGGAGTGCGCACCGCCGCCGCTCGATGCCACCGCGCTTTATATCTACACGTCGGGCACCACGGGCCTGCCCAAGGCCGCCAAGGTCAGTCATTACCGAGTCATGCAATGGAGCCATTGGTTTGCCGGCTTGATGGACACACGGCCGACCGATCGCATGTTCAATTGCCTGCCGCTCTACCACAGCGTGGGGGGCGTGGTCGCAACCGGCGCCACTTTGGTCGGCGGGGGCGCCGTGGTGATTCGCGCCCGGTTCTCCGCGTCGGACTTCTGGCGCGACGTGCGCGATGAGCGTTGCACGCTGTTCCAATACATCGGCGAGCTATGCCGCTACCTCGTCAACGCACCGCATCAGGCGATTGAAACCGAGCACACGCTGCGCATCGCCTGCGGAAACGGTCTGCGGCCGGAAGTCTGGGAGACCTTTCAGAACCGCTTCAAAATCCCGCGAATTCTCGAATACTATGCGTCGACCGAGGGGAATTTCTCGCTCTACAACTGCGAAGGACGTCCCGGCGCGATCGGGAGGATACCCTCGTTTCTCGCGCACCGCCTCCCCGTGGCGCTGCTGCGATTCGATGTGGACAGCGGCGAACCCAAGCGCAACGCCGACGGTTTCTGCGAGCGCTGCCAGCCCAACGAGGTGGGTGAGGCGGTCGGTTTCATCCCCGTCGCAGGCGCGGAGCTCGCCGGCCGATTCGAAGGATATGCCGACGCCGAAGCATCCGCGCGCAAGGTACTGCGCAACGTCTTCAAGGAAGGTGATTCTTGGTACCGCACCGGCGACCTGATGCGCCGAGATGAACGCGGCTTCTACTACTTCGTCGACCGGGTCGGCGAAACCTACCGCTGGAAGGGCGAGAACGTCTCGACGGCCGAGGTGTTGACCGCGCTCACGGCGAGCCGCGGCGTCATCGACGGCGTGGTCTACGGCGTCGCGGTGCCCGGTGCCGATGGCCGCGCCGGAACCGCCGCATTGGTCGTGAGCGCAGAATTCGATCTCGCGGCTTTCCGCGCGGACGTCGCGCAGCGTCTGCCCGCGTACGCGCGCCCGGTGTTCCTACGGCTGCTGCAGACCATCGAGTCCACGGGCACCTTCAAGCCGCGCAAGCAGGACTTGATGAACGCCGGGTTCGACCCCGCCCGCATCACGGACAAGCTGTATTTCGACGATGCGCGGTCGCAGGCCTACGTGCCTCTCGATGCGGCGTTGTACGGAGCTATCTCGTCCGGGTCGATCCGATTCTGATCGGTTAGGCGCCGGGCCGCACCAACTTGCCGGCCGCCGTAAATTCCAACGCCGGCACGAAGCGCAACATCGCGGGTACCTTGTGCGCCGCCAGAGTTCGACGGCAGGTGTCGAGCAGATCGTTCTTGATCGCATCCGGTGTGTCCGAGGCGGCCTGGCTCGCCGGGTTTGCGAGTACCACGTCGGCGACCACGACGGCGCCGGTGATGGGATTGCGCCGAGCGCGGACCAGCGACATGCGCACCCGGGGATCGGCGTTCAGCACCGACTCGACCTCTTCGGGATACACCTTCAGACCGCCGACGTTGATGACGCCGCCCACGCGGCCCCTGAAATAATAGCGTCCATCCACGAGTTCGACCATGTCGCCGGTATCGACGTAACCGTCCTCGCTCACGAGGACGCCGGGCGCGGCGCCCAGGTAGCGGGCGGCGTTGCGGCCGGAACGGATTCGCAGGGTGTGATCCATGACTTTCAGCTCGATCTCGCCGGCCGGAGCGTCGACGAACGCCGCCGGAAATCCGGCGAGGCCGTCGTTCACATCGAACGCCACGCCGGCCTCGGTGGATGCAAAGGCATGTGCGATTCGAGCGTTCGGATAGACCGCGCGAAGATTGTCGAGCACCGCCTGATCCGCGACCTCGCCCGACAGTCTGACGTACTCGGGTTCGAGCATCGCGGCCTGGCCGCTCATGAGCGCGCGCCGCCAATGCGAGGGCGTGCCCGAAATGTGCGTGACTCCGGCCGCCGCTGCGCGCGCGAGAAAATCCGGAGCCGGCTCACCCGAGCCCGACAGGACCAGAGGCGAGCCCGACAACACCGCGCGCAAATAAATCTGCAGACCGCCGTAGCGGCGAATGTCGTAGAAAGTACTCCAGACCGATCGCCGCCCGGCCGGCGTCTGCGTCGGCAGAGCGCCACCGAGACTCTGCAAAGTATGGACCACCAGTTTCGGCATACCGGTCGTCCCTGAGGTCAACAAGATCCACTCCGTCGCCAAGCCGGCGCGCCGCTCGATGGGTCCCGGAACGGGCCGCGGCGTCACCACGTAGGACGCCAATGAGTCGAGACCCGCGGCGCCGCGGGCCGGCGCGGCCCGGGTCGCTTCCAAGAGGATGGCGTCGGCTTGCGCGCTCGCCGCGACCGCGGCGAGCTGCTCGGGCGTGAGATCGGGGGTGCACAGAACCATTCGCCGTGCGACACCGTCGAGTTCGACCAGCGCGAGCGCCGTCGGCAGCTGCTCATGCGTCGCGATGAGCACCGAGCGGCCGCGAAGCGCTTCGAGCGCCGCTGCGAGCGTCGATCCACCGGCCAACTCCCGAAGCGCGACCGAAGCGCCGCGGCCGTGAAATTCACCGCTGATCGCCGCGCCCGACGGCGCTATGGAATCCCAGAGACAGCTCACTTCACGTCACTCCCTCGCGCCATTGAGCGCAAATTCTATGGCAAACAGGCTTCAGATGGTCGGCGGCTTCATTACGCCGCTGGGCACGGCCCGATATCCGGCATTCCAGGGGCGGAGGGGCCGCCGCTCGATGCCTTCATCATTCACATTGCAAATGCGAATCATTCTCGATAGCATTTGTACTCGCATTGAGGCGCGAGCGCCGGACGGGACCCATGAATTCGAACAACGACGGTGGATGGCGACGCGCTGCAATCGTGCTCCGCGCCGCCATTGGGGAATGGCTCTGCGCCGCCACGGGGTTCACCGCCGTGATTTCTGTCGCGGCGTGCGGCGGCGGGGTCCCTCCGACGCCGCCGGCGGCGGCGGAAGCGCTGTCGCCGGCCGCCGAGGCGGGCAAGGCGCTATTTTCCGATGTCACCTTGTCCGCTTCAGGGCGCCAGTCGTGCGCCACTTGTCACGTCGCCGCGCGCGCGTTCACCGCGGATCCGGCCACCGATCATGGTTTGCCCGTGCCGCTGGGCGGCGTCAATATGGATCAGACCGGGTTTCGCAACGCGTCGTCGCTGGCGTACGCCTCGTTCACTCCCGGTTTTTCCATCGCATCGGGACCCACCGGCGGTTTTTTTCGCGATGGCCGCGCGTCGTCGCTCGCGGCACAGGCGCAGCAGCCGTTCCTGACGTCATTCGAAATGGCGAATCACGATGCGGCCGAAGTCGTGGGACGGCTGCTGAAGTCGGCGAGCCTGCAGAAATTCATCCTAGCCTTCGGCGATGCGGCGCAGGGCGATGCCGAGACCGCTCTGCAGGACATGGGTCTCGCCATCGCGGCCTACGAGACCGAGGATGCGGATTTTCATCCCTTCTCCAGCAAGTTCGACTACTGGCTGCAGGGATCGGCGCAGTTGAGTGCGCAGGAACAGCGGGGACTGACGCTCTTCAACGATCCGGCCAAGGGAAACTGCACCGCCTGTCATCCCAGTCAGCGGCAGGGCTACAGCAGTCATGCGCTGTTCACCGATTTCACGTTCGACAACATCGGCGTGCCGCGCAATTGGGCGATTCCGGCCAACGGCCGGGGCTCGGCGGGCGCCGTCGACGCTGTTCCTGCCGGCGCGGAATACGCCTACTACGATTTGGGTTTGTGCGGCCCCTTCGCGCCGGCTGCCTTCGACGTGAACGCGCGGCCGGTGTTCGCCGCGACGACCTCGCTATGCGGTCTGTTCAAGGTTCCCACCCTGCGCAACATCGCAATCACCGCGCCGTATTTCCACAACGGGGTGTTCTCGACGCTGCGCCAGGTGCTCGAGTGGTATGTGACTCGCGACATCAACAACAACGCTGCCAACAATCCGAATCCGGTCGCGGCCGGGCCGGGCGGCAATCCGTACCGGGCCGTGGGCACCTTTTATACCGCGGCGAACGGCACGCCCGATCTTTACGAGTACAACGACTTGCCCGCTGCCTACGACGCCAACGTCAACATCGGCGAAGTTCCGTACACGCCCCCGACATTCGGCGGCGGTCAGGCGCCGACGCTCGCCGCGGATGAGATCGACGACATCGTGGCCTTTCTCTGCACGCTGACCGACGGCTACGACCCGGCGAACCCGGCCGCCTACAACCTTCCGGCTCAATGCGGCGGCGCCGCCGACGGCGCCGCTGCTCACACACGAGGATCCTCACCATGATTCGCATGACACCTACCCGCATGGCTCTGCTCGTGGCGACGGCGCTGGGTGGCGCGGCGGCAACCGCGGGCGCCGCAGAAGCAAGCGGCAAGCCGTCCCTCGAACTGCAGCAGATTCAGGCGCTGCAACGGCAATTGGGCGCGGTCCAGGCGCAAATGAAGCAGCTGGCCGAACAGAACCAAATGCTGATGCGGAAGGAGCTCGAACTCGAACGGCAAGTCGCGGAGCAGTCCTTGGCCGCGCGCTCACCGGCGGCTTCGCCCGCGAATGCGCCGCCTTCCGCGAATGCGCCGCCTTCCGCGAACGCGCTGCCCGCCGCAGATGCGGTGCCGGCCGCTGCGGGCGCGGGACCCGGCGTGGCGTCGGCAAGCGCGGCGCCGGGCGCGGCATTTTCCAATGTACGGCTGTGGGGTTACGGCGAACTCTACTACACCCGTCCGACCCGCGACCCGAGCAGGGCGCAGGCGGATCTGGCGCGCGCGGTGTTCGGCATCGGCTATTCGTTCGACAGCCGCACCGAGTTCAATTCCGAATTCGAAGTGGAGCACGCTGTTGCTTCGTCCAGCGACCCGGGCGAGTTCGAGGTCGAGCAGTTCTACGTCGATCGCCAGTTGGCCGACGAGGTGACGCTGCGCGCGGGACTGTTCTTGATGCCGTTCGGCTTGCTGAACGAGCACCATGAGCCCACGAATTTCTACGGCGTGCAGCGCAATTTCGTCGAGACCTTGATCATCCCGAGCACCTGGCGCGAGGGAGGCTTCAACCTCCATGGCGATGTCGCGCAGGGGTTCAGCTGGAATGCCGGGCTCACCACGGGGTTCGACCTGTCGAAGTGGGATTTCGCTCCCGAGTTCCCGCAATACTCGACGGCGCTCGACCTCGAGAACAGCGGCTCGGCGCCGCTGCAGTCGACGCATCAAGAGTTGGCGCTCGCCAATGCGCACGACCTGAGCCAGTACATCGCGCTCGGCTACTACGGCGTGCCCGGTCTGTCCCTGGGCGCGGCGATCAGCAGCGGCAAGGCGGTCAAAGTCCCGGCTCCGCCGAATGCGCCGATTCCAGGGAGTCAGCGCGTCACTCTCTGGGAGGCGCACGCACGCTGGACGCCCGCGAAGTTCGACCTGTCGGCGCTGTACGCGCACGGCTCGATCAGCAATCTAGGCGCGGCGAACGCCGCCAATCCGGGATCGCCCAACCCGATTCCGTCGGCCTTCTATGGATATTTTGCGCAGGCCGCCTACGGGCTGTGGGAGCACGGCGACTATCGGCTCGCGCCCTTCGTGCGCTGGGAACGCTACGACATGGGCTCGCGTTATGCCGGCACCGCGGGTCCGGTGGTCCCGTCCGGCGCGGTCCCGCTCTCGTCGACGCCGGGCGATTACGGCTTCTGGCCGCGCAATCAAGATCGCGTGTGGACCGTGGGCGCCAACTTCTACACCACGCCGCACGTGGTTTTCAAAGTGGACTATCAGCGGTTCGACCTGAACAGCGATTTTAGCCGCTTCGATTTGGGGTTGGGATTGAATTTTTGAACGCGATCTCAAATCGGCGCCGGCTCCTCGGCCGGCTGCAAGGCGCTGCTGGCGGGGAGTCGTACCAGAAGGATCGTCCCGCCGGAGGCGGGACATCTGATGTCGAGCCGGCCGCCGAAGGCGCGAACCCGGTGGCGCATGGATGCCAATCCGTGCGAGCCGATGGCGTTGAGCCGGCCCGCGG
>Ga0307470_10000737_pt1 | contig 14355 bp, 9 predicted proteins | sample atmos_gasesAM3C__FD_204565 | JGI IMG/M metagenome (GOLD analysis project Ga0307470, IMG submission 204565) | Hardwood forest soil microbial communities from Morgan-Monroe State Forest, Indiana, United States - atmos_gasesAM3C_05 | ecosystem: Environmental > Terrestrial > Soil > Temperate forest... | reverse complement strand
TAGAAGCGATCTCAGCGGTACGGCCTACACCGTCGGGGCAAACTATCTGGTGACCGACAATTTGGCGTTCTACGGCCGCTTCTCTAGCTCCTTTGATACCGGCATCGCAAATTTCGGCGTCTTCTGCCCGGGCTCGGGCTGTTTGCCTTCTGCACTCACACGGCTGCGCTTTGCAGAACTGGGTGTGCGATTTTCATCGCATACTTTCTACGCCGAGGTGACCGGATTCCGTTCCACCAACAAGCACATATCGGAAGTGATCGACAATAACGGCGGCCAGATATTTCTCGACAACGTGGCGACCGGAGCGGAGATCAATGCGAAGTGGCAGCCTGCCGACATTTTCACGCTGGATCTCGGCGGCGTAGTGCAGCACTCCGATTTGACCGGAGTGGGCGGCACCACGAGCTTCGACGGAAATCAGATCGATCGCCTGCCCAATGTCATGTTGCACCTGACCCCCACTGTGACGCTGCCCAACGGCCGCGCCTCGGCCTACGCCACGGTCTCGTACTTCGGCAGGCGCTGGGGCGATCTTGCCAACACGCTGCAGCTCGACGCCTACACGGACCTCGCGGCCGGAGTCAGCTATAAAGTGACCCCGAAAACGACCTTGTCGGTGCAAGGAACCAACTTGACGGATAAATTTTCAATTACCGAAGGTAATCCACGCGGCAATTCCGTGATTGCCGGTACCAACAGCTATGGCTTCGCCCGCGCCAACCTGCCTCGAGTGTTCAAGGTGACGCTGGACGTGAAGTTCTAGCTTGATACGAGAGGGAGCGCTCGCCGAAGAGCGCTCCCCTAGGAACCCCTAATTGAATAGCTTGGATCTTGCGATCATCGCCCTCTACTTCCTGGGCATGATCGCCATCGGGGTCTACCATTCTCACGGCGCCGCGACCAGCGTGCGCTCCTATTTCCTCGGTGCCAATCGTGAAAGGTGGTGGATGTTGGCCGCCTCGGGGGCCGCCTCCAATTTCGATGTTGCTGGCACCATGTTCCTCGTGTCTCTGTTTTATATCACGGGACTCCGCGGATTCTGGATGCTGTGGAGTTGGTCATTTTTCAATGCGGCCTTTCTAATGTCGTACATGGCCATGTGGATACGGCGCACTGGCGTGGTTACTGCAGTGGAATTGATGCGAATCCGCTTCGGCGAAGACGCTGGGGGCCGAATGGCGCGCACCGCCGGTGCCATTCTAATGGTGACGTTTCTGGTCTTCAGCATCGGATATGCCTATGCCGGTTTGAGCAAATTCATGCCGGTCTTGATTCCAGGGGTGGAACCTGCGACTGCGAAAATGTTTGCGGTACTCGTAATGGCACTGACTACGGTGTACGTGACGATGGGCGGCTTTGCCAGTGTGGTACTGGCGGACGTGATACAACTAACGCTCTCGAGCACTGCGGGTATTGCGATCGGCGTGCTGGTGTTTTTGAAGCTGGACGCCGGTTCCCTCGAGGCGCTGCACACCCATTTCTCACTTGACCCCTCGCCGCGATCCGTCGTGCACTTCCCGGCTGGCTATGAAGGTTGGAACAACTTTGGCTACTTGTGCATCTATCTCGCCGTATCGGGCCTGTTGCTCAACATGAGTGGGGCCGGCGGGCACTACGGCGAACAGCGATTCCTGGCGACCCGGTCAAGCGCGGACGCAGCAAAGGCCGGATGCGCATGGGGCTTCTTCAGCATTCCCCGATGGGCAATGATTGCGGGCTTCGTGTTTCTGGCCGCCTCCGGTTTGGTGGGAAGTGCCGATCCGGAGAAAATCCTGCCGGTGGTGATCGTGCAGATGATTCCTGCAGGTTTGCGCGGATGTTTGATCGCCGCGCTGTTGGCCGCATTCATGTCATCGTTTAGTTCGACCGTCAATGCCGCGGCGTCCATGGTGGTACGCGACATGGTGCAGCCCGCCAAACCGGAAATGTCTGTCAAGGCTCTCATGCGTGTCAGTTACCTTGCCACGGTGTTGGTCGTCGTCGTCGGCATTGCCATCGGCACGCAAGCCGATTCCATTAAGAGTATCTGGGTATGGATGCTGGCAGGTGTCATTGGCGCCACACTGATCCCCAATGTCTTGCGATGGCATTGGTGGCGATTCAATGGCTGGGGCTACGCCGCCGGGATCTTCAGCGGTCTCGGCGCAGCGAGCGTGTTCGGATTCGGACAGAGCCTTCATTGGTTCGGCACCGTGGGCTTGTCCGAGTATGTCTATGCGCCGGTCATATGGATGGCGAGCTTGATTGGCTGCCTAATGGGGTCGCTGCTCACGGCGGCTACGCCGCTCGAGGTACTCCGAACTTTCTACGAGCGCGTGCGTCCGTTCGGCTTCTGGGCGCCTCTTCGGGCAGCCCCCCGCACGCCGCCGGACGTCATTGCCCTCTCCCGTGTGGCCATTAACGTCATCCTCGGGGTCACTGCCCTGATGTGCTCCTTTTTGTCGGTATTCTTTCTGATCGGTCACTACTTCGTTCAGTTCGGCATAACGGCCGTCACCGTTCTGTTGTGTGCGGTCTTCCTTTATCATGGGTGGTACAAGAGGTTGTCCATCATGTGTCCGGAATAGCTCCGGCTCGTCGTCCTCTGCATGCGTACCCAACCTAATTGGCAGGGCTATCGATGCGAGAATTTTGCATCGGACGGTCGCCACTGCGTCCTCGTACGGCCAAAGGTGCAGATACGGCCCAAATCGTGGATCTGGCGCACGGAGTTCTTTGGCGCCTTTCCCACGCTCGACATTGCACTCCTCGATGCTGGCTTTCACCTGGCGTACATCGACGTTCAGAACATGTATGGCGCACCGATTGCGATGCGGCACATGAACGGATTTTATGGGCAATTGATCGAAACGTTCGGCCTCGAGACGCAGTGCGTCTTGGAGGGATTCAGTCGGGGTGCTTTGTTTGCTCTAAATTGGGCGGCGCTCAACCCGCAATTCGTGGCGTGCCTGTATCTCGACGCACCGGTGTGCGATTTCAAAAGCTGGCCGGGCGGTAGGGGCAAAGGCAAGGGGTCAGTGGACGATTGGCAGAGATTGAAGCAAGTGTATGGCTTTACCGACGACGAAGCGCTCGCGTATAAGTTCAATCCAGTGGACAACCTAGCCCCTATCGCCGCCGCCGGCATCCCGATCATTGGCGTCTACGGCGAAGCCGATGTGGATTTGCCCCCCGAGGAAAACATTTTGCTGCTGCAGACGCGGTATCAAGCGCTAGGCGGCGACATCACGCTGATTGCGAAGCCCGGGATCGGCCATCACCCGCACAGCCTAGCGGATCCGACACCGCTGACGACATTTATACTGTCTCGGGTCATGCGGCAATCCAATTCTTCCAGGTGAAAACCGGTTAGCATCGTACTCATTGAGCCGCTCAGCCTGGGGCGCAGTCGCGGCGTCCCCGCCAGGCATCGGAATCGACGCCGCGGCGTACTCTCCGGCGGCCGCGACTGCAGGAATCGTGTCGCGATATTGCCGAGCGACTCGCCTGACTCCAGATTGGTGTCGCTTCAATGCCTAGTCCGGCCGCTCAAAAACTCCGTCGCCGCCGCCACCGTCGCCGGCACATAGGTGGCAGCGTGTTCGCGCGTGAGTTGTGCCTCAGGTCGGCTGCCGAACCAGCCAAGCACTTGAATCCGCCGCAGCATGATGAAATGAGGAACCATCTCAATGTGCTCGCGGCCGAGCGGCCGATGCGTGGCATACCCAGAAAGCCAGCTGTCTACGAGTTCCGGAGTCGACGGTAAATCTTCTATGAGACTAGTCGCCGTGGCCAAATCATAGAGAAACCACGAGGTACCGCAATCATCAAAATCGATGACATGAACATCGTTGCCATGGACCAATAGATTCTGCAATCGCAGATCGCCATGAATCAGTCCGAAGCGGTCGGGTCCCATGCCATATTGCTCAATGCGCTCGGAAAGCCGGTCGAGTGTCCTTGCCAAAATCGCCGTGCTCATGAAATCGAGTCCAGGAGCGTCCGACCATTTGCCCCATAGCGCACGAGGCCCGACGAGCGCCTGCCATTCGAGCACCGGACGCACGAACCCTGATGGTGGAGACCAGTTTTGGGAATGGCTATGAATTCTGGCGCAGAGCGCTCCCAATCGCCGAAACCAGATGACCAGTTCTTGCTCCGGGGGTTCGCACCCCGGAAGTTCCTCAAACAATACGCATGACGGCCTGATTCCCGGACGGGTTCGATCCCTGGAAGCCATGGGTGTCATGCCAGTCATGGCGAGCGCCGAGGGCTACCGCTTCCGCGATATGGATGGCCGGGAATTCCAGGACTTTCATTTGAACGGTGGCACCTTTACTCTCGGCCACCGCAATCCCGACCTCATCGAAGTGCTCGAATCGAGCCTGCGAACCATCGGCGTTGGCAATCATCACTTCGTCAGTTGCGCACGGGCCGAGTTGGCCGAAAAATTGGTCGCCTCCGTGCCGGGACTGCGGTATGCCGTATTCACGGCCTCGGGGAGCGAGGCCAACGATGTCGCCATCAAGTCCGCGAGGCGAGCGACGGGCAGGCGAAAAATAATCTCGATCGCACAGGGCTACCACGGCCGGAGCGGTCTTTCAGGTGCCGCCGGTGATGCGGACAACGCTCGGTATTTTCTGTCCGAGATGGAACGAGATTTCTGCACCGTTCCCTTCAACGACACACAGGCCCTCGAATCGACGCTGTCCGACGAGAATGCCGCCGCGCTTCTGATCGAGACCATCCCCGCTACCTTTGGATTCCTGGCCCCCGATGTCGCTTATTTCACCCAAGCCCGCCGGCTCTGCGATCGCTACGGAACCCTCTTGATTGCCGACGAAGTGCAAACTGGCTTGGGCAGAACCGGCACCCTCTGGGGCATCGAAGGGTTCGGCATTCGTCCCGACATTCTCGTGACCGGCAAGGGTCTCTCCGGTGGCTTGTACCCAATTGCAGCGGCCCTGCTCTGCAAGCGGAGCGGCGCGTGGCTTGAAGACAACGGATGGGGCCACGTCTCGACCTTCGGCGGCGCCGACATGGGGTGTCGGGTGGCGCTGCGGGTGCTGGAGATCTGTTCCGAAGCCTCCCATCTTGCCCACGCCCTGCGGCTCTCCACGTATTTGCGCGCAGAACTTTCCGAGATTTCAACCCGCAAGGGGTATCTGAAGTCGATTCATGGCCGGGGCCTGGTGATGGGACTGGAATTCGACAGCCCCTCGGGTGGCCCGGATATGATGAAAGCCTCCTACGATCGCGGGTTGTGGGCGATGTTTGCGAGCTTTAATTCCGCGGTTCTGCAGTTTAAACCCGGGTTCCTCGTCGATGTCGAGTATTGCGCAGAGGCGCTGCAACGCTTGGAAGAGGCTATCGATGCTGCCAAGGGAAAACCGCGCGGCAAGGGCATTAAGCTCGCGAGTGGCGCCGATGGCGTCGGCCGGCCGTAGCTTGAGAGTCAGGCAGGGACCTTGTCGCTGTCCGCGTAGATCAGGCGGCCTGGCCCAAGCCGCGCCATAAATTCGGGCAGGCTGGAGTCGGCGACGGCGAAGCAGCCCTGGCTGCGACCAAGCATGCCAGAGCGGCCGATCGCTTGCTCATTCACGTACCAGGCGCCATGCACCACGATGGCCCGAGAGAGCGCATTGCTATTGGTCGGATCGAGTCCCTCGAGTCGCATCGAGCGACCATGGGCACCCACATAGAGGGAACCCGTTTTATAGGCTCCGGCGGAGGTCGCGTTCGAATGTGGCTCATTGGAGAAGCGCTCGAGCCATCCTGTATGAGAAGGGTCGAAACCCCTGCCATGGGCAACCAAATGCGACCGCACGCTGCCGTCGGCGAGGCTCACCAAGTGAAACCTCGGTGCGCGCGAGGGAAGGGAGAAGTCGGCGACGCCGATAAAATCCCGATAGCTAATGCTGGCGTGATGTTGCTCCAGAGCATCGAGCGCACGCCGCAGCAAACTGGGATCGATCTTACCGTCGACGCTTTCTGTTCGTCCGAGAGCGAGCTTAGCTCCTGCAGACCAAGAAGCAAGACCGGCAAGAGCAAGATTGATAAAAAAGCGTCTAGAACGTACCAAGACATTGAACTCCAGCGCAAGTAAGCTTACGTCTTGACTTGATTAGTCCGAGGAAGTTCAGATGCCTGCCGAGAGGCGAGCCAATCAATCGCTTTGTGTTGCGCTGAGTGTCATCGGTGGTGTGCTGCTTCAGGCTCCGGCGCTGGCCGATTCGGTTCCTTTTTGGGGTGCAAAGGCCTCGGTACCGATCGACACGCCCATCAATCACCTCAAGAAAGGCGAGTTTCTATGGATGGGCGAAGCCGTGACCACGGGGCCTGTGGTTATGATCGTCAGCATCACCGAACAGCGTGCGTACGTTTATCGCAACGGGATCCTGATCGGGGCTACTACCGTTAGTACCGGCCGTCCGGGTCACCCGACTCCTACCGGAGTTTTCACGGTGCTGCAAAAGCAAAAAGAGCATCGATCGACTATTTATGACGGTGCGCCCATGCCATACATGGAGCGACTCACGTGGGGCGGCGTTGCACTGCATGCCGGGGGATTGCCTGGTTATCCTGAATCACACGGTTGCATTCACTTGCCAAGCGAGTTCGCCCAGCGCCTCTTCGACATCTCGCCCAACGGCATGACGGTAGTGATTGGCACCGAGCAAACTGCGCCAGAGCAGGTCGCGCATCCTGGGTATCTCGCCCCGGTGAAGGTTATCGGCGGCCAGCCGGTCCAACCCGACGCTTTTGCGCCCAAAGAGGATGAGCGTTGGCAACCCGAATTGTCTCCCAGCGGGCCGGTCAGCATCGTACTCAGTCAAGCAAGTCAGCTCATCGTCGTGTATCGCAACGGAATAGAGATCGGCCGAGCGCGATTGACCATCACCGGCGATACGCCGCTCGTCAATCACGCACTGGTGCTCAGCGAAGGCCCGAGCAGCGTGCCCGATCCCTACGTTCCTGATCCGACCAAATTTAGTTGGTTGAGAATCGGCGTGCCCGGGCACATCGGAGAGCAAGGTACACAGGTAGATCCGAACGCGGTTGCCAGAATCAAAATGCCAGCCGGCTTCGCGGCCCGGATCAATGGAATACTGACGCCCGGGGCAACGCTATTTGTGACCAATGAAGCCCTCTATCCGCAAACGAGCGGATCCACGATCCCGGTCGTGGATGCCGATCCTCCGGCCAAAGGTCGGCCCGTCCACTCGTCCCGGTCGAAGTCCCTTCGGTCGAGTTGATCCGCTCAGCCTGGTAACGTCCTAATTGGTGCCGGCCGACCATGGATATGCGTCTATGATTTCAACTCGCAGCGTACTTGCGCTATCGCTCCATCGGGGGAGCGCGAAGCAGGCTGGAGTTCGCCAATCTTACGAGTAGTTTCAAACAGCGAGGACGCTGCCGACCGGCGCTCTGCCGGCGTCATCGAGCGATGAGATCGAAAACAACCGCCTCGCCCAATTCCCGCAATGCATCGCCCCACCATTCGTGGGCCTACCGACGCCGTCAGCGGCTAGGCGGGATCCGATCATTGAATAGTTGCTCGCCAAATCACGGCGCCTTGGGGCAGGCGGCCGACAAACGCCGCAGCTCTCGTCGGTGCACCAGCAGATAAGCCGCCGGCAGCACGAGCATCGATAGCAATGGCGCGGTGATCATACCGCCGACCATAGGAGCTGCGATTCTACGCATGACCTCGGAGCCCGTGCCGCCGCCGAACATGATCGGCAGGAGACCGGCGATTATCACGGTGACTGTCATCGCCTTCGGCCGCACACGGAGCACCGCGCCTTCCTCAATCGCTTCGATCAGATCGCCTTCGGTGTTGAATTGGTTCGCCGACCGCCGCCTCGCTATCGCGTGATCGAGATAGATCAGCATGACGACCCCAAACTCCGCGGATACCCCGGCGAGTGCGATGAAACCGATCGCGGAGGCGATCGACAGGTTGTACCCGAGCAAAAACAGCAGCCACAATCCGCCAATGAGCGCGAACGGCAGCGTGCCCATAATCAGCGCCGCCTCACCGGCGCTGCGAAAGGTGAGGTAAAGCAGTACGAAGATGATCGCGAGCGTACCGGGTACGACCAGTGTCAGTTTCTTGGTCGCGCGCTCGAGGTACTCAAACTGGCCGGACCATGCGATGGAATACCCGGGCGGCAAGGCAATGCGATGGGCAACGAGTTGCTGCGCCTGCCGGACATAGCGCCCGAGATCGCGCCCGCTGATGTCCACATAGACCCAGCCGTTCAGACGTGCATTCTCGCTTCGGATTTGGGGTGGGCCGCCGGTGACGGTAAGATCGGCGACGGCCCCGAGCGTCGTGGTCGCTCCCGCTTCGGTGACTATCGGCAGAAGCTCGAGCTTTTCAACCGAGTCGCGAAGTTCGCGCGGATAGCGGATATTGATCGGGAAGCGCTGCAGGCCCTCGACCGTCTCGCCGACGTTCTCGCCGCCGATGGCGAGCGCCACGACTTGCTGAACGTCCGCCAACGTGAGGCCGACGCGTGCCGCGCGGACGCGATCGATGCGCACGTCAATATAGCGGCCACCCTGGACACGCTCAGCATACGCCGACCGTGTGCCGGGGATGTCCCTGACGGTCGCTTCGATTTGACTGCCGATTCTCTCGATGATCTTGAGTTCGGGACCTGCAATCTTGATGCCGACCGGACTCTTGATGCCGGTTGACAGCATGTCGATGCGATTGCGGATTGGCTGGACCCAGAGATTGGACAGTCCGGGTATTTGCAGGGCGAGGTTCATTTTGTCGATCAACTCATCCTGAGTCATGTGGCTGGGCCATTCGGACTGTGGTTTGAACTGGATCGTGGTTTCGAACATCTCGAGCCCCGCGGGATCGGTCGCCGTTTCGGCACGGCCCACTTTGCCGAAGACTCGCCCGACCTCGGGAAACCGCATGAGCACCTTGTCGGTCTGCTGGAGTAACTGGGAGGCCTTGTCGGCGGACAGCCCCGGGAGCGCCGAGGGCATGTAAAGTAGATCGCCCTCTACCAGCGGTGGCATGAATTCGCTCCCAAGCTCGGTCAGCGGCACGATGGCGGCGAGCATCAGTAGTGCGGATACCGTCAATACTGCCCTCGGATGCCGGAGCACGGAATCAAGCAGCCGTCGGTACACGAAGATGAGGAAACGGTTAATTGGATTGCTGCGCTCGTCCGGTATCCGACCGCGGACGAAGTAGAACATCAGCACCGGAATCAGAGTCACCGACAGCCCCGCGGCGGCGGCCATCGAGTACGTCTTGGTGAATGCCAGCGGCCCAAACAACTTGCCTTCCTGGGCCTCAAGCGTGAATACCGGCGCAAAACTCAAGGTGATGATCAAAAGGCTGAAGAACAATGCCGGCCCGACTTCCGCGGCGGCCTCAGCGATCAGGCGGCCTTGCTCGGCCGTGGTCGGCCGCCGCCCCGGATTTCCGTGATTCCAGGCTTCGAGATGCTTGTGTGCATTTTCAATCATCACCACGGCCGCATCGACCATCGCGCCGATCGCGATCGCAATTCCGCCCAAGGACATGATGTTGGCATTGACTCCCTGCCAGTTCATGACCGCGAACGCGGCGAGGATGCCGAGCGGCAGGCTGACGATGGCCACAAACGCGGAACGTAGGTGAAACAGGAAGAGCGCACAAACCAGGGTGACGACGATGAATTCCTCGATCAGCCGGTCGCGCAGCGTCGCTACCGATCGATGAATCAACTCCGATCGGTCATAGGTCGGGACGATTTCCACCCCCGTCGGCAAACTCGCCTTCAGGCTCGCAATCTTCGCCTTGACAGCGTCGATCGTTTCCAGGGCGTTCTTGCCGGCCCGCATGACGATGACCCCGCCCACCGCCTCGCCCTTGCCGTCAAGTTCCGAAATACCACGGCGCAGTTCCGGGCCGATCTGGATGCGTGCGACGTCACTCAGCAGAATCGGTGTGCCGCCGGCTCCCAAGCCCACCGGTACGTTGCGGAAGTCCTCGAGGCTCTTAAGGTAGCCGGTCGCGCGGACTGCATACTCGGCCTCGCCGAGTTCCAGCACCGAGCCACCCGTCTCGTTGTTGGAGTTGCGCAGCGCCTCCTTCACGCGACCGAGAGTTATGCCGAGCGCCCGCAAGCGGTCCGGATCGAGTACCACTTGATATTGCTTGACCAGACCGCCAACGCTGGCGACTTCTGCTACATTCGGCACACTTTTCAGCTCATACTTCAAGAACCAGTCTTGGAGTGCCCGTAGCTGTGAGATGTCGTATTTTCCGCTATGGTCAATCAGCGCGTACTCGTAAATCCAACCGACTCCGGTGCCATCGGGACCCAAGCTCGATTTCGCCGACGACGGTAGCCGGCCGGTAACCTGGCTTAAGTATTCGAGCACTCGCGATCGAGCCCAGTACAGGTCCGTCTTGTCATCGAAGATGATGTAGACGTAGGAGTCACCGAAGAACGAATAGCCGCGCACGGTGCGCGCACCGGGCACGGACAGCATCGTCGTGGTCAGCGGATAGGTGACCTGATCCTCGACGACCTGTGGCGCTTGTCCCGAGTATTCGGTGCGAATGATGACCTGCGTGTCGGAGAGGTCCGGCAGCGCGTCGAGTGGAGTCGAGCGGGCCGCATGAACGCCCCAGGCCGCCAGCAGGCCGGTAGCCATCAGAACCAGGAAACGGTTCTGGATCGACCAACGGATGAGGGAGGCGAGCATGTCAGCGCACCTCGTCCGTGGAGTGTACCGAAGGGGCCGGCATCAATATCGGCTTCGCATCCTTCGGCATCGATTCGTTCGAACCGGCGAGGTTGTCAAACGCGCTGCGCAGATTGGCCTCTGAGTCGATGAGGAACTGCCCCGACGCGACCACATTTTGTCCCAATTGGATCCCTTCCAGAATCTCCGAACGGCCGCCGTGTTCGGCGCCGACACGCACAGGCACTGGACGAAAGTGGATGGCATCATCGGCGACGATGACGATGCTGCGCGTGCCGGTCTTGATCACCGCCTCGGTCGGCACGGTCAACACGGACTCTTGTGTGGGACCGCGCAAATGAGCCGTCGCAAACATTCCGGGCCGCAAGCGCTGGCCCGGGTTGTTGATGACCACTCGGACTCTCAACGTCCGAGTCGCCTGCGTGAGTTCTGGATACAGATAGTCGACCCTTCCTTCGAAGCGCTCACCGGGAAACGCGGGAACTTCGGCGTGCGCTGGGTTGCCGGTGTTGACCCATGCGGCCTGAGCCTCGGGCACTTCGGCGATGATCCACACGCTGCTTAAATTGGCGAGCTGAAACAGCGTCGCGCCCGGCTGAACGGCGGCGCCTTGGCGAGCCCCAAGTTCCATCACATACCCATCGAACGGCGCGTAGTAATCAACCTGCCGCTCCACTTGGCCCGCCTTCTCGATGCGAGCAATCTGCGCGTCCGATAGGCCGAAAAGCCCAAGTCGGCGTCGTGCCGCTTCGATCAGAGTGGGATCGGTCGAACTGCGCGCAATCAAGAGTTCCTGCTGCGCGGCGAGGAGGTCGGGAGAATAGACCCCCGCGAGCAACTGGCCGCGGCGCACCGCATCACCGACCGCGCGAACCTCGAGGCGCTCCACCCAGCCGGGCTCGCGCACCTGAATGGCCTCGATACGGTGTTCGTCGACAGCGACCAACCCAACGGTATCGACCATGCGCGCAAAACTATTCTGCTCGGCGGTCGCGAGACGGATTCCTAAGGTCTGGACAACGCGCGGGTCGATCTCGACGCTGCCGGCCGGTGTATCGCCGCCGCCGCTGAGCGCTCGGTCGGCATATTTCGGCACCAATTGCATATCCATAAACGGGGATTTGCCGGGTTTGTCGAAATGCTGGGTGGGGTGCATCGGGTCGTACCAGTAACTAGGCGCCGCGGCGGCGGCAACTTGTTTGGCCGGCGCGGCACGGTAGTGGCGCATTAGCAGCAGGCCCGCACTTGCAACGACAACCACAAAAACTGCGAGCAAACCCATCTTGGTATACCGGCTCATGGCGCTTCTCCGGTAGGGGCTCGCGCCGCGCTCCAATAATCCAGTCGAACCTGAGCGCGTGCCGCTTCAACGGCCAATGCGAGCCGTTGCAGCTCAACATCGAGTAGGCCGCGGCGTGCGAGAAGTACCGTATCTAAGTTGCCGCGTCCTGCTTGATACGCGCTGCGCGCCGTCTCGACGCGGCGCTGTGCATCCGGAATGATTGACGCATCGAAGTCTGCGACACGTTCCTCGTAATGTCGGCGGTCCACGTAGTCCTGATTGACTTTCGCGTGCAACTCGCGCAGCAAGTCACGCTTGCGATCTTCGCTGGCGTGCGACTGTTGAAGTGCGGCGGCGAGCCCACGATCCTGCCGCTTTTTGGTGAAATACGGCAATCCCACTTTGAACTGGATGCCGACAAAGTCCGCAAAGTCGCGTCGATAGGCGTAGTACACCTCCACCGAATAGTCCGGTTTATAGGACTGCCGCGCGAGGGCGACCTCGGTTGCTGAGGCTTCGATCTGCCTGTCGAGGTTGCCGATCACCGGATGATGGTCGGCGCCCGCCATCAAACCCGGTATCGAGTTCAAGATTCCTGGCATCGTAAGCGACGCGGCGATCGGCCGCTGCGCCGCATCGCCAATCCACCGTGTCAAACCGGCGCGCGCGCGCAATACATGATGCAGCCAGTCATGCGCCTTATCAGCGGCAACACCGGCATCCACTTTCGCCGCCAGCCAGTCGGTTTGGGCGGCCTTGCCGTTGCTGTAGTCCTTTTCGAGAGATTGCACTTGCAATGCCGCTTCGTCGACCAGTCGTTGCGACAGCTTGAGGCTCTGCTCGGCCTCGTATACATCGAGCCACGACAACGACGCATCACGGCGTACTATCCGCTGTTCGTTGTCGAGCGCCGCGCGATCCGCGTCGGCGTCGAGTTGCTTGCGGGTGCCTTGAAGCCGACGCTTTTCGGCGCGTGGAAAATCCTGACTCAGACCGATTGTGAACTCCGTAAAATTATCGCGGCGGCTGCTGAAGGCTTCTGACGTATCGATCGGCAGCTCTTTGATTCCGCCCGAGAGCTGCGGATCGGGTAACTGCGCGGCGGCGACGGCTTGATGTTCCTCCGCTTGAATCTTTGCCTCGCGCTCCTCGAGTAGCGGCTGATCGACGGTCGCGAGATGTGCCGCCTCCTCCATCGTCAACGGCAGAACTGTGTCCGTCGCGACTTCACCGGGGGAACCGGCGTAAGCGAGCTCGGCTGGTCGGTCGGCTGCCGCGTGTGTCGTATGCGCCGTCCCGAAAATTGAAAGCGAACAGATCGTGGGGGCGATCCACGACCGCCAAAAGGATTGCGCTTGTCGTCGGCACGGGGGCGCTAACCGCGACGATGCGTCCAGGTAAAGGCCAAACATGACTATTCTCCAAAGCTTTGGCGAAACCAAGATGGCGAGACTCGAGCACACGCCACCACGGAGCGACTCTCAAAGTCGCTGGACCGTTGCTAAGACGGAACTAGAGTGGCTCTAGAGAATGGGTGGGCGGATGAGCGGCGAATCGCCGCGAGACGAGAACGTCGCGGTACGGAAGTGCAGGAACGATGTCGTGCGGTGATACCAAACTAAGGTTGCAGATGAAGCCGTGGCAGCTAGGGCTGCAGGGCAGGCGTCCAGACAGCAGTTCGTCGCGTGCGACCCGCTCGGGCAGCACGACGCGTACGAGACGCCGGCATGACTCTCGGTAGTCGCCTGGCAATCGGACTGCCCTAGAGCACTGGCCGCAAAGGCAGCCACAGATCCTTGTAGACCGATGGCAAGCATCAAAACCAAGGTCACGAGCCGACGCATATTCGGGCGAGCTTACTTCACCTGAACTGGTTACGGCAAATTGGCGGCCCCAGAATGGTTATCGCCTCACAGTGGAGGGGAGAACAGTGGGAGCCGACCTAGGACCACTCGAAGAGACGTTGGCAAGGGCGCGCAAAATCACCGGCCAGTGAAAAGCGTCATTCGCCATCGGCAAAACTGAGTTCGTCATCATGATCAACGAATTTGGCGTGCGCAACCAAGGCCGCCTCTGGTAACTCGTTCTGGTACAGGCGTCGTGCCACTGCCAGGCGCCGCTGGTCCAGCGTTAAGCCCCTCGGAAGCGAGGATTCGACAATCTTGCGAGCAGTTTCAAATAGCGAGGACGCTGCCAACCAGCGCTCTGCCGGGCGTCATCGAGCGATGACGATCAGCACAACCTTAAGGATCGCGGTAGAAGTATCGTTCATGGCATCAGCTCGTTGAGCAACGTCGTGACGCCCAACTGTGGCGCCCATTTGCGAATATAGTCGAGATCGATTTCCCCCGCGAGAAGCTGGTGAA
>Ga0307470_10000736_pt1 | contig 14367 bp, 15 predicted proteins | sample atmos_gasesAM3C__FD_204565 | JGI IMG/M metagenome (GOLD analysis project Ga0307470, IMG submission 204565) | Hardwood forest soil microbial communities from Morgan-Monroe State Forest, Indiana, United States - atmos_gasesAM3C_05 | ecosystem: Environmental > Terrestrial > Soil > Temperate forest... | reverse complement strand
ATTGTCCGACTCACGGTTTCATCCGTGCGCCTAAAGTCTCGCGCAAACCGGCGGCACCCGCCGTAGCTACCATCACTTCTTTTTGGAGTCACGAAATGAGCAGCAAAAATACGGCCGTATTCGGCATCCCGGGCGTCGGACCCTTGATCGCGGCCGGTCCCATAATGGCGGGCTTAGCGGGTTTGGGAGTCGGGGGGGCAGTAGGCGGCCTGGTCGGGGCGCTGGTGGGAATGGGCATCCCCGAATACGAAGCCAAGCGCTACGAAGGACAAGTGAAAGAGGGCGGTACGCTTCTCTCGGTCCATTGCGATACGTCTGAGCAGATTTCTCGCGCCAAGGACCTCCTCAAGGGGACCGGCGCGACCGATATCTCATCCACCGGCGAAGCAGCCGGCACCAAGACGAACACTCGCGTCGCTTAGGCAGAAATTTCAATTTCACAGGGCCCGGTCGATTGGGCCCCCTTTCATCACCACTATTCAGAGACCCATCCATGAATAAGCCCACTGTCGCCGTTTTACTCTTGTCGAGCATGCTCGCGGCTCCGCACGTGATTGCCCAAACCCCCTCCACCGTTGCCCCGGATAATGCCAAGAGCAACAAGGTCGATGCGTCGAACGAGACGACCAGCGATGCGCAAACCAATAAGGCGACGGACCTTGACTGACGAAGCGCATACGTCAAAGCGTCATGGCGGACAAGTCGCTTTCAACTTACGCCCACAACATCAAAATCGTGACTGTAAACGGGAGTGTCACTTTAAACGGCATCGTGCGCTCGGAAGACGAAAAGCGGCAATCGAGACGAAGGCGGCAAATATTGCCGCCAAAAACAAGGTAACGAGTGATTTGAAAATAGCACCGAGTAAGTAGTCGCGACCGGTAGCCTGTTTGTCTGACGCGCCGATGGCATTCATCCCACAACGCATTAAGTCATCGGTCCGCTTCAAAGCGGTCAGCGTGCCCGCATACTTTCGGCCTGGATCGGACCACCATTAATGAATGACTACCGGAGAATGTCTATGACTTCCGCCAACGCCGATACCTTACGAGATTCAGCTTCCGAGGCGCTCGATCAGCTCCAGCACGCTGCGGCCCCCGCGATCAAAGAGGGAAAACGCCAGATGGGGGTTCTGCTCGACCGCGGCGGTGACCTGATCCACGCGGCCAGTACCCGTGCCAGCGAGACCGGCGCCGATTTGGGCAAAAGCTTGATTGCCTACACCAAAAAGAATCCGCTCCCAGCGTTGCTACTGGCAGTGGGCGCAGGCGCGCTGTTGGTCAGCGCCGCCAAGTTCTTGCAGCCACGCCGATAATGCAATCGCCGCAACGACGTCTTGACTGAGGGCCGCGAACCTTTTCCACGAGATGCCTTTACAATGGATCGTCATATGTCGGAGTCATCACCCATGTAGCGCGAGAATTGTTCCTGATAACGTTGTGTCAGTTTGACTTGCTCGGCCGCCGCGGTCTTGGTCTTCAAATCCAAAAGCCAGCTGCTTTCCTCCTCATAGACGTGATGGGCAACGGTGAGTCTGCAGCGAGTCAGTCACGTTTGGCCTCCTTGTGGAATTTCCTTCTAAACCAATCAAGCCTGATATGGCCCCACGAATTCTCTCCAGCCGCTTGTGTTAAGCCCATTGGGCGCTACTGCTTTTGTTATAACCAAAGCGTCAATTACTTTACACAAAGTTCGTAGCGTCTGATAGAATTTATTCAATGAAAAAGCCCTTTAACCCCGGGCTCTTACCCCACAAAGACATCGAGTGGGAGCCGCTCATCCCGCTAATTGGAGCTGCCAACAGGGCGCTGGCCCATTACGATGGCACGCTCTACGGCGTGCCAAATCCGGCCGTCCTGCTTTCCCCGATGGCCACCCAAGAGGCCGTCCTATCGTCCCGAATAGAAGGTACTCAAGCAACTTTGGGCGATGTGCTCAAATTCGAGGCCGGTGAAGAGCCTACACAGGAATCGAGAAAATTCGACATTGAAGAGATCAACAATTACCGCGAGGCTCTGAGGCACGCAGAAAGGGCGCTTAAGAAAAAGCCCTTCCATTTAAATTTACTTCTGGAACTACACTCGATTCTGCTCGACAGCGTACGAGGCAGAGACAAAGGCCGAGGTAGATTTCGCACCGTGCAAAATTGGATTGGTGAGCACGGGACTCCAATGGAGAAGGCGGCCTATATTCCTCCTGACCCCTCGCGCATCATGCCCTTAATGGACAACTGGGAAAAGTACTACCATATGGACAGGCCCGATCCGCTCGTCCAGTTGGCCGTTGTCCACGCGCAATTCGAAATCATTCACCCCTTCTTGGACGGAAACGGCCGCTTAGGAAGAATTCTAATTCCCCTGTACCTCTTCGAACGCAAGATTCTTCGCCAGCCAATGTTTTACTTGTCCGGCTATCTGGAAGCCAACAGAGATGATTACATTTCGGCGCTCAGAGATCTTGGGGAGTCTCAGGGCGCGTGGAACCGTTGGATTTCCTTTTTCCTCCAGGCCCTGATCGATCAAGCGAACCAGAACTCCGAGAAGGCGCGCGCGATCATGGACCTGTACGTGCGCCTCAAGGATAGGGTGATCGAACTGACGCATTCAAAATTTGCCGTTCCTATGCTCGATATCTTATTCGTTCGTCCAATCATCAGAAGCAGCGAGTTTGCGGAACACAAGGCGATGCCAAGCAAACCGATGATTGGCAGCATGCTGTCTGCCCTAAAGAAGGATGGGATTCTTAAGACGATCCGACCTGCCAGCGGCCGCCGCTCGGAGGTTTTGGCGTTCGGTCAACTGATCAATTTGGCTGAGGGTAGAAAAGTCATCTAGCGCAACCGCGGTGCTGAGAATGGAAGCCGACCCGGGAGGATTTCTGCTGATTTTCGGCGCGCCAGCATCAGCATCAACGCTGCATGTCCGGCCCATCATTTACCTCCGGGCGCTAACGCGGGCGCGTCAGGACGACATGAGTGGCATGCGGTGTTGACACGCGCTCGGTGCACCGATAGCCGAGCGACACCATGTCGAGGCCGGAGAACATCGGTTCGCCGGATCCCAGTAGAGCCGGAGCGATCGCCAAGTGCGCCTCGTCGACGAGGCCGGCGCGGAAGTATTGCTGAATGGTTGCAACGCCGCCTCCGAGGCGGACGTCCCGACCGTCGGCGGCTTCCGTTGCGCGCTTCAACACGGCGTGAATGCCGTCCGTCACAAAGTGAAACGTCGTCCCGCCGGCCATGGTGATCGAGGCGCGCGGGTGATGGGTGAGCACGAAGACCGGCACGTGATAGGGCGGCTCGTCGCCCCACCAGCCCTTCCACGAGTCGTCCGGCCAGGACCCGCGGACGGGGCCAAACATGTTGCGGCCGATGATCCACGCGCCAATGTTCGAAAATCCGCGCGCAGCGTAATCGTCGTCGACGCCCGTCGTTCCATCATCGCCGCCAAACATCTTGCGGAATGTCCGCGTGGTGAAAGCCCATTCGTGCAGCGCGACGCCGCCAACGCCCATCGGATTGTCCAAACTCTGGTTGGGACCCGCGCCGTAGCCGTCAATGGATAGGGAGAATGCATGAACTCGGAGCTTCGGGCGCGAGGTATCGCTGTTTGGGCTTTTCATCCGACATCTCGTTTCATGCAACCTTTTGCGGTGCTCCATCGTCTCCAGGTACTCCGTGCTTGTCAACGGATGACCAACGGAGCGGCGAGCCGGCCATGCGTCGCCAGCCGCGTGCCACCCGGAAACGCCACAGCCGCTCGGCGCCGGCAAGCTGCCGCGCCGCCGCGTCGGTCCAATCGACGTGCGCCGTGCCCTGAAGTTGCAGCAGGTCGCCGGTCTCGAAATCGACGAACAGCAACGAGGCGCGCGGTTCGGCGATCAGGTTGCCCAGCGTGTTGAAATAGCGATTGCCGCGATAGTCGGGAATCGTCAAGACGCCGCCCTGGACACCGACGAAACCGGGCGGCCCGCCGCGATGAGAGATGTCCGCGCCATAGGCCGGGCCGTCGCCGGCGCGGGAGCGGCTCGCGACGAAGAAGGTGTCGGCTCTTTCGATGGCGGCTTGCGCCGCTTCATCCAGATGGCTGAGAACCTCGGGCTGATTCGAAGCGCCCACCGCCGGTTCGATCGGCGAGGAGGCGATGCGGCGCTGAATATACTGCGGACAGTTCCCGAAGCTCTGCTCGACCGCGACACTGACGCCGTCCGGCCCGCGGCTCAGAATGCGGCCATTGGCGCGGCCGCGCCGTCGCGTCGCGAAATCGATTCCGAGAATGCCGATCTCGCGGCCCGGAGTGAGCGCCTCAGCCGCGGGATCGGCGGGAGCGGGCAGCGCGGCGATGTGCAGCGTCGCGGGATCCGGAGACCATACAAAACCCGGATGTCCCGTCAGCAGGGTCGCCAGCGGCCAACCGGCAGCGTCGATCGCGCCGACGAATAGATAAGGCAGTTGAGAGAAGAAGTGCCGATGTTGTTCCGGCATGAAATCCCGGATGCCGGAGCCGCCGCGGGGTCCGCCTCCGGCCAAGACCTGCGCGGCCAGCTCATCGGGGTTGAAGCGCGAGCCGCCCATGGCCGCTCACGCGGTCGCCGGTATCGGTGACGGCGGAATGGGCTTGAAATTCGGTAGTGCTTCGACCCGGCCCAGCCAGGCCAGCACCGCCGCGTATTGGTCGAGTGGAATGCCGCCCTCCGGTGCGTGCGCCACATAGGAATAACACGCAAGGTCTGCGATGGTGGCGTGTTCCGCGGCGAGAAACTTACGCGTCTTCAGATGCTCATCCATGAAGCGGAGGAGCACCGCCGCGATCTGCTTGGCACGCGCAAGATCGCCCGGAAGATTCCACTGAACGATCATGCGCGCAGTGGCCGGACCATACATCACCTGACCGGCGGCAATGGACAACCAGCGTTGTACCTGCGCGGCGGCGACGGGCTCCTCCGGCAGCCATCGACTTCCCGGCGCGTAGCGTTTGGCGAGATAAACCAGGATGGCATTGCTGTCGGCGAGCGTCAGGTCGCCATCTTGCAGCACGGGGATCTGGCGCAGCGGGTTGAGTTGGTAAAATTCCGGTGTGCTGCGAACCGCGGGCGGGGCCGCCACGAACCGAAAAGGCAAATCGAGCATACGCAACAGGAGCTCGACGCGGTGGGCGTGTCCCGACAATTCCGTTCCATGAAGAACGATTTCGGGGGTGGCCATGGTGATTTCCTCGGTTATAGCTTCGCTTCGCCCATTGTACTATTGCAATTCGAGTATTAAATATGTCATTTTTGAAAGACATAATTCCATTCATAGGAATAATAAATGGACCGCCTGGATGAATTGGCGATCTTCGTGGCCATCATCGAGGCCGGTAGTTTGGTCAGCGCGTCGCGGCGCCTGCGGCGGTCGCCGCCCGCGATTACCCGAGCGCTCAGTGCTCTGGAGAACCGCATTGGCGTGCGCCTGGTTGAGCGGACCACACGGCGGCTGGCGCCGACAGAAGCCGGCAGCGCGCTGGCTGAACGGGCGCGCGCCTTGCTCGCCGGCTATGAGGAGGTGCTGGTCGACGCTGCGCAGGCGCCGATCCGCGGCGTGCTGCGAATCACCGCCCCGGTGCAATTTGGCCGCCGCCATGTGGCGCCCATCGTGTCGGCGTTCCTCAACGAGTACCCGGACGTCGGGGTCGAACTATCGCTCAACGACCGCAATCTCGATCTCATCGAAGAGGGACTCGATGTCGCGGTTCGCATTGGCCCGCTCGCGGACTCGAGCTTGGTTGCGCGGCAGGTCGGCAGCGTACGGCGTGTGGTGGTGGCAAGCCCCGAGTACCTGGCGCGGCGCGGTGAGCCGCGCACGCCCTCGGATCTGGCGACACACGATACCATCTTCGGTATGGCGCGCTCGCCTGCGCGCGAGTGGCGCTTCGGCCCGTCGCCGCGAGGACCCCATGTGCGCTTGTCGCCGCGGCTCCTGGTCGATGATGTCGAGACTCAGCTGCAGGCTGCGCAGGCGGGGCGCGGCATTGCACGCGTGCTTTCCTATCAGGTGGCGGACGAATTAGCGGCCGGGTCGTTGGTGCGGTTGCTGCGGGATTTCGAGCCGGAGCCGTTGCCGGTGCAGCTCGTTATGTTGAGCCGCAGCCATCTGACGCCAAAAGTTCGGGCCTTCCTGGATACGGCCGTGCGGATTTTTCGCAATGTCGACGTAATCCAGTGATGCCCGAGCAGCATGTGACGACCTGAAACTCAGGGCTGCAAACGCGTGACTGTCCATGCCGCGTCTGAACCGGCGCCCGGCCGCCCGGGCAAGGTTCGTGTCCAGCGCGCGCGGTCATGAATGCGGAACTCGCCTTCCACCCACAATTCCACGGCGTCCGCACACAGACGGTATCCGCCCCAATGGGGCGGCCGCGGCACATCCACGGCGACATCGTCGGGCTCAGCCGTGCCTGGGCCCGCGTAGGGAATGCCAAACCGGCGTGCCATCGTCGTCACTCCGCGCTCGAGCGCCTGCCGCGATTCCACGGGCTGGCTTTGATCGCTGGCCCAGGCGCCGAGCCGGCTCTGCCAGGGGCGGGTACGAAAATACGCGTCATTCTCCTCATCCGAGAGGCATTCCACCTCACCCTCGGCGCGCACCTGGCGGTGGCGGTGGTCCCAATGAAATACCGCCGCGGCCCTGCGGTTGCCCTCGAGTTCCCGGCCTTTGCGCGACCGATAATTGGTGTAGAAAATGATGCACCCCTGCAGCGCCTCGATCTGCTTGCAGAGGACGACTCGCGCCGATGGATGGCCGCGGCCGTCCACGGTCGCCAACACCATGGCGTTGGGATTGGGCTGGGCGGCATCCCCTTCAGCCTGCGCCAGCCACTGTGCGACGACGATGAAGGGATTCCCCGGCAGTGGGTCGGGTAGGGTTTCGGTCCAATGTGTCTTTATGCTGCTGCTCATAAGAGAATGGTAGCCGCGCCGTTGCGCTTGCGGTAGCCGTGGGCGGCCAGTAAAACGGGAACGGCAAAAATAGGGGGACTCCTTTTACATGAATCTCGATGAATTGCGGACCGCCCTGACGGATCTCGACGGCCGGCTGGTGGAACTGGTCGCGCGCCGCCAGGCACTGAGCGAACAGGTGGCGGCCGTCAAGCGCGAAACCGGGCGCGCGACCCGCGACTTCGGGCGCGAGCGCGAGGTGATCCTGCGGGGCCGCAATACCGCGTCGCGGCTGGGCGTATCGCCCGACCTGGTCGAATCGTTATTGAGGCAATTGATACAGTCTTCGTTGACCACACAGGAGCAGGCCAGGGTTGCCGCCCAGGCTCACGGCAGCGGCAAACGTGCGCTGGTGATCGGCGGTCACGGCAAGATGGGCGGTTGGTTTGCGGATTTCCTGGCGTCGCAGGGTTTCCGAGTGGCCATCGCCGACCCCTTGGGCGCTCTTCCGGGATTCGATAGGGTCGCCGAGTGGCAGAACGATCCCCTGGACTTCGACCTGATCGTGCTGGCGACTCCCTTGGGCGTCACGGCGCGCCTGCTCGAGATCTTGGCGCAGCGGGCGCCGCGGGGTCTGATCTTCGACTTGGGTTCGCTCAAAACGCCGTTGCGGGCCGGTCTCGACGCGCTGGTCGCCGCCGGCTGCCGCGTGACTTCGCTGCACCCCATGTTCGGTCCGGACACGGAGTTGCTGTCGGGCCGGCACGTGATCTTCATCGACTTGGGGAATGCGGACGCGCTGCAGGAGGCGCAGGAGCTGTTTGCTCCGACGATGGCGGAGCGGGTCGTCATGGGCCTGGACGAACACGATCGTTTGATCGCCTACGTGCTGGGTTTGTCGCATGCGCTCAACATCGCCTTCTTCACGGCGCTCGCCGACAGCGGCGAGGCGGCGCCCAGATTGGCCAGGCTGTCGAGCACCACTTTCGATGCGCAACTGGAGGTGGCGAGCCGCGTCGCCGCCGAAAGTCCCGACCTGTATTTCGAAATCCAGAGCTTGAACGACTATGGCGGCGAGTCATTGCTGGCCTTGCAGCAAGCGGTGGAGCGGCTGGTCGCGGCGGTGAAGACGGGCAATTCGGAGGAATTCAGCGCCATCATGAATCGCGGCCGAGCGTATCTCGATGTCCGGGCGGCGGCCCGTGCGGGCTGATCGTGCGTTCTGGGGATCCGGACATGGATGACCTGACTCAGGAAAACGAAGATCTCAAGAGGCGCCTGAAGGAATTGACGGCGGAGGCCGCCAATAACGAGACCATCATGAAGCGCACGCAGGCGCGCGAATTGACGCTGCTGCGGGCCGACACCCTGGGGCAGTTGCTGCGTGTCATGGTCGAAGGTTTGCGCGAGTCCTATGTGCTCGATGCGGTCAGCGTCGTGCTGCTCGATCCGCAGCACGAGGTTCGGCATTTGTTGCTCGCGGGCGGCGACCGGCCGGAGGAATTCCAGCAGATCTTCTTCGTCGACTCGTTGATCGGCCTCGCGCCGCAATTGGCCGTGCTGAACAAGCCCTGGCTCGGCCCCTACGTGGGAGCCGATCATCATCTCCTGTATCCGGACACGACTAACCTCAAGAGCGTCGCCCTGGTGCCGCTGCCGCGCAAGGACCGCGCAACCGGCGCGTTGTGTTTCGGCAGCCGCGATCCGACCCGCTTCACGCGCCATCACGGAACCGATTTCCTGGGGCACTTGGGCGCGGTGGCCGCGGTGTGCATCGAAAATGCGGTCAATCGCGCGAGGCTGCTGCGTGCAGGCATCACCGATTTCCTGACGGGTTGGCACAATCGACGCTACTTGCAGCAGCGCCTCAAGGAAGAGTTGGCGCGCGCGCAGCGCCGCGGCGGAAGCATCGCCTGTCTGATGATCGATATCGACCGCTTCAAGAGCATCAATGACGGTTACGGGCACCTGGCGGGGGACAATGCACTCAAAGAGATTGCGCAGCGCGTGGAAACCCAAATTCGCAGCATGGACACCGCCGCGCGTTTCGGCGGCGACGAATTGGCGATTCTACTGCCGGAGGCCAGCGCCGCCGAGGCGGCGAAACTGGCGGAACGCATTCGCGAAGTCATCGCAGCGGTGCCATTCATCCTTACCGCGCAGATCGAACGCAGCTTGACCGTGTCGGTCGGGGTGGCGGCGCTCGCGCCGGGGCGGCACGAAACAGACCTGAAGGCGGTCGCCGACCGGCTGCTGGCAGATGCCGATGCGGCGCTGTACCGGGCCAAGGCGCTGGGGAGAAATCGCGTGCAGGTCGGTTCGGGATAGAGGCGGCGGAGCCGGCTATAATCCCCTGACTTTTCAATTGCTTGCGGCATTCGCTCGCATCTCCCTCAGAGCGAAAAATACTCAAGAAAAGCGTGAAGCTGGTTATATATACAGCTATACTACTGTATGGAATTTATAGCGTTTTCACTGGGGCGGGACTCTCAAGCGAGGTGTGAACATGGCCAGGCGGCGATCGGCGTCCAAAGCCCAGCGGGGTCCGGGCAAAAAAGCTCACTTCGAGGAGCACGTGTACGGTGTGGCGGTTCCCGAGGGTCTGCACGAAGCGATCGAAGATGAACGCGGCAACCTGTCCAAGGCAGAATCACTACTCGGATGTTTGGCGATCGCGATGGAATACGAATCCGATTCCGTCAACGGGCCGCATTACCCCGACGTCGCTGAGCTAGCACGCGAACTAGTGAGGCAGTCGATCAACCGCTTGGATTCCCTGATGCTGCAACGACGTCTATCGAGAAATAAAGTTGAGGAGGGTTCAGGCTTGCCGCGCCTTGAGGGCGCTTACCCAGCTCTCGACCTATTTGATTCCGTGCGTGTGAGCTTTTGCGCCCCCGGTGCAGCGGGCTCGTGAACGATCTCCTGAACTAGCTACCCTCCGGCGCAAGAATGACCCTGCGAAGTTTCCGCGGAAACGCCACTGGCACGCAGGCAATGGCAAATCGATCGCGACCTTACGACCCGGCAGGTATGAAGGGGGCGGGAGGATAAAAGTCAGCGTTCGGCCGAGGGACTTAGCGCGTGGCCGATGTTGATTAGGTTGACGGCGATGACGCCGAGGCCGACCCACTGCCACTTTAGACCCGCATCAACGAAAAAGCCCCGCTTGGCGGGGCGTCGTTTTCGATCCTTGCGGTTTCCTACCAGCCATCTTTTTCCATGTCAATCAACGGCTTAACTCCTCTGTCAAATCGGAATTCAACTAGCATTGTGGTCATCCTAGCACTAATCAAGGTTTCCTTTTGCCTTCGGCGTCACAGCGCTTCGAAATCCGTCCCGCTGTATCGCGTCCGCTAATCTGTTAGCGGCAGCCATTCGATCATCCTGAAGTTTCTTTTCATTATGTCGAATTGCATGCCATCGCACTGCCACATCTTGCATCTCAGTGTAAGGCACATGAGCAAATGGCGGAGCGGCGTTTTGAACGGTTGCTGCCTGCCGAGCTTGATTGTGCTCCTGCCTAATAGCCTCTATAACCTGCCTGAACCCGAAAAACGTGTCTATCAGACGGCCACCCTCCATGGATCGGACGTAGTCCTCGTCAACCAATCCAACCGATATGGCGCCGCACAGTTCCTCCCAGTCGTTTAGGTATCGAGACATTAAGATTTTTGCGGGAGCACTCTCGTGATTACCAGTGTCGCTCATGATATCCGCGGCTTCCGACTGCGTCAGTGGGCGGTATGCTGAGGGTCGTTCCCGATTGGGAAACTTTGTTAGTAGGAATTTTCTTACGGCTTCTGTTCTATCCCAACGCGGGATATCTCTGAAGTGCTCATGAAGGCAGACTATCCGCTTCCAGACATTTTCCTCATGCTCCTGAGCGCTAGCCGCCCTAAGTTGCGCCCAAAGGAGAATAATCGAAAGCGCGCCACCCGCAAGGAACGTCGGCTCCGAGATACGTAGAGCCCACTCAAGAGTATGGGGTCCGTACCACCAGCAGCTAACAGACAGCGCAATAATTACTAGCCCAGCGATGGCAGTGGTCTTTTCGTACCATCTCATCTTCTCCCATAACGACTTTTTAGCTGAAGGTCGATCCTGCGCTGGAGTCGCCTCCTTTCCTGCGATCGTTGGAGCGGTAACTTTTTTCTTCACTCTCGCCTTCCGTAGCATGATATGGGAAGCCAGAACTTCCGCGCGTCTCGATGGCTGCCATCATACTCATGAGTTCGTCATTCGGCGACCGCCGCTCCCTGCCATTTGGGGGTAGATAGCACTGCGACCGGGCTGACCTGTTGACTCATAACGGCGAGTTTATTGGTCACTTAGTGCAAATTCTGCAGTGGGGCTACTCCAAACGACACCCTGAGACACCATCCACTGGGACGAGTCAGTTCGATATCCCACGTGGAATCAATATCTTACGTGGCGGCCTTTAGCGTAGCCATGAGTTGCAAAGTCTAGGGCGCTCGTCTCTTAAATTTATCGGTCGTACGTTCGACCCCTACACGGCCCACCATTTAAGAGAGGAGCCAAAGGTCTTACGCGGCACCCTTGCATCGCAAATTCGAAGTTGTGCCATTGGCGAATTGAAACCCGCACGACGATTCAACTCGATCACTGCTTAGGCCCCCGAAACGCCGCTGGCACGCAAGCATCGCAAATCGATGGCGGTCTTATGACCCGACAAGGGTGGAAAGAGCGGGAGGGTAAAAGTCAACCAGCGTGTAAGCCTCGCGTCGTCGGCATGTCTAGGCAATCAAATCGGTACGATCGGGCAGGAAATGTCCGGCGCAGCCGATGAAATCGCCGCGACGAGGCGTATTATCTTTGCACTGGGGAGTAGCGAGCCCCACGTGTCACTTGTGGCGCAACAAGAACAGGCCGTACCGGTACACGGGCTCGATCCATCGACGGAGCATCGAAAAGCCAGCTTGGTCCAATACCGCACCGAGTTCATCCGGATCGAATTTCAGCATTACTTCCGCATCAATCAACTCACCCGCACCAAATGATACGGTGAAGCCCAGAGACGCGAGCGTCACAGTCTGATCCACGAGGCTCTCGATGCGAACCTCGTTCCTTTTTGCGCGCGAATCATATTTCGATCGATATCGGAATTGTTCCGAATCGAAATTGCCACCATACCGGCGATTGAGATGATTGAGCATATTGAGTGTGGACTGAGGACCATAGCCGGCTGCATCGTTGTAAGCCTTGTCGATGATGGTCGAATCCTTATCCAGATCGGCACCGAGCAACAAATAGTCTCCCCGCGCGCTGTTGTCGAAGATCCGCGAAAGCAGCGAGTCGACTTCCCGCCACTCCATATTTCCCAGAGAGCTGCCCAAGAACACGAACAATCTGGATTGAGACCAGGACGGCACCGAACGCAGTCCCTTTTCATACGTGGTGCCCACGCAATGAACGTAAAGTAGGGGGAAGGCCGACACCAACGCGTGCGCGGAAGAGTGTCCACATCCACATCGATCGGCATGTAGTCGCAGCGCACTTCGCGCTTCGCGTATTCCCTCAATAGAATTCGAGTCTTTGCTGCCGTTCCGGCTCCCAGTTCGACGATGGGGAGGGGCCCGCAGAGCCCGATGATGTCGGCGGCGTAACAGTTCAACAGCTGAGCTTCAATCCGCCGCAAATAGTACTCAGGCGTATCGCATTGCCGTTCGAAGAGTTCAGTGCCTCTTTTGTCGTACACATAAATTGGCGATATTTTCTTCGGCGATCCACATAGTCCGAAAATTACGTTTGGTCCGTCAAGCGCCAGCGGGTCTTCTGTCGACCGGACAATAAATTGCACTCTCGTATCCGCCGTCTTCCCGAGCGACGGCGACTGCACCGGGATTGACTCCGACTCTCTCATTTTGCGCCGATGCTATCCGAATATCCGGGCATCCAGTTGCTGAAACATCTTTTGATAAAGGCCGAGATATGCTTGCGTCCCTTCCCGTAGAAGATTGCGATGCTCGGGAAATACGTCAAGGTATCTGGTGAGGCACAACTTCGCATTATTGATGTGGTCGGGTTCATGAACGTAGTGTGCTCGCATGTATTCGAATTCAGGCACATCCCGGGAAAAGCGGTATTGTGGAAACTTGAGGAACACGTCGTGCCACGCAATGAACTCCTCGACGCTCGTGATCTCCGATGCCGTGTGTACGCCGAGGGAAAATGCAACGGGCCTTTCTCGGTACCAGGAAAATAAAGCATCGCCTAGGTCTATCGCAGCGGCGCATGCGTTATCCGGCGCCTCAATGTCCTTGATGGAGATCCCCAGATATTCCGCAAAATCACGCCCCAGCTCCACGTGAGTGACGGTCTCTCGCAAACCATATTCGTCGACAGCCGCATCCAAAACATACGCGCCGATCTCGTGGCCGTTCTTGGGTAGTAGGGGAAGCGTCTGATCCGACAATCTTCCCGCAAGGATCGCAATCCCGCCAATTGTGTGCCGGTTGAAGGTTGCCATGCTGGCAAGGAACAGCAGCAGCTCGAGTCGCGTCAGCGATCGCGAGGAAAAATGCCGATTGAATGATCGCAACGTCGCGATCGCAGGATGCCCGAAACAGTCTTCGTAGACTTCGTCGCTCTCGCGGAGAAATTGTCCGCTAAATTTCTCCTTCTCGATAGTCTGTGCGGTGCGCATATGACATTTCCCCCTCCGTCCGTTGCAGCAAGTCCCGCACTGTTCGATGGCCCATCGATCGTTGATGAGCGAAGCGCGAAACAGTTGAAATTCCGACCGAGAATGCCAAACAGTCGGCGCCGGCTCAAGCGATGATTTGTCGCGATCTGAGTGACTGAAGATCACGCAAGACGGAAAATCGGCCCCGACCAATCCATCGCCTATTGTTGTCGCGACGCGTGCCAGCCTTTCCGTAGACGATCAATGCTTTGAAAAAGCCACGTCCGAAACGCGTTGACAGCGGAATGCTGTGCAGCCCGTTCGGGAACGAACAGGTAATATGCATTTTTAGAGGGAAAGGCCGATTCAAATGGTTTCACGAGCCGTCCTTCCGAAAGGTGCATCGCGGCCAAGAAGTCATCACCGATAGCAACACCTTGTCCGCGGACGGCGGCCTCCAAGCAAAGGCCTGTTTCGCTAAAAACAATGCCCGATTTAACGTTGATGTCGGCCGTGGTGGGATAACTCCGTAGATATTCCTGCCATTCGTCGAACGATCGGTCATGTAATAGCGTACGGTGACGAAAATCGTCGGGGGAACGTAGCGGCGGCATTTGGGCGGAGGCCGGTGCGCAAACAGGAAAAAGGTTGGATCGAAACAGAGTCTCGCCGCATTCCTGCTCCTGTCCCGCCTCCGCATACTGAATGGCACAGTCGATGTGTGAGTCATCCAATGAACCCTTGCGCCTTTCCGAGAGGATCTCTACTACTATGTCAGGTACGGTTGCGTAGAACTCGGCGAGTCT
>Ga0307470_10000735_pt1 | contig 14384 bp, 9 predicted proteins | sample atmos_gasesAM3C__FD_204565 | JGI IMG/M metagenome (GOLD analysis project Ga0307470, IMG submission 204565) | Hardwood forest soil microbial communities from Morgan-Monroe State Forest, Indiana, United States - atmos_gasesAM3C_05 | ecosystem: Environmental > Terrestrial > Soil > Temperate forest... | reverse complement strand
ACCTTCGCGTCAATCGGATCGACCGACGGCAAATCGAGCCCGAGCAATTTCACCTTCCGATCTTGCAACCACTTCGGCACATTGCGCGCGATCACCGGGATCTGTTCCGGAAAAATTTTGGGATCCTTCCAGACACCGGTCTTGAGCAAAATTCGCGGGGCGGACTCCGCTGCCGCGTCCATATCGGCGATCGTAATCTCGCCTGCCTTATCGTTTTCAAATCTACTCGTTAGGTCGATGACAATCGCTTCCCCAAAATATGTCTCCAACGGCAGCCGATCGATCGGCACCGCGCCTTCTTCGAAATGAAACGGCGCGTCGGCATGGCTGCCATTGTGCGCGCCCATCGTTACCGCGCCAACGTTCACGGTCGCGCCTTCGGCCATTTTCCATTTCAGATCGAAACGGAACGCGGTGTCGCCCGGCCACGGCGCGAGACCGTTGAAGAGCGGGCGCGAGATATCGAAGATTTTCATCCGGCAATCGCTCGCAACGTAGTCGGCGCTACGCCAGGACGAAAGCTTCAACTACCGGGCGTTCGCTGACGTTCGAGAATGACGAGGGCGATTCCGCCAAGAACGGCGACCGACGCGAGCGCAAAGCGCCACGTGATTGATTCGCCCAGAAAAATAATTCCGCCCGTCGCCGCCAGAACCGGCACGCTCAATTGCACCGTCGCCGCAGCCGAAGCTTTCAACGCCGGCAGCGCCGAATACCAGATCGCGTAGCCGACTCCGGACGCGAACGCGCCCGAGACGATTGCGTAGCAGACTCCAGCGCCATCGAAATTTGCCGAGCGCAATGCGATCACGCTCAACAGCAAGGCCATCGGAACCGCACGGAGAAAATTGCCGGCCGTCGCGCGTAACGGATCACCGCAGCCCTTGCCGCGGAGCGAATAAATTCCCCAGGCGATTCCAGCGCCGAGCATGAACACCGCAGCACCCAGCGGCGGCGCGGATAAACCGGGGAACACGAGCGCGATGAGTCCGCCTAACGCCAGCAACAGGCCAGCGATTTGAATCACGCGCAGCCGTTCTCCTTTTTTCAGCGCCCAGAAAATCATCGTCGCCTGCACCGCGCCGAATAAAAGGAGCGCGCCAGTTCCAGCAGTGAGCCGAAGATAAGCGAACGAAAACAGCGCCGCGTAACCGAAAAGCGCCAGGGCCGACGGCCAGCTTCCGGCCTTGGCAAACGACCCTTTGCGTATCAGGACGATGATCCACAAACAAAGCGCGCCGGAGAAAATCCGAACGAGCGTGAACGTCGCGGCATCGATGGACGTTTGCTTAAGCGCCTGGCGACAAAGCAGGGAGTTGCCCGCGAACGCGATCATGGCCAGCGCGGTCAGGATTAAAACTCGAAGGCGGCTCATGGACTATTGCGAGAGTTGACGCTGTTCGCGCCAGGAAATACGCTCGCTTATCACAACCTCAACTCTTTCACCATCGCCATCCACCGGCAGCGGCACGACGGCAGAGGTATTGCCGCCGATAAACGTCGACGCCTGGATCGAAGCGAACCGCGACCTGTTTAAGCCGCCGGTCAGCAATCGTTACCTTTACGACGGCCGCGACTTTTTCGTCATGGTCATCAAAGGGCCGAATGCCCGGAACGATTTTCACCTCGTCGATTCCGAAGAATATTTTTACCAGCTCAAGGGCGACATCAAAGTCCGCATCCGCGAAGGCGATCGGATCGTCGATCATCTCGTTCGCGAAGGAGAAACGTTTTTCATTCCGCCAAACGTTCCGCACGCCCCGGTGCGTCCGCCCGACACCATCGGCATCGTGGTCGAGCGCCGTCGCCCCGCCGGCGAACACGAGCATGTCATTTTTTACTGCGACAATTGCGGCGCGCTCGTGGAAGACATCGATTTCGATTGCGCCGATATCGTGAACCATTTCAGCCAGGCCATGCTCGATTTCTGGAACGACGACCAGCGCCGCACCTGCAAGAACTGCGGTCACAAAGTCCCCCAACCTGAGCCGGTCAAGCCGTTCTGAGTTTCGCGATCATTCGCTCACGAATGACGCTGTCTGAGTTCGGCGTTGGACGTTGGGCGTTGGGCGTTGGACGTTGCTTCATTGATGAAGATCGATCTCCACACTCACATTCTTCCGCGCGAGTGGCCTGATCTCGATGCGAAATATGGATACCCGGGATTCGTTCGGCTAGAGCACTATCAGCCGTGCTGCGCGCGGATGATGATTGGCGACCGCGCCTTTCGCGAGATCACCGATAACGTTTGGGAACCATCGCGTCGCCTCGAGGAAATGGACCAGGCTGGCGTCACCATGCAGGTCCTCTCCACCGTACCGGTCATGTTCAGCTATTGGGCGAAACCGGCGGACGCGCTCGATCTATCGCGCCGGCTTAACGATCATATCGCCGAAGTTGCGCGAGCGAATCCCGCGCGCTTCTCCGGTCTCGGGACAATTCCACTTCAGGATCCTGATCTCGCGGCGCGGGAGCTCGAGCGTTGCGTCCGCGAGCTTGGGCTGCGCGGCGCGCAGATCGGGACCCACGTCGATGCGAACCAACATTTCGGCCGGTTCGATCCCCTGAATCTCGACAACGCCGCGCTCCAGCCGGTTTGGAACGCCGCCGAACAACTCGGCGCCGCGATCTTCGTTCATCCCTGGGACATGGTCGGCAAGGAACGCATGCCGAAATACTGGCTGCCATGGCTCGTCGGCATGCCTGCCGAAACGTCGCTCGCCATTTGTTCGATGATTTTCGGCGGCGTCTTCGCGCGCTTCCCCAAACTCCGCGTCGCCTTCGCCCACGGCGGCGGCGCGTTTCCATTCACCATCGGCCGGATCGAGCACGGCTTTCACGTCCGTCCCGATTTGTGCGCCACCGATAACGACACAAATCCCCGCCATTATCTCGCGCATGCTGACACTCCCGCGCATTTCTACGTCGACTCCCTCGTCCACGACCCCGATGCATTGCGCCTTCTCATCAAACTCTTCGGCGCTCAACGCGTCGCTCTCGGCACCGATTACCCCTTCCCGCTCGGCGAAGCCCACGCGGGCCAACTCATCGAATCGATGAGCGACCTATCCGAAACCGACACAGCACAACTTTTCTCGAAAACCGCCCGCGAATTTCTCGATCTGCCCTCTTAGTTCGACATTGGACGCTCGCCACGGCGGAGCCCGTCCACGGCGGAGGCGGGTTGGACGTTGGGCGTTGGGCGTTTTCCGCCTCCCATCCTTCGCAAGTATTCCCGATCCCACGCCGCCGGAATACTTTCACGCGAGCTGTACGGTCCCGGCTCATACGCGCGCGACGCGATCCCCTGCTGACTCAGTTCGCACACGTGCCAATCCTGCTTGTTGGTCACGTCCCAAAACTCGATCGCATCTTCCGGATTGAAATCATCGCGCTTCGCCGCTTCGGGATGGAAAAACCAATCGCACACGATCAGTGTCCGCTCCGGCGATTGCGGCCAAAGTTGGTGCACCATGACGTATTCCGGATGGAGACTGAGCAGCATGTTCGGAAAAATCGAGTAATAGAAAACTTGCTGAAGGTTCTCGATCTCTCCGACGAATACGGCGCAGGCGTTTCCGCTCACCGTCAGGCTCTTGCCGGCGTTGATCTTCATGAAACCGCCCAGGAACGGGCCCTCCGTCAGGTCGTTCTCAGCTGAATCGTACGGCGAAACCTTTTGCAGCTGCGGATGCACGCCCGGGCAGTGGTAGCATTCGGAGTAATTCTCAAACATCAGCTTCCAGTTCGCCTTCACGTCGTACTCCACTCGCTTCACCGATCGCAACCGCGCCAGGTTCCAATGGGAAAACTTCCCCGCCAGCGGCGCGAACCATTCCTCGAGTGGCATCGGATCGTTCGCCAGATTCACAAAGATGAATCCTTCCCAGACTCCCAGGTTCACCGGATGCAACGCGTAGTCGCTTCTGTCGAACCCCGGCACCTCTTCCATGTGCGGCGATCCAATCAGCCGCCCATCCAGCCCATAGGTCCATGCGTGATACGGGCACTGGATGGCTGCTGAATGCCCGCTCTCTTCCTCGCACAATCGCGTCCCGCGGTGCCGGCAAACGTTATAAAATCCGCGGACATTCTCTTCCTTATCTCGAACAACAATCAAAGATTCGCCGGCAACGTCCTGGACAAAAAAATCTCCAGGCTTCGCGATCTGACTCTGATGTCCCACCAGCATCCATTGACGCGAAAAAACTCTCTCCTCTTCCGCAGAAAAGATTTCCGGCGAAACAAAATACTGTTGCGGCAAGGTCGTCGCGCCGACGGCCAAAGTATCCTCAGTCTTTCGAGACGTGGCGTTTGTCTGCACGAGTTACTGGATTAACTCGTCTCTCGTCACTTGTCACTCGACACTTCCTTTACACTCGAAGAGCCCGCACCGGATCGATGCGGGTGGCACGGCGGGCCGGGACGAAGCAGGCGACGCAGGCGACCGTAATCATGACAACAAGCGCTAATCCGAAGGCAATCGGATCGCGGGGACTGACTTGGTAAAGGAGATTGCCCATTAAACGCGTCAGCAACAAGGCGGCGATCGCACCGAGGAAAATTCCCGCCAGCGTCAATCGCAGTCCGCGCGCCACAACCATTCGTAAGAGATCGGCAGCTCCGGCGCCAAGCGCCATGCGCAATCCGAGCTCACGCGTGCCTTGAGAAACTGAGTACGACATTACCCCGTACAATCCGATCGCAGCCAGGAACACAGCCATCGCGCCAAAGATCGCGATCAACGTCGTAGCGAGCCGCTGCGTGTAACCTTTCCGGTCGACTTGTTCTTTTACGCGGAATGGAGCAGTCGGCGCGAGATTAGGATCGAGCGCTTTCACTTCGCGCGTGAGCGCATTCCTGATCGCGCCCGGAGTTTCGCGCGTGCGGATCAGAAGATTATTGCTGACAAAAAAGTTCTGCCGCGTCGGGACATAGAAGAAGGACCTCGGTAGCTCCAGCTTGTTCTCGTAGTTAACGTTCCTGGCTACGCCGACAATCTGGAGCCAACGATCCTTAAGCTTAAAACGCTGCCCGATGGGATCTTTTCCTGCCCAATACTTCGCCGCCATTGTTTCATTGATGATAGCTGCCGGCACCGCGTTCTCGTCATCCGTGCGTTGAAATTCGCGTCCGGCTACCATGGGAATACTCAACGTCTTGAAGTAATCCTCGGCTACTTCGTTGTAGGATAGGTTTAGTTGCTCGTCCGGCGCGGGCTGATAGCCATCAATCTCGAGCGGTGCGGAAGAGAAAACGCCGTAACTAAACGGAATCAATCGCGCCAGGCTTGCCGATTCGACCCCGGGAATTTGGCGCGCACGATCGAGGAGCTGAGTATGGAATGCCTTGGCGCGTTCCAAGTTGTAGCCGGCGGAGAACAGGTCGGCACCAGATACGATTATATCCGTGGAGAAACCCGGGCTGGCGTTCTGCATTCGCTGCAAGCTTTGCAAAACCAAGCCCGTGCCAGCTAGTAAGACGAAACTCAATGATACCTGAACCAGCACGAGACCTGAGCGTAAGCGTGATCGGCTGCTACCGCTGAGCACACCGCCCGCTTCTGTTTTTAAAGCTCCGGAAAGATCGACATGGCTCGCCTGAATCGCCGGCACTAACGCAAATACCAGCGTGGCGAGAATGCAGACTGCCGCGCTGACGACGAGCACGCGCCAGTCAATTTGTCCTGGCAAATCGATTACGATTCCCGCGGCGGGCGAAGGAAACGAAAGGACGAGCGCGTTGCGACACCAATAGGCGACCGCGATCCCGCCCGCGGCGGCGATGAAGGAAAGAAGCAATCCTTCCGTGAAAAGTTGTTGGATCAAACGGCGCCGTCCGGCACCGAGCGCAAGGCGCATCGTCATCTCGTGCCGGCGCAGGAGCGAGCGCGCGAGCAGAAGATTGCTTACGTTCGCGCACGCGATCAGGAGAACAAAAAACACGACCGCCATCGTGATGGCGAGCGTCGAGGTCATGTTCCCGGCCTGATCGAACGGCGTTCTCCACAATGGCGAAAGCGACAGCTCACGACCGCGATTCGTTTCCGGGTAATCTTTCTCCAACCGCTGCGAAATCGCGCGCAGCTCGGCATCAGCTTGCTGACGGGTGACGCCAGGTTTGAGAAACGCATAGCCTTCAATCCAGCGCGCGCCGCGGTCTTCCAATTTGTAACCGGTGGTGTCGAACGTCTCCTGCATCGATGTCGGCACCCAGAAGCTGAAGGAGTAACCGATAAACGTTCCGTGAAATTTTTCCGGCACGACGCCGATGATCGTGTGCTGGACGCCGTTCAGATATTGCGTTCTGCCGATGATGTTCGGATCGCCGCCGTAACGATCCTTCCAAGTCCCGTAACCGATCACGGTGACCGGATGCGCGTTGCGTCCCGTTCCTTCTTCTGGTCTAAACCCGCGACCGAGAATCGGCTGGACGCCGAGCGCATCGAAATAATTCGCTGAGACAATTGCCCCCGACGCACGTTCGGCGCGGTCGCCTACACTCAAGGTCGTGCCCGTGATGCGATCCACGATAAACGACTCGAAGAGCGTGGAGTTTTTTTCGTAATCGAGAAATTCAGGGTACGAGAGTCCCGTATAACCATTCATGCCGCGGGTAGTCGCGTTCAACGCGAACATGCGATCCTGATGCGCAACCAACGGATATGGGCGAACCAGAATTCCTTCGATCCAACTCAACACCGCGGCGTTCGTTCCGATTCCAAGCGTTAGACAAAGAATCGCAAGAATCGAAAATCCCGGGCTGCGCCAAAGCATCCGAGCGCCGAAGCGAAGGTCCTGCCAGAATTGGTCGGCCGTTAGCCAGACGCGCTGTTCCCGCGCTGTTTCCTTGATTTGCTCGAGGCCGCCAAATTCCCGCAACGCAGCGGTGCGGGCAGGCCCCGGCTCCATTCCTTGCGCGATCTTGCGGTGCGTCAACAACTCGAGATGCGCCTCCAGCTCTTCGGTCATTTGCTCATCGCGCCGCTTCTTTGAAAACAGCCCGAAGAACCGGGAGAACCAGGCGCGAAAACGCGGCATAAAAAATTACGCGCCGGCGAGCACGAGATTGATCCCCTTGGTGATTCGCGCCCAATGTTCCTTTTCCGCCGCGAGCTGCTTCCGCCCTGCCGCCGTTAGCGTGTAGTAGCGCGCCTTCCGGTTATTGTCCGAAGTGCCCCACTCCGCCTTGATCCATCCCTGGGCTTCCAGCCGGTAGAGCGCCGGATAAAGCGACCCCTGCTCGACGTGCAAAATCTCCTTCGACATCTGCTGAATCCGATCCGCGATCGCCAGCCCGTGCCTGGGGTCATGCTGAAGCGCCTTCAGAATCAGCATATCAAGCGTCCCATAAACCAGGTCCGGTTTTTCTTTTCCCATGTTGTCTTACCTAGACAGTCTTGGTTAAGCGAGCGTTCAATCTTTTCCCTAGACTGTCAAGATAAGACTCTATTTCTCCGGCGTCCCCCAGCCCTTTGACAGGCGGGACGTCGGCACGGACGGGATCGCCAGACCAGCTGCCGAGTAGTGCGACGTGTCGTTAAACAACGTCAGCCGGGCGCCGACTGCCTTCTTAAAATCGACGATGTTCAATGCCGCCGGACTTTGATCGAGCGTATCCCGATAGCGGCGTGGATCGAACCCAATGAGGGAGCTAAGAAGAAGGCGGATGGTCGCTTTGTGGGAGACAATCAGAACATCATCGCCGGCGTGCTTGCGCACGATGTCCATCAGGACCGGTAAAGCACGCGCGGTCACGGCGAGGCCGCTCTCGCCGCCAACGGGCGCAAACGTGTACGGATCTTTTTCCCACGCCGCCGCTTCCTCGGGAAAGGCCGCTTCCACTTCCTTGCGTGTCATCTGTTCCCAACGGCCATGAGAAATTTCGCGAAGGCCGTCGCGGGTTTGCACTTCCAAGCTATGAGGTCCCGCCAGGATACTCGCGGTCTCGACCGTCCTTCCCATCGGCGACGCATAAACAGCCGCAATCTTTTCGCCGGCCAGCCGAGCCGCCAGACGACGCACTTGTTCGCGGCCTTCCTCGGAGAGCTCGACTTCAGTCGCACCGGCAAACCGATCTTCGGCGGTCAGCACCGTCGCGCCGTGGCGAACTAGATAGACTCGGCTATGCATCAGTTTTCCGTTTTCCGACCTTCCGAAGTGTCCCTGGCGAGAATCGAACTCGCATTTAAGGTTTAGGAAACCTCCGTTCTATCCGTTGAACTACAGGGACGCAAAGGCAAAGATCAGCGGGACATTCGCGAAAAATGAGGTGACGGCCAAGTGTGAATTTCCCATTCGCCTTGCCGGCGGAACCCGATTAGCCACGGCCGATGCGGTTGAAGTGAGGGGACAGCGGTCTAAACTGAACGCGTCTTGCGATCACGAGGGTATAAGTTGGGAAGAGGGAAAAAAATTGCGTGCGGGTTCCTGGTTGCGGGCGCGTCAGCGATCGTTGTGATGGGGCACGCGCAAAGCCGTCGTCTCGCCCAGACAACTATTCCGGCCGGCAGCGTTCCTTCATTTGCCGGCAATGCACAACACACTGCGATCTATCAGCCGACCGTGCCGAACCTGAACCGGATTCGCTGGTCGGCTACGATCGATTTCAATAACTCCGGTGCGCTCGCTCACTACGGTGCGCCACTCGTGACGGCGGCAAATACGGTCCTGGCGCCGGTGAAGATTGCGGGAAACCAATTCCGCGTTGATGCCTTCGATGCCGGGAGCGGTGCGATGAAATATTCCCTGGCCACAGATTACGTTCTGCCGGGGCACAACTGGATCCCGGTTTATAATCCTTGCCTCACGACGGGCGCGTTCGGCACCCGACTTTATTATGCCGGACCGGGCGGAACGGTTTATCACATCGACAATCCGGATTCCGCCGCTCATGGGCTGCCCGTGCAGGAAGCTTTTTATGGCTTATCCAGTTATTTGGCTAATCCCGCGGCCTATAACTCGACGATCTTCATCAATACTCCGCTCACTGCGGATAGCAGCGGCAATGTCTTTTTCGGTTTCCGTGTCCAGGGCACGGCGCCGGCGCCTTTGAGCACAACCCAAAGCGGCTTCGCCCGAATCGATTCGGCTGGCAACGGAACCTATGTCCTGGCCGAAACCGCCGCGGCGGATGCAAACATTGATCGCGATTCGCATAACTCTGCCCCGGCTCTGAGTAACGACGAGACAACTGTGTACGCCGTAACCAAGTCCAGCACTACGACGACCTCCTATCTTGTCGGCCTGGATAGCATTACCCTGGCACCGAAGTACCGCGTTTCCTTGAAAGACCCAAGGAATGGTAGCCCGGCCGCGGTCACGGACGATAGCACCGCTTCACCTACCGTTGCCCCGGATAACGACGTTTACTTTGGTATCCTCGCTAATCCAGGGGGCGGATTCCGGGGCTGGCTTTTGCGCTTCAGCAGCGACCTGGCTACGCAGAAACTCTCGGGCGCATTTGGCTGGGACTACACGCCGGCGATCGTGCCGGCTTCGATGGTTCCATCCTATCAGGGCGGTTCATCCTATCTTCTCTTTTGCAAATACAACAACTATGCCTTTAGCGACGGCGACGGAGTGAATCGAGCAGCCCTGCTGGACCCAAACGCGACTCAGCTGGATCCTCACTCATCCGCAGTTGGTTTCGTAGAGATGCGTGAAGTGCTCACCCTTATTGGACCGACGCCTGATACCGATAACTACGGACCCCAGTTTCCCTATGCGGTGCGGGAATGGTGTATCAACACGGCGGCAGTTAATCCGGCGACGAACAGCATCTTCTTCCCTAACGAAGATGGGCGCCTTTATCGTTGGAACGTGGCGACTAATTCGTTCTCTCAGGCGGTCTCACTTACTTCCGGAATAGGAGAGCCCTATGTGCCGAACCTGATTGGACCGGACGGAACCGTCTATACGCTGAATGGCGGAACGCTGTTTGCCCTTGGGCCTCTCGCAAACGTTGACGTGACCCTCGCGACCAGTGCCCCGGACGTCCTCACCTTTGTTACCGGCAGCCCGGTCACTTTTATTGCCACGGTGACTAATCCAACCGGACCCGCGCCTACTCCGTCGGGTAACGTCACCTTCGTAGATTTCACTTATCAGGACACGACACCGATCACGACGACACTCGCGTCGAATGTCCCCCTCGATGCGAACAGTCAGGCTACTGTTACCACTTCGACTCTTTCCGCCGGCAACGGATACCTCGGCAACCATGTGATCACTGCCACCTACAATGGCGACGGGAATTTTCCCGCCGGCAGCGCAACCGTCGTCCAAAAGGTCCACGCCTTTGCTACCACTACACTGCTGACTTCGTCGCCAAACCCATCGACCACTGGGCAATCGGTTTCCTTTACTGCGACCGTAACCGGTAGCTCGCCGGCGCCCACAGGGATGGTGACTTTCACGGAGAGCTCGATATCGCTGGCGCAGATCCCCTTGAGTAATGGCACGGCGTCGTTCAACGCTTCGGCCATGGGCACGGGCAATCATACCGTAACGGCAACTTACCAATCCGACACCCTCTCAGCCTTGAGCTCGAACCAGACAACGCAAAGCGTGGTGACTCCGACTCCTACACCTACTTCCACACCTACTCCTACCGCGACCGCCACGGCAACGGCAACTGCAACTTCTACGCCTACCGCTACTGCAACCGTAACGCCCACTGCCACTGCGACCGCCACTGCCACTGCGACACCTACTCCTACCGCTACTGCCACTTCTACTCCCACTGCCACTGCGACCGCCAGCGCTACTGCGACACCTACCCCTACCGCTACTGCCACTTCTACTCCCACTGCCACTTCTACTCCCACTGCCACCCCGACTTCGACGCCAGCCCAGGCGCTTAACCTTTCCACCAGAATGCGCGTTCAGACCGGCGATAACGTCGGGATTGGCGGGTTTATTATCTCCGGCACTACCCCAAAGCATGTGCTTATCCGGGGGATCGGCCCGTCGCTCGCTCAATTCGGCGTGTCCAATCCTCTGCCGGATCCTGTCCTTGAGTTGTATGCTTCGAGTTCCACCTCCATTGCCACCAACAACAACTGGAGAGATACGCAGGAAGACGCGATCAAGGCGACCGGCCTTGCGCCGGTGAGCGATCTTGAATCCGCCATCGATACCACCCTTACACCTGGAAGTTACACAGCCATTATCAAAGGAAAAAATGGCCAGACCGGAGTAGCTCTCGTCGAGGTTTACGACCTGAACCAGTCAGCAGGAAAGCTTGCCAACATCAGTACGCGTGCCTTGGTCGGCACCGGATCGGACATTACCATCGCCGGCTTCATCCTGGGAAGCCAAAGTGGCGCGAATAGCGTCGTTCTTCGAGGCCTTGGACCGAGCCTGGCATCCGCCGGCGTAGCTAATCCTCTCCCGAATCCAGCTCTGGAGCTTCGCAACGGAGATGGCGTGCTTCTCGCAACCAACAACGACTGGGCGGATAACCCTGTCCAGGCAGCCCAACTGATTGGTTTGGGACTTGCCCCATCCGACCACCGCGAATCGGCGATAGTTATCTCATTACAACCTGGTCTCTACACCGCTTTATTAGCTGGAGAAAACAATAGTTTTGGTATTGGACTGGTGGAGGTTTACGACGTTGATCAATAATAGAGCAAGGCGCGCGCGCCTATCATTAAAGCTACTGCTCATTAGTTGCTGGATTACTGCGAGCGGGATGGGGATAGCTTTCGGTGAGATTCACAGCCAGCTTGCGAGCGAGCCGCTCGAACGCCCGGGCGATGCCCCGATGTTTATCTGGAGGACGGACGTGTCGGCCCCGATGAATTCGCAGCATGGCCTGTTCACCAGCTACCAGGTCAACGTCGATAGCAATGGGCAGAACATAACTGGCGACGCGGCGAATGAGCCCTCCATCGCAGTCGATCCGACGGATCACAACAAGATGGTGATCGGCTGGAGACAATTCGACAGTGTGAGCTCGAATTTCCGCCAGGCGGGTTGGGGGTTTACCAGCAACGGCGGACTAACCTGGACGTTCCCCGGCGTTCTCGAGAGTAATGTTTTTCGGAGCGATCCCGTCCTCTTTGCGAATGACATTGGCCGTTTCTTTTACCTGAGCCTGCTGCAAACCTTCTTCGACGACATGTGGCGCTCGCTGGATGGCGGCCAATCATGGACGAACCTCGGGCCCGCTACCGGCGGCGACAAACAGTGGTTTACTATCGATAACACGAATAGCACCGGGCATGGGTTTCAGTATCAATCCTGGAGCAGCGTCCAAGGCGGCAGTAACTACGGCGGCCGACAATTCAGCCGTTCTACTGACGGCGTCACGTGGATGAACCCTATCTTTCTGCCGAACTCACCATCCTGGGGAACGATGGACGTGGACGCAAACGGCAATCTATTTATCGGCGGAGTCAACTTCAATAATGGCCAAATCTGGTTGCTTCGTTCCAGTAACGCTCGAGACCCAGCTGCAACTCCCACGTTTGATCGCGTCACGCCCGTAAACCTGGGCGGAAACATCGTGGATGTCTTTAGCTCGCAACCTATCAATCCCGTAGGACTCGTGGGACAAATCTTCGTCGCGGTTGACCGATCCGGCAGCACCACCAACAACAATATCTATATGTTGGCCAGCCCCCGGCAACCGGGTGCCACGAACGGCAGCGACATCATGTTCGCGCGGAGCACAGACGGCGGTCTGAGTTTCGGATCGCCACACCGAATCAACGATGATCCCGTCAATCAGAATAAGTGGCATTGGTTCGGCGCATTGTCGGTAGCTCCTAACGGCCGGCTCGATGCTGTCTGGCTCGATTCGCGTAATGCATCTAACGACATGGATTCCCAGTTGTTCTATTCCTACAGCGTCGATGGCGGGAATAGCTGGTCGGCGAATGTCGCGGTAAGCGAGCCATTCAATCCGCACGTTGGTTATCCGAACCAGAATAAGATTGGCGACTACCTGACGATCGTATCGGACGTAGCTGGAGGTAACGTGGCTTACTCCGCGACCTTCAACGGCGAGGAAGATATTTATTACGTTCGAGTAGCTCCGTCTCCGTTGCAATTACTCAATATTTCGACGCGGATGCGCGTAGACGCCGGGGAGAAGGTCCTTATTGCCGGCTTTATCATTACGGGGACGGAACCCAAGAAAGTAATCGTTCGCGGGATCGGCCCGTCGTTGATGGGTGTTGGCACTCCCTTACCGGATCCAATATTGGAGTTGCACCAGGGTAATACAACGCTGGCGGTGAACGATAATTGGAAGGTGAGACAGGATGGAAGCAGCCAGCAAGCCGAAGTGGAAGCCACCGGCGTCGCGCCCCGAAACGATTTGGAGTCGGCTATCGTAATGACTCTCAATCCCGGCAGCTATACGGCGATCCTTTCCGGTAAGAATGGTGACACCGGGATCGGAGTCGTGGAAGTTTTCGACCTGGCCCGGACTGCTAACTCTCAGTTATCGAATATCAGCACCCGTGGGTTCGTTGACGTTAACAACAATGTGATGATTGGCGGCTTCATTATGGGCGGCTCAGATCCCAACGGGCAAGCGACTGTGCTCGTGCGCGCGATCGGCCCATCGCTAACTGGCTCAGGAGTTCAAGGCGTCCTGGCCGATCCAGTCCTCGAGCTCCATAACGGCAGCGGCACTACGATCGCGACCAACGACAATTGGAAAAACAACGACCAGACCCAGCAATCGCAGGAGAGCGCCATTCGGGCGACTACCCTCGCGCCTTCGAACGATCTGGAATCGGCGATCTTGGCGACGCTTCCGCAAGGAGCTTATACCGCAGTGGTTCGCGGAAAGAACAATACCACGGGAGTCGGACTCGTCGAGGTATACAACCTTAAGTAGCTCCCCTCGCCTGCCGCCTGGTGAGGGCTGGTTACTTCAAGTTGTAGATTTCGATCAACCCGATGCCGATCCCGCGGTTCTTGCCCGCCAGGATCGCCGTGAATTGCCCACCCGGCAGGGTCGTAAATATGCCGGACTCCTTCGGGTTGGATAAGGCGAGGCCGTTGGCCGTAAGCTGCGCCGCTGAGACCGGATCGCTTTGCCAGTCGTCGTTCGCGATCAGGAGATTCCCGTTGGCGTCACGCAGCTCAAGAGTAGGATCGGCCAGGACGTTGCTCAGACCGAACTGGGACAATGATGGCCCGAGGCCACGAATGGCCACATGCGTGGTTCCATTGTTCCCTCCAAGGACAAACCCTCCAATCATTACTTTGTCGTCAACCTGCACGAATCCCCGGGTGCTAATGTTAGCCAGTTGCGAATCGGCTGCCTGATTGTTGTCATAGATTTCCACAGCGCCGATGCCGGTGGTCCCGTTTTTGCCTGACAGGATCGCGGTGTAAGACGTGGGAGGAAGCGTCGTCACG
>Ga0307470_10000733_pt1 | contig 14414 bp, 1 predicted proteins | sample atmos_gasesAM3C__FD_204565 | JGI IMG/M metagenome (GOLD analysis project Ga0307470, IMG submission 204565) | Hardwood forest soil microbial communities from Morgan-Monroe State Forest, Indiana, United States - atmos_gasesAM3C_05 | ecosystem: Environmental > Terrestrial > Soil > Temperate forest... | reverse complement strand
CCTCGCCATCCACCACATCGTCGCCGACGGCTGGTCGATGGGCGTCCTGATCCGCGAGCTTGCGGCGCTCTACGCGGCGTTCGCCGCCGGCCTCCCGTCGCCGCTCGCGCCGCTCGCCCTGCAGTACGCCGACTTCGCGGCCTGGCAGCGGCGCTGGCTCGCCGGCGGCGCGCTCGAGCGCCAGCTCGCCTACTGGCGCGCCCGCCTGGCCGATCTCCCCGTCCTCGCCCTGCCGGCGGACCGCCCGCGGCCGGCGGTCAAGGGCGAGCGGGGGGCGAGCCGCCCGCTGCGCCTCGCCCCCGAGCTCGCCGCGGCGGTCGCGGCGCGCGCGCGCCGCGCCGGCGCCACGCGGTTCATGGTCCTCCTGCTCGGCTTCCAGGCGCTGCTCGCGCGGCTCTCGGCGACCCGCGACATCGCCGTCGGCTCGCCGGTCGCCAACCGCTCCCAGGGCGAGCTCGAGGGCCTCATCGGCTTCTTCGTCAACTCGCTCGTCCTGCGCGCCGAGCTCGGCGACGAGATGACCTGCGGCGAGGCGCTCGCCCAGGCGCGGCGCGTCTGCCTGGAGGCCTACGCGCACCAGGACCTGCCCTTCGACCGCCTCGTCGAGGCGCTGGCGCCGGAGCGCGATCCCAGCCACACGCCTATCTTCCAGGTGGCGCTCGCGCTCCAGCCGGCGCCGCTCGTGCCCCTCGCCCTGCCCGGGCTGGCGCTCGAGCCGCTCGAGCTCCCCAGCCTCAGCGCCAAGTTCGACTTGACCGTCCTGCTCACGCCGGAGCGGCAGGGCGACGGGCTCACCGGCATCGCCGAATACGACCGCGAGCTCTTCGACGCGGCGACCGTCGAGCGCTGGATGGGGCACTATCTGACGCTCCTCGCCGCGCTCTGCGGCGAGGCCGGCGACGGGCGGCTCGCCGATCTGCCGCTGCTCACGGAGCACGAGCGCCACCACCTGCTCTGCGAGTGGAACGACGCGGCCACCCGCTATCCCGCCGAGAGCACCGTCGCCGAGCTCTTCGAGGCGCAGGCCGACCTCCGTCCGGAGACCGTGGCGCTCGACGTCCCGGCCGGCGCCGGCCGCTTCCAGCTGACCTACCGCGAGCTCGACCGCGCGGCCGACCGCCTGGCGGCGCGCCTGCGCGCGGCGGGGATCGGCCCGGAGACGCGGGCGGCGATCTGCCTGCCGCGCTCGCCGGCGTTCGTGATCGCGATCCTCGCCGTGCTCAAGGCCGGCGGGGCGTACCTCCCCCTCGATCCGGCCAATCCGCCGGAGCGCCTGGCCTTCCTCCTCGCCGATGCCGCGCCGCCGGTCGTGATCACCGACGGCGAGCGCCGGCGGAGCCTCCCCGAGGCGCTGCCGGCGGCGGTCGCCAGCGTCCTCCTGGTCGAGGCCGAGGACGGAGCGATCGGTCTCGGTGCTGCGCCAAGCCCGCGGGCGCGGCGGCGGCGGGCGGCGTCCGGGGCGGGCCCGGAGAGCCCCGCCTACGTCATGTACACCTCGGGCTCGACGGGCAGGCCGAAGGGCGTCGTGGTGGTCCATCGCGGCGTCGTGCGCCTGGTGCGCCAGGCCATGCGCGGGACCGGTGCCGCCGGCTTCGGGCCGGAGGAGACCTGGCTCCTGCTGTCGCCCCTCTCCTTCGACACCTCGGCGCTCGAGATCTGGGCGGCGCTCTTGAACGGCGGCCGGCTGCTGATCGCGCCGCCGGGCGACCTCTCGCCCGCCGAGCTGGGGGCGCTCGTCCGCGACGGCGGCGTCACCGCGGCCTTCCTCACCGCCGGCCGCTTCCACCAGATGGTCGACGAGGAGCTCGATGCCTTCGCCGGCGTCCGGCAGGTGATGGCGGGGGGCGACGTCCTCTCGCCGGCCCACGTCCGGCGCCTGTTGACCGCGCTGCCCGGGATCCTCGTCACCGACGGCTATGGCCCCACCGAGAACACCTGCTACACCGCCTGCGGCGCCATGCGCTCGCCGGCGGACGTCGGGCTCACGGTGTCGATCGGCCGGCCGGTCGCCAACACCGGCGTCTACCTGGTCGAGCGGTCGGAAGCGCCGGCGCCGATCGGGGTGCCGGGCGAGCTGTGGACCGGCGGCGACGGCCTCGCCCGCGGCTACCTCGACCGGCCCGAGCTGACGGCGGCCGCCTTCGTGCCCCACCCCTTCGCAGCCGGTGGCGCGGCCGGCGCGGCGGGCGGTCGTCTCTATCGCGTCGGCGACCTCGCGCGCTACCTCCCCGACGGCCGCATCGAGTTCCTCGGGCGGCTCGACGACCAGGTGAAGGTGCGCGGCTTCCGCATCGAGCTCGGCGAGGTCGAGGCGACGCTCGCCGCGCACCGCCGGGTGCGGGAGTGCGCGGTGGTGGCGCTGCCCGACCCCAGCGGCGGCAAGCGCCTGGTGGCCTACGTGGTGGGTGCCGCGACCGCCGAGGGCGCCGTGGGCTCCGGCGGCGCCGCGAGCTCCGCCGCGGGCTCCAATGCTCCGAGCGCGGCCGAGCTGCGGCGCTTCCTCAGGGAGCGGCTGCCCGAGTACATGGTGCCCGCCTTCTTCGTCGCCCTGCCCGCCTTGCCGCGCACCGCCCACGGCAAGCTCGACCGCCGCGCCTTGCCCGCGCCGGAGGCCGCGCGCGCCGCCGCCGGGCTCGCCGCCGCGCCGCCGCGCGATGCGTTGGAAGAGCTGCTCTGCGAGCTGTGGTCCGAGGTCCTGCGCATGCCGCGCATCGGCATTCACGACAACTTCTTCGAGATCGGCGGCCACTCGCTCCTCGCCACCCAGGTCGCCTCGCGCCTGCGCGAGACGCTGGGGATCGAGATCCCCCTGCGCCGGCTCTTCGACCGGCCGACCGTCGCCGAGCTGGCGCTGGAGATCGCCGCGCGGCGAGCGACCCAGCCCGCGGCCTCGCGCCCGATCGTCGCGGCGGCCGACGAGGCGATCGCGGCGCCGGCGCGCGCGGCCGGGCTGCCGCTCTCCTACGCGCAGGAGCGGCTGTGGATCCTCGACCGCCTCGAGCCCGGCACCGGCTTCTACAACATCCCGACCGCCCTGCGGCTCGCCGGGCCCGTGGCCCCCGCCGCCCTCGCCTGGAGCCTGGGCGAGGTGGCGCGGCGCCAGGGGGCTCTCCGCACCGAGTTCCGGAGCGCCGGCGGCCGGCCGGTGCAGGTCGTGCTGCCGGCGCTGCCGGCGGATCGCCCCCTTCTCCCGCTCGCCGACCTCGCGGCCCTCCCGGCGGCCCGGCGCGAAACCGAGCTCGTCCGCCTCGCGGCCGAAGAAGCCGCCGCCCCCTTCGACCTCGCCCGCGCGCCGCTCTTCCGCGCCCGCCTGCTGCGCCTCGCCGCGGTCGACTGGGCGCTCCTCGTCACCCTCCACCACATCGTCGGCGACGGCTGGTCGCTGGGGGTGCTGACGGCCGAGTGCTCGGCGCTCTACCGCGCCGCCGTCCTCCGCCGCCCGCCGGAGCTCCCCGCGCTGCCGATCCAGTATGCCGACTACGCGCTCTGGCAGCGCCGGCGGGCGGCGGAGGAGGGCGGCGCCGAAGCCCTAGCGGGCCAGCTCGACTACTGGCGCCGCCAGCTCGCCGGGCTGCCGGGCAGCCTCGAGCTGCCGACCGACCGGCCGCGGCCGGCGGTGCAGACCTACCGCGGCGCCACCCGGAAGCTGGGCCTCGGGGGCGAGCTCACCACACTTCTGCGGAGCCTCGGCCGCGGGGCGGGCGCCACCCTCTTCATGACCCTCCTCGCCGCCTTCCAGGCGCTCCTCCACCGCCTGGCCGGCGAGGCGGACGTCGCCGTCGGCTCGCCCGTCGCGGGCCGCGCGCGGGCCGAGGTCGAGGGGCTCATCGGGATGTTCCTGAACACCCTGGTGCTGCGCACCGACCTCGCCGGCGACCCCTCGTTCGGCGAGCTCCTCGGGCGGGTGAGGGAGACCGCCCTTGGCGCCTACGCCCACCAGGACGTGCCGTTCGAGATGCTCCTCGACGCCCTGCAGCCCGAGCGCGACCTGTCGCGCACGCCCCTCTTCCAGGTGTTCTTCAACCTGCTGAGCTTCCCCCTCCCCGCGCTCGACCTGCCGGGGGTGGCGCTCGGCGAGATCGCCAGCCCCGAGCCGCCGTCGAAGTTCGACCTCACCGCCTACGTGCGGCAGCAAGGGGAGGGGATCGCGGTCGAGCTGGTCTACAACGCCGACCTCTTCGCCGCCGCGCGGATCGACGAGATGCTCGCGCAGTACGAGCTCGTCCTCGCCCAGGCGGCCGCCGATCCGGCGCGGCCCATCGCCAGCCTGTCGCTCCTCACCCCCGCCGCAGCGGCCCTCCTCCCCGATCCGCGGGCGCCGCTCGACGCCACCTGGCGCGGCGCCGTCCACGAGCTGATCGGCCGGCAGGCGGCGCGCGGACCGGGCTGGCTCGCCGTCGACGACCGCGACGGCGCCTGGACCTACGGCGAGCTCGAGGCGCAGGCCAACCGCCTCGCCCATCGCCTGCTCGCCGCCGGCGTCGGGCGCGGCGACGCGATCGCCATCTACGGCCACCGCAGCGCCGCCCTGGTGTGGACGGTCCTCGGCGTCCTCAAGGCGGGGGCGGCCTTCGTGCTCCTCGATCCGGCCTACCCGGCGGCGCGGCAGATCGAGGTGCTGGAGCTCGCGGCGCCCGCCGTCTGGCTGCACCTCGCCGCCGCCGGCCCGCTCGCCCGCGAGCTCGACGCCCACCTCCAAGGCGCGCTCCCGGCGTCGCGCCGCCTGCTGCTGCCGGCCTGGGGCGATCTGGCGGCGAACGACCTCTTCGCCGGCCTGCCGGACTGGGCGCCGGAGGTGGCGGTCGGCCCCGGCGACCTCGCCTATCTCGCCTTCACCTCGGGCTCGACCGGCACGCCCAAGGGGATCGAGGGGCTCCACGGCTCGCTCAGCCACTTCCTCCCCTGGATGGCCGAGCGCTACGGCTTCACCCCCGCCGACCGCTTCAGCATGCTCTCGGCGCTCGCCCACGACCCCCTGCAGCGCGACCTCTTCACGCCGCTCTGCCTCGGCGCCTCGCTCGCGGTGCCCGACCCCGACCGCATCATGGCGCCGGGCTACCTCGCGCGCTGGATGCGGGACGAGGGGATCACCGTCGCCAACCTCACCCCGGCGATGGCCCAGGTGCTGACCGAAGGGGCGCCGGCGCCGGCCGCGCCCGCTACGGTCACCGAGATGCTCTCGCCGGCCGCCATCCCGACCCTGCGCTGCGTCTTCCTGGTCGGCGACGTACTCACCCGCTCGACCGTCGCTCGCCTCCGGCGGCTGGCGCCCCAGGTGACCTGCGTCAACCACTACGGCAGCACCGAGACGCAGCGCGCCGTGGGCTACCACGTGCTGCCGCCGCCGGCGGCGCCGGCGAGGAACGGCGCGCGGGCGAGAGAAGAGCGCTCGCGCGAGGTGCTGCCGCTCGGCCGCGGCATCCCGGACGTGCAGCTCCTGGTGCTCTCCCCCCGCGGCCTCGCCGCCCTGGCGGGTCCGGCGGATCTCACGCCGGACCTGGCGCCGGAAGGCGGCGTCCCCACCGGCCTCGCCGGGATCGGCGAGGTGGGGGAGATCGCCGTCCGCAGCCCGCATCTCGCGCGCGGCTACCGCGGCGAGCCGGCGCTCTCGCGCGAGAAGTTCCTCGCCAACCCGTGGACCGGCGCAGCGGCGAGCGACCGGAGCCACCGCACCGGTGATCGCCTCTATCGCACCGGCGACCTCGGCCGCTACCTGCCCGACGGCCAGGTAGCGTTCGCCGGCCGCGCCGACCACCAGGTCAAGATCCGCGGCTTCCGCATCGAGCCGGCGGAGATCGAGGGCCGGCTGGCGCGGCTGCCCGGGGTGCGCGAGGCGGTGGTTCTGCCCTGCGAGGAGGCGGGGGGCGAGCGGAGGCTGGTCGCCTTCGCAGTATTGGAGCCCGGGGAGCCCGGGGAGCCCGGGGAGCCCGGCGAGCCCGGCGAGCGGCCGGCCGCGGCCGAGCTGCGGGCGCGCCTCGCCGAGCAGCTCCCCGCCTACATGGTGCCGTCGGCGGTGGTCCTCCTCGCGGCCATCCCCTTGACCCCCAACGGCAAGATCGATCGCCGGGCCCTGTCGCGCCTTGAAGCGGGTCCGCGGGAGGACGACGTGACGTACCGCGCCCCAGAGACCGACCTCGAGATCGAGATCGCCGGCATCCTGCGCGACGTGCTGGGCCGCGAGCAGGTCGGCGTCGACGACAACTTCTTCGAGCTGGGCGGCAACTCGCTCTCCCTCGTCCAGGTCCACGCCCGCCTGCAGCAGAGCGTCGGCTGCGAGATCCCGGCGGTCGACGTCTTCAACCATCCGACGGTCGCCGCCCTCGCCCGCTATCTGGTCGAGGCGCACGGCCGGCGCGGCGCGCCGGCCGCGCCGGCGCTGTCGGAGGACCGCGCCGGGAAGCTCAGAGAGGGCAGGGACCGGCTGCGCCGCCGCTTCGCGAGAGCGGCCTCGGGACAGCCCGACAGGAGATCGCAATGAGCAGAGGGTACGAGGAGGAGCAGGCGACGGGGATGGAGATCGCCATCGTCGGCATGGCCTGCCGATTCCCCGGGGCCAGGGACGTCGAGGAGTACTGGCGCAACCTGGTGGGCGGCGTCGAGTCGATCACCACCTTCACCCGCGAGGAGCTCGAGGCGGCGGGGGAGGAGCCGGCGCTCGTCGCCCATCCCGACTACGTGCCGGTGGCGCGCGTCGTCGACGACGTCGAGCTGTTCGACGCGGCCTTCTTCGGCTATCCGCCGCGCGAAGCGGAGATCCTCGACCCCCAGCAGCGCCTGTTCACCGAGTGCGTCTACGAGGCGATCGAGCACGCCGGCTACGACGTCGACCGCTGCCCGGGCCTGGTCGGCGTCTACGGCGGCAGCCGCCTCCCCGCCTACCTGTTGAACCTCTACCGCAACCCGGGGGTGATCGCGACGGTCGGCGATTTCCACGCCCAGCTCTCGAACGACAAGGACTACGTCGCCACCCGCGTCGCCTACAAGCTCAACCTGGGCGGCGCCGGCGTCACCGTGCAGACCGCCTGCTCGACCTCCCTCGTCGCGCTCCATTTCGCCTGCCAGGGCCTGCTCGCCGGCGAGACCGACATGGCGGTCGCCGGCGCGGTCGCCGTCCGCGTCCCGCAGGCCCAGGGCTACCTCTTCCGCGACGGCGACGTCGGCTCGCCCGACGGCCACGTGCGCTCCTTCGACGCCAAGGCGCGCGGCACCATCTTCGGCAGCGGTCTGGGCTGCGTGGTGCTCAAGCGCCTGGCCGACGCGATCGCCGACCGCGACGTGATCTACGCCGTGGTCAAGGGCTCGGCGGTCAACAACGACGGCGCCGCCAAGGTCGGCTTCACCGCCCCCGGCGCCGACGGCCAGGCGCGGGTGATCCGGGCGGCGCAGATCGTCGCCGGCATCGAGCCCGACACCATCAGCTACGTCGAGGCGCACGGCACCGGCACGCTGATGGGCGATCCGATCGAGGTCGGCGCCCTGACCCGCGCCTTCGGCGAGCGCACCGGCCGCAGGCAGTTCTGCGGCATCGGCTCGGCGAAGTCGAACATCGGCCACGCCGGCGTCGCGGCGGGCGTCGCTGGCCTCATCAAGACGGCGCTCGCCCTGGACCGCCGGCTGATCCCGCCGAGCATTCTCTTCGACGAGCCCAACCCGCAGATCGACTTCGCCGCGAGCCCGTTCTACGTCGTCACCGAGCCCACCCCATGGCCGGCCAACGGCGCGCCGCGCCGCGCCGGGGTGTCGGCGTTCGGGATCGGCGGCACCAACGCGCACGTGATCCTCGAGGAGGCGCCGGAGCGGGCGCCGGGGACCGCCTCGCGCCCGCACCAGCTCCTCGTCCTCTCGGCGCGGACGCCGGCCGGGCTCGACGCCGCGACGTCTCGGTTGGCCGCCCACCTCGAGGGCCATCCGGACGCGGACCTGGCCGACGTCGCCCACACCCTGCAGGTCGGACGCAAGGCGATGGAGCACCGGCGCACCCTGGTCGCCGCCGGCCGCGCGGACGCCCTCGCCGCCCTGGCGAGCGCCGATCCCCGGCGCCTGCTCTCCGGCACGCCGCGCGGCAAGAGCCCGCGGATCGTCTATCTCTTCTCCGGCCAGGGGGCGCAGCACGTCGGCATGGGCGCCGGCCTCTACGCGGCGGGCGGCGAGCCCGCGTTCCGCGACGAGCTCGACCGCTGCGCCGAGCTGCTCCTGCCCCATCTCGGCCTCGACCTGCGCGACGCCCTCTACCCCGCGGGCGGAGAGCCGGCGGCCGAGCTCGCGCGCCGGCTCGAGCAGACCTCGCTCGCCCAGCCGGCGCTCTTCGCCGTCGAGGTCGCGCTCGCCAGGCTGTGGATGGAGTGGGGGCTCGCGCCGCAGGCGATGATCGGCCACAGCCTCGGCGAGTACACGGCCGCCTATCTCGCCGGGGTGATGACCCTCCCCGAGGCGCTCGCCCTGGTGGCGGCGCGCGGCCGGCTGATGCAGGGCCAGCCGCCGGGCGCCATGCTCACCGTGCCGCTGCCGGAGGCGGAGATCGCGCCGCTCCTCAAGCTCGGCGGCCGCCAGCTCTCGCTCGCCGCCACCAACGCGCCGGCGCGCTCGGTGGTGTCGGGGCCGGAGGAGGCGATCGCGGCGCTGGCGGAGCGCCTCGCCCGGCAGGACGTCGCCTGCCGGCGCCTCCACACCTCGCACGCCTTCCACTCCGGCATGATGGAGCCGATCCTGGCGCCCTTCCTCGCGGAGGTGCGGAAGGTCGACCTGCGGCCGCCGCAGCTCCCCTACATCTCGAACGTCACCGGCACCTGGATCACCGCCGCGGAGGCGACCTCGCCCGAGTACTGGGTGCGCCACCTGCGCGGCACGGTACGCTTCGCCGAGGGTCTCTCCGCGCTCTATGGCGAGGGCGACGCCCTGCTCCTCGAGGTCGGCCCGGGCAAGACGCTCGCCACCCTCGCCAAGCAGCAGCCGGGCAAGCCGGCGAGCGTCGCCGTGCTGTCGTCGCTGCGCCATCCGCAGGATGCAGGGCAGGACGCCGGGGAGGACCTGCCCCATCTCCTGGGCGCCCTCGGCCAGCTGTGGGCGAACGGGGCGGCGGTCGACTGGCGGGGCTTCTACGCCCGCGAGCGGCGGCTGCGGGTGGCCCTCCCCACCTATCCGTTCGAGCGCAAGCGTTTCTGGATCGATCCCGTCGAGGGCTCCTCGGCCTTCGCCATCGGCCCCGGCGCGGGCGCGCCGCGCAAGAAGAAGGACCTCGCCGACTGGTTCTACCTGCCGCAGTGGAGGCCGTCGCTGCCGCCGGCGCCCGTCCCCGCGGACGGCTCGGCGCCGCCGCGCTGGCTGATCCTCGCGCCGTCCACCGATCCTGCCGGCCTCGCCGGGCGGCTGGCCGCCCACCTCGCGGCCGCGGGCTCGCCGGTCTCCCTCGTCGAGCCCGGCGCCGGCTTCGCCAGCCTCGCTCCCGGCCGCTTCGCCGTCGACCCCGGCCGGCGCGGCGACTACGAGGCGCTGTTCGAGTCCCTCCGCGACGCCGGCGAGCTGCCCGACGTCATCGCCCACCTCTGGGGGGTGAGCGAGGGCGCGCCGGTACCCATCGCCGACGAAGATCTCGCCGCCGCCATGGACCGCGGCTTCTACAGCCTGCTCTACCTCGCCCAGGGGCTGGTCAAGGCCGGGGCGAGCGGCCGCCCGATCCGCCTCGGGGTGGTGGCGAACGGCCTCCACCGCGTCCTGCCGGGCGACGTGCCGGTGCCCGAGAAGGCGGCGATGCTCGGCCCGGTCAAGGTCATCCCCCAGGAGCACTCGACCTTTGCCTGCCGGAGCGTCGACGTCGCCTGGCCCCTCGCCGAGGCCCCTGCCGGCGAGCTGATCGAGCTGCTGGCCGCCGAGCTTGCCGTGGCGCCCGCCGGCGAGCCGATCGTCGCCTATCGCGGCGCCGAGCGCTGGGTGCAGGCCTACCAGCCGGCCCGCATCGAGGCGCCGGCGGGCCCGTCGCGGCTGCGCGAGCGCGGGGTCTACCTGATCACCGGCGGCCTCGGCGGGCTCGGCCTCGCCTTCGCCGAATATCTGGCGCGGGAGGCGCGCGCCCGCATCGCCCTCGTCGGGCGGTCGGCGCTGCCCGAGCGCGCGGCCTGGGACGGCTGGCTCGCGGCCCACCCCGGCGGCGATCCGACGAGCGAGAAGATCCGCCGGATCCGCGAGATCGAGGCGCTGGGCGGCGAGGTGCTGACCGTCCGCGCGAGCGTCGCCGACTTGGCCGAGATGCGCGAGGCCTTGGCGGAGGTCGGCGCGCGCTTCGGCCCCCTCCACGGCGTCATCCACTCGGCGGGGGTCGCCGGCGGCGGCCTCGTCCAGCTCAAAACGCGCGAGATGGCCGAGCGGGTCCTGGCGCCGAAGGTCCAGGGCACGCGGGTGCTCGACGCCCTCCTCGCCGAGAGCCCGGAGCCGCTCGATTTCCTGGTGCTCTGCTCGTCGACGGTCGCGGTGCTCGGCGGCGTGGGTCAGATCGACTACTGCGCCGCCAACAACTACCTCGACGCCTATGCGCAGGCGCAGAGCGGAACGCCCGGCCGCGGCCTCACCGTCTCCATCGGCTGGAGCGCCTGGCAGGAGGTCGGGATGGCGGTCGACACCGCGCCCCCGCCGTCGCTGCGCGCGCCGCGCCGGAAGGCGGCGGCGCCGGATCCGCTCCATCCCCTGATCGACCGGCGGGTGGGCGGGGAGCCGGGCGCGGCGGTGTTCGCCACCGAGTGGAGCGCCGAGCGCCACTGGGCGCTCGACGAGCACCGCATCCTGGGCGTCGGCGCGCTGCCCGGCACCACCTGGATCGAGCTCGCGCGGGCCGCCTTCGCTCTCGCGACGGGGGCCGGCGCGGCGCCCGCTCCCGTCGAGCTCCGCGACGTCCTCTTCGCCACCCCTCTCCTGGCGCGGGAGGGCGAGAGCCGGGAGGCGCGCATCACCCTCTCCCGCGACGGCGACGGGTTCGGCTTCCGCATCGCCTCGGCGGCGCCGGCCGCCGGCGCGGCGGACGGCGAGGGGACGGCGTGGCAGGACCATGCGCGGGGCCGGATCGCGCCCGGCGAGGAGGGCGCCGTGGGCCACGACCTCGCCGCCCTCGCGGCCTCCTTCGAGCGCGAGGTCGACCTCGCGGACCGCTCGCGCTTCGGCAGCGAGAAGACCGTCTCCTGGGGCCCGCGCTGGCAGTCGATCCGCCGCGTCCTGACCGGCGACCAGGGCGCCCTGATCGAGCTTGAGCTGGCGCCCGAGTTCCGCAGCGACGTGGAGACGATGGCGATCCACCCCGCCCTCCTCGACGTCGCGACCGCCCTGGGGACCCTCTTCGTCGAGGGCAGCTATCTGCCGCTCGCCTACCGGCGGATCGTCTTCCGCCGGCCGCTGCCGGCCCACGTCTTCAGCCACCTGCGCTGGACGGACGGGGAGGGCCCGCGCGAGATCCTCCACTTCGACGTCACCCTGCTCGACGAGTCGGGCGCCGAGCTGATGGCGATCGAGGGCTTCACCATGAAGCGGGTGGGCGAGGCGGCGCGGCGACTGCAGCAGCCGGCGGCGGCTTCGGCGCCGGCTGCCGCCGCGAAGGCCCGCGGGCTTCTCGCCGCCGGCGGCATGCTGTCGCGGGAGGGCGTCGAGGCGCTGCGGCGGGTGCTGTCGCTGCGCCATGCGCCGCAGGTGGCGGTGTCGCCGCGCGACCTCGCGGCGCTCCTCGAGCAGGCGCGCGCGGCCGAGCGCGCGCGCCTCCTGGAGCGCGCGGGGGAGGCGCGGGCGCAGCAGGCGAGCCACCCGCGGCCCGACCTGCCCAACCCCTACGTCGCCCCGCGCGGCGACGTCGAGATCCGGCTCGCCGGGGTCTGGCAGGCGGCGCTCGGCATCCAGCAGGTGGGCGTGCACGACAACTTCTTCGACCTCGGCGGTGACTCGGTGCTCGGCGTGCAGATGATCTCGCGCTCGGCCGACGTCGGGCTCCAGCTCTCCCCCGAGCAGCTCTTCGAGCACCAGACGATCGCCGAGCTGGCGGCCGTCCTGGGCAGCCTGCCCGCCGCGCCGGCCGCCGAGCCGGCGCCAGCCGCGGAGACCGCGGAGCGCGACTTCGCCGCCGATCCGGAGGGCTCCGACCTCGCGGCCGATCTGTCGGCCGCCGAGCTCGACCAGGTGCTCTCGAGCCTGGAGCGGACGTCGCCGTGACCGTCCCGCCGGCGGCCGCGGAGAGCCTCGTCGCGGTGCTCCGGGCGCGCGCCGCCGCCGACCCGGACCGGCGGCTCTACACCTTCCTCGCCGACGGCGAGCGGGAGGAGGAGACGCTGACGGCGGCCGAGCTGGACGCCAGGGCGCGCGCCATCGGCACGGCCCTGCAAGCGTCCGGGGCGGGAGGCGGCAGGGCGCTGCTCCTCTATCCCCCCGGCCTCGAGTTCGTCGCCGCCTTCCTGGGCTGCCTGTACGCCGGCGTCGCCGCCGTCCCCGCCTACCCGCCGCGCGGGAACCGCAACCTGCCGCGCCTGCTGGCCATCGCCCGCGACGCGCGGACGCCGCTCGCGCTCACCACCGCGGCGCTCGCCGCCAAGATCGGCGGGCTCGCCGCGGCGGTGCCGGAGCTCGCCGCCGTCCGGCTGCTGGCGACCGACCGGGTGGAGGCCGGGGAGGCGGCGAGCTGGCGGGATCCCGGCGCGGGCCGCGACACCCTCGCCTTCCTCCAGTACACCTCGGGCTCGACCGCCGACCCCAAGGGGGTGATGGTCAGCCACGGCAACCTCCTCCACAACGAGGAGATGATCCGCCAGGCCTTCGGGCAGTCAGAGCGCTCGGTGATCGTGGGCTGGCTGCCGCTCTACCACGACATGGGGCTGATCGGGAACGTCCTCCAGCCGCTCTTCCTGGGCGCCCCCTGCGTCCTGATGTCGCCGGTCGCCTTCCTGCAGAGCCCGAAGCGCTGGCTGGCCGCGATCTCGCGCTACCGGTCGACCACCGGCGGCCCCAACTTCGCCTACGACCTCTGCGTGCGCAAGATCCCGCCGGCGGAGCGGGCCGGTCTCGACCTCGCGAGCTGGGACCTGGCCTTCAACGGCGCCGAGCCGGTGCGCGAGGAGACCATGGCGCGCTTCGCCGCGGCCTTCGCCCCCTGCGGCTTCCGGCGCGCCGCCTTCTACCCTTGCTATGGCCTCGCCGAGGCGACCCTGTTCGTGGCCGGAGGCGAGCGTGGCAGCGTTGCTCGGGCAGCCGCTTCGTTCGACGCCGCGGCCCTCGAGCGCGGCGAGGTGGTGGCGACCGCCGCGGGCGCCTCCGGCTGCCGCTCGCTGGTCGCCTGCGGCCGCGCCTGGGCGGGCCAGGAGATCGCCGTCGTCGACCCCGCCGACCTGCGGCCGGCGCCCGCCGGCAGGGTGGGGGAGATCTGGGTGCGGGGACCCAGCGTCGCGCGCGGCTACTGGCGCAACCCGGAGGCCACCGCCGCGACCTTCGGCGCGGCAGTTGCGGGTGATGGGGGGGAGCCGGCGGGAGCCTGGCTGCGCACCGGCGACCTCGGCTTCGTCGCCGGCGGCGAGCTCTACGTCGCCGGGCGGTCGAAGGACCTCATCATCCTGCGCGGCCGCAACCTCTATCCCCAGGACCTCGAGCTGACCGCCGAGCGCAGCCACCCGGCGGTGCGCCCCGGCTGCGTCGCGGCGTTCGCCATCGAGCGCGACGGCGAAGAGCGGCTGGCGATCGCGCTCGAGGCGGAGGCCGAATCTGCGGGGAGCGGCCCGGTGGGGTCCCCTGCGGGCGGCAGCCTTCGAGACCGCCCGCCCGCACACCCTTCCAGGCTGCCGTCCTCGGGGACCCAACCGGGCCACGACCATCCCGCGGTCGATCTCGGGACCGTCGGGGCCATCGGAGCCTCGGTGCGTCAGGCCATCGCCGCCGAGCACGAGGTCGTCGCCGACCGCGTCGTGATCCTCCGTCCGCGCACCATCCCCAAGACCTCGAGCGGCAAGATCCAGCGCCAGGCGACGCGCCGGGCGCTCCTCGCCGGCGAGCTCGAGGCGGTCTGGATCTCCGAACTCGCGGTGGGGGAGCCGCCGCTCGACGGCGCTCCCGAGCTGACCGCCGCGGCCCTCGCGGCGCTGCCCGCGGAGCGGCGGCGGCCCGCGCTCGAGGGCCAGCTCCGGCGCTGGGCCGCGGCGGCGCTGCGGCTGGGCGAGGCCGCGGCGGCCGCCATCGATCCCGCCTCTTCGCTCTCGGCGCTGGGCCTCGATTCGTTGGCCGCGGTCGAGCTCCGGCACGCCATCGAGATCCATCTCGGCGCCGCGCCGCCGGTGGCCGACCTGCTCGAGGGTCCGAGCCTCGCCGAGCTCGCCGACAGGATCCTCGCCGGCGCACCGGCAGGGGAGGCAGGTTTCGAGCCCGGCGACCGGATCGCGGCGGCGCCGCGGGGCGCCACCGATGCC
>Ga0307470_10000731_pt1 | contig 14468 bp, 11 predicted proteins | sample atmos_gasesAM3C__FD_204565 | JGI IMG/M metagenome (GOLD analysis project Ga0307470, IMG submission 204565) | Hardwood forest soil microbial communities from Morgan-Monroe State Forest, Indiana, United States - atmos_gasesAM3C_05 | ecosystem: Environmental > Terrestrial > Soil > Temperate forest... | reverse complement strand
ACATGCTGGCGGAGGTCGAGAAGGAGGTGGCGGCGGCGGGGTCCGGCGCACCCGGCCAGTCGGCCGCGGCGAGGAGCGACGAGGAGATCAACCGCAAGCTCGAGCAGACGCTCTCCGGGGTCTTCGGCCCCGGCACGGGAACCTCGGCGCCCAGGCCCCGCCCGGCGCCCGCCGCCCCACCGCTCAAGCGGCACGACGCCGGCGACGACCTCGACGCCCTGATCAGCCGCACGCTCTCCGGCCTCGGATCGACGGCGAGGGCCGCCGCGCCGGCCGCCAAGGCCGTCCCGCCGAGCGCGGCGGCAGCGCCTGCCCCTCCTGCGCCTCCCATCCCACCGGCCGCTCCCGCGCCTCCGCCTCCATCGCCTCTCGTCGCGGCGCGCAAAGCACCGGTCAAGTCGGCGGCCGATCTCGACTTCTCCGCTCTCGAGGAGCTCGCCCGGCCGCGGCGCAAGAGCGAGCCCGCGCCGGCGGCGAGCGCTCCGGCCCCCACGCCCCTGCCGGCCGCCCCGGCCCCCGCCGCGCCGCCGGCGCCGCGCTCGGTCGCCCCGGCGGCCCCCCAGCGCGTCGACGCGCCGATGGCGACGCAGCGCATCCCGGTCGTCGCCGAGGGCCAGCAGCCCGGCGAGCGCTTCGGCCAGTACACCCTCCAGGAGAAGATCGCCGCCGGCGGCATGGCCGAGGTCTGGAAGGCGCGCATGCGCGGGGTCGAGGGCTTCCAGAAGACCGTCGCCATCAAGAAGATCCTGCCTCATCTGACGGACAACTCCGAGTTCATCGGGATGTTCATCGACGAGGCGAAGCTGGCCGCCCAGCTCTCCCATCCCAACATCATCCACATCTACGACCTGGGCAAGATCGGGCGCGACTACTACATCGCCATGGAGTACGTCGAGGGCAAGGATCTGCGCTCGATCATGAACGCGGCGCGCAAGAAGGGCATGGCGCTGCCGCTGGGGCTCGCGCTCCTCATCGCCTCGCGCCTGGCGAGCGCGCTCGACTACGCCCATCGCAAGCGCGACTTCGAGGGGCGCGAGCTCGGCCTCGTCCATCGCGACGTCTCGCCGCAGAACGTGCTCATCACCTTCGAGGGCGACATCAAGCTCTGCGATTTCGGGATCGCCAAGGCGGTCTCCAAGGCGAGCCAAACGCAGATGGGAGCCTTGAAGGGCAAGCTCCAGTACATGTCGCCGGAGCAGGCCTGGGGCAAGGCCGTCGACGCCCGTTCCGACATCTTCTCGCTCGGCGCCATCCTCTTCGAGATGCTGACCGGCGAGCGGCTCTTCCCGGGCGACAACGAGATGTCGGTGCTCGAGGCGGTGCGCGGCGGCCGCACCCGCACCGCGCGCGAGATCTCCTCGGCGGTGCCTCCGGAGGTCGACGACATCGTCCGCAAGGCGCTCGCCCTCGACCCGGAGGACCGCTTCGCGAGCGCCGGCGAGATCCAGGCCCGGCTCGAGTCGGTCCTCTATGGCTTGAAGCCCACCCCCGGACCCACCGATCTCTCGGCTTACCTCCACCTCCTCTTCAAGGCGGACGACGGGGCGGCGAGCGAGCCCGCGGCGGCCGCGGCCGTGCGGCCCGCGAGCGAGCCCGCCCCCGCGCCGCCCCCCGCGGCGGCCATGGCGCCCGAGAGCGCGGGAGAGCCCCCGCCGGCTGCGCCGGCCGCGGTCGCTCCGGTGGCCCCGGCCGCCGGGGCCGTCTTGGGCGAGGAGGGCGTGCGGCGGGGGCGGTCCCTCCTGGTGGCGGCGATCGCCGCCGCCGTGATCGTCCTCGCGCTGCTCAGCTACTTCCTCATGGCGCGCCCGAAGCGGAGCGGCGCGCCGCCCCCGGTTCCGAGAGGGACGCCGGCCGGCGCGACCGTGCCGCAGACTTCCGCCGCCCAACCCGCCGCGCTGCCCGCTCCGCAGCCGGCGGCGCCGGCTGCCGGCGCGACCGGGGGACGGACCAAGGTCGACGTCTCGGGCCTGGTCGAACAGGAGCTCGCCAAGCGCGAAGGCGAGCTGCGTAAGAAGCTCGACGAGCAGCAGAAGAAGCTCGAAAAGGAGGTCGCCGCGGCGAAGGCGAAGCAGAGCGGAAAGCCCGGCCTCGCCGGCCTCGCCGTCACGGGCAAGGAAGAGCCCAAGGCCCAACCCGCGCTGACCACCTCCGGCCCGGCCGCGCCGCCGCCCCAGCCGAGCGAGCCGCCGGGCGCCGCGCGCCCGGAAGCGAAGGAGACTCGTGCCCAGGAGCCGGCGGCGCCGGTCCCCGCGCCGCCGCCCGCGCCCGAGCCGAAACCGGCGCCGGAACCGCCCGCCGTCAGGCCCGGGGAGCTGGTCGAGCCGGCTCCCGACGTCATCTCGCCTCTCCTTGTCAGCTTTTCCAAACCAGAGTATCCTGCGCTCGCTAGGCGCCTGAGAATCGAAGGCGTCGTGGTCGTCTCCGTCCTCGTCGACGAGAACGGCCACGTCCAGGACGCCAAGCTGTCGCAGTCGATCAAGCAGAACGTCGGCATCAACGAGGCGGCGCTCGGCGCCGCCCGTTCGGCGGTGTTCAAGCCGGCGAGCAAGGGCGGCGTCAGGGTCAAGACGTGGACCAAGCTGAGGATCCCGTTCAAGCCCTAGCGCGGCGCGAACGATCTCCCGATCGCCGTAGAACCCACGACGACGAGCCAACGGTCACCGGGTGGCTGGAGGAACCATGAGCCTTACCGATCAGCAGAGGAAGTTCTACGAGAACACGCTCGACGTGACCAAGCAGGAGATGGAAGAGCTCGACCGGCAGATCGAAGAAGAGCTCGCCAAGGTCAAGGATCGCCTCGCCGAGCTGCAGAACGCCAAGAAGGCCTCCCGGCAGATGTACGACGCCGCCTGCATGCGCCTCGGCATCCCCAACGACCTCGAAGCGGAAGAAGGGCACGGCTCCGCCGAAGCCTGATCGCGCACCCCTGAACGCTCGCGGTTTCCGGCGCGCCGACCCCGCGGTCGGCCCCCGGGCCCGCGCCGCATCGGCAGACTCCGTCCATGGCCTGGTTCAGGAAAACCAAGAAACCCAAACCGATCCGGGTGGACCGGCCGCGCAGCACGGTCCCCGAGGGGCTGTGGGTGAAGTGCGAGAGCTGTAAAGAGATCATCTACTCGCGCGACCTCGAGAAGAACCTCCGCGTCTGCCCGCGCTGCGACCACCACTTCCGCATCGACGCCCACGCGCGGATCGCCCTGCTGCTCGACGAGGACGAGCCGCGCGAGCTGTTCGCCGGCATCGCGCCGACCGACCCCCTCAACTTCCGCGACACCAAGCGCTACCGCGACCGCCTGCGCAGCTACCAGCAGGTGGTCGGCGAGAAGGACGCAGTGATCGTCGCCACCGGCCACCTCGCAGGCATCGCGGTCGTCCTCGCGGCGATGGAGTACCGCTTCATGGGGGGCTCGATGGGCTCGGTCGTCGGCGAGAAGATCACCCGCGCCGCCGAGCGGGCGATCGAGAAGGAGGTGCCGCTCATCGTCGTCTCCGCCTCGGGGGGAGCGCGCATGCAGGAGGGCGTGCTCTCGCTCATGCAGATGGCGAAGATCTCGGCGGCGCTCGCGCGCCTGCGCGAGGCCCGCCTCCCCTATCTCTCGGTGCTCACCGATCCGACGACCGGCGGCGTCACCGCCTCCTTCGCCATGCTGGGCGACTTGAACATCGCCGAGCCCGGAGCCCTGATCGGCTTCGCCGGCCCGCGGGTGATCGAGCAGACCATCCGGCAGAGCCTTCCCGAGGGCTTCCAGCGCAGCGAATTCCTGCTCGAGCATGGCTTCCTCGACCTCGTCGTCCAGCGCGCCCAGATGAAAGAGACGCTGGCGCTCTGCCTCAAGCACCTGGGTTGAGCGCGATCCCCTCCACGCAGGAGCTGCTCGCCGGCCTCGAGGCCTTCGGCATCCGGCTCGGGCTCGACGGCACGCGCCGGCGGCTCGCGGCCCTCGGCTCGCCGCAGGCGCGGCTCCCGGCGGTCCTCGTGGCGGGGAGCAACGGCAAGGGCTCGACCTCGGCCTTCCTCGCCGCGATGGCGAGCGCAGCGGGCTACCGCACCGGCCTCTACACCTCGCCGCACCTGGAGAGCGTCGAGGAGCGCCTGCGCATCGACGGGCGCGCGATCGCGCCCGCGCGGCTCCACGCCCTCCTCGTGCGGGTGCTCGCGGCGCCGGGCCTCGACCCGGCCGAGCCGCCGACCTACTTCGAGGCGCTCACCGAGGCCGCCTTCCTGTGGTTCGCCGAGGAGGAGGTCGACCTCGCCGTCCTCGAGGTGGGGATGGGCGGCCGGCTCGACGCCACCAACGCCGCCGAGCCGCTCCTCTCGCTCATCGCGCCGATCAGCTTCGACCACATGCAGTACCTGGGCAACACCCTCGCCCTCATCGCGCGCGAGAAGGCGGGGATCCTGCGGCCGGGGCGGCCGGCGATCGCCTGGGTCGAGGACGACGAGCCGGCGGCGGCGATCCGCCAGGCGGCCGCGGAGCTGGGAGCCGATCTCAGATGGGGGCCGGAGGCTGCACGGATCGAGGCGGTCGAGTCGCGCGGCTGGGAGAGGCAGAGGGTGCTCGTCGCGACTGCGGAGCGCCGCCACCACCTCAACCCGGCGCTCCTCGGCGCCCACCAGGCGAAGAACCTCGCCTTGGCCGTGCTCGCCGCCGAGCGCCTCGCCGGCTTCGGCTTCCCGCGGCTCGACGCCACCGCCATCGCCCGCGGCGCTGCCGCGTGCCGCTGGCCGGGGCGCCTGGAGGCGGTCGCGCTGCCGGGCGGCGGCCGGGTGTTGCTCGACGCCGCCCACAACCCCGGCGGCGCCGCCGCCCTCGCCGCCTTCCTCGCCGACCCTGCGGGCCCGGCGCGGCCGCCGGTCGACCTCCTCTTCGGCGTCCTCGCCGACAAGGATGCCCCGGCGATCCTCGCTCCCCTCGCCCCGCTCGTCGGCCGCGCGGTCCTCACCACCCCCGACAGCCCGCGGGCCCGCCCCCCGGCCGAGCTCGCGGCGCTCCTCCCGCCCGCCTGCGAGACGGTCGCCGAGCCGCGGCGTGAGGCGGCCCTCGAGAGCGCCCTCGAGTCCCGAGGCGACAGGCTCCTCGTCGCCTGCGGCTCGATCTTCCTCATCGGCGAGGTGCGGCGCCTTCTGAGGGAGCGCTTCGGCGTGCCTCAGGCGGCCGCCGAGATGGCGACCGGTCCCCGCGCCGAGCCTCCTCTCTTTGGCCGGCTCGCCGCCGAGTGACGCGCGGCGGCAAAGACCGCGTCATGCGAAGGGGAGCGGTGCGCCGCGTATACCGCGCAGCCGGAGTAGCCGCAGGAAGAGCGCCGAGAGCGAGGTCGTGAGCTCCGGCAGGCTCTCGCCTTCCGGGAGCTGTTCCGGGAACTGTTGCAGGGCCGCGAGCACCCCGACGAGACCCGCCGTGCCGGCGGAGGCCGCCGCCAGCTCGTCTACCCGCTCCTCGGCCGCTGTGCGCTCGCCGTGCCGTTCGAGGTCGAGCCGCGCGAGATACAGCGTGGCGACCGCGGCCTCCGGCAACCAGCGGTGCGCGAGGGCTTCCCGGCGCAGCTCCTCCAGCATCCTTTCGGCCGTCTCGTGCTCGCCGAGGCTCAAGGCGATCTCGCCTTCGAGGCGCAGGGCGAACAGGTGCGCCGGCGAAGGGCCGGCCGGCACGAGCCGCTCGCTCTCGGCGCGTTGCCGCCGCGCCCGCTCTGCCTGGCCCTGCTCGGCAAGGCCGAGCGCCAGCGCGAGCCCGCCGTGGATGGCGAGCCACGGATCGACGAGGAGTGGCAGGCCGTCGCGCAGCATCTCCACCGCGTCCCGTGCTCGCCCCTCATCGATCATGAGCAGGGCTCGCAGCACGCGACACGCCTCCTGTTCGTGCACCACCTCCTCGCCGGCCCAGAGCTCCGCGGCGCGCTCGAGGAGCCCGGCCGCCTCGTCCAGCCGCCCCTCTTCCCAGCGCAGGATAGCGAGGGCCCGGCAGAGCTCGGCCTGCTCTTCGCCGCAGGCGGCGTAGAGGGTCGCGGCGGAGAGGGCCTGCTCCGCTCCCGTTGGATCGCCTCCGATGCGGCGGGCGTGAGCGATCGAGCAGGCCGCGCGCGCACGGCCTTCCCTCCTCTCGTCCGCGTCGCCGAGCCGCTCGGAGAGCGCGGTCGCCAGGTTGGCGAGCTCTTCGGCCGCGGCGGGGGCGGAGGGCAGCGCGGAGCGGGCGCCGGCGAGCAGCCGGTCGACGAGGGCAAGCTGCTGGAACCGGTCCTCCGCGAGTGCCGCCCGCCGCTCCGCGCGGTTCGAAGACACGAGCTCCACGAACAGCCTTTCGGTCTCGCGGCGCTCGCTCTCCTGCTCGGCGAGGAAGCGGGGCAGGCTGACCTCCAACCGCGACCACAGGGCTCGATAAACGGCTTCTTGCGGTGGTGGAGATGCCGCTGCCTCCTCCACGACGGGCCGGGCCGGTTCCTGCTCGGCCGCGCAGAGCAGGTCGCGGATCGCGGGGTCGAGCGATTATGCCGAGTCCCGGATTATGCCGATCGACCCGAGTCCATAGCCGCTAACCGGTTGGAGAACAAGGTGGATCCCGTGTTCGTAGGTGGACCCAACTCAGCATAATCAGAGGCTTTCCAAGAAAGCCAAGAGGCGGTCGTCAGGGCGGTAACGCCCTGATGGCACATCCCAAGGGGAGGTTTTGGCCAACACCTGTCCTTCAGGTTCATATCGGCGTGGAGGTAGATCTCGGTGGTTTCTATCGACTCGTGACCCAGCCAGAGAGCGATCACCGAGCGGTCGACACCGTGCTGGAGCAGATCCATAGCTGCGCTATGACGCAGTACGTGGGGCGAAATACGCTTCGCCTTTAGACTCGGGCATTGTGTACTGGCTGTGGCCACATGTTTGGCCAGCAGGTGCTCAACTCCGTCGCGGCTCAAGCGGCTACCTCGAGCACTTGGGAATAGAGGCTCGTTCGCTCGGCCGTTACGCTCTCGGAGCCAGCTGTGCAACACGGTCGAAGCTCGCTTGCGCAAAGGGGTTAGACGCTCCTTGCGTCCTTTGCCATGGCAGCGAATATAGGAGGCTCCATCGCTGAGAATAAGATCCGCGCAATCCAGCCCGACGAGCTCCGAGACTCGCAGTCCGGTCTGAACCGCCAGCAGCAGGAGTGCCCGGTCACGCCGTCCAGCCCAGGTGTCGAGGTCGGGTGCTGAAAGAAGCGCCTCGACTTCAGGACGACAGAGAAAGTGGATGAGTTTGCGTTCGTAGCGCTTGCTGGGGATAACCAGGACGCGCTGGATCAGGGCACTGTATTGGGGCTCCTCGAAGGCGATGTAGGAAAAGAACGACCTGATCGCCGCGAGGCGGGCGTTGCGAGTGCGAGGGCTATTTCCCCGCTCTTGCTCCAAGTGGTGGAGAAAAGTGACGATGAAGGGAGCATCCAGCTCCTCGAGGGTTAGCGTTGAAGGCGTTTTGCCCAGCCGCTGGCCGGCGAACTTCAACAGCAGGCGAAAGCTGTCGCGGTAGCTGGCGATAGTGTGTGGGCTCGCACGACGTTGGCGGAGGAGGCGATTAGTAAAAAAATCCTGCAGAAGGCCGGCGAGGCTCGGCGTGGACTTCATGGCCGTTGCTCGCTGGGGGAGTCTTCCAAACGCCGAACGGCACACTGCAGGAGCTCGGGGACAGCCGATAGGTACCAATAGGTCGCATTAGCGTTAGCGTGACCGAGGTAGGTTGCCAACTTGGGCAACTGACGCTCGACATCGAGTCCCTTGCTGTACCAATCCAGGAGAGTCCGTACGGCAAAGGTGTGCCGCAGGTCGTGCAGGCGTGGGTTGCGCCGATCAGCGGGCTTTCTGAGGCCAATCTCCTGCGACAGCGTTGCGAAGGTCCAATGCATTGTACGCTCGCATACCCATGAGCCGCGCTCGGAGAGAAAAAACCTTGATGTCTGCGGATTTGGGCAGAGCTGGTCCCGATGATGCTGATACCGCCGCAGAGCCTCCTGGCTGGAAACGTCGAGCGGGACGCAACGCGACTTGCCAAACTTGCTCCGACGGATGGTGATCACGCCATGAGAGAGGTCGACATCCTCGCGGTCAAGGTTGATTGGCTCGCTCGATCGCATACCGGTAACCGCCATCAATCCAAAGAGCGTTGAGTACGTTGCCGCCCGCAGGCCGCTGCGTGACGGTAGCCTCTTGGCGGCCTCGATGAGCTGGAGGATTTCGCTATCGCTATACAGATGTGGAGGTTTGCGCCGATACCGAAACGGCAATAGCCCCTTGGGGGGAACCTCCGTGAGGGGTTGGAAAGTACTGCAGTACTGGGCAAAATGTCGCACTATTCCAAGCCGCCTTGCCCATCGCGCGGGGTCGGCTTCGGCAGGTTCTTGAGCCCAGTCCAAGGTCAGCTCGCTGGTGATGATGGAGACCCCTCGACCCTCGGCGTATTCTACGAACCGACGAAGAGTGCGGGCGACGCTCTGCAGCGTGAATCCGAGAGCTTGGCGCACAGTGATGTAATCCTCGAGTGCTTGGCGCAAGGGATTCATGAGTGAGCTCCCGGCCAAGGCTGTGCCAGCGTGCGCAACGTCTCAAAATCGACCTTGGCATAGATCTCCGTGGTGCTCGGTTGGCGATGGCGCAGGATCTGACCGATCTCACCCAGCGACGCCTGCCGGCGAAGCATCTCGGTGGCAAGGGAATGGCGCAGCAGATGTGCCCCCCTACAAGGTGCACACAGTCCAGCGCGCTTGAGGCTCCGTAGAACGACGGCGGAAACCGTGGAGCGACCTATTTCTCGATGGGGAGCCCTTACCCCGACGAACACCCTGCGCGTTGCACAGCAGGGGCGCCCATCATGCAGATAGGTCGCCAGGGCCGCACCCACATCGTGGAGTATTGGGAGCCGGTCCTGCCGGCGTCCCTTTCCTTGAACGATGAGCTCGCCGGCCTTCCAATCGAGGTCCTCCAAGCGCAGGCCCGAGACTTCTCCTGCGCGCAAGCCAAGCCGAGCCAACAGCAGGAGCAGGGCGTAATCCCGCTTACCCATTGGGAGGCTTCTATCGCAGCTTTCCAAGAGCCGTTTGACTTGCTCGGAGGGCAGCGACTTGGGCAGACTTGACAGCCGCCAGTGGGCGGATCGGAAGATGGCTCCAGCTAAATCGACGGTCACCTCCCCGCGTAGGTGAAGAAAACGGAAGAAGCAGCGCAGCGCCCCCAGACCACTCTGTACACCCCTTGCGCGGGGGGAGCCGAGGACGAAACCGGTCACATCCGCTCCGCTCAACTCGCTCAACAGCAGAGGGCCCGTGCCGAAACGCTCGCGTAGGAACCGGCGGATCGGAGGAAGATACCTGTCCACAGTACGCTGTGAAGCACCCCGCTGCTCGACGAGGTACCGGGTGAAGTCGCGTTCGACGCGACCCCATGGGCTGTCGTCCAGCTCCGCCTTGGGCACCCCCAAGATCCCGTTGCTTCGGAGGTGATCCAGGAGCAACCGCAACACGGCTTTGCTTCCTAGAACCCAAGTCCGGTGCTGCGCCAGCTCGGCAAGGAATTCGGCGATCGTCTGCTCGCCCAGGTCTTCAACCCCGAGACCGAGCTGCTCAAGCCATCGGCTTACTACCCCGAGCAACCGCAGCCGGAGCTGCACCGAATATCTGGCGTAATCCTGCTCAACGAGTACCCTACCGATGTCCTCTACATAAGGGCCCAGAGGACCACTACGTAGGCGCCGCAACACCCGTGGGTCGCTGAAAAACCGTTCGATCATGTCGTCTCCTCTCTCCGGCCGGCACGGCCGAGATGAAGACGACAGCGTAATCACCCGTCCAGAGATGGGAGGGATGGATACGAAGCGGCCCGGACGCAAAAGCGGTGACCGCGCTTTGACTGCCTCACCTCAGAATTATGCCGAGTGGCGCAGGCGCCCGCCCGCCCAACGATCGAAATGTCAGCGCCTTACGATAAGAACCCTGGTGCAGTCGGCATAATCCGGGGCTCGGCATAATCCATCTTATGCCGAGCTCGGCATAAGAGCGAATCGGTCAGCACGCAACCGATGAGGGAGCGCAGGCCCGGACCGCTTTCCTCTCCTTCGAGCCCCGGCTCTTCTTCGGGCAGACCCGACGCGATCGCGTCGAGCCGCCCGCGGACCGCGGTCAAGACGGCGGCCATCGCCCGTAGCCGATCCTGAACGTCGGCGCTCGCCTCGCGCATGCGCGCTTCCTCCATCCCGATGGAGGGTATGGTGCGCCGCCCGGAGGAGGCATCGACTGGTCCTTCAGTTACTGGTTCCGACCGAGAAATGGGTTATATTTTTTCTCATGAGCAACCACGCTGATGCGGTGAGGTCACGTCGTACCGTGCGGGAGCGACCTGTTCCGTCGCTCGCTTTCACCCTCAGCGCGCTACGCCTTGAGTTCGGTTGCACGCAGAGCCAGCTCGCCGAGGCGCTCGGGATCACCGGGAGCCTCCTCTCGCAATACGAGAACGGCAAGAAAGACCTCAAGCGGGAAAGGCTGGAAGAGCTTCTGGCGCCGCTCGGGGCGGGCCCCGAGCAGATCGACTTGACCCTCTTCTACCTCGACGCCCTGCGCTGGGAGACGCCCGAGCCACTGGGCTCGCCCTTCCAGCTCGCGGACGAGGAGCGCCGGCTCATTCAACGCGCCGCGGCGGCCTCGGGCCGGGCCGCGGTCGCGGAAACCCTCGCCGGTCTCACCAGGGACTACAGGCTCGCCTGGGAGCATCAGGCCCGCTCGCGGGCCAAGGTACTGTGGCATCGTCTCCGGCGTCTCGACCCGCAGAAGCAGCACCTGCTGATCGAGGGGACCGAGGAGTATCGGAGCTTCGCGCTCTGCGAGCTGGTGTGCGAGGAGAGCGTGAAGGCGGCGGCGGATGGCGTCGACCGCGCGCTCGACCTGGCGAAGCTCGCCCTCTTCATCGCCGAGCGGGCGCTCGGAAGCGATGCATGGCGCGCCCGCCTCCAGGGCTACGCCTGGGCGTTCATGGCCAACGCCCGACGGGTAGGGAGTGATCTCAGGGGAGCCGAGCGTGCCTTCGCCACGGCGCATCAGCTGTGGGAGGTAGGGGCCGCAGCCGATCCCGGCGTGCTCGACGCCTCGCGCCTGCTCGACCTGGAGGCGTCGCTCTGCCGCGCCCGGCGGCGCTGGTCGGAGGCACTCGAACTGCTAGACCGCGCCCTAGTTCTGAACCGCAGTCCCGAGGCAACCGGCCGCATCCTGCTCAACAAAGCGTTCACCCACGAGCAGATGGGCGATTGCGAGAGAGCGATCGCGGCGCTCGAGCAGGCGGCGCTCCTGGTGGACGGGAGGCGCAACCCGCGCCAGCCATGCGTGCTGCGCTTCAACCTGGGCGTCAACCTCTGTCACCTGGGGCGGCACGCGGAGGCCGCGGCGCTCGTCGCCGAGGCGCGCGAGATCGCGGTGGCGCTACGGAACGACCTCGACCTGCTTCGGGTGCTATGGCTCGAGGCGCGCGTGGCGGCGGGGCTCGGCCGCCGTGCGGAGGCGATCGCGGCGCTCCGCCAGGTCCGGGCGGACTTCTCGGTTCGGGAGCTGCCCTACGATGCGGCGCTCGCGACCCTGGACCTCGCGATTCTTCTCTTGGAGGAGTGCCACAACGCCGAGGCGCGGGCGCTCGCCGAGGAGATGGTGGCGATCTTCGAGAGCCTGGAGGTCCACCGCGAAGCGCTCGCCGCGGTTAGGATCTTCCAACTGGCCGCGGAGCAGGAGGCGGCGACCGCAGAGCTCGGCCGCCGCCTGCTGCGCTACCTCGAGCGCGCCCGCCACGATCCGGAGCTGCGCTTCGAGGCCGCCGCGCCGGAACGCCGCGGACGGCGGTCGCCGAAGCGCGGGTGAACCGCGCCGTCGACTCCTCTCAGCGGCTTCTCATGCAGAGGCCGTCAGGGTCCATCCCGCAACCCGCATCGGCTGGGACCACCGCGATGAGAGGCACCATAATGGTTCGAGCAGAGCACTTGGCTCCGTTTGGGTCCATCCCGCATCCTTCGGCGCCCCAAACTGCCGTAAGGTGCTGCCAGAGCCGCCCCAGGAGGTCGGGCGGCGCAGTCGTCCGGACTGGGGCGGGAACCTTGGGCGTCAGCACCTGTGGGACCGGCGCGGCGAGGAGGGGCGAGGTGGCGGCGAGGCATAGGGTGAGGACCAGATGGGACAGGCGGGGCATGGCGAGGCTCCTTTCGGGGCGGTCAGGCTAAGGCGCGGCCAGGATGGCCGTGCGGTGCTTCCTGAGAGGGCAGCATGCGCCCGCTCGGTTAAAAACTTAACCCGAAATGCCGCGGAGAAGAGAGCGACGATGACCGATCGCCCAGCTCCGGATAGGTACGCTCTCGCGGTGCGCTTCTTCCGCGCTCTGCGGAACTGGAGTCAAGAGGACTTTGCGAGAGCAGCCGGCCTGCATCCCGCTTCGATCTCCTTCTACGAAACCGGCCGTTCCACCCCCCCTCCTCGCACGCTCTCGCGCCTCGCTGCTGCTGCCGGCCTGCCGCCTCGGATGCTCGAGCAGCTCCTGGCGCTCCTCCGAGCCGCTTGCTCGGCGAGAGACGGGCAACCAGCGGGCTCGACGATCGAACACACAGGGCCCCTTGTGACGATCGCGGAGCCCATCGCCACTGCGCGATCGGCAGCCGGCGGGGTATCGCCGGGGACTTCGCCCAGGACCGGGGACGGGAGCGGACCGAACGTGGTCGACCGCGTATTGGCTCCGCAGCGCTTGGCCCGCCTGCTCCCCTTCGATCCCGAGCAGCAGCGTTTCCTGGTGGAGAACGCAGAGGAGTACCGGAGCTTTGCGCTCTGTGAGTTGGTGTGCGAGGAGAGCGTGAAGGCGGCGGCCGATGGCGTCGACCGCGCACTCGACCTGGCGAAGCTGGCCCTCTTCATCGCCGAACGGGCGCTCGGGAATGAGATCTGGCGTGACCGTCTCCAAGGTTATGCGTGGGCGTTCATAGGTAACGCCCGACGGGTAGGGAGCAACTTAAAGGGAGCCGAGCATGCCTTCGCCACGGCTCATCAGCTATGGGAGGCGGGAGCCGCGGCTGACCCCGGCGTGCTCGACGCCTCGCGCCTGCTCGACCTAGAGGCGTCGCTCTGCCGTGCCCTGCGGCGCTGGTCGGAGGCGCTCCAGCTGCTCGACCGCGCGCTCGCTCTGAGCCACAGCCCCGAAGCGACCGGCCGCATCCTGCTCAACAAGGCGTTCACCCACGAGCAGATGGGCGACTGCGAGGAAGCGATCGCGGCACTCGAGCGAGCGGCATCCCTGGTGGACGGGAGGCGCAATCCGCGCCAGCCATGCGTGCTGCGCTTCAACCTGGGCGTCAACCTCTGCCACCTGGGGCGGCACGCGGAGGCCGCAGTGCTTGTAGCCGAGGCGCGCGAGATCGCCACGGCGCTACGAAACGACCTCGACCTCGTGCGGGTGTTGTGGCTCGAGGCGCGCGTGGAGGCGGGCCTCGGCCGCCGTGCAGAGGCGATCGCGGCGCTACGCCAGGTCCGGGCGGACTTCGCAGTTCGGGAGCTCCCCTATGATGCAGCGCTCACCTCCCTGGACCTCGCAATTCTTCTCTTGGAGGAGGGCCACAACGCCGAGGCGCGAGAGCTCGCCGAGGAGATGGTGGCGATCTTCGAAAACCTGGAGGTCTATCGCGAGGCGCTCGCCGCGGTCGGGATCTTCCAGCGAGCCGTGGAGCAGGAGGCGGCGACCGCAGAGCTCGGCCGCCGCCTCCTGCGTTACCTCGAGCGCGCCCGTCACGACCCTGATCTGCGCTTCGACCTGTCCTAATCGAGCGCGAAGAGGCCGGTGTGGGGGTCGCCGGGGCCGCAGCCGAGCTTGCGGGCGAGCTGGTGCGCGCGCCGCGCCATCTCGTCTCGGTGTCGCGATGGGAGCTCGACTTTGCCGAGCCCTGCCTTGCCCTTGCGGACGAAGGTCTCGACGGGACCGCCGAGATGGCGCAGGCGGGAGTCGAAGCGGGCCTCGTGGCGCTGCATGTGCTCGAAGCTGCAGCGCTCGAGGAGCCGCGGCAGGTCGCGCTCGTCGAGCGCGAGGCCGCAGAAGCCCGCCACCCGCCGCAGCGCGCCCGGCAGGTCGGCGACCGCCTCGTCGTAGTCGAGGAAGAGGATGTCGGGATCGCGGCGGTGCGGCCACCAGGACCGCAGGTGCTCGAACCAGGTCCCGCCGAGCGCCGGATGACCGCGCACGAAGTCGCGGAGGAAGGAGTCGAGGTCGGGGTCTCTGCCCGCTAGCAGGCCGCAATAGCGCCGGGCCGACACGGCGACGTCCCGCACGTCGCGTGCGAGGTAGATCACGCGGCCGCCGCGCGGCAGCCGCTCGTAGGTGAGGTGGCTCTTGAGGAGGCGGGGAGACGGGAGCTTCTCGAGATGGGCCGGCGCGCCCCGCACCAGCTCGAGCTCGAGGGTCGGCGAGACGCTCGCGAGGTGGGCGAAGGCCGTCTCGCCGCCGGTCGT